>Ga0326728_10020818_pt1 | contig 12438 bp, 13 predicted proteins | sample MB3enrmetagenome_FD_207602 | JGI IMG/M metagenome (GOLD analysis project Ga0326728, IMG submission 207602) | Lab enriched peat soil microbial communities from McLean, Ithaca, NY, United States - MB31MN | ecosystem: Environmental > Terrestrial > Soil > Wetlands > Peat | place: USA: New York...
CCGCCGCAGTGTTAGGAGATACCAGGAAAAAGCGGTGGAACCGGAAAAACTGCAAGCGCTCATCGAAGCCGTGCGGTTGGCTCCATCGGCAAACAATGCGCAGCCGTGGAAGCTCATCCTCGTCGATAACCCGGTCATCAAGGATCAAGTCGCCCATGCGACATTCAGCAAAACCGTTTCGTTCAATCAGTTCGCATTGCAAGCGCCTGTAATTGCCGTCCTGGCCATCGAAAAACAATCGGCAATCACGCAAATCGCCGGCTGGCTGAAGGACCGCCCGTTTTATCTGATCGATACAGGCATTGCCGCCGCGCATTTTTGTTTGCAGGCGACCGAGCTTGGCCTGGGAACGTGCATGCTGGGCTGGTTCGACGAAGCGCAAATCAAGAAGATCCTGCACATTCCGCGCGCAACGCGAGTCGGCCTGGTCATTACGCTGGGGTACGAGGTAGACAATCACTCCGCGCACCCCAAGACGCGGAAAGGCGCAGAAGTGATGAGCAGCCGGAACGCATACTAAGGCCAGAGACGGATATATGGGTTCTGTGCCCGACTGGCGCACAGGGCTAGGTTTTAGGACCAAGGAACACACACTTCCCTATTACCAGCCGATGGCAGTTGCTCCGCCGCAGGTAGATTGACATAGTCATATGACTAGTGATATGACTATATGAGTGGAGGCTTCCCATGACCTGGCAGGTCTACGACGCAAAGGCGCGTTTCAGCGAGTTCCTCGACGCTACCCTCAAGGACGGCCCCCAAGTGGTTACCCGGCGCGGCGTGGAGACGGCGGTCCTGGTGCCCATCGACGAGTGGAAGCACCTGAAGAATCAAGCGAAACATTCCATTCCGGACCCGCTGTTCGATCCGAAGGGGCCACGCAATCTCCCTCTCGGACCGCGCCCGGTCCTCAAGCTCCGCCCCTTTCCCTTCGACGATGAAGAGCAGCCATGACCTATCTTCTCGATACCAACATCGTCTCGGAGTTTCGAAAATCGCGCCCCCACGGTGCAGTGACAGCATGGCGGCGGTCCATTCCGATCTATCAGCTTGCTATTCCGGCTGTTGTACTTGCCGAGGCGCAGGCTGGGGCGGAAATTACGCGCAGGCAGAACCCAGCTAAAGCCGCTGAGTTAGAGGACTGGATCGAAGGTTTAATGCTCTACTACACCGTTCTACCGGCCGACGGAGCGATCTTTCGCGAATGGGCCCGTCTGATGCATGGGGTCTCTTCCGATCAGAGCGCCGACGCCATGATCGCGGCCACGGCCAGAGTCATGGGACTGATCGTAGCTACCCGAAATGTGAAAGACTTTCTTCGCTTCAACGTCCGAGTCTTCAATCCCTTTGAATACGCCCCAGGAGCGGCCACCTCAGGAGGGGCGAATTGAGCGTCCATCTCCTGCCCCGCATCGGCGTTCTCGCCATTCAGGGCGATTACGCCGCTCACGCCGAGGCCCTGAAAGAGGCCGGCGCCGAGCCTTGCAAGGTGCGCAAGCCGGAGGAGCTGGCCGGACTGGATGGCCTGGTTCTGCCCGGCGGCGAATCCACCACCATGCTCAAGTTTCTGGAGAAGCGCCACTTCTTTGAGGCTTTGAAGGATTTCTGCACCCACAAGCCGGTATTCGGCACCTGCGCCGGAGCCATTCTGCTGGCGCGCGAAGTTGTGAACCCCGCTCAGCGCAGCCTGGGACTGCTCGATGCAGTCGTGGAGCGCAATGCCTATGGCCGGCAGATCGACTCGACCATTCTGACGGCCGAGACTGCCCTTCCCGGCGGCCCGCTGGAGATGGTCTTCATTCGCGCCCCGCGCATCGCAGAGACCGGTCCTGGCGTCGAGGTGCTGGCCCGTCGAGTCGGATTCCCGGTGCTGGTTCGACAGGGCTACCTCCTGGCAGCCACCTTCCATCCCGAGCTTTCCAGTGACCGGAGAGTTCACCGGCTGTTCGTCGAGACGGTGATCGCGGCGCTTTCACGATGATCAGTTGCAACTTGAGCTTGTTCTTAAAGATGCTTTATCCGAGGATGGCTCGCAGGAAGGAATGCCAGCGTTCGCCTAAGGTGGGGACGACGGGACACTCGAAGTAGACCTGGCGGTTGAGCGCCATGAGCAACTGCACGGCCTCCAAATGTCCATTACTGACGGAAGTCGCGACGCCCTGCTCGTTCACGTATTCGTCGGTAAGGTACTCGATGGCATGGCCCAGAATTTCCAGGGAACGCCCCGCATGGGGATCGATGCAGCGACGGCGGTAGACAGGCACTCGGGCAGCGGACACAACCGGCGCAGTGATCGGAATCGATATGCTGGTTGCGGTTGTAGCTGCCAACGCGGTTTACCTCACTTCACTCTTCGGCGTTCTGTGTTCCCACAGTAGATGACTATTGTACCCTTTATATGCTTACTATTGTTTTAGTACAAGATAACTGTAGTACTCTTCTAATTCTATACAACTTCCTGGTCCACCTAGTGACTCTCAGGCAGAAGCACAATTGGCGTTGCTAAGTGCAACGCCGCAATGAGTATGGCGCACACTGCCAACCAGGAAACACAACTGCGACAATCATGGGAGGAGCAGGCAATGAAAATGACAAGGAAATCGCAGGCTAGCGGTGGCAAAATACCGAATTGGCAACCAGTGCAGAATCGGGAAGAACGCGGCAAGCCGGCAATGGCCTTCTGAGTGCTGCAATTTCCGCCTTTGAACCCGCCCCGCAGTGGATTCCTCGCGCGGCGATCCCGATCGATGCGATGGCATGTTTATGGATGCCTTTGTTTTCGCAACCCGTGCTGTGCTGCAGTGAGACTGGTAATACGGTAAAACCAGGAGTGCAATGCCCTGCTCATTTCAATGCATGGTCGCCGCACCCTGTTGGCCGTGTTGACTTGAGTGCAGTGGCTTCGGGATACATCTTCCCTGGTTTTGTTATAGCCTCTCATAAAGCATCGTAATCATCTGCAAAGAGCTTATGGCTTCTGCGCAAGGCTGGTTCTCTGCTCCCTGCGCCGCCCGGTTTGTCTTGACGGGGTGAGGCTGAAAAACTAATCTCAAACCAGCATCCATTTTGACGGGTTAGCGGGCGATTCCGGCGGGCGGATGCAATTTTACCGGCTTCTTGCGGATTGGGCGGAGATGATCCCCTACTACTGGCAGTATCTCCCGCTGTTGATGCAGATCCTTGCCGCGTTTTTACTGGGGCTGGGAATGGTTGCAGCCTCGTGGTACGTCGGGCGGCATCGCAATACTGCCACCAAGCTGGCAGCATACGAGTGCGGAATCGAGGCCGTGGGCGATGCCCGACAGCGCTTCAGTGTGCGCTTCTATATGGTGGCGGTGTTGTTCATCCTCTTCGACGTGGAAGCGGTTTTCATCATGCCCTGGGCGGTAGTCTATCGCAAACTGCCTCAAATCACCGGCTTACGGCTCTTCGGCTACTGGGAGATGCTGGTCTACCTGGGCTTTGTGGCCGTGGGACTCTATTACATTGTGCGCAAGGGCATCCTGAACTGGAGCCAGGACAAGGCGGACCTTTGAATAAGACGCTGATAGGCAGAGCTGCCGTCCTGGAGGGAATGCCGGAGCATCCGGCGGTCAAGGCCGTTCTGGCCTGGAAGCCCGATGCATTGACTGACGCCCTATTCGACCGGGGCGAGCTGACGCTGACCATTGCCGCCGAGGAGATTTGCCCGGCGGTTGCCGTTGTGCAGGCGGCCGGCTACAACTTCTTCGAGGACATGACCGCGGTGGACTGGTTCCCTGCCTCGCCGCGCTTCCAACTGAGCTATCACATTCTGTCGCACTCCTTTAAGGAGTACATCCGGCTGCGGGTGATGGTGGAGGGCGACGACCCGTCGATTGCGTCGATCACGCCGGTCTGGCCCGCGGCCAACTTCTACGAACGAGAGGTCTTCGATCTCTTCGGCATCCGCTTCGAGGTCCACCCCAACCTGCGCCGCATTATGATGCCCGACGACTGGCAGGGACATCCCCTGCGCAAGGACTATCCGGTGGAGGGCTATCGCTGATGAACCAACCAGCAGCCATGCCCGTCCTGGAGCCGGCCCTGGGCGCCAAAGACCAGCATATGGTCATCAATATGGGGCCGCAGCACCCGGCTACGCACGGCGTTCTGCGCTTGGTGCTGGAGATCGACGGCGAGATCATCGTCCGCGTCTACCCGGAGATCGGCTACCTGCACACCGGCATCGAGAAGACCTGCGAGGCCAAGTTCTACCAGCAGGTGGTCCCCTTGACCGACCGCATCAACTACCTGGACCCGCTGGCCAACAACCTCTGCTATTGCCTGGCCGTGGAAAAGCTGCTCACGCTGGAGATTCCCGAAAAGGCCCAGTGGCTCCGTGTGGTGCTGGCCGAGCTGAGCCGCCTGAACTCGCACCTCATCTGGCTAGGCACCCACGCCATGGACATTGGCGCGCTGACCGTCTTTCTCTACACCTTCCGCGAACGCGAAGAGATTTTGAGAATCTTCGAGGGTTTGGCCGGGCAGCGGATGATGACCAGCTACATCCGCATCGGCGGGCTCGCCATGGAACCGCCGCTGGACTTCTTCGACCGCGTGCAGGAGTTTATCCACATTCTCCCCGAAAAGATCGACGAGTATGAGAACCTGCTTACCGGTAATCCGATCTTCAAGAATCGCTTGAAGGGTGTGGGCTATCTCTCTGCAACGGATGCGGTTGCGCTTGGCGTCACCGGCCCTCCAATGCGCGCCTCAGGGGTGGATTTCGACCTGCGCCGCGATATGCCCTACTCCAGCTATGAGAAGTTCCGCTTCAAGGTTCCCGTCTCGACCGACGGCGACTGCTGGGCGCGGTACGAGGTCCGCCTCATCGAGATGCGCGAGAGCGTCAGGATTATTCAACAGGCGCTGGACGGGATGCCCGAAGGCCCGGTAAAGGCCGACGCGCCCAAGATTGTGCTGCCCGACCGCGAAAAGATGAAGACCCAGATGGAGGCGCTCATCCATCACTTCAAGATCGTCACCGAGGGCTTCGAGGTTCCTGCTGGCGAGGTCTACCAGAGCATCGAGATGGGCCACGGGCAGGCGGGCTACTATGTGGTCTCAGACGGCACGGCCAAGCCCTACCGCGTCCACATGCGCTATCCGTCGTTCGCCACTTTGCAGGCGCTTGAAGTCATGTGCAAGGGGCGGATGCTAGCCGACCTGGTGGCGGTTATCGGCTCCATCGACATTGTGCTGGGAGAGATCGACCGATGAGCGTTGAGACCATGACCCTGTTTTCGCCTAAACTGGCGGCCCGATTTGACGCGCTGGTCAAGAAGTACCCGCTTCGCCGCTCGGCGCTGGTTCCCATGCTGCTCTACGCGCAGGACGAGATCGGCTACCTCTCTGACGCGGTCATCGCCGAGGTGGCAGAGCGCATCGGTATCACAGAACTCGAGGTGCGCGACGTGGCCAGCTACTACTCCATGCTGCGCTTCAAGCCGGTGGGCCGGTTCAACGTGCAGATCTGCACAAACCTCAGTTGCATGTTGCGCGGGGCTTACGAAATCTCAGAGAAGTTCCAGCAGGAACTCGGCATCGGACCCGGAGGCGTCACGCCGGACGGGTTGTTTTCACTTGAAGAGGTCGAGTGCATCGGTGCCTGCTCGTGGGCGCCGGCCATCCAGGTGAACTACGACTACCACGACGAGATGAAGCTGGAACTAGTCTCCGGCATTCTCGATGGTTATCGCGGACAGACTAAGACGGAAGATGGGGGTTCTGATGCCTAGGCTGGTCTCCCATCCCGACGAGGTGAAGATCGTCTCGCGGCGCTTCGGCCTGGGCGCGGAGCAGATCGACCGCTATCTGGAACTAGGCGGCTACGCGGCGGCGCAAAAGTGCCTGGAGATGGGTCCGGAGTGGATCATCGACGAGATGAAGGCCAGCAATCTACGCGGGCGCGGAGGCGCGGGCTTCCCCACTGGCATGAAATGGTCCTTCGTTCCCAAAGTTTCTGACAAACCCAAATACATCCTGGTCAACGGGGACGAGAGCGAGCCGGGAACCTGCAAGGACCATCTGATCTTTCTGCACGATCCTCATGCTGTCATCGAGGGCGCGATCATCGCCGGGTTGGCCGTCGGCGCACGGATGGGCTTCATCTATCTGCGCGGCGAGTACCGCTATCTGCTCGAAATCATGGAGAAGGCCGTCGCCGATGCGTATGCTCGCGGCTTTCTGGGCAAGAAGATCTTCGGCTCCAAATTTGAGTTTCAGATTGTCACGCATACCGGCGCGGGCGCTTATGAGGTGGGCGAGGAGTCGGCGCTGATGGAGTCGCTGGAAGGCAAGCGAGGCGTGCCGCGCATCAAGCCTCCCTTCCCTGCCGTGGTCGGGCTCTACGGCGGTCCCACGGTCATCAACAACGCCGAGACCATCGCCACCGTGCCGCACGTGATCGAGATGGGCGGGGCGGCTTACGCGGCGGTGGGCACGCCGCGCAACGGCGGAACGCGCCTCTTCGGCATCAGCGGACACGTGGAGCGGCCCGGCGTCTACGAGCTGCCGATGGGCTACAACCTGAAAAAGATGATCTACGAGGTGGCCGGCGGAGTGCGCGGCGAGCGCGCGCTGAAAGCCGTCATCCCCGGCGGCTCTTCGACTCCGGTGCTGCTGCCCGAGGAGATCGACATTGGCATGGACTTCGACCAGGTGAGTAAGGCCGGCTCCATGCTCGGCTCGGGCGGCGTTGTGGTGATCGACGACAGCACCTGCATCGTCGAGTTCGCCCTGCGGACGATCAGCTTCTACCAGCACGAGAGCTGCGGCTGGTGCATCCCCTGCCGCGAAGGCACTGATTGGTTGAAGAAGTCACTAACTCGTTTTCATGCGGGATTTGGCGAGACGAAGGACATCGACAACATTCAATACCTGGCGGAAAACATGCTGGGACGAACCTTTTGCCCGTTGGGCGACGCGGCGGCCATGCCCATGCTGGCCTTTGTGAAGAAGTTCCGCAAAGAGTTTGAGGAACATTTGAACGGGAAGGCTTGCCCGTTCGCCAAGCATGTGGATTTGGCGGTGGTGTGAGTATGAGCATAGCGAAAAACAAAATAATCGGTAAGAAGAGTTCTGACGGCCTGCCAGAATCCGATCCTGCGTTTTCAAAGGTGAATCCAGAACACTTAGCATTTGCCGTGCATTGTGCCTTGGGAGTGGTCAGCAATCGAATGAAGTCTGTTAATGCTGAAGAGTTCACTGCTAGCTTGCAGACAGACGAGGGCCTCAAAGGAAAGTTTACAGATAACGCCTTCAACCAGATGACCTTGACGACGATTCAACAGCTGAGCGAGGTTCTACCCGGGGAAGGGGAAGAGGCATTTCTGAGAAGGGCTGCCGTCATGATGCGGCTCTACGCAACATTGAAAGCGATCCGGACAGCAGAAGTTACAAAGTTCATTGGGGAGGACTCAGCAGGGCGCTTTAGCCTACCTGGATTTGTAATAGTCGCCTGCTCCGAGGTTCCGTTGATAGGCGAGACAGGGGATTTTGATCTACCAACCCTTCTCGATTTCATTCAACACAAAGAAATTGACAAGGCTGGAGTGGGATGCGAATTGCACATCCCTGACGGGATGATCGGCTCGACAGAAGAGAGTGGGTGAGATTGAACATCACGCACAAGCATTTGAGTGAGGGGCCCATTTCCCAATTCTGAGACATGGGATGGACAGAAGCAGGCTGGTGACCTAGGTCTAGATTTTGAGGCCTTGGAATTGATGAATTTGGCAGGATTGGAATGAAGTTGAGGTTCGTGGTTTCCCACCCTAGCCGCAAAAACAAGAACGCGGCGAGGATGGGGCACCCAGAGTTTGTGGTTATATGAGCGAAAAGCAAACGCGGGTCCTTCGACTCGCTTCGCTCGCTCAGGATGACAGATTTATTTGAGGATGACAGAGTTATTTGGAAATGACAGAGTTTTGTTAGGGTGAGAACAAGTGGAGTGACCAGAACCAGCGAATGGCAGACGTAACCTTCATTGTAGATGGAAAGAAGCTCACCGCTCCCTCGGGGACGCTGCTGATCGACGCCTGCCGCAAGGCGGGCATCGAGATTCCGGCCTTCTGTTATTACCCCGGACTCAGCTTGCAGGCCGCTTGCCGGATGTGCGTGGTGCGGCAGGAAAAAGTTCCCAAGCTGCAAACCGCTTGCACGACACAGGTCGCCGAGGGCCAGGTATTCATCACCGAATCCGAAGAGATTGCACAGGCGCGCAAGGCCACTATCGAACTCCTGCTCGGCAACCATCCGCTCGACTGCCCGGTCTGCGATGCCGGCGGCGAGTGCGAATTGCAGGACATGACCTTCAAGTACGGCGCAGGCGAGAGCCTCTACGCCGAGGCCAAAGAACATAGAGAGGAGCAGCAGTGGTCGCCCGCCGTCTTCTTTGACCGCCCGCGATGCATCCTCTGTTACCGCTGCATCCGCATGTGCGGCGAAGGCATGGATGTATGGGCGCTGGGGGTGCAGAATCGCGGCGTCAGTTCGACAATTGCACCCAACGGACGCGATCATCTGGACTGCGAGCAGTGCGGCATGTGCATCGACGTCTGCCCGGTAGGCGCGTTGACCAGCGGCAGCTACCGCTACAAGACGCGGCCCTGGGAGATGAACCATGTTTCTACTATCTGCACACACTGCGCCGACGGCTGCAAGGTGACGCTGGGCGTGCGGCAGTCGAACGACGGCGCGGAGATTGTGCGCGCTGACAATCGCGACAAGAGCGGCGTCAACGGCGACTTCCTCTGCGCCAAAGGCCGTTTCGGCTTCGATTTTGTGGAGAATCCGGAGCGGTTGACCAAGCCGCTGGTTCGCAACAAAGAGGGCATGTTGGAACCGGCCACCTGGGAACATGCGCTGCGCCTGGCGGCGAGCAAGCTGAAAAATGTGCGAGACAGTAAAACTGGAACGGCTGAGGGCGGCGCGGCCATCGGCGTCATCGGCTCCAACCGCACCACCAACGAAGAGAACTACCTGCTGCAAAAGTTCGCGCGGACGGTGCTCCGGAGCAACAACATCGACCATCAGCGCAGCACGGACTACGCGGCCTTTGCCCGCGCCCTGGCCGGACACATGGAGAAGGCAGCCAGCCTGCGCGATATCGCCACGGCTCCGGCGATTCTGCTGGTCGGCGGCAATCCGACGGAGGAGCATCCGCTGCTGGCATGGATTCTGCGCACTAACGTGCGGCTGAACCACGCCCGGCTCTACATCGCCAACGACAGGCCCATCAAGCTGGAGCGGCAGGCCAAGGCCATGCTCGAACTGCCGGCGAACGGCTATCAGGCCCTCGCTGCCTACCTGAGCCGCAACGATGCCAGGAACCGGAACGCCGCCTTCAGCAAGGCCGTGCTGGCCGAGGAATCGCTGCTGGTGGTCTTTGGCCAGGAGTATCGCGGCCGAGCCGTGGAGACTCTCGTCAAGTGGGGCCTGAAGCGCGGCAATGTGAAGTTTGCCTACCTCGGCGACTACGCCAACTCGCGCGGCGTGGCGGACATGGGTCTCTTCCCCGACCTGCTGCCCGGCTATGTGCCGGTTACGGCCCCCGGCGCGTTTGCCGAGTACTCCGGCCTGCCCCCTGCGCCGGGAATGACGCTGCCGGAGATGATCGATGCCGCGGGCAAAGGCGAACTCGGCGCGTTGTTGGTTGTCGGCGCGAATCCGGTGGCTGATCTGCCCGTAGACCCCGCTGCTCTGAATAAGACATTCGTCATCGTGCAGGAGCTTTTTCTCACCGAGACGGCGGCTCTGGCCGACGTGGTCTTTCCCGCGGCCAGCCTCTACGAGAAGACCGGCACGGTTACCAATTCATTCGGCGATATGCAACTGGCGAAGAAGGCGGCAGACCGCGCGGGTGTGAAACCGGACTTCGAGATTCTGGTGCGGCTGGCCGGCGCGATGGGCGAGGATGTTCGCGCGCTGGTCCCGTTCGGCATAGGCGGCGTGACCGCCGACATGGGCCAGACGCGGGGCGCACAGGCCGGCGAGGCCGACCGCCATGCGGTGTGGCTGGCGGCCAACAATCTGGAGCCGAAGCTCAGTCCCTTCGATCCGCTTGCTATTCTGGACGAGATTGCCCGGCTGGTCCCCGGCTATACCGTGGACCGGATCAATCTTTTTGGCGGCAACGACGTGCGCACGGAGCCTGGATTTGCGCCGGTCTCGGAGTTAATGGGGCCGGACCTGACGGTTCCCGCTCATAATGGATTGTTTACCTCCGGTACGCTGGGGCTGTACAGCCCGGCGCTCAAGGAACTCAGATTGCATCAGGCGCGATATGCGGGGCTGAAGGTGTTGTAAGAACTTTGATTTGGGTTTGTGGTTCCCAGGGTCCCATCCACCGCGGCGGACGCGACCTGGGGCACCCGGAGGTTGTGACGAGAGGAGCGAAAAGCAACCGCAGGTCCTTCGACTCGTCCGCCGCGGCGGACTTCGCTCAGGATGACAGCATGATTAGAAGAGGCTGAAAACCAGTGACGATTTTGCAATTCATTCTATGGAGCCTGCTGAAGGTGGCGGTGGTGACGACGGTGATGCTGCTGGGCGTCGCCTACACGGTGCTGCTGGAGCGCAAGCTGGTGGGCCGCATCCAGAATCGCTGGGGGCCCAGCCGCGTGGGACCCTTCGGCCTCTTGCAGCCGCTGGTGGACGGGGCAAAGTCTTTTCTAAAAGAGGACATGATCCCCACCGGGGTCTACAAGCCGCTCTATCTGCTGGCCCCTATCCTGGCCCTGGGTTGCGCGCTGATCACCATCGGCGTGGTGCCCTTCGGCGAACCCAGCGTGGGCCCCTCCGGCATGCCGCTCTTTCAGATCTCCGACGTGAACATCGGCCTGCTGGTGATTCTGGGAGTTACCTCCATCGGCGTCTACGGCATCGCACTGGCCGGTTGGTCGTCGAACAATAAATACTCGCTGCTCGGCGCGCTCCGCTCCTCGGCGCAGTTGGTCAGCTACGAGCTGGCCCTGGGGCTTTCGCTGGTGGGCGTGGTGCTGCGCGCCGGCTCGCTGAATCTTCGTGTCATTGTCGAGCAGCAGGCAACCCAGGGCATGCTCACCTGGAACATCTTCGGCGGAATGCAGTTTTTCGCCTTCTTCATCTATTTAATGGCAGCCTTCGCGGAGAGCAACCGCTCGCCCTTCGACCTGCCAGAGGCGGAAAGCGAATTGGTCGCGGGCTATCACACCGAGTACAGTTCGATGAAGTTCGCCATGTTCTTCATGGCCGAGTACGCCAACATGATCAACGTGGGCTGCGTGGCCACGCTGCTCTTTCTGGGCGGTTGGACCAGCCCCTTCGGCAACCTGATTCCTCCGCCCGAGAACACCCTGGTCCATGCGCTATTTCCCATCTTCTGGTTCTCGGCCAAAGTCTTCTGTTTCCTCTTTTTGTACATCTGGGTGCGGGGCACGCTGCCGCGCTTTCGCTATGACCAACTGATGAACTTTGGATGGCGCATTCTGATGCCGCTGGCCATCCTGAACATTCTGGGCACCAGCCTTTGGCTTGCGTATCATGGAAGTTGAATCGGGGAGGAACTTCCGGAGCCGGAGCGGTCTGCTCCGCATTTTTCTCCCTTAACCGGCCGGTTTTTCAGCCGCCTCTAGCCTGAACGCCAGGAAACGATGCACCTGATCCTGTTTATCCTGTTTGCCGGATTCTGCCTGGCTGGAGCCATCAACCTCCTGCTCCAGAGCCATCCCATCAACAGCGCACTCTCGCTGATCGTGGTGATGGTTTCGCTGGCCGTGCTGTACCTGCTGCTGGGAGCGGAGTTTCTGGCCGCGGCGCAGGTGATCGTCTATGCCGGCGCCATCATGGTGCTGTTCACCTTCGTGGTGATGCTGCTCAACGCCGGGCGCGAAGAGCATACCATGGGCAGCCGCGTGGCGCGCAGCGTGGGCTTTCCCGCTGTGGTGGTCATCCTGGGCGTGATCGCCACGGTCATCCTGCACGCGCAGGGGCTGGGCGCGGCCAGGGACACTGACGCCATCACCGGCACGGAAGAGTTGAGCCGGGTGCTCTTCACGGATCTGCTGCTGCCCTTTGAGGTGACCTCGGTGCTGGTCCTCATCGCCATCCTGGGCGCGGTCGCGCTGGCCAGCCACGGCGGCGGAGAAAGGACGGGACCGAAGTGAATTCGCTTTTCTTGCAAGAGGTCCCCTTGTCCTGGTATCTGCTGCTGAGCGCGGTGCTGTTTGCGCTGGGCATCGTCGGTTTTCTCATCAAGCGCAATCTGATTACCGTCTTCATGTCCATTGAGCTGATGCTCAATGCGGTGAATCTTTCCTTCGTGACCTTCGCGCACCAGTGGCACGCGGTGAAGGGACAGATCTTCGTCTTCTTTGTGATGATGGTGGCCGCGGCGGAGGCCGCGGTCGGATTGGCCATCATCATTGCCGTCTTCCG
>Ga0326728_10020822_pt1 | contig 12435 bp, 12 predicted proteins | sample MB3enrmetagenome_FD_207602 | JGI IMG/M metagenome (GOLD analysis project Ga0326728, IMG submission 207602) | Lab enriched peat soil microbial communities from McLean, Ithaca, NY, United States - MB31MN | ecosystem: Environmental > Terrestrial > Soil > Wetlands > Peat | place: USA: New York...
GAGATTAGAGGACATTAGGCCCACCGACCGCGAGACTCCCTTCGCTCACCTGCGAGACCTCAGGACAAACTTGAAGGCCCTAGTGGGGAGCGACCGGGGGCTCCGGCTGCTCGACCCATCGGCAGAAACGGCTTCGTCGGAGGGAGATGGAAGCGCGCACCTGTCGGCTCACCCGATTCCCGCCCAGGAGGTGCCCAACGACCTCACTTCGGTGGCTGGGTCGTCACGATGTGAGGATCGCCCAACAGAATCTGCGCCAAGAGGACAAGGCCGGCCACGACCGTCAAGAACGATCCCACGGCGACGAGGATCCACCCGCCCGCGATGATCCACGTGACGGCCCCCAGGATTACCAGGACCAGTCCACCGGTCAGGTTGCGCTCGGCACCCCGAAGGTGGGTGAAGCCCGAATAGACCAGGATGATGAGACCAAAGATCACCGCGAGCACCCCGAACACGAGCGCGTTCAGCGTTCCGTAGCTATGCGGGCCGTAGCCGACCCCGTAGGGAGCGAAGCTGAGAAGGAATCCTAGAAATCCTCCGAGAATGACCAAAATGCCTCCGAGCGCTGCTAGAAGCGTGACCAAGCTCCGCTGAACCATGTTGCTACCCGAGGGTGTCGGACCCCAACCACGGGTATAGTCGCTCCCTTGAGTCGAATTAAGAACCCGCTGTCCTCCACTCGTCAGCCCACGGGGTGAACGGTAATGAGGCCCCACACCGAGGAAAGCGCCCGTGCTGGGCCTCGTACTCTCATGGTTCCACTTCTGCCTGGTTCGTGCGCCGCCAACCCTGCGCTTGGGTGACGACAGCCCGCTTCTAGGCCCGAATAGCCGTCGCCGAGACACGGTTCCCGCACGGTGTCCCCGCTCCGGAACCCGTCGGAGACGGCGCCCAATCGTCCAATCAAGCTGAGCTGTCGATCGAGCGATGGACGGCCGCGCGGCGTCAGGGAGAACGAACTTTGCACGAGACCCCCGGTAGGATACATAATTACGATAGGAGAGATACTCACCCCCGGCGATTCCGTTTCGGTCTGGCTACGAAAGAACCGTCGACCCGCCCCCTACCCCGTGCCCCCCCTCCCGCGGGGACGCGATGACAGCGGCGCACCGTCCGTCGGGCCGTGCCAGGAATGGGGAAGGGAGGGTCAGAGGGCTCCGTCACCATCGGTCGTCTGCTTCGAGCTCCCGATCTCTCGACCAGGTCGTAGTCGCGAGGATCGTGGCCGAGGCCCCTCTGGGGACTTGGTACGGGGACTTCTCCCGTCGGCATCACGATTTCGTGATCAACGTGATCAACGCTCAACTCGTCTCTGATAACGACATTGTAGGTGAGTTCGAAATCGACGACTCGTCGGCCGACTGCGGGACGGAAATTGCCGCGGCTCCCGGCGTGTCAGAGGCCGACAGGATTGAAACGATTTCCGATACCGCCAGATACAGAGTTCGATACCGGCGCACGCCGATGGTTTCCCGGGTTACAAGGTCGGGGGTTCTCTTCCGATTCCCCGTGATGATCAGGAACGGAATGATGTATTGGGAGATGGTCGCGAAGCGATCAAGGATGAGCCGTGTCATGAGGATTATGGAGGGGGCCGCCGCCAACCCTCGCCTCGTGTCGCTCAACGGCGGGTCGGTCCATTCGGCCCCCAACCTCACCTCGAATCAGCGCACCCTTTTCCACGAGGCTCGCGCGTCTGGGTACTACGACGTGCCGCGCCGGATCACGCTCACTCAACTGGCCAAGAAGGTCTCTCGGAACAAATCGTCGGTCTCCAAGATGATGGGTCGAATCAAGCGGAAACTCGTCGAATTCGCCGCAACGGCGGGCGCTTGAAACGCCAAAAGGCAACATGTTCGCCACGGAGTCTTTCTCTCAGCGCGCGGTTAACGTACCGAGGTCTACTCATGGCCTCAGCTGGGGCGCGTAGAGCAGCGTCGTCCGAATCCCTCCCGAACGGGAGGCACTTGCACCACAAACTGGCGTTCGGACCCTGGCAATCCGCGGGGCGTCGCTTTCCGACACTCCGCGCCGCCGGACCCGCAAAGTCTACCGCAAGGAGTAGGAAATGGGAACGGTCATCGGTATTCCGAAAGAGCTGACGGCTTTCTTGGATCGTCCGGCACCCCAGACCCTTCTCTTGCAAGGTGCCCCGGGGACGGGCAAGACGTTGCTCTGCTTCGAGCTCCTTCAGGGGTTCCGGGGGCGGCGAATCTACGTCTCGAGCAGAGTGCCCCGTCCGAATCTCGAGCGCGATTTCCCCGGGATGGCCCCCCACCCCGGTAGCGACGAGTTCAGGATCATCGACGTCACGGCGAACAGGACCGACATCCGCGAGATTGCGAAAGCCCTAAGCACTTCCCGAAAGTTGGTGACGGAAGGCGACCCCGGCCCCGACCTTCGTGCGCTCTTCATGCCGCCCGAGGTGTTGGAGGCATGGAGCCAGACGTCTCGCACCTCGCCTACCCTTGTCATCCTGGATTCGTGGGACGCGATTGTCGAGCGTCATGTCGGTACCTCCGGTGCGCACGACGGTTCTCTGCCCACTCGGGAGGAGGTCGAACGGATCGCGGTCGCGCAGATGACCACCGGACCCGTCTTCGTCGTTTTTGTCGCGGAGCGGCGTGAAGCCGGACAGCTCGAGTACTTGGTAGACGGGGTCGTCTCGATGGGCCGCGAGGTTCATGAGCAACGGTTGGAGCGCTGGTTGCGCATCGAGAAGCTTCGGGGAACACGAATCGTCGAGCCCTCGTATCCGTTCACCCTGGAAGGTGGCCGCTTCCGGTGTCTAGAGCCCTCGGTTTGGCATCCACAATCCAAGCGGACAGACATCGACCGGGACCCGCATCCTCCGCCGGGCACGATCTGGCCTGGGTCGGCGGACTACGCATTACATTTCGGAAGGCTTGGTGTCGGCAAGCTGACATTGATCGAGCATGACCCTGATGTCCCCATCGAAGCCTTGGAGGTCGTGTTGCATCCCATTATGGCGGAGGTCCTCCATCGTAAGGGGCGGGTCGTCGAGGTGCCTCCCCCCGGACTACACCCGATGGAACTGTTCGACCACTACAAAGCGTGGGTCTCGGATGAGGAGTTCACGCGTCAAGTGCGGATTCTGGGCGTGCTTCCGCACGGCGAACCCAAAGGCCTCGACGAAGTGCTCATTCCGCTCCCGACGTCGAACGAGACGAGTCACGAGTTTCAGACCCGGGAAGCGGCCAAGTTCTTGAGCGAGAATCTCAATGCAGCGTGTCCAAACCTCGTGGTCGAGTCGATCGATGGGTTGCGTGCCATGAACTCGTTCGTGCCGAACACGTACACCGCCGAAACGCTGCCGGGGATGGCCCTTACGTATCTCCAGGCTTCGCCCACTCACATGATCTGGACCGGCGTTGAGGACGACCCTCTCACTCGGTCGCTTCGTTGGATTGCGGCAACGCGCATTCGGATGAGGTGGCGCGAAGGCCGTATCTTCGTTTACGGTATGGTCCCTCGTACTCCGTCGCTCCTTCTCTCAGATGGGGACGGACGCACGCCGTATCACTTGCTACTCATCGTCTAGTCGAACGGCTCCCTCGTCTCGGGCAGGGTGGACCGACAGGGCTTGCCGTGGGCATCGGATCGAGGAAAGCGCCCGTGCTGGGATTCGAACCCAGGTCTGAGGCTCCGCAGGCCTCTAGGATAATCCATTGCAGCGGGAGGGGGTTCGTGCCCCCGCCCCGTAGCTACCCCACACGGGCATCTCGGTGCTGTATCGGTCCCGCCGCGCCGAGGGAGGGCCGTCTATAAAAGCCCGGGGTCGCGGGGTCCCCTCTCGGAACGACATCTTATACCGGGCGCCGCTCCGTGGTCTGTTGAACCCGGTTCGGTGCGCATGAGCGACATCTCTCCCCACGACGCCTGGAAGGAGCTGAGCGCCTTGGCGACCGGTCAGCGGGTCGAGCTCTCCGACGCCGAGGGTCACACCTGGAGCGGCACTGTGGTCCCCCGCCATGACTTCTCGGGGGACCGAGTCCTTCAGCTCAAGCTCGAGAGCGGCTACAACATCGGGGTCCGGATCGAACCGACGTTCCACTTCCGTCTCCTGGCGGGCGGCCCGACGGTGGCGGCCTCGTCGTCGAAGACTCCCGCTCCCCCCCGTGCGGCGGACGCGGGTCCTTGGATCGCTCTTCTCACGACCGGAGGGACGATCGCCTCCCGCGTGGACTACGAGACCGGGGGCGTGCGGCCCGTGAAGGAGGAGCGCGAGATCCTCGACTTCTTCCCCGAACTCGAGGCCTCGGGACGCGTGCGGATCGTACCCGTGTTCGACCGGCTGAGCGAGGACCTCGTGCCCGACGACTGGCGGGTTCTCGCCGAGAAGGTGGTCGCTACCTTCGCCACCGGGGCGCGAGGGATCGTCGTCGCCCACGGGACCGATACCCTCGGCTTCACCGCCGCGGCGCTGAGCTTCCTTCTTGTCGACCTGCCCGGACCGGTCGTGCTGGTCGGAGCCCAGCGGTCCCCCGACCGTCCGTCATCCGACGGAGCGTCCAACCTTCGGGCCGCGGTCGAGGTCGCCCACGATACGCGGATCGGAGAGGTCGTGGTCGTCATGCACGCGGCCCCCTCCGACGACCGGTTCGCCATCCACCGCGGGACCTGGGTGCGGAAGATGCACTCCAGCCGCCGGGATGCTTTCCGCAGTCGGAACGGTCCGCCGCTCGGGGTCGTCGAGGGCGGGAAGGTCGTGCTCCATCAACCCGTGAAGGCTCCGGCGACCGGGCCTCCACGAGTCGACGGGCCGATCGATACGCGCGCGGCGCTCCTATGGTTCTATCCGGGCCTCACTCCCGAACGCGCGGCCGGCTTCGCCGAGGGGTGCCGAGGCGTCGTCCTCGCGGGAACCGGGCTCGGGCACGTGGGCTCGGACCATCTCCCGTGGATCCGGGCGGCGACCGAGCGGGGCGTCGTCGTGGCGATGACGACACAATGCCTCGAGGGGAACGTGGAGCCGTACGTCTATTCGACCGGACGCGACCTCCTGCGCGCGGGCGTCCTGTACCTCGGCGACCTGCTCCCCGAGACGGCGTACGCGAAGATGGTGTGGGCGCTCGGTCACTCCTCGGATCCGACGAAAGTGGCCCGGCTGCTAACGGAAGACCGGGCGGGCGAGTTCCACGACCGGCACGACCCGAGGGAGACGGCGTGAAGGCCGGTCTCGAGGTCCACCAGCAGCTCGCGGTGGGAAAGCTGTTCTGCGGGTGCCCCGCCGACCTCTCCGAAGAGGTCACCGACGCGTTCGCGCGAAGCCTCCGGGCGGCGGGCGGCGAGAGCCGCGCGGTGGACGTCGCAGCCGCGCTCCAGGCGTCTCGCGGCCTCATCTACCGGTACGAGGGCGGCCCCTCCTCCTGCCTCGTGGAGATGGACGAGGAGCCACCGCATCCGCTCAACGAGGCAGCCCTTGACACCGCGCTGACGCTCGCCCTCCTCCTTCGCGCCCGCCCGGTCGACGAGATCGAGGTGATGCGGAAGATCGTGGTCGATGGGTCGAACACCACCGGCTTCCAACGGACCGCGCTCGTGGCCGTCGACGGCGAGCTCGAGGTCTCCGGGCGTCGCTACTCGATTCCCACCATCTGCCTCGAGGAGGACGCGGCGAGGAAGGTCCGAGAATCCCCCGGCGAGGTGACCTACCGTCTCGACCGTCTCGGGATCCCCCTCATCGAGATCGCCACCGGTCCCGAGATCGTCTCGGGCGCAGAGGCGCGAGAGGTGGCGGAGGAGATCGGCGCCCTCCTTCGGGCGACCCGACGTGTGCGGCGCGGCATCGGGACGATACGGGAGGACGTCAACGTCTCGATCGAGGGCGGCCATCGCATCGAGGTCAAGGGCGTCCAAGAGCTCCGATTGATCGAGGAGTACGTGGACCGAGAGGTAGCTCGCCAGAGGTTCCTTCTCGAGTTACGGGACGAGCTCGGGCGTCGGCACGCCCGTGTTCCGGGGGACCCTCCCCTCGACGTCACGGACCTCTTCCGGGAGGTGGCGTCGGGTCCGTTCTCAGGGGCCGGTCGAGGAGGTCAGGTCGTCCTCGCGGTCGGACTGGTCGGGTTCGACGGGTTGCTCCGTTCTCCCCCGGGGAGCGAAGAGCGGCTCGGCCGCGAGCTCGCCGACCACGCCCGCTCGGTCGGTCTTCGAGGACTCGTTCATTCCGACGAGCTCCCCGCCTACGGGGTTTCCGAGGCGACCGTCGCGGCCCTGCGTGAGCGTATGGGTCTGGCGCGGTCGGACGCCTTCGTCCTCGTGACGGACCGCTCGCCCGAGCGCGCCTCGATGGCGCTGAAGCGCGTCGTAGAGCGGGCGCGGGTCGCCCTCGAAGGGGTCCCCGGGGAGACCCGAGACCCGCTTCCCGATGGGCGCACCCGGTTCTCCCGACCGCTGCCCGGCCGCGACCGGATGTACCCCGAGACCGACATCCCCCCGATCCCGATCACCGCCGAGCGCCTCGAACGGCTGCGCTCCCACCTTCCCGAGCGCCCCGGGGAGCTCGAGGCGCGGCTCGCCCGCTCCCACGGCCTGCCGATCGAGGTCGTCCGTCAGCTCGTCTACGGCGACCTCGTGGAGCGGTTCGAGTCGCTCGCCCGCGAGGGCCACCCCGCCGGCCTCGTCGCCCGCCTTCTCACCCAGGACCTGCCGTCCGTGTCGACCGGGGCCGCCGGGAGGCCGCCCTTCGAACCATCCCTCGAATCCCTCGGTGCCGTGCTCGCGGCCGCCAAGGCGGGGCGGATCGCGAAGGAGGGCGTCCCCACGGTCCTCGCCGCCCTCGCGGCCGGCGCGCCGAGCGTGGAGGTCGCGATCGACCGCGCCGGTCTCTCCGGGTTCTCGAAGGAGGACCTGATCGCCCTGGTCCGCAAGGTCGTCGAAGCGAACGCCGAGATCGTCCGCTCGCGGGGCGAGGCCGCGTTCTCGCCGCTCATGGGCGACGTGATGCGGGAAGTGCGCGGGCGGCGGGACGGTCGCGAGGTCTCGGACGCCCTTCACTCGGAGATCGCTCGCGTCCGGGCCGGCTCAGGCCCGTAACCCACGAGGACCGGTCGCGATGGCGCGCTCTTCGAGGGTCCGTTCCTCTCGAGGATCGGCGCTGCACGTCGTCGTCACCGATGTCGACGGGACGCTGACGGATGCCGATCGTCGTCTCGACCCGCGGGCGGTCCAGGTCGTCCGCGACCTCGAGCGCCGGGGCATCCCGGTGGCCCTGGCGACGGGGAACGTCCTCCCGATCGCGCTCGGGCTCTACCGTTCGCTCGGCCTCACCGGACCGATCGTCGCGGAGAACGGCGGGCTCATCTACCACTGCGACGAGCGCGGCCGGGACATGGTCGAGCGGCTCACCGACCGCACCGTGGCGCTGCTCGCGTTCCGAAAGCTTCGGGCCGCCGGCCTCCCCGTTCGCCGGTTGTTCACCGATCGATGGAGGGAGAGCGAGGTCGCCCTCGAACCGACGGTCTCCGTCTCCGCCGTGCGACGGGCGCTCGGGAGGAGCGCGGTCGCCGTCGAGTCCACGGGATACGCGCTCCACCTGATGGAAAAGGGTGGGGGAAAGCTTCCGGCGCTCGTGCGGGCCCTCTCCTACATCGGTCGGACCCCGGCCGAGTGCGTGGTCCTGGGCGACGGGGACAACGACGTCGCCATGCTTCGGGCGGCCGGGTTCGGCGTGAGCTTCGCGTCGGGGAGCCGGCGGGCGCGCCAGGCGGCCCAGTACGTGGCGAAGGCCGAATTCGCGGCGGGGTTCGTCGAAGGGCTTAAAGCGAGCGGAATCCTCGACTGACCGTTCCCGCCGGGGGGGACCAACCGTGCTCGTCGGACAGTGTGCTCGATGCGGCGCACCCGCCACGCTCGGCTGCACGGTGTGCGGCCGGACGTTCTGCCGGACCTGCCTCGACGCGGACGAGCGGACCTGCTCGGACTGCCTCGATACCCAGAAGCAGGTGAAGAACCCCGTGGAGTCCCGGCCCCCGCCGTCGCGCCGGATCCACCGCGGGCCGTTGCGGCCCGGCCGAATTCAGTAGTCGAACCCCGGGAGGACGATCGGTCCCTTCGGGGACGCGCGGCCGAGCGCGACCAGGACCACGCCGAACCCGCCCGCGAACACCCCGAAGCCGAAGGTGGCCCACGCGTACGGGCCGAGGGTCGACGTGAACGTGTGGCCGGCGACCGTCACCGTGCCCCCCCCCGCGAGGTAGTGGAGGAGGAGGTTGACCATGACCGCGAGCCCCCACCCCAGAGCGATCAGGAGCCCTCCCGCGATGAGGTAGCCCAGCCGCTGGTCCCCGCCCGGGTCCATCGGGGGAACCGCCGGGGTCTCCTGGAGGTCGACCACGAGGGGCCCACGACCGTTCCCCGTAAAGGGGTTTCGCGCCCGACGTCGCGTGGGGCTACGGTTTCGCCGGTCTCGAGTCGACGTCGAGGCTCCGCAGCACCACCGTCTCCGCGTTCGGGTCGCCGGGGTCGCGCGAGGTCTCGACCTCGACCTCGGCTCCCGCGAGGACCGTTCCCTCCACGGCATGGGCCCAGCGGTCCTTGAGCTCGGGACCGGCAAGATGCGAGCGGGCCCCGACCCAGAGGCGGACCCGGGTCACCCGCGTCGCCCGTTCCCGCCGGGCGACCTCTTCGGCCTTGCGGATGACGTCCTTGAGCATCGCCTCCTCATGCATCGGAGGCCCTCCGGACGGCGGGGACCGTTCCCGGTTCCGCCTCGAGCTCGGCGAGGATGCGGTCGGTCGCTTCCTGGACGCCGCGCGCGACCGGTGGCGTGAGACCAGTCCCCATGCCGATGTCGTCCGCTTCGATCCCGTAGACGACCAGGTGACGGGGTAGGCATCCCAGCCCCCGCGCGAGCGCCACCGCCTCGGAGAGCGACAGCCCGTGGGTCGAAGTGGCCGAGCGGAACCCGGCCCCGAACCCATCGCCCGGTTCGAGGCGGATGACCGTTCCGGGAGCGGCGCCGGAGCGTACCGCGTCGACCACGAGGACCCGGTCCGAGCCGCGCCAGACCTCGAGGAGGGCGATCCCCTCGGAGGCGCACTCCTCGACGCGTGCCTTACCCTCGAGACGGGGACGGAGGGCCCGGGCCACCTCGAGGCCCGAACCGTCGTCGCCCCGCTGGTCGTTCCCGAGCCCGATCACGAGGGGCAGCGGCCCCGGGCGCGCGGGTTTCGTGGGGGTCGGTTCGCCCATCCTCCGGGTCTCAGCGCCGCTCGATCTCCAGCTTCAGGAAGTGGGTCGCGCAGGAGATGCACGGGTCGTAGTTGCGGATCGCGTGCTCGCAGGCGTCCGTGAGCGCGGCGTCGTCGAGCGCGAGGGACTTCTCGACCAGGTGCCGGACGTCGTCCTCGATCCGCTTTTGGTTCTGGGAGGTCGGAGCGACGATCCTCGCGTGCTCGATGAGGCCGCCGGGCGCGAGGCGATAGCCATGGTAGAGGATACCCCGCGGGGCCTCGGTGACGGCTCCTCCCGAGCAGGCCTTCGTCACGGGGGGCGGCTCCACCCACGACGGGTCGGGGCGCTTGTACTGGTCGATGATCCGAAGCGCCTCCTCGACGGCGTAGACGGTCTCGACCGCTCGCACGATGATGCTGCGGTACGGGTTCCGGACGACGTTCTCGAGACCGACATCGCGTGCCAGCTTGTCGGCGCGCGGCGAGAGGTGGTCCCGGTTGAGCGCGTAGCGCGCGAGCGGGCCGACGTGGTACGAGGTGCCCGTCCCCTTGCGGACCGATTGCAGCGCGTTCGCGTACGGGGCGTGGACCTCCTCGAAGACCTCCTCCCAGCGGTCCTGCGGGACCTTGAGCCCTCGGCTCGATACTAGGTCGCCCTCGCACAGAGGGTACTCCCGTTCGTGCCGCAGGGAGACGAACTCGTAATCCTCCTCGACGCTGGGGAAGTCGAGGTCGGCCGTGAAGTGCACCGTCTGCTCGGCCATCTTGAGCGCGGCCTCGAGCTGGGGACGGAAGGCGTTGAGCTCGGAGACGGTCGGGGCCCGGTAGAAGCCACCGACGCGGACGTTGATCGGGTGGATCTCGCGCCCTCCGAGGAGGGTCATGAGCGAGTTCCCGACCTTCTTGAGGGCGAGGCCGAGCTTGACCGCGTCCGGGTAGTCCTTCGCCATGTGGATGGCGTCCGGGTACCCGAGGAAGTCGGGGGCGTGCAGGAGGAAGATGTGCAGCGGGTGGCTCTCGATCCACTCGCCGCAGTACAAAAGACGGCGGAGCTCGCGGATCTGGCCCCCGACCTTCATCCCGAGGGCGCGTTCCATCGCGTGGGTGGAGCTCATCTGGTAGGCGACCGGGCAGATCCCGCAGATGCGCGCGGTGATGTCCGGGGCCTCGGTGTAGGCGCGCCCGCGCAGGAACGCCTCGAAGAAGCGTGGCGGCTCGAAGATCTTCAGCTGGACGTCCTCGACGCGGTTGTCCTGGATGCGGACCTTGAGGGCTCCCTCGCCCTCGACGCGCGCGATGTAGTCGATGCCGATCGTCCGCTCCGTCATGGGGCCTTCGCCTCCGCGGCGAGGGCTTCGCTCGCCGCCTTGAACGCGGGGGCGTTCGCGTTGAAGGTGCGCAGAAGGCGCATGATCGTCGGCGAGGGCAGGCCGAGCTTCTTGAACTCCGAGACGAGCGAGTCCGTGTTCGGGGTCCCTTGGGGCCCGAAGCAGCCGTAGCAGCCCCGGCTGAACGCGGGGCAGATCGCCCCACAGCCGGCCTGCGTGACCGGGCCCAGGCACGGCGTCCCGTGGGAGACCATGACGCAGACGGTGCCGCGCCGCTTGCACTCGATGCAGACGCTCTCGTTCGGGAGGTTCGGCGCGCGGCCCTGCAGGAACGCGCTGAGCGCCTCCAGGAGCTGGAACTTGCTGATCGGGCATCCCCTCAGCTCGAAGTCGACGGGGACATGGTCGGCGATCGCCGTCGACGTCGCGAGGCTCTCGACATACTCCGGGCGGGCGTAGACGACGCGGCGGTACTCGTCGACGTCGGCGAAGTTCTTCAGCGCCTGGATCCCACCGGCCGTCGCGCATGCGCCGATCGTCACGAGCGCCTTCGACTGGGCGCGGATCTCCTTGATCCGCTGTGCGTCGTGGGCCGTCGTGACCGACCCCTCGACGAGCGAAAGGTCGTAGGGACCTTCGAGGACCCGGCTCGAGGCCTCGCGGAAGTCGGCGATGTCGACCGCGCCGGTGACGGCCAGGAGCTCGTCCTCGCAGTCGAGGATCGACAACTGGCAGCCGTCGCACGAGGCGAACTTGAAGACGCCCAGGCGGGGCTTGCGGGCCTCCGTCATCGCCTCTAGACCTCCTTGAGGGCGAGCAGCGGCGCGAGCGTCTTGTACGGGAGGCACGGCCCGTCCCGGCAGACGAACGACGGGCCATACTGGCAGTGGCCGCAGAAGCCGAAAGCGCACTTCATGTTCCTCTCCATCGAGAGCCAGATCGATTCCGACGGCACGCCGCGCTGCACGAGCGCCTGCGCGGTGAACTTCATCATGATCTCGGGACCGCAGACGAAGGCGGTGGTGTTCGGGGCGTCGAACCGAGCGTCCGGGATCCGCACCGTCACGACCCCGACGTCCCCGTTCCAGTCCCGTCCCGCGGCATCGACCGTGATCTGGAGCCGGATATCGGAGCGCTGGAGCCAGGTCCGCACCTCCTCGGCGAAGACCAGGTCCTTCGGCGTCCGGGCGCCGTAGATGATCTCGACCCGGCCGAAGGCCTCCCGGTGTCGGAAGATCTCGTAGAGGGTGGGCCGCAGCGGCGGGAGCCCGAGCCCCCCCGCGACGATCACGATGTCGCGGCCCCGAGCGGAGTCGAGCGGCCATCCCTGGCCGTAGGGGCCCCGGATGCCGACGACCGAGCCGGGCGTCATCGCGGCGAGAGCGTTCGTGATCTTCCCGACGGCACGGACCGTGTGGACGAGCTCCTCGGGGTGCGTGGTGTCCCCGCTGATCGAGATCGCCGACTCTCCCACGCCGAAGACGTAGACCATGTTGAACTGGCCTCCCTTGAAGGAGAGGCGGTCCCCCGGCAGCTGCGGCGCGAGCCGCAGCGTGACCGTGTCCGGCGTCTCTTGCGTCCGGGCGCGGACGACGAACGGTCGTGGAGCGTAGGGGTGAGCGGCGGCGCCCAGCGTCCCGTGCGAATGCCCCTGGGGACGGAGCGCGTCAGTGGCCATGGATGTCCAAGAGCTGCACCCGAGTGTTCTCGAGTCGGTCGGCGATCACCGGCAGGAGCTTCATCAGGAAGTGATAGCCGAACGCTGGGTGGGCGGCGAGGGCGTAGCGCGCCGCGGCGGCGTTGATGGCGATGACCTTCGTGGGCTTGCTCGCCCGGGCATCGAACCGCCACCGATAGGGGGCCACGAGCCACGACCACCCGAGGATCTCTCCCTTCTCGATCGTCTC
>Ga0326728_10020824_pt1 | contig 12433 bp, 15 predicted proteins | sample MB3enrmetagenome_FD_207602 | JGI IMG/M metagenome (GOLD analysis project Ga0326728, IMG submission 207602) | Lab enriched peat soil microbial communities from McLean, Ithaca, NY, United States - MB31MN | ecosystem: Environmental > Terrestrial > Soil > Wetlands > Peat | place: USA: New York...
TCTGCGTCTCGTTACAACTCTTTTACAAGTTCATCAAACCCGCGTTACAACTCCAGCGCAAACTAGGGGTGAGAGATCTCAATAGGGAGGGGAGAAACGGTGCCCTTCATGTTGAGATTATTTTTTTCCCGCCCCTGGCTGTTCCTCTTCCTTTCAGTTAACCAAGTATTTGTCCCCTGTCTCGCCCGGCCTGAATCGAAAGGGATCGTCAGTTATGTGCTTGAAGGGCAATCTCTCCGCCGCACCTATACCTATATCTTTTCCGGAATTGTCCATTGCGGCAACCAGGTCTGCTCGAACGCCCGTGTGCAGGTGCAGGTGGAACCGGACAATTCAGCTGGAATCTCCGGTGAAACGCGGTCCGCGAGCGATGGCCGATTTGAAGTGCAGATTGCCTGCGACGGTTCTGTGGATGATTCCGTGGCCTGGAGGATAATCGCCGAAGCGCCTGTCCCGGGTGGGGGTGACCCTGTCGAGCTGGAGGGCAGGGTCATTATGACGGAGGATGAGACCACGGTCATCGTTCAAAGACCCGTCCAAATCAACCACGGTTGATACCGGATGGCCGAATCAGGCCGCCAGTGCAGCGACGTCCCCTGCTTCCATGCGCAGCACCGGCTTCACGGTAACTCCCCGCCTCGAATCCTCGATGGCGCGATTGATCTGAGGGAAATCATAGAACGTGACCAGCCGATCAAAGGGAAAACGTCCGCTTTGCCAGAGCCGGATGAGGTGCGGGATGAATTTCTGCGGCACCGCATCACCCTGAATTACGCTGAGCACCCGGCGTCCGCCCGGCAAATCGTGATCCGTGCTGCCCCCTGTCAAATGAGCCAGTTTCCCGCCAGGGTTTAGCAGACTGATCGCCGCCCGCTCGATCGCAGCGTCGCCGGTCGTCTCCACCGCGTGGTCGACACCGCCGGCTGTGACGGCGCGGATTTTCCGGATGGGATCAGAGCGGCGGGCATCGATCGTATGCGTCGCGCCGAGATCCTTAGCCAGGCGAAGCCGGTTCGGCCGGATGTCGACCGCGATAATAGGATTGGCGCGAACAATTCGTGCCGCCATCACCGCTGCAAGCCCGACGGACCCCGCGCCGAAGACACAGAGGCTGGATCCGGACTTGACCGCCAGGCTGTTCATCACGGTACCCGCACCCGTCTGAAGCCCGCAACCCAATGGCGCCAGGAGCTGAAGAGGAAGACCCTTCGAAACTTTGACCATGTTGCGTTCGGTCGCGAGGGCGTATGTGGCGAAGGAAGACTGACCAAAGAAATGCCCCCGGACGCCATTGGCCTCAAGTGCATTGCTCCCGTCCAGACGGGCGAAGCCGAAATTGAGTTCCCAGAAGCGCCGGCAATGCGGAGGACGTCCGGCCTTGCAGGCCCGGCAATGTCCACAGGACTGATAGGAGAGGACGACAGGATCGTCGCGGCGAAAGCCCTTCACGGCCTTTCCGACGCACTCGATGATTCCGGCGGCCTCGTGGCCGAGAACCACCGGGCACGAATGTCCGGATTGCCAGAGATCGATGTCGGTATGGCAGATGCCGCTGGCGACCATACGGACCAGCGCCTCGTTTTCACGCGGCCCTTCCATCTCAAGGCGCTCAATCGCCATCGGTCGGGACGGCTCCCGAAGGACGGCGGCTTCAATCCGTCGTTTCAGCGGAGTTTCTTCAATAACCAAGCCATGTTCCGGCCGAGGGTCCTCATAGTTCGCACGCCTTCCTCGTCGCCGGCGACCTCCCCCTCTTCACGTCCGATCCCTACATTCCAGTAGCTGGATCCCGGAATGATCATCTGGTTGATCGTGAAGAAGTGATTGATCGAATCAAATACGTGGATCCCACCGCATCGCCGGACGGCTACGACCGCGGCGCCCACCTTGCGTTGCAGGAAATCCCCGTTCATTCGGGACACCATTCCGGACCGGTCGATCAACGCCTTCAATTCCGGCGTCAAATCCGAAAAATAGGTCGGCGATCCAAAGATCACCCCCTCCGCCCCCCGCATTTTCTCAATGCAGGGATTCACGATATCCTTGTCGTTGGCGCAGCGTCCGTTGCGATGCTTGGCGCACTGGCCGCAAGCCCGGCACCCCCGGATGGTCCGGCCTCCCAGCTGGACAAATTCGGTCTCGACCCCTTCTTTTTCCAGTTCCTTGAGCACTTGCCCGATCAAATACGCCGTATTCCCCCGCCTCCGCGGACTTCCGTTAAAAGCGACCACTTTCATAAATATCCTCCTCGGCTGCCTGAGACTATTCTGTCATTTTCGCGGAACATTGAGTCCTGATAGTTCGTCAAAAATACTAACAAGAAGAAATCGCAAGGAGGCTTGCCATGAAACGCCTATCGTTGTTGCTTCTGTTGATCGGGATTTTGTTTGCCGGAAATACCGTCGCGCAGGCGGTTGTTGTTGTGGCTCCGGGGCCGTACTATCCGGTTTATTACCGGCATTGGCACCGGTACTGGGCCCCACCCTACCGCATCGGAGCGGTACCCGTGGCCGCGGTTCCTGCGCCCGCCTATGCGCAGCCGGCTCCCTACTATCCTTATTACTACGCGCCGGCCCCCGTGATCACTGCCCCGATCCTGCCGGTTATCCTCGGGCTTGGGCTGCACATTCGCTGAACCTGGCTAAAAGGAAGGGACTTCAATAGCCGCGGCGGATGCTTCCGGTCTTATCGAAATTGTAGTTCTCGATCGCTTCGCGGACAGGCACAAGATAGTTGTCGTTGAAGTAATCGACGATCTGCGCATACGCCTTTGGCAGGCCGTCGACGGTGCAGGTCAGTAGCAGATGGTCACGGACATCGACCAGTTTCATGGTGAGATCTTTGACCGTCTGCTCCGCCGCCGGAGTTCTGAAGTCCTCGGATGGCAGGCTTTTGAGCGTTTTGCTCGAATTCTGGTCGGCAATCACCGTGGAAACGGCGTAGCCTTTGAGACCCGTCTTATCCATGACCGGCGCCACATTGATATCGAGAATCCATACGCTCGTCCCATCCGCCGTGACTTCGACATCATCCAGCTTTTTAAGTGCCGTGGTCATGTCGCTGATCAAGGCTTCTTTGGACGTTTCGCTGGCCTCGACATTAAGCTGAACCGTAAAGCGCGGGTGAAGCGTGGCCGGGGCGGCCGGGGAGACTCCGGCAAGAGCCAAAGCTGGCCCGATTAAACCCAACAACTCCACCAATCTTTGAAAAATCGACTTTTTCATCTACGCGAGATGGGGGTCAGACCCTCTTACGGTCAAGCCACATTATGGACTTTTTCGAATTCAACACCGTAGAAAATGGTGTTGGCTTCCTTTTTGGCCCAGACGATGCGGGCCCGGATGTAGAGCCGCCCTTCGCGCAGGAGCCGCAGCCGCAAACGCAGCAGCTGATTAACGGCAAACTCTTTGGGGGTGGAAAAACAGGCCCCGACATCGGAGTAGTCGACTAAGCGCGCGGTTTCGGCAATCGCGTTTCCGGAATCGTCATAAATTTCAACCACCGAGTTGTGGGTTCGGCGCGTCGCCCTGCGGTTTTCCTTGTCAGTCATCGTCCTCATCCTCCTTGATCCTTGATCGAATGAATATGCTTTTAGACGATCCGCTCATATCATATGAGGCTATCATCGGAAAATCAAAAAAGTATAGGACGACTTTGGAGAAGGCGGTGGGAGACGTCAAAACGTGCGGGACTAGGTAATTTTTTTCATGAACACAAAAGGCAGGTAGGCGATCTTCTCGTCCGGGTAGACGATCTTGCAGATGTAGTCCCCGGTCTGAACCATCTGCCCCTGCAGGTCATCTCCGTTCCAACGGATCGGGACCGGCACTTCCCCGCGTGTTTTCTTCCACACGGCCCGGCCGCTGCGGTCGAGGATCGCGACTTCGGTGGCTGTTGGATCAAATTCAAGTCCCACGCTGCCGAACTGCCGGAAAGGTCTCGAGACGCGTTTGGGAGAATTGTTCATGGCGTCCTCTGACACATCTTTATATCGGAAAATGCCGAATTTCAATGGGTTTTTTCATGCAAGAATGTGTTTATATTTAGAGCAGAATTAAGAGCTATGTTAAAGATGTGTAAAGGCATGTGTATTTATATTGAAAATACTTAATAATAGTTATTGCAGACCAAAATAAGTCCTGTTATACTCAGCGCGAATCAGGCGGAGTTTATAAGACAATATGCGAGAGGAGTGAACGAGATGAACCCATCGGTTTTAGTCGTGGAAGATGACCCGGAAGTCCGGAGCCTTGTCGAATACACTCTCGCGAAAGAAAAATTCAAGGTGCAGACCGCGGAAAACGGCAAGCAGGCTCTGGAAATTTTAGATGGCCTGGTTCCGGACGTGATCACTCTCGATCTCATGCTGCCGGATATTCACGGTTTGGAATGCTGTAAAAAGCTCCGCGCCGATCCGCGGTTTCAGTCAGTCTCCATTCTGATGCTGACCGCACTGGACAGCCTGGACGATATCGTACGCGGATTTGAGACCGGCGCCGACGATTATCTGGTCAAGCCCTTCCAATTGCCGGAACTGGTGGCGCGCATCAAGGCGCTCCTGCGCCGCCGGCACGTCGGGCGTTCCGAGCGAATGGTGGCGATGTCCGGCAATACAACGGTCGACCTGGCGCATCACCGCGTCGTCATCAACGGTCAGGCCATGGACAATTTGACTTACAAGGAAATGGAGCTGCTTTTCATCCTGCTCCGCCGCAGCCCCAAGGTGGTCCGCCGGACTTACCTCTTGCAACGTCTCTGGGGACGCCAGGACAGCCGCGCCCTGGACGTCCACATCCTTCATCTCCGGCAGAAACTGGGGCCCAAGGCAGGGGAACAGATTCTAACGGTTCCAGGTCAGGGCTATAAATTTGTCCCGATGCTTTTCTCGCAGGAAAACAACCCACCGCCCAGTCCGCCGCCCGCCGCCCCTTCAGCTTCCGCTGCGTGAGAGCAGCGTATTGATTTCTTCCACCAGGTAGGTCAAGTCACAAGGCTTGGTAATAAATCGGTCTGCGCCCAGATTGGCGCCCTTCCGCTGGTCCGAGGTCTGGGCATAGGCTGTCAGGATAATGATGGGAATTTGTCTGGTCTTCTCATTGGACTTCAGCCGCCGGCAGACTTCCCATCCATCCAGCTTCGGCATCCCGATATCGAGAATAATCAGATCCGGATTGTCCTGTTCGACCCGTTCTAGGGCCTCGACGCCATTATAGGCCGTGATCACCTGGAAACCGCTGAATTCCAGGCTGTCCTTTAAAATCATGACGATATGCTCTTCGTCATCGACGACAAGGATCTTGGCCATTACGATAATTTCCCCTCGTGACCTACCGAAGCCAGGACCTTCTGTACAGTTTGTATCAAATAATTGGCATCAAAAGGCTTATTCATCCAGAACGCGGCAGCGCCTTCGGATTCGGATGCGAGGCTCTCGTCCCGGGACAGGACCGTCACGACGACGACCGGGATCTTTTCCCAGACCTTGTTCTGTTTGATCAGCCGGATGAGGTCCACGCCGCTCATGCCGGGCAAGAGCATATCCAGAATAATGAGGGCTGGGGGCCCTTGGGAGCGCAAGGCCGCGTAGGCTTTTTCAGCGGTGTCAAAGAGGATGGGCCGGAACCCGTGCGCCTTCAAATGTTCGGCGACAATGCGCTGCGTGCTGATATCGTCTTCCACAACCCAGATAACCGTTGAATTATCCAAGCGCCACCACCACGACAGACTCATTCTGGAAGACGGAAGCGGGTTTCCGGGTTCGAGCTCGACGATGCGCGGTCGATGCCAGTTCCCCATACGAATAGAAGCCTCCGAGGCGGATCCCGGCGCCGCCCAAAGCATCGCGTATAACGTCGATCTCCCCCTGAAATTCGCTCCCGAGCATCTTCTGGCGGGCCACGCTGCAGAAGACGAGCGCCCCCTTCACATGGGCGTCTCCCAGGCGGTCCGCCGCATCGCAGGCCGCCTGCTGCGCGGCCTCCAGCGCGGATTCGTAACCGCCGATCATGAGGCGCACTTCGCTGCCTTCAGCCACATTCCCCGTGCAGATGAGGGATCCGGCACGCCCAACGCGGATCGCATCGCGCAGCAGATATTCGGCCTGGCCTTGCATTTCCGTCCCGAGAGGATAGGTCAAAGTCACGCTCGCCAGAGGCTCCTGCATGAGCTCATTGCGCTTCAAGCCTAAAAAGTCCTCGTAAATCGAGACGGCGGGACGATGGTCCAGCTGGTGGACGATGTGACCGGCCGACCGGGTAACGCGCCGAGGCCGTCCGACGGGGACCCAGCCATGCCGCGAGGCGACCCCCACCTTGATGTCCCCGCAAAAGAGCGCTCCCGGCATGCTGTCGGTCAGGATTTCATCGTTATAGAATTGAAAGGTTTTCTGAAAGAACAGATCGTCCGCGGCGGTCGCGCCGGCCAGGGCGACATTTCTGCCTAGCCGTTTCTCGATTCCATCCAGGACCTCGGATCCGCTGACGGAAAGACCGTCCGGAAAAACGATCAGGCACCGCCCGGCGTCCTGCGCCCGGTCTTGGAGAGATCCTGTCAGTCGCTCGCCGGCCGTGCGGGGATTGCGGGAAATGTCTCGCTCGACGCCGGTCACAAACGTCCCTCCCTTGGCGATAAACCCGATCACTGTGACTGAGCGGCGCCGCGGACCCGACGTGATGATGCCCCCCGCGTCTGTGCAACCGATGAGCGGCGCCGTACCAGTGACAGAACGGATGGCCTTTAGCATCCGGGAGTCCGCAAACCGGATCGAAGAAAAAACAAACACCAGCTCGGGAAGCTGGTCGGCCAGGTGCGACACCAACTGCTCGGCAGCTTCTTGGCCAGCCACGAAGACGTCGGCCTGGGAACTGACGCCGATTCCCATCTCCAAACTCATGAGAGAGTCTCTCGGGCGACCATGGCGTCCTTCATATCCCGCTTGTCCAAATTGAGCGGCAGCGTGAAGAGGAAGCGGCACCCCTGGTTTGCCTCGCTTTCCACCCAGATCTTGCCGCCGTGCAAATTGACCAGGGCCCGGCAGATCGGGAGCCCCAAGCCCGTCCCCGGGTTTTTTCGGTTGGCTTCATTGTCGAGGCGGTAAAATTTCTCGAACACCTTTTCCTGTTCCACAAAAGCGATCCCGGGCCCCTGGTCCATCACTTCCAGGATAACGCCATCTTCATGCTTACGGCCACTCACGCTCACCTGGCTTTGTGGAGGAGAATAGCGCAGAGCGTTCCCGACGAGATTGATGATTACCTGTTCCAGCTTGTCCGGATCCGCCACCAGACGTGGAAAGGTCTCGGGAAAGTCCTTGACCAGACTAATCCCGTTGGACTTGACGGCCAGCGTGTCAAAGACGCGCTGGACAATCTCGGGGACGGACACCAAGCGCCACTGGATTTCCATGCGCCCGGATTCGATACGTGCAATATCCAGCAATTCATTAATGAGCCTTGTCAGACGGTCGGTTTCCTCGTTCAGCACGCCCAGATAGACCCGCCGCTTGTCTTCCGGGATCTCCTTGTCGTAATGAAAGAGGGTGACGATGAACCCCTTGATCGCCGTCAAGGGCGTGCGCAGCTCATGGGAGACAAGCGAAATAAAATTAGATTTGACTTGGTCGAGCTCCCGCAGCCGCTCGTTGGCTTCCACCAAGTTTTTGGTCCGCTCCTGGACTTTTTCCTCCAAGGTTAGATTGGACTGCCCCAGGGCCTCGTACAGGCGCGCATTTTCGATCGCAGCGGATGCTTGCGAGGCGTACATCGCATAGAACCGACGCTCGGCTTCAGTCAGGCGCAAGGTTACATGGGTCCTTGCGCCCACGATAAAGCCGATGAGCCTGGACTTGATGCGCATCGGCAACAGGATCAAGGACGAGACCGAAAGGGCATTTAAGAATTTGCCCCATGCGGCCGCCGCATACGCGGCGGTCTGAAGGTAAACGTCTTCCTGCTGAAGAGCCGGCAAGAGCAACTCTTTATAGCTATCTAGGAACAGGCGGTATTCGGCGCTGGAAAAGCCGGTATATGCGCACTGCAGTGGGCGCTGGGAATTCTTTTCGAGAAACACAATCCCGCTCTTCTCAAAATCCAGATCCTTCGTCATAGATTCGGAAATGTTGCTCAGGATGAGCTCCAGATCAAAGGTGGAATTGATGGCTGAGCCGATGCGGTGCAGAGCGTGGAGCTGGGAAATCTGTTGATCGAAGCGCTCGTTCGCCCGATGGAGCAGATAATCCGTACGAATCAACGCTTTGGCCGTACGATCCAGTTCTTCGTACGCCTTGCGTAGTTCGTTAAGCCCCTTCCTTTTCGGACGGGTCTTTGATTTTGACTTTAAAATCCGGCGCATTCGAGAAAAGTCTATCTTGGGAAGGAGGCTATTTCAACTCTTATTTTGCACGCTCATTTGACGAATCTCATTGATTTTATCACGCAAAGACGCTGCCAGCTCAAATTGGAGATTGTCCGCCGCCTCCCGCATCTGTGCTTCCAGATCAAGGATCAGCGCCGGAATTCGTTCTGGATGCAGGAGCGGCTGGATGTCGTCGATAAACAACCGCGAAACATGGGCCCCGTAGGCTTCCGCGCGGAACTCTTCCAGTTCCTGGATCGACTTTTCGATGCTCCGGGGCGTAATATGGTGTTCTTGATTGTACGCCAGCTGTTTTTTGCGCCGCCGCGCCATCTCCTCTAGTGCCCTTTTCATGGAGCCGGTTCGGTGGTCCGCATAGAGGATTACCCGTCCGTTCACATTCCGGGCGGCCCGTCCGCAAACCTGGATCAGCGTGGTTTCGCTCCGCAAAAACCCTTCCTTGTCGGCGTCCAAGACAGCGACCAGAGAGACTTCCGGCAGATCCAGTCCCTCCCTGAGAAGGTTAATGCCGACCAGAGCGTCGAAATTACCTTTTCTCAAGTCCCGTAAAATGTCGATGCGTTTCAAGGCGTCGATGTCCGAGTGGAGATACCGGACCCGCAGATTTTTCCGGAGGAAGTAGTCCGCCAAATCTTCCGCCATGCGCTTGGTCAAGGTCGTGACCAGAATGCGTTCGTGGTTTTTCGCGGTGCGCTCGATTTCGCCGTGCAGGTCCTCAACCTGGCCTTCGGTCGGACGGATCGCCACGTCCGGGTCGACCAGCCCGGTCGGCCGAATGACCTGTTCCACTACTACTCCTTTGGCCTTTTTAAGCTCATAAGGTCCGGGAGTGGCCGAAATGTAGAGGGCCTGTGGGACGAGAGTTTCGAATTCAGCGAAGGTCAAAGGCCGGTTGTCAAGCGCCGATGGCAGGCGGAACCCGTAGTCCACCAGGACCTGCTTGCGCGAGCGGTCTCCTTCGTACATTCCGTTTACTTGGGGGACCGTCACGTGGGACTCATCCACCACCATGAGAAAGTCCTTCGGAAAATAGTCGATGAGGCAGGCCGGGCGCTCGCCGGGCTTGCGGCCGGTGAGGTGCCGCGAGTAGTTCTCGATCCCATGGCAGAAACCCATCTCCAGCATCATTTCCAGATCAAAGCGCGTCCGTTGCTCGAGCCGTTGGGCTTCCAGCAGTTTCCCCTTGGACTTTAGGAAGGTGAGTTGTCCGGCCAATTCTTCGCGGATCGCGGCGGCGGCCTCTTCGAGTTCAGGACGCGTGCTCACAAAGTGCCTGGCCGGGTAGATGTAGGCCTTGTCTTTATCTCGGATGATTTTCCCCGTCACAGGATGGGTTTCGGAAATGCGCTCAATTTCATCCCCCCACAACTGTACACGGAGAGCCGTCTCCAGATAAGCCGGAAAAATCTCAACGGTATCGCCCTTGACGCGGAATTTGCCGCGGGAAAATTCCACTTCATTGCGCTCATAATGGATGTTTACCAATCCCTGAAGGAGTTCCTGACGGGGGATGGTCTTCCCCTTTTCCAGGGCCAGGCACATCGATTTGTAATTCTCCGGCGAACCCAGCCCGTAGATGCAGGACACGGATGCCACGATGATCACGTCCCGCCGCTCGAGAAGAGAACTGGTGGCCTTGAGGCGCAGTTGGTCGATGCGGTCATTGATCGCCGCGTCTTTTTCGATGTAGGTATCGGAGGAAGGCACATAGGCTTCCGGCTGGTAGTAATCATAATAGGAAATGAAATACTCGACGGAATTGTCCGGGAAGAACTGCTTGAACTCGGCGTAGAGCTGGGCCGCCAGAATTTTGTTGGGAGAGAGGACCAAGGTCGGTTTCTGGACCTGGGCGATCACATTCGCGACGGTGAAAGTCTTGCCGCTGCCAGTTACGCCCAGCAGGACCTGATGGGCGGTCCCCACGCGGAGACCGTTCACGAGCTCCTGAATAGCGGCGGGCTGGTCACCGGAAGGCCTGAACAAAGAGTGTAGCTGGAAGGAAGTCACGGCTGATTATATCAGGCACGCCGGCGAAGTTCAGGCGGTGGTATATCGCTCTAGAAATAGATGGATGAGTGAGTTCAGGTTTTCGAGATCTAACGGCTTTTTCATATGCGCGACACGCGAGGTCGCGGCGATCACCGGATAAATATCTTTGGATAACTCACCAGTGATAAAAATGACCGGGATTCTGCTGGTGTCCGGCCGCGCGCGGAGATACTCGAGCGCCTTCAAGCCGCTCGTCATCGGCATATTGACGTCCATAATAATCAAATCCGGGCGGTACTGTAGCGCGGAGCGGATGACGGCCTGGCCGTCATAGGCGGTCCGCACCGTGTACCCGAACTCCGCCAAGTTTTCCTGAAGAAGCCGGACCATGGCAGGATCATCATCGGCGACCAGAATCTGGTAGAGACCTTTTTCGGATGCCGTCAATTTCGTGTTCATATCAGGTTGCACGGCCATAAAATAGCGAGACCGCTTCGGTGGAACAATAGAACGAAGGTCACTAATTATTGGGCGGAAGGGCCCAGCGAATCCTTAGGCCGAGGCGTTGTCGGTAGGATATTTTTCCAGTAATTGGCGGACGAGCGAATTAAGATCTTCGAGGTCGATCGGCTTCTTCACATGGGCCACTCGGGGTTCGGGGGTTAGCCGCGGGGCGACACGGCCGGACGCTTCACCGGTGAGGAAAAGGATGGGGATCAGTCTCGTTTCCTCGGACTCGCGCAGGTACTCCAAGGCCTTCAGGCCGCTGATGAGCGGCATGTTGACGTCCAGGATAATCAGATGCGGTCGGGACGTGCGCGCCATCTGCAGCGCCATCTGGCCGTCAAACCCCTCCAGTACGCGATAGCCTTCCATCTCAAGGTCTTCTTTGAGGAGATGGACAATGCTAGGATCGTCGTCAACGATCAGAATCGTCTTCGTCATACGCTAAGCGATTATAGTAGATTTGCATTTTGCGGCGCGCCTTTCGTGAGGAACGCGGATAAAAGGGAAGCAGCCGCCGGCACGGGTTTGGGCAAGGAATCAAAACGCTTCTGAATTACAGAGACGCGATCCGGGTTCATGGCCAGATCGCGAAATTCCTTGAAAAGAACATTTCTGGTCAGGTCTTTTTCCAGAATGACGATAGCTACGCCCGCCGCGGAGAGAACCTTCGCGTTATACACCTGATGATTGTTGGAGGCGTAGGGATAGGGAACAAGCGTCGACGGGCGGCGGGCCGCGATCAGTTCCGCGATGGTTGATGCGCCGGCGCGGCACACCACCCAATCGGCCGCGGCGTAAGCGGCGGCCATCGCGTGACAGTACGGAAGGACAACCGACCGCATGGGGAGCGGCGCATAGCCGCTGCGGATGCTTTCAAAAGACTGCGGTCCTGTGATATGCAGAACCTGAAACCGCAGTTGTTCACTAGCAAGGCTTTTGAAAGCTTCCAGGCACATTTCATTCAGGTGTCTGGCGCCCTGGCTTCCGCCAAAGACCAGAAAGGTGGGCTCTGCGCTATCCAGGCCAAAGTCCTGCCTGGCCTTCCGGGAATCGATCGTGCCGATATCCGCCCGGATCGGAAGTCCCGAGACCCAGGTTTTTCCGACCGAGAAATGCGCGAGGCTTTCCTGAAAACTGACCGCGATCGAATCCGCCCAGCGCGCGAGCCAGAGGTTGGCCAGACCGGGAAGAACGTTTTGTTCGTGAAGGAGCGTCCGCATCCCCAGTCTATGTGCGGTCACAATGACCGGGAACGAAAGATATCCCCCCATGCCCACTACGAAATCCGGACGGAGGTCTCTCAGCAGATGCCAAGCTTCCCACCAGCCGCGAATAAAATTGAAAGGGAAACAAAAGGCGCGAAGAGAAAATGTCCTCGGCAATCCCTGGCCGGCGATTTCTTTGACAGGAAAACCTTCTTTCTGAAGGATCTCTCGCCCGAGATCTCCCCGGCGCACGACAAAAATGATTTCGTGTCCGCTTAAGGCCCTGGCCAGAGCAATGCCAGGATAAAGATGGCCTCCCGTCCCGCCGGCGGCAATTAAAATTCTCATCGGCGTTTCAC
>Ga0326728_10020826_pt1 | contig 12433 bp, 7 predicted proteins | sample MB3enrmetagenome_FD_207602 | JGI IMG/M metagenome (GOLD analysis project Ga0326728, IMG submission 207602) | Lab enriched peat soil microbial communities from McLean, Ithaca, NY, United States - MB31MN | ecosystem: Environmental > Terrestrial > Soil > Wetlands > Peat | place: USA: New York...
TGGCGGAGAAAGTGCGCCGCCGGGCGCTGGTCATTGTCATCTCGGATTTTTTTTGCGAACTGGAACCGCTGCTGAATTGCTTTCAACATCTGCGTTTCCAGAAGCACGACTTGGCGCTCTTTCAACTTTTGGACCCCGCTGAAATGCGGTTTCAGTTCGATCGCCCGGTGCGGTTCGTCGATCTGGAAAGTTCCTTGAGCATTGTGACCGAGCCTTCCAGCATCCGGGACGAATACCTGCGGCAGCTTGGAATGTTTCTGGAGCAACTGCGCGAAGGTTGCCACGAATTCGGGACCGATTACCGGCGGGTCATCACCGATCAAAGTTATGAACGGGTTGTGGCGGATTTCCTGGTCGAGAGGGCGCTTGTCAAGAAATGACTAATGACGAAGCGCGAATGACCAAATGAATGACGAATTCCCAGTGACGAAAGGGACGAAAGGGACCGAAAACCATTCGTCATTTGGGCATTCATTCGTCATTAGGATTTCGTCATTCGTCATTTTTGCTTTAGCCCGATGACATTTCTCCAGCCCATGGTTTTGTTCGGGTTGCCGCTCATCCTGGCGCCGGTCATTATTCATTTGCTCAACCGCATGCGGCATCGGCCCAAACCGTGGGCGGCCATGCGGTTCCTCGTTTCGGCCACGCGCAACTCGGTCAGCCATGCCAGGCTGCGCCAGTTTTTGATCCTGCTCTGCCGCGTGCTGGCGGTGGCCATGCTCGTTCTTTTTATGGCCCGGCCCCTGGCGGGCGGCTGGCTGGGTTGGGCGCTCTCGCCCGCGCCCGACGCCATCTTGATTCTGCTGGACCGTTCCGCCAGCATGGAAACCCGGGCCGGCGCAACCACCAAACGCCAGCAGGCCGTCCAGCTCCTGGCCCAGGCCGCCAAAGAATTTGAAGAAACCAGCCACCTCGTTTTGATCGACAGCGCCACGCGCGTCCCGCAGGAAATCGCCAGGGCCGCCACGCTGAATCAATTATCGTTGACACAGCCGACGGACACCGCCGCGGACATTCCGGCCCTGCTGCGGACGGCGTTCGATTGGCTGATCGAAAACCGGACCGGCACGGCGGAAATTTGGCTGGCCTCCGACGGACAGCGCAGCAATTGGCTGCCGGAAGACCCGCGTTGGAAAAATGTCATCGCCCAATTGGGCGGCCTTTCCCGGAGAGTCCGCGTGCGGCTGCTGGCCATGAATCAGCCGTCCGAAGCCAACGCTTCGATCTCGATCAGGGAATTGTTGCGGCGTCCGCGGGGGGACAAATCGGAATTGCAATTTGTTCTCGATCTCCAGCGCAATCGCAGTTCCGCCGCGCCCATTCCCGTCACGTTGACTCTCAATGGCGAAAGATCGGAGAGCGAAGTCACATGGGAGGGACAGTCCCTGCGCTGGCGGCACACCGTTGACCTCGGCGCGCGCCGCGAGGGGGGGTGGGGCAGTTTCACCCTGCCGGCGGATGCCAATGAGCATGATAACACGGCCTGGTTTGTCTATGGCGCTGACACGCCGTTGCGCGCCACAGTGGTCAGTGGCGATCCGCGGGTGGCCCGCTGTTTGGAGTTCGCCGCCGCCTCGCGCAACGCGCAGCCCGCGGAGTTGATGTCCGCCGCCGCCTTTGCCGACGCCAATTTGGAGGGCCGTTCACTGCTGGTTTGGCAGGCGCCTTTGCCGGCCGGAGCTGACGCCGATCAGGTGCAAACATTCGCTGCGTCCGGGGGCGTGGTGATTTTTTTTCCACCCGGCCAGCCGGACGCGGGACAGTTCAACGGCATGGGCTGGGGCAGCGTTCAAGACGCCGAAAACGCCGAAGGCTTTCGCATTTTGCGCTGGGGCGAAGATGAAGGGCCGCTGGCCAGAAGTGATGAGCACATTAGCTTGCCTCTCGGCCAGACTGTTTTCCAGCGCCGCCAGCCCATGGCCGGCCAAAAGGAGACGCTGGCCGCCTTCGACGATGGCACGGCTTTCCTGGTGCGCCAAAGTTTGGGCAAAGGCGAGATTTACTTTTGCTCCTCGCTGCCGGATCCGGCGTGGTCGGGTTTGGGCGACGGCCCCGTGCTGGTGCCGATGTTGCAGCGGATGCTTCAGGCGGGGGCGCGCCGGGTGCAACAGGTGTCTTCCGCCGCCTGCGGTGAGTTAAGTCTGGCCGATCAAAATCTGCCCTGGATTTCGGTGGACCCCACCGGGCACAAAGATATTCGCACGCAAGCTGGTGTGTATCGCGCGGGCGGCCGATTTTTGGCCGTCAACCGTCCCGCGGCTGAGGATGATCCGGAGGTGGTTGACCCGGAGGAAGCGCGGAAACTCTTTGGTGATTTGCCCGTGCAGACGCTGCAGGAGCGTCATTTTGAAACCGGCCAGTTGCAAGGAGAAATCTGGCGGTTTTTTCTCTTTGCGATGCTCCTGTTGTTGATCATTGAAGGCATTTTGATCTTGCCAGCGCGCCAGGCGGCATCGCCCGCGGGTTCGCCGCCGCCCCGGAAAACTCCGCGCCCGGAGGAGCAATGGGCATGAGCCATCTTTCTGTTGCTGCTCCCATTTCGGTGATCGCCGCTGGCCTGGCCGTCTGGCTGGGCGCGGCCTGGCTTTGCCATGCCAACTGGCGTCGCAGCGGCCATCGCCGCGCGGCCGCAAAACTGGAAACGTTGCGCTTCATTTTGGTCACCCTGCTCGTGCTGACCTTGCTGCGGCCGGAGTATGTCGAACACTTGCAGCGCAGCGCGACTCCGGAAATCGCCATACTCGCCGACGGCTCCGACAGCATGAAAACGCGCGATTTGGTCGTGTCGAACAACGTGATGAGCCGCGGGCAATGGCTCCATCAGCAGCTCCAACGCGCCTTCTGGGCGCCCTTAACGAACAAGGCGAGGGTCTCGGTCGAAACTTTCGCCGCGCCTTCCACCAATCAAAACGCCATCAATGGCACCGACCTCGGCCAGGCGTTGGAGAATGCTTTTCATCGCTTTAAAAACCTCCAAGCCGTCCTGCTGTTGAGCGATGGCGATTGGAACATGGGCAAATCGCCCCTGGGCGCGGCGACGCGTTACCGGGAGCAGAACATTCCTGTCTTCACAGTGGCGGTGGGCCGTGAAACGGCGCTGCCGGATTTGGCGTTGGAGAATGTTTCCGCCCCGGCTTACGGGCTTCTGGGCGAGGAAATCGCCATTCCTTTCAAAGTCACAAGCCATTTGCCGCGCGAAGTTAAAACCACCGTCTCGATCCTGGACGAAGGCGGCGAGGCGGCTTCAAAACAGATCACCATTCCACCCAACGGCGAGGTGGAGGAATCCATTCTCTGGTCGCCGCGCGCGGCGGGAGAAGTGACGGCGACAGTCAAGTTGCCGGTGGAACCGGACGAAGCCATCGCGGAAAACAATGAACGGACGTTTCATATTTCGATCCGCGTCGAAAAGCTCAAGGTGTTGGTGGTGGATTCGTTGCCGCGGTGGGAATACCGGTATTTGCGCAACGCGCTGGCCCGCGATCCGGGCGTGGAGTTGAGCTGTCTTTTGCTGCGTCCGGATCTCGGCCCGGGCCAAGGCGTCAATTATATCCCGGCTTTTCCTGAGAGCAAGGAGGCGCTGGCGCCCTACGATGTCGTGTTCCTGGGCGATGTCGGCATCGGCCAGGACGAACTGAGCGACCACGAGGCGGCACTGCTCAAGGGCCTGGTCGAGCTGCAAGGCAGCGGTTTGGTTTTTGTCCCCGGCCGCCGCGGACGCGAAATGTGTTTTCTCAACAGCCCGCTCAAGGATTTGTATCCCGTCGAACTGGACGCCACCAAACCGGGCGGCATCGGATTGCAAAATGAATCCCAACTCATCCTGACCAGCACCGGCAAACGGCACTGGCTGACGCGCTTCGATTCGGACGAGGATCGGAATGACGAACTCTGGAAACAATTGCCCGGCTTCTTTTGGTCGGCCTCGGTGGAAAAGAGCCGTCCCGGCTCCGAGGTTTTGGCGGTGCATTCGGCCCTGCGCAATTCCTGGGGGCGCATGCCGCTGCTGGTCACGCGCCCGGCCCGAAGCGGCAAGGTCCTCTTTCTCGGCACGGACAGCGCCTGGCGCTGGCGGCGGGGCGTGGAGGACAAGTTTCACTACCGCTTTTGGGGACAAGTGGTGCGTTGGATGGCACACCAGCGCCACCTTTCGGAGAAGGACGGCATGCGGCTGAGTTACAGTCCCGAGGCGCCGCAAGCCGGCGACACCGTTTTCCTGCAAAGCACGGTCCTGGACCAATCCGGATTTCCAATTGACAAGGGGCCGGTCGCCGGCAAGGTGACTTCGCCCGGCGGACGCGCGGAGCGGCTGGAGTTTGCGCAACTGGAAGGAGGATGGGGGGTGTTCAAATCCAGTTTTACCGCCCAAGAGGCCGGGAGCTACAAATTGGAAATTGCCGCCGGGCAGTACGGCCGCCGATCGGAAACGGAACTGCTCGTGGCCCGGCCGCTGCTCGAAAAGCAGGGGCAGCCGGTCAATTCCCAAGTCCTGCGGGAAATCGCCGCCATCACGCGCGGCGCGAGTGTTCCGGCGGAGGACTTGGACAAAGTCATCCACCAGATCTCGCTCCTGCCCGCGCCGCAACCCATCGAGAAGCGTCTGCGTCTGTGGAGCGAACCGGTGTGGGGCGGCATCCTTCTCCTTTTATTGACAGCCTATTGGATAGGCCGGAAATGGGCCGGGCTGATTTGAGCGATTGAGCAGCATTTCCACATACGGCACGTCGTCGGGAACTGTCACCTTGGGATTTGGCTCTGTCCCGAGGACGAGCCGGACCGGTTGGCCTATTAATTGACAGGCGGCGGTGTCATCGGTCACTTGTAACCCTTTCTCGCGCACCTTGGCTAGGGCGCGGCGGATGACTTCCACGCGAAAGGTTTGCGGCGTTTGCACCGCCCATAAAAGCGAGCGGTCCAAATGTCGCGAAATGAATTTCCCGTCTTCGGAAAGTTTTATTGTATCCGTCACCGGTTGCGCGGCCACGGCGGCCCCGTCCTGGCGGGCGGCCTCAATCGTCGCCCGGATCACGGCCAAGCTGGTGCAGGGCCGGGCGGCGTCTTGGATGGCCACAATCTCGGCCTCCGCCGCCAAATGTTGCAGACCTTGCCAGACGGAATCCTGTCGTTCCCTGCCGCCGCCGACCACACGGAACGGCTTGGCAAAGTGATACTTGGCCGCCAACTCGGCAAATTCGCTTTGCCTGCCATCGCGGACGACGAGGATGATTTCGTCAATAAAGGGCGCGCCATCAAAGCGCCGCCAGGTTTGGGCGACGAGAGGCCGTCCGGCGACGGTCAGAAACAGCTTGTCCGTTTCCCGTCCCATCCGCGTGCTTTTGCCAGCGGCTACAATAAGAGCAGAAGTCACCGGGAGATGCGGTTTTTGGCCCGTCTTTGGGCCAGTTGTTTGGCCAATCGGATGGCGGCGCGCATGCTGGAAGGGTTTGCTTTTCCCTGGCCCGCGATGTCGTAAGCCGTGCCGTGGTCCGGGGAGGTTCGCACAAAAGGCAAACCCAACGTCCAATTCACCCCGGTCTCGAACGCCACCATTTTCAACGGAGCCAATCCCTGATCGTGATACATGGCCACGACGGCATCATAATCACCGCGATAGGCATAATAGAACAAGGCATCGGCGGCCAGGGGGCCGGTGACATCAATTCCCTTTTGTCGCGCCGCTTCCACCGCAGGCCCAATGACCGTTATTTCCTCGTCGCCAAATTCCCCGCCTTCGCCGGCATGAGGATTGAGGCCGCAGACGGCGATGCGGCTGCGCGGCAGGCCCAAATCGCGGCAAGCCCCGGCGGCCAATTCGATGGCCAATTGGATTTTGTCGCCGCGCATCTGTGCGGCCAGCAATTTGATGGGCACATGAGTGGTCGCCAGCGCGACGCGCAACCAGCGGCCGCGGTCATCCTGTCCCAACAGCATCATCGCGGTCTGGCTGGTCCCGGCCAATTCAGAAAGGAATTCAGTCTGGCCGATAAAGGGATGGCCTGAGCGCAAAACGGCGTGCTTGTTCAAAGGCGCGGTCACCAGCGCGTCCATCTCCTGGCTCAAACACCGTTGCGCGCCATCGGTCAGCCAGGCCAGCGCCGCGCGCGCCGCGGCTGGAGACCCGGCCTCCAAACCAGCCGGCAGAGGTTCGAGCAAAGGATTATGCAGGAAAATGCGGCCCTTCGCGCCAAGCTCTGAAAAAGGCTGAAGCCGGAATTGCAACCCAAGCTGCTCATACAGTGCCGCGGTGTAATCCCTGTCCCCGATCAACAAGTACCGTATATCGTCCGTTTCCGCTTCCCCGGCCAGCGCCTTCAGCGCCACTTCCGGGCCGATGCCGGTCACGTCCCCGAGTGAAATGGCGATCCAGCCCGTCATGAGTCAATAGTACTGGACAAAGGATTTGTTTCTCAGCCGCTCAATCCATTGCCTGCGCAAGCGGGATCTCTCCTCGGTCTTGAGCGTCCGTTCAATGTCCGATCGAACTTCCGTCAAAGATTTGACATGGGCGGGACGCACCTCTTCCACCATCAGGATATAGCACCCCTCCGGCAACTCGATGACGCCGCTGTGCTGGCCGGCTTTGAGTGAAAAAGCGATCCGGGCCAATTCCGGTTTGAAAAAGCTGCGATCGACCCACCCGCGCTCGCCCCCTTCGGCCCGCTTCGATCCTGAGGAATAAACCCCCGCCATTTCCGCAAACGGAACGCCGCTGTCAATTTTGGCCAAAACCTCGTCGGCAGTCCTTTTGGCCTCGCCCGGAGAGCCGTCCGCCGGCTGGTTAATGACGATCATGCGTAATTTGACCTGATCGTCCACCTTAAAGGCATCCTGGTGGTCCTTGTAAAACTGTTCAATTTTCAGCGGGGAAATCAGGATCTTCTTGGGCGCGTCCACGTTCTGATACCCCATGTAATTGACAATAAAGTTCTCGCGTTCCTGGCGCCGGTACATTTCATAGGTCAGGCCCTCAGCCTGGAGCGTTTTGATCAAGCGCGCCCGGTCCCCGTAAAAATCCCTTTGAATGTTCTTCTTGATCTGGTCATCAATGAACGACTCCAGCACATTGGTGACGTAGCCGGACGCGGTGAATTCGTGCAGGATCAGCTTGCGCTCGATCAGTTCCTCGACTTGTTGGTCATACACCTTTCGCTTCTCCTCCTCGAAACGCTGCTCGTCGTTCGCATAAAGCGAGTACAACATTTGAACTCTTGGCGCCACCTTGTCCATTATTTCGCCGCGAGTAATGACGTCGTCATTGACCACAATGCTCACGCCGCTGATCAACTCTGCTTGAGCCGGAAGGCCCAAAGCCAGGAAAGCTCCGACGGCAATAAAACAGAAATTTTTCACAATGAGGGGCATCCTAGAGAAGGCCCGGACCGAGTTCAAGACGCAAAGTTGTGTCCTCATCGTCCAAAAAGAGCGGCCATGATTGACGCCGCGCCCGCCGCCGGTAATATAGGCTCCAGTGTTTACTCTGCTCCTTACGGATCCGGCCTCCAAAGGCCGCCTGGGCCGCCTGATCACCACGCGGGGAGTGATCGAGACGCCCGTGTTCATGCCGGTGGGCACGCAGGCAAGCGTCAAAGCGCTCGATCCCCGCGAACTGCGCGAAATGGGAACCCAGATTCTGCTGGGTAACGCCTACCATCTCAACATCCGGCCCGGCTTGGAGATTATCAAGGCGGCAGGCGGACTGCATCAGTTTATGAACTGGCCGGGGCCGATCTTGACCGACAGCGGCGGGTTTCAAGTGTTCAGCCTGGCAAAGATTCGCAAGATCAAGGCGCATGGCGTCGAGTTTCGTTCGCATCTGGACGGTGCCGCCCTGTTTCTGGGGCCGAAGGAGGCGATGGAGATTCAGCGCATTCTGGGATCGGACATCGCGATGGCGTTTGATGAATGTCCCGCCCATGATTGCGCGCCCAAAGCCGCCCAAGAGGCCGTGCAACGCACCCTTCATTGGGCGCGGGAATGCCGGGCCCAACCGCGGGCGCAGGGGCAAATCGTTTTCGGGATTGTCCAGGGCGGGGTCAATGCCGGCTTGCGCGAGCGTTGCGCCAGGGAGCTGACCGCCATGGATTTTGACGGTTACGCCATCGGCGGCGTGAGCGTGGGCGAACCGGAAAACGAAATGATGAAGGCGGTGGAATTGACCGAGCCTTTTTTGCCGGCCGGCCGGCCGCGCTACGCCATGGGGCTGGGCACCCCGGCGCAGTTGGTGGAATTGGTGGCGCGCGGGGTGGATATGTTCGATTGTGTGCTGCCGACGCGCGTGGCGCGCAACGGCACGGCCTTCACGCGCCGGGGAACCATCAGCGTCAAAGGCGGGGCTGTCAAGTCGGATTTTGGGCCGATTGAAAAGGATTGCGCCTGTTTTGCCTGCCGCAATTTCAGCCGGGCCTATTTGCGGCATTTGTTCAACGTCAACGAGATTCTTGGCTTGCGCATGGTCAGCGTGCATAACTCCCATTTTTACCTGGACGTGATGCGGGAGATTCGGGCGCATTTGTCCGCGGGCACCTTTGGGGAATATCGCCGCCAATTCGCGGCCTCCTACATGCCCACTCAGAAAATCCTCTCCTCCAGGCTCAAACGCGCCTTGCTCAGTGATTAAAGGCCGCCTTCCCGGACGGCCCCCTTTTCGCAAGCCTGCAAATAACCGCCGCCGCGGACCCTTCGGCCATTGTCCATAAAAAATAACGGCGACGTACCGAAATCATCCAAACGGCGGTCCGTTGAACAAGCGCCGCGGGGCTTTGCGAAAAAACTTTGGCAAAAAAGCCCGCCTGCCCGGACGCCGGCCATTCGCGCAACTCATTGCAGACGAACAGCTTAAGACAGGCGGACCGTCCCGGCGCAAAACATTATGTTTGACGCATCGGCGCGCGCGCAAAGTTCGTTGGCAGGGCTGCTGCTAAGGAGGAGATGACAATTGAGATGCTTGCAAAGTGTGGTTTGACATGGGCGCCCTGGCGCCGGGGAATTCTCACTTCTGTAATGAGCTTGGGCCTGGCCGTCGGTCCGCTGACGCTGGCCGCCCAAAGTGTTACGCTCGCCTGGAACCCCAGCCCCAGCGCCAATGTCGCCGGTTACATGCTGTATTACGGCACCAACGGGACAAATTTGGACACTCAGATGGACGCGGGAACCAACACCACCTGGACGGTGACCGGCTTGGGGCCAAGCTCCACGAATTATTTCGAGGTCACGGCTTATGATACCAATGATGATCAAAGCCCCCCTTCCAACCAGATTGAGTACACCGTCCCGAACGCGGCGCAGACGGTAACTGTCCAGGCCAATCCAGCCGATGCCGGCACCGTCACGGGCGGCGGCACCTTTGCCTCAGGCAGCTCGGTAACGGTGACGGCGACCGCCAACAGTGGTTACACCTTCAGTAATTGGACAGAAAATGGAACTGTGGAAAGCGCATCGCCTGATTACACCTTTACCCTGGCCACCAACTGCAATCTGGTCGCTAACTTTACCACAAATCCGGTCAATTACACGGTCGCAACGCAGAGCAATCCTGCCAACGCCGGCAGCGTCACGGGCGGCGGCACCTTTGCCTCAGGCAGCTCCGTAACGGTGACGGCGACCGCCAATAGCGGTTACACTTTCGCCAATTGGACGATTAATGGCAGCGCGGTCAGTTCCTCCAGCAGTTACAGCTTTACCTTGGCCACCAACCTCAATCTGGTGGCCAATTTCAAGGCCCTTCCGGTCAATTACACCATTGCGGTCAGCGCCTCGCCCAGCGCCGGGGGCACGGTCAGCGGCGGCGGCACCTTTGTCTCGGGCAGTTCCGTAACGGTGACGGCCACGGCCAACAGCGGCTACGCCTTCACCAACTGGACGCTCAATGGCAGCGTGGTCAGTTCCTCCAGCAGCTACAGCTTTACCTTGGCCACCAACCTCAATCTGGTGGCCAATTTCAAGGCCCTTCCGGTCAATTACACCATTGCGGTCAGCGCCTCGCCCAGCGCCGGGGGCACAGTCAGCGGCGGCGGCACCTTTGTCTCGGGCAGTTCGCAGACCGTGACGACCACGGCCAACAGCGGCTACGCCTTCACCAACTGGACGCTCAATGGCAGCGTGGTCAGTTCATTGAACAAGTACGCCTTTACCCTGACAACCAATCTCAATCTGGTCGCCAACTTTACGGTAATTCCGGCCAGTTCAAACACCCCTGTACCGATCACTGTGGTAAACGGCAGTTTTGAAAGTCCTGCTGGGGCGCAGGGAACGGTGGCAGGTGTGCCGGTGGGGTGGGTGCCATCCAATGGGCTTCCCTACGGAGTGTATAATCCTGCGGTTGGAATTTACACGAACGAAGTCGATGACATTCTGCCCTCACCGGCCCAAGGTTCGCAGCTCCTATGGATTGATGGGAGCAACTCGGTGGCGCAGATCTTGACCAACACGCTGGTGGCCAGCCAGACCTACACGTTGACCGGGGCGATTGGCAATCGTGGGGATTGGTATGGCCTGTTGCCGGCAGATCAGGCCTATGTGGCTCTGCTGGCGGGCGACACGGTCATCGCGGAGAATGCCAACCTGCCGCATCCGGCGCCGGGTAGTTTTCTATCGTGGACCATCAGTTACACAACACCGGCGACGGGGTTTCCGTCCGGACCATTACAGATCCGGCTGGGCCAAAACGGGGCTGGCGAGGTGAATTTCGACAACATTTCTCTCACCGCCGACCTGGCCAGCCCGACCAACGCCACGGACGCAACCTCCAGCACCAACGACGTCGCACTGGCAACCGTCCAGACCAATGCCAACACTGCCTTCACGCTCCTCATCAGCGGCAATGGAAGCCTTGCGCCCAGTCGCACCGCCAAGTCGTTGCAAGAAGGCAGGAAATACACCCTCACCGCCATTGCGGCCAAAGGCTCAGTGTTTGCCGACTGGATCAGCAATGGTATTGTGGTGGCGACCACCCCGAAGTATTCGTTCTTGGTGCAGTCCAATGTGGTGCTAGAGGCTGCTTTCGTAACCAATCCCTTTATCCCCGTCGTCGGAACCTACCACGGTCTGTTCTACGTCCCCAACGACGCGGCTGAAGAAAGTTCCGGCTCCTTTGTTGCCACCGTGACAAAAACCGGGGCCTTTAGCGCAAAACTTTGCCTGGACGGCCACAGCTACTCGTTTTCCGGAGAATTCTCCCTCACCGGCGGGGCTTCCAAGACCATCCAGCGCCGGGAATTGAGTCCCTTGACCTTGCAGCTTGATTTGGGCTTGACCAACGGCCCATTGACCGGGGCGATCAGCGACGGCACTTGGACGGCGGACCTGGTGGCCGATGCCGCCGTTTATTCAACAGCAAATCCCGCCCCGCAGGCCGGCAAATACACCTTGCTCATTCCGGGCAGTGAAAATGCTTCCACCCAACCCGGCGGCAATGGCTTCGGCGCCGTGACAGTGAGCGACTCGGGCCATGTCACCTTCAGCGGAATCCTGGGCGACGGAACACCTGTCACCTCCACGAGCATCGTTTCCAGCGAAGGGCAGTGGCCGTTGTATGTTTCCCTTTATGGCGGCAAAGGCTCCATTCTGGGCTGGCTCTCCTTCACCAACGAGGGCGGCATCAGCGGCCAAACAGGCTGGTTCAAACTGCCCCAGGCAACGGCCAAGCTTTATCCCGGCGGCTTCACCAATGGCGCCGGCGCCATCGGATCGGTTTACCAGTACACCAACGGCTTTCCGGTCCTTGGCTTCACCGAGGGCCAGCTTTCATTGACCAATGGAAATCTCCCTCAAAGCATCACCAATCAAATCGCCCTTGGGCCGGACATGCGGGCAACCGATCAGAGCGCCACCAATCAGAGCGCCGACAAACTGACCTTCAAGACCTCATCGGGCCTGTTCAAAGGCAGCGTGATGAATCCGGAGACGGGCAAACCGATTGCCATCAATGGCGTTGTTTTGCAGAATCAAAATTTCGGCGCGGGCTTCTTCCTCGGCACAACCGAGAGCGGCAGCGTGCTCCTTTCGCCGGCGCAATAAAACGCGTTGCTGCCGGCCCGTTAAAAAACAACTCATTTCCGCCGGAGACGACGTAAGGAGTCTCACATTTCCTCGAAAACAATGAAAGGGTCAGTGAAAGGGTCAGTCCTAGGAAATTGAAAGTGAAAGGGTCAGTCCTAGGAAATTGGTATTCAAGGAAATTGAAAGTGAAAGGGTCAGTCCTAGGAAATTGGTATTCATTCATTTTGTTTGCCTTATGTTCGAGTCCAAGATCTCGAGTTTCGTTCTGGCTTGTTTGAACTTGCGCAGAGCGCCCGGGTTCATTTGTCGCCGCCGGCGGCTGGCATTGGTGTAGTGGCCCATCTCCAGGCGCGCGCTGAGCCAACGCAAGGAGACGCTGGTGCGCTCGCGCAGCCAGCCCGCCAAGGCTGCTTTCTCCACTGAGCCCTTGGGC
>Ga0326728_10020827_pt1 | contig 12433 bp, 8 predicted proteins | sample MB3enrmetagenome_FD_207602 | JGI IMG/M metagenome (GOLD analysis project Ga0326728, IMG submission 207602) | Lab enriched peat soil microbial communities from McLean, Ithaca, NY, United States - MB31MN | ecosystem: Environmental > Terrestrial > Soil > Wetlands > Peat | place: USA: New York...
CGCCGCCGGAATAAAAAGTCGCTCCGCGGCTATACGGTTCCGAAAGAGAGAAAACCCTCATGCGGTTGGCGCCCCGCATCCTCCTTCGCCGAAAATGTCACCCCTAAACTGGGGGATGGCAAGCCCACAGTTTGCCTTGACGTCATACTCCTAAGTCTCTAAACTTTTGGGCTTGGAGCAAGATATGTGCGCAGGCGAGCACAACAACGAATTTCGCCGGGGGCAAATACGCAAGCACCTTGGGATTTATCGAGTGCTTGCGCATGGCCCCTTTCTTTTTGCCGCTCTTTTCTTGGGGTTCTGGGCTGAAGCGCACGCCGGCGTAGGTCAAGCTCAAGGCGCAAAAACCTCCACATCGAGGGGCCTTCCCAGCGCCTGCCTGGATGCCGGGAAGGGGTCGAGAGAGATCGATGCGCTTCTCAAAAAACTCGCAATATATCCCTCAGCAGAAGGTTACAACGCGTTAGGGGCACTGTTCGCGAGGCGGGAACAAGTCCCTTGTGCCATCGAGAGCTTCCGGCAAGCCTTGCGACTGGCCCCGTCGTCTTGGGAGACGCGGTACAACCTGGCAGTGGCGCTGATTTCCCGGCAGGAATACAAGCAAGCTGCTGAAGAACTCCATGCGGTCGTCCAACAGAAGCCAGACTTTTTCGAGGGGCGGAACGCCCTCGGAATGGCTCTGCAGAATCTGGGGGAATTCGATGCGGCAGCCGATGAGTTCAAAAGTGCGCTCAAGCTCAACCCGAATTCCGCCTATGCGGCCTCCAACCTGGCGCAGGCTTACCACGCGCAGCGTAAGTACACTGCCGAAATCTACTATCTGCGGCAAAGTCTTGCGCACAATCCCCCCGCCGATCTTGCTTACTCGATGCGGCTAGCTTTGGCCATTGCCTGCGAGAACAATCGAAACACGGACTTGGCGATCCAAGAATTGAGGAAGCTGGTAGCGGACTATCCGCAATCCGCGGAAGCGCACTACGATCTGGCGACCGAGTACGCCAAATATGTTCGGTTTAGCGAGGCCCGCCCCGAATTCGAAGCGTGCCTCCGGCTCGACCCCGAAAATGATACGGCTCGCCTCTCTCTGGCGAAGACGCTGGCCCAGGTTGGTGAAAACACCTCCAGCATTCCGCTTCTCAATGAGTACATCCGCCGCGTCCCGAAGGATTATGAAGGCCACTTCGTCCTCGGAGAAGCCTATCGGAGATTAGGCCAGCTTGACGATGCTGTTGCGCAGCTGCGACTGGCGGCGCAACTCAAGCCGGACAATTACGAAGTGCAGCAGAAGCTAGGTCTGGTCCTGATGCATTCTAGTGACCCGGACGAAGCGATCGCACACCTGGAAATCGCGAGGAAATTAAATCCCCAAGCCCCGGAGATTCCCTATGAGCTTGCGGCGATCTACAAAAAAAAGGGAGAGCCGAAGCTGGCGGAAGAAGAACTGCACGCTTATGAGGGCGCTAAGCGGGGGAGTCAGGCGGAGGATAAGGCTAATCTCCTGGGGATAAAAGCGAATACTCTGCTGCAGAATGGGGACGCAGGGGGTGCCGCGGAGGCGTACCGCGACGCCCTCAAGTTGTGGCCACAGGACGCTGGAACGCACTATAACCTTTCGCTGGCCTTGGAGAGATTGGGCCAGCGCAAAGAAGAAGAACAAGAACTGCGGGAAGCGGTGCGGCTTGATCCGAACGTTTCCGAAGCTCACAACCAACTAGGGATTCTTTGCCTGGCGGATGGGCGGATGGCGGAGGCGGAGCAAGAATTCAAAGCCGCCAGGGATATCAATCCCACTTACGCCGAAGCGGAGAATAATCTGGGTTCTTTGTATGCCCGGCAAGGTCGGGACAGGGAAGCCCTCACTCTACTTCAGAAAGCCACCCAGGACGATCCCAAGTATTCTCAGGCATATCTCAACTGGGGCTTGGTCCTGGCGGACCAGGGGAAATACGAGGAGGCAAGGGAACGCTTTCAAAAAGCCTTGGAGCTCTCCCCAAGGAATGCGTCTGCATACACGGCCTTGGGAATGACGGAAGTAAGACTGGGACACCTAAAAGAATCAGTCCCCATCTTTCAAAAAGTCATCGAACTCGAACCTCAATCGGCCGAGGCGCATGTGAATCTGGGAATATCGCTCGGTGACCAACACGACCTGCGTGGAGCGTTGGAGCAATTCTCGACGGCGGTTCAACTTAATCCAAATTCTGCCCAGGCACACTATAACCGAGGTAGGGTTCTTTACGACTTGGGCAAACTCGAAGAAAGCCGGGTGGAACTGGAGAAAGCCTATCAATTGTCACCGAATTACCCGGCGCTTCTGTACTTGCTGGCCTTAGTTGAGAAGCAGGCGAACAAGCTCTCATTGTCTAACGAGGCATTGGAAAAGCTGGTGGTTCTTGAACCCCGAAACACCGCGGCCCATTTCCTGCTGGGGCAGAATCTGCTTCGCTTGGGAAAACCCGCTGAGGCCATTCGGCATTGGAAAATGGCCCTGGAGACCGACCCGGAAAATCGCGACGCCCTCATTAACCTCACGCAGACGCTGGGCAAAGCCGGGGATCCGGAGGCGAAACTGTATCAGGACCGCCTGGCGGCCTTGGAAAAGGCACAGGGGCTCTCGGCCCGGGTCGACCATTTGAATGATTCCGCCTTGGAAGCTGCTAATAATCGGAATTGGCCGCAGGCGGTGGCGCTGATGAACGAGGCCCTCGAGGTATGTCGGCAATGCGGACGGCTTCCCGACCTACACAGGAACCTCGGGCTAATTTACGCCCGTGCGGGTGATATGCCGAACAGCGAGCGGGAACTTCGCCTGGCGCTGAAGTTGAAACCGGATGACGCGGATGCTCTGAGAGCGATTGAGATTGTGGAAAAGACTCAGACCGGCTCGAAGTCAACCCCGAAATAGGCCATCGAACCGAATGGAGTGTGCTCCACAAGTTCTCGGGCGGGGCAACAAGGGCAGTGTTTGCCGGTCAAGATACTTTATGACTATCGCCCAAAACATTAGGGCAATCATTACCAGTGTGTGGGTGAGCTGGCTCTCTTCATCAGACGAGCTCCACCTGCACCACTTCGTAAATCAGGACTCGGGGGACTATGAGCTCTACCCAGTCTTCACCAAAGACCCATTTGGGGCTTTGCCCTGGCCTCAAGGTCGTCGCCTACAACCCGCTCAATCAGCCTCGTGAAACAACTCCACCGTGCGCCGCAAGGGGTCTCGTCCCCCCAACTCGGGATGGATTGGGTACTTGGTCTTCGTTGGGAAGTAAGCGAAATAAGATGCGGTCGGGAACCGTATGGAGTCGGCATTCAACTGCCGGGCAATGGCGAGGGCTTTCTCGGGTTCGTAGTCAAACGAGGGATAGAACGGTGGGTTGTAGCCCTCAGCGATGACAATTCGTGCGGAGCGAATCCATTTGTGGATGAGATCATGGGGATCACTTTCGGTGTCGGAGATATTAGCCAGAGGGTGGACGAATATAGAACTCCCCAGGGCGGAAGTAGCGGTCATCAAACCAGCACGCTGTAATGCCTCGCGACGGGTAATTGTTGCCACAGTCACCTCCCGCGAAGTTTCGTTCAAAGCGCACGACAGGATTCCCTCTCAATCAGCTTTACTCCCAAAATACGACGCTCGGGCGACCGGGAGTTGGGATGCTCGGCATGTCGCAAAAGAATATCGACGGCCGCCTGGCCTACTTCGTATTTCGGTTGATGAATCGTGGTAAGGGGTGGCCGGATTAAACTTGCCATCTCCACGTCGTCAAAGCCGATTATTGATACGTCATCGGGAACCCTCAGTCCCCTTTCGAGTACGGCACGGATTGCTCCAAAGGCGACCACGTCGTTGCACGCAAATACGGCTGTCACGTCGTTATGACCAGTTAGTAGTTCTTTCATCATCTCGTATCCGCCTTGGCTGTTGTAGTCGCCGCGGATTACGATCGATGTCACCTTTCCACACGCGGCTTGGCTGGCCTTCAGGAAACCTTTGGACCGCTCGCTGAAATTGCGGTGCGCTGATGGCCCAGTCAGCTGGCCGATTACACGGTGGCCCAATCGGATCAGATAGCTGCCAGCAATCCACCCCCCCTCGAAATTGTCTGCTGTGACGGTCGATAAGCCACTGGTACCAGAAGGCCGATTGAGCAGGACGACGGGTACATCACAGCGACCGAGTTCTTCTTGAAAACTTCTGTCAAGCGTGGCCACTGAGTTCATGATGATGCCATCTACGCGTTTTGCGAGAAGTGAACGAAAATAGTGGATCTGCTTGGAAGGATTGAGGTCGGTATTGCATAGCAACAGGTCATAACCGGCCTTATACGCCGCGTCTTCAGCGCCACGGGCCACTTCCGAAAAGAAGGGGTTGCGGATATCACTTACCACGAGGCCCAAAGTGCGGGATTGGCCGGTAGCTAATCCTCTTGCGACTTTGTTCGGAATGTATTTTAAGCGCGCGGCAACCGCAAGCACCTTCTCGCGGGTTGCCGCGCGAACGCCATAGTTGCCAGTGAGGGCACGTGATGCGGTGGCCGGGTCGACGCCGGCCTCTAAAGCAATATCCCTAAGGGTGATGGCCATTTTTAGCAATCGCTTGCGATCAAGTTGGCCACTTCAACTTCTGCTAATCCCCAAATACTAACGCTTAGTGCAAACCTTTTGGTTGTCAAAGTTTTGCAACCGGCCATGCCGGTCCCGGCCTCTCTGGGGCAATATGTCCAAGACCCGCGGCCATACATCCACATGCGGTCGTGAGCGTAGCAGGCTGCGTTGCCCGTGTCAATACCCACCGTACCGAGGAGCGACTCTGAGGATGAGTCGCAGAAGGCTCACGCTCCGAAATCAGAATCTGGCGGTGCTTCATCGATAAATCCGGCTAGGAGCGTGTATCCTGGATAGATTTGGTCATATTCAGAATCAAAACTTGGACATATACCAATGCCTGTAAGTTATTGATTCTTATTCAAAAACAACCTCGATAGGCTCCTAGGGTGGCTCGCTGGATCGGGCAAATCAGGGCGACTGACCGAAAAGGTCGAGGATTCGGCGCAGTAATCAAAAAAAGGCTTGACATACTACATTTTAAGGAGTAAACGTTGCAAGCGCCTGCAATCAGGCCATAAATCAGTTAACTCGAACAACCCGGATTTGCGCAACGGCTGCGGGGTGATTTAAAGGCCCTACGCCGCTATATTAACCGAAAATGGCGTTGAATTCGATAAGCTTCACGGGGGGGGAATTGTGTTGATGTAGGTATGCCAGCAGGCCGAGCGTGAAACCCGGATGTGCTGGATGTTTCTGACTTTACGGAGGCACCATGAAATGCTCAGAGTCAGGTCGAGTATCACATTCCAGGCTACGAAGTCTAATGCCAGCAGGAATAATCCTAATTCTTGTGGCCTTCCTCGTTGCTAACTTTTCAACTCTGGTCTTTGGCCAAGGCGCCACCGGTGCGATCAACGGTACAGTGACGGATGCGAGTGGTGCCGTTATTCCGCAGGCCAAGGTCGCTTTGCACAATGTGGCGACTGGAGTTGAAACCACGACTGCCACGAACGGAGTGGGACTGTACGTCTTTCCGAGCCTTTTGCCCGGACGCTACACGCTTCTTTTCAGCAAAGAAGGGTTCGCTACAGCGAATCAAGCAGAGTTCACTCTTGACGTGGACCAGACTTTAACTTTCAACATTACTATGCCTGTCGCTTCTACCGTGAAGGAGATCACGGTGTCTTCGACTGCAGCCCACGTTGAATCCTCTACGGCTGAGCTTGGCACTGCAATTGAGCAAACGGATGTGAATAACCTGCCCTTGAACGGGAGGAATTTCACTCAACTTCTTGAACTTACCCCCGGCGTATCTCCAATCAGCACAGGGCAGAATTCCGGTGGTGGTGGCGGCTTTGCTGGAAATTCCATTGGCACCTTCACTTTCCCTTCCGTCAACGGACAGACAAATCGCAGTGATATGTGGCTCTTGGATGGGTTTGTTGATTACGCATTCGTCGGCAACTATGGCGTCCAGCCGGACCTGGAGTCAATCCAAGAATTTAAAGTGCAATCCCACAACGACGATAGTAGTTACGGCCAAGCCCTTGGTGGGATTGTGAATGTAGTTATGAAGTCCGGGACAAGCCAGTATCACGGTTCCACTTGGGAGTTTTTGCGCAACAATGACCTTGATGCGCGCAACACATTTGTCGCCAATGTTACTCCATATAGGCAAAATCAATTCGGTGGCTCAATCGGGGGTCCACTCCTGCCGCAGAGTTTCCGGAGCGCCGCCCCGAGAAGTTTTTTCTTTGCATCATACGAAGGGTTCCGGAGCTCTCGCGCGGCGGAAGTTTTGTTCACGACGGTTACCCCTCAAGAACTGCAAGGGGACTTCAGTGCCAGTTCACTCCCAATCTATAACCCCTATTCTAATACTGTCAACCCCAGCAACCCTTCGAGTCTTATATCCACTGTATTCACTGGCAACCAAATCGATCCCACGAAATACTATGACCCAACAACGGTCGCTCTTGCCAAAGCATTGTTTCCAGCGCCGGTGGCGACGAGTATCCCGGGAATAAACGGGATTGATACCACCCCAAACGTAGTGAGACAGGATTCAGCCACGCTCCGATTTGACCACCAATTTAGTGATAGGACTTCAGGCTGGGTCCGATACTTAGGAAATTCGCAACCGGATGTTATGTCGGGGGGCATTCCCTCAGAAAAGTCTGACTTATTCCTTCACGGCTATCAGGCAGCAGGGGCCGTCACACACACGTTTGGCGACGGGAGAGAAGTCGCGGTGTTTCGCTTTGGACGCACTAGCATGCAAGACAATGTGGAAGGCCTTTTCCCGGGTATCCCTGGAAACCTCTGGCAGGAGGCGGGCTTTAATCCCACCTATGCGACGGGATTCCTTGGGGGAGCAACGTATTTCCCGGCCCCGACAATAGGGAGTTTCCTGAGCGCCAGTGGGAGCTTTTACCAGGGTAATCACGCAACTGATGTCTATGAATGGGCTGGCGATTTTAGCATAATCCGTGGCCACCATACCATGCGAATGGGTGCGGATATTAATACAAACGATAACCAGCAGCCCTTCGGTGCGCAAAGTGAAACCTTTAGCTCCTTCCAGACTTCGGATCCAAGCAACCCTGGCGTCACAGGTAATGCCATGGCATCGTTCCTTTTGGGGATTCCCTCAGCAGCCAACCGACGCGCCGAGTATGCTAGCGTCCACGGGGGATGGGTTGACGGATTCTATTTCATGGATGAATGGAGAGCTACAAACAAGCTTCAAGTGAATATCGGATTAAGGTACGACGTCACGTTTTGGCCCATATATGGAACGCTGAAGGAGGGAAACCTGTACCTCGGTGACACTGATTTGGACACCGGCCAATATCTTCTGAGTGCCGTCCCGCCTGCTTGCGGGAATGGCGTGAGCGCTCCGTGCATTCCGGGCGGGACGCTTCCCGCCAACGTCATTGTCACTCCGCTGAAGGACCACGCGTTCATTCACAATACTCACGATAATTGGCAGCCTCGGCTGGGACTAGCTTATCGTTTGCTTCCCGGGACGGTGATTCGCGCTTCGGCCGGAAGGTTCTACGACAATTGGGCAGACACTTTACAGAAATCTACGGACCAGATGGGTACTTGGCCAAGTGTAACTTTTCTAGAGAACGAAAGTTTGAACTCCTATACAACGCAGAGTCCAACCCCCACTGCGTTCGCGCAGGACCCATTTAATTTTGGGAGTGCGCCGACGATACTGCCTGCTCCCACTCCCTTTAGTCAGGTCACCACCTTTGTGGACCCCTACTTTCATAATGCCTACTCGGACCAATGGAATTTTGGTGTTCAACATCAACTTGGCGCGAATACTGTCATCGAGGCTAACTACGTTGGCTCGGCTGACAGTCGACTCGAAAGCGGCTGTTATCGCAATACGGCGGTCACGCCAGGACCGGGGAACCCACAGGATAGGGCCCCATACCCCTACATCGCCCCCACTTGGTATGATGAGAGTATCGGCAGATCGAGCTACAATGCCTTTCAGTTCAAGATGGAAAGAACGAGCCGCGCTGCCACTTACTTGATTTCGTACACTTGGTCCAAGACCATGGACATTGGATGCGATAACTATACCGCTAGCGAAGGTTGCAGCGTCGAAGACCCATACAATTACAATAACAATAAAAGCGTTGCTGGATACGACGTCACGCATCTGCTTTCTGTTGCCGGAGTGTATCCACTTCCATTCGGCAAGGGTGAAAGATTTCAAGCCGGGAGCCAAGCCCTGAACGCGATTGTGGGCAACTGGAAACTCAACGGGATCTTTAGCGCAAGGTCCGGTGTTCCTTTCAATATAAATCTGCCTGGTGACGTCGCGAACACTGGGAACTTGGGATATTATGAGCGTCCAAATATCATTGGTCCTGCGTTCGACACACCTCGGACTGCGACGAACTTTCTGAACACAGCGGACATTGTTTCACCTGCACAGTACACCTTCGGCAATATGGGTCGAAATGCTTTGCGTACTCCGCCCGTCGCGAATTTCGATCTATCTCTCTTCAAGGTATTTCCGCTACCACTCTCGGAGAGCACTAAACTGGAATTTCGAGCCGAATTTTTCAATGCTTTCAATTTCCAAGCATTGGGAGCACCGGATAGTACCATAGGCGATCCGACTTTTGGCCAAGTACTCGCAACAGCGCAAACGGAGCGGGAAATTCAATTTGCTCTAAAATTGTATTTCTGAGCTCCGCAAGATCGGACAAGGTCGTTCATTTTTTTTTAGGCATCGCAGTGGCGGAAGTGGACCGCTCGGGAGTCAATGTTCTGGCGGGCGGTCCACCAATGGCAGACGTGGTTTTACCCCCGCCCAGATCGCCGCTGTACTGAGTTGGTCGGTAGACATTTCCAATTTCCTGCATCGGTGATTCCACGATAGCCCGACGCCCCGGCATCGTTGCGTGTCGTGCTTCCGGCTCGAAGAAGCGCCGATTAGATAACCAAGCGTCCCCTTCGCCGGATTCTGAAAGACTGCTGTTCCCCCCATCGACTCATGTCATGGAAGGCGGGATTGCCATTTTTCCCTTTGGGGCAAGTCGCGCAATTTCAGTCGTGGGGCTTGAACCGCCAAGACAGAATCCGCCAACGTGCCGGAGGAATGAGGACGCGACGCAATTTGCTTGATAGGTCACAACTCGTAAGGCGGGAGGAGTACCACAATGGACAGGCGACAGTTCGTTAAGAATTCTGCTGCTGGGCTGGCCACGCTGGCAGCCACCCTGGGAAACTCGAATCCGTTGTTGCCCGAATTGAATGCGTCACCCCAAGCCATCGAGACCTTGCCCGGCACACAGCCATTGACCTGGACAGATGCCCTCGATGACCGGATGATGGACGGCGCCCATCGGTACGTGGAAATCAAGATTGATGAGTCTCTTCGGACGCGGCAGAGGCATTGGAGCCGGGAGATGTCTTCGCGCGGGGCCTACGAGAAGTCGATCGAGCCCAATCGCCGGCGCTTTATGGAAAAGATTGGTGTCGTCGATCCTCGTATGCACTCCGCCATGGAACGATTCGACGATGATCTCGACCCTGAACCGGTTGCGGAGACGGGAACTTATGTTGTTTATCAACTGCGCTGGCCCGTCCTTGAGGGTGTGAGTGGCGAAGGGCTCCTCCTTCTGCCCAAGGGGCACCCAGTGGCGCGGGTGGTGGCGCTGCCGGACGCGGACGAGACTCCGGAACAATTGGTGGGTTTGGCGCGAGGTGTTGATAAAGATGCGCAATTTGCGCGTCGGCTGGCCGAGAACGGCTGCCTTGTCGTGGTTCCGACCATGGTCGACCGAACCACGCGGTGGTCCGGCAATCCTGAACTGAAAACACTTGCCAAGCCTGATAATTCGGGTCGGGAATGGATTTACCGGCAGGCATTTCAAATGGGCAGGCATATTATCGGCTACGAGGTGCAGAAAGTGCTTGCGGCGGTGGATTGGTTCCAAAAGGAGGACCCTGCGCTGCCGGTGGGTGTGGCCGGCTACGGCGAGGGCGGCCTCGTCGCCTTCTATTCGGCGGCAGTGGACACCCGCATCGCGGCAGCGTTGGTGAGCGGCTATTTCAGCTCCCGCCAACGGGTCTGGTCCGAGCCCATCGAGCGGAATGTCTGGGGATTGCTCGAGGAGTTCGGCGACGCGGAGCTTGCAACCCTGGTCGCGCCCCGGGGTTTGGTTGTCGAGTTTAGCAGATCCCCAGAAGTTAAGGGACATCGGGGGGAATTGAGCACGCCGGAGTTTCAAAGCGTGGCGGCGGAATTCGGCCGGATCGAAACCCTGCTCAAACCCGGTTTTCAGCCCCGTCAACTGATTCGCAGCGGCACGGACGAACCCATCGGGCCCGGGTCCGCGCCGGCCGTGCAGGCGTTCCTCAAGCAGCTTGGCGCCGGATCCGCGCTTCGCCCCGCTTCGACGCTCGCGGCGGATCGTCGCAAGTCATTCGACCCCGGCGAGCGACAGAAGCGGCAAGTGCGGGAACTGGAAGATCATGTGCAACGTCTGGTCCGAAACTCCGAGCACGTCCGCGCCCAATTCTTTGTCGACAAATTTTTGCCGGACTTTGAATTCGAAGCCTGGTCAGCGGAATTGCGCGTGGATAGACGACCGGCGGAGCCCTTCATCAAAGGCGCAAAATGGTACCGCGACTATCTCTGGCAGGAGGTTCTGGGGAAATTCGATGAGCCGTTATTGCCGCCCAACCCGCGCACCCGCAAGATCTACGATACGGAAAGGTGGGTAGGTTATGACGTCGTCCTCGATGTCTGGGAAGATGTTTTCGCCTGGGGCATCCTGCTGGTGCCCAAGAACATCAAGCCTAACGAGCGGCGGCCCGTGGTAGTGTGCCAGCACGGACGCAACGGCCTGCCCAAGGATACCATTGAGAAAGGTGGCGTTGGCGAAGGTTACTATCGCTGCTTCGGGGCAAGACTGGCCGATCGTGGCTTCGTGACGTTCGCACCCTTTAACCTTTATCGCGGCGTCGATCGCCATCGCTGGCTCAGCCGCAAAGGCAATGGCATCAAGGCCTCAATGTTTTCATTCATCATCAGCCAGCACGACCAGATTCTGCGATGGCTTGAGACCCTGCCGTTCGTCGACGGCGATCGGATGGGGTTTTACGGGCTCAGTTACGGCGGAGAAACGGCGGTCCGCGTGCCGGCGATTCTGGAACGATACTGTCTGTCGATTTGTTCAGGCGATTTCAATAACTGGACATGGAAAGTCTCTGCCACGGATGAGGCAACTAGTTTCATGTACGGCGACGAGTGGGAAATGCCCTACTTCAACATGGGGAACACCTTTGATTACGCTGAGCTGGCTTACCTGATTTTCCCTCGACCCTTCATGGTGGAACGCGGCCATCACGATATGGTAGGACGAGATCGTTGGGTCGCGTATGAATACGCCAAGGTCCAGTGGCTATATACACAATTCGGCCTCGCCGACAAAACAGAATTTGAATACTTCAATGGAGGCCACACGATCAATGGCGAGGGCACCTTCAAGTTCCTAGACAAGCATCTCTGAGTTGACGGCTTCTGGCTGGAAGGACACAGCTTATATTCCCACGCTAGGAGCGTGTCCGAGAATTGGCTTAAGCGGCCACAAGGCTTGGGTAGAAATATGATTGGTGGCTAAGAGCTGGGGAAAAGTAAGCGTCCGGTGCAGGCCGTTGGGCGATCGGATTTTATGTGTCCACAAGGCCGAGGTGGACGCTTCCGTTGAGAGATTAGGGATTGATTTCGTCAGCGAAGATACCGGAGGTGAGTGCCTTGTCGATGGCCTGGTCGAGGCGGGTGAGCAACTGCAGCAAGGTCTCTCCTTTTCGGCGCCTCAGTTGGGCCAGGGTATTACCGTCTTGGGAGGCCACCGCCACGCACCCAACGGGCTCGATCACACCCACGGTGATTTGACCGTCGTCGATCAGTTCGACGATGTGGGGCAGGGAGAAAGCCGCCACGCCGGTGGGCATCTCAACGGCATTTTCTCCCACCCGGCGGGTTAGCTTACGGGGGAGGCGTTGGCGACGAGATTCCATGGCAGCAGTCCCTCGATGCGGTTGATGGGATGGTCGGCGATGCGCGTGAGCACTTCGCGCAGGTACTTTTCAGGGTCCAGGTCGTTGAGTTTGGCCGTGCCGATCAAGGTGTAGAGGGCGGCGGCGCTCTCACCGCCCGCATCGGAGCCGGCAAAGAGGTAATTCTTGCGGCCCAGGGCGACGGCGCGTAGCGCGCGTTCCGCCGCAGAATGCCGACTTCCGGATTATGCCGACATTTGAATCGCGGGTCACGGAGCACGGATGTCCCGACAGGATGCGATCGGCATAATCAGAGACCCTCCAGAAAGGCGAGGAGGCGATCCGGAGG
>Ga0326728_10020828_pt1 | contig 12433 bp, 13 predicted proteins | sample MB3enrmetagenome_FD_207602 | JGI IMG/M metagenome (GOLD analysis project Ga0326728, IMG submission 207602) | Lab enriched peat soil microbial communities from McLean, Ithaca, NY, United States - MB31MN | ecosystem: Environmental > Terrestrial > Soil > Wetlands > Peat | place: USA: New York...
GTGCTCGATGCCGCCGGCAACGTCACCGAAGCGCGCATCGTGAGCGGCCCGCAGGAGCTGCGCAGGGCAGCGCAGGAATCCGTGCTGCAGTGGCACTTCAAGGGCGATACGGCGGGGAGCACGCGGCAGATCAATATCGCGTTCCAACTACCCGAGGGCAAGACGGTACAGGGCGGAACGACGGCGACAACCGTCACGGGCCCGGCCGGACCTCCCGACCCGGCGGCCCCGCGGAAAGCCGCGAATGCCCCCCGGGAGCAGGCGGCGATGCAGCAACTCGAGGCGGCGCGGAAGGCGGCGGAAGCCCAGCAGGCCACCGCGTCTCCACGCACCCTGAAGAGCATCACCGTCCTGGGTCTCTCCGACCAGGTGAAGAGCGAGTTGCTCGCCAGGCTGCCGGTCCGCGAGGGCGATACGCTCTCGCCGGAATCGCTGGCCAAGGTTTCTCAGGCCGTGAAGGAGTTCGACGAGCACCTCAGGATTTCGACCAACCTGACTGCCACGGATGCCACCATGACCATTTCGACCCCCGAGACCCCCGCGGACCGCATCCGCATCGGCGGCAACGTGCAGCAAAACAAGCTGATCAACCAGCCGCACCCGATCTATCCGCCTTTGGCCAAGCAGGCGGGCATCCAGGGAGTCGTCAAGCTCCAGGCGACCATCGCCAAGGACGGCACCGTTGCGAACCTGGAAGTGATCAGTGGCCACCCGTTGCTGGTGCAGGCCGCGTTGGACGCCGTGAAGCAGTGGGTCTACCAGACCACCCTGCTCAACGGCAACCCGGTGGAAGTGGTTACGCAGATTGACGTGAACTTCACGTTAACGCAGTAAGAGCAAGAACACAGGCAGGAATGCCTGTGCTACTCATTCGTATCTCAGTACCTCGGCGGGGGCGATCCGGGCGGCATTCCGGGCGGGATAGACGGTTGCCAGGAAGCTCACCAGGATCGCCAGCGCCGCAATCCACACCCCATCAATCCAGCGCGGCTCGAAAGGCACGAAGGCCAGGGCGTAGACCGTCTGATCGAGGTGCACCCACCGGAACTTGTTGGCGTAATAGCACAGCGCGTACCCCACCGTCAGGCCGATGGCGCTGCCCACGATGCCGATGAGCACGCCTTGCAGCATGAAGATCCAGCGGATCTGGTTCTGGCGCGCCCCCATCGACATCAGCACCGCGATGTCGCGGTACTTTTCCATCACCATCATGACCAGGGTGATGAAGATGTTGAGCGCGGCCACGATTTCGATCAGCCCGATGGTGATGATAGTGACGACGCGCTCCAGGTTCAGGGCGCGCATCAGTTGGTAATTCTGCTCCTTCCAGGTGGCCACGACGTAGGCGGGACCGGCCGCTTTCTCCACCTCGGGAGCGATCTTCTCGACCTGGTTCAGGTCGTCGACATTCAGCTCGATGCGGTTCACCGCGTCGGGGATGGAGAGCATCCGCTGCGCCGCCTGAATCGACGTGAAGGTCCACTTGTCGTCGATCTCGTAGAAGCCAGACTCGAAGATGCCCACCACGCGGTACCGGCGGTAAGACGGCCGCGGCCCGGCCGGGGTCAGCGGGCCGCCTTCCGGGCTCACCACCCAGGTGTTGGAGTTGAGCACGATGCCGGTATCGTCCACCAGGCGCGCCCCCAGGACGATGCCGGGAGGGTCGGCGGCGGGGTCGCGCAGGCGGTCGAGCGAGCCGGCCTTGAGGTGGCGCAAGGAGTCGCTGATGGCCAGCTCGGAATCCACGTCGATGCCCTTGAGCACGGCCCCCGCGGACTGCAACGGGCCGCTGAGCAGAACCGTGCTGTAGAGCGCCGGCGAGACCGCGGTGACGTGCGGCAACTTTCGCAGGCGGTCCGCCAGCTCGCGCCACTTTTCGATGCCGTATACCGACTTCGCTGTGACATCGATGTGCGCCGTGGCGCCCAGCAGGTTGCGCTGCAACGTGTCGCGGAAGCCGTTGTTCACGCCCAGCGCGATCACCAGCGCCATCACCCCGGAGGCCACACCGAGAATCGAGATCACGGTGATCACCGAAATGACGGCTTGCTTGCGGTGTGCCCGCAGGTAGCGGGAGGCAACGAACAACTCGAAGCGGATGTTCACTGTTTATCCAGGTCGCGCATGAGGCCGATCAGCTCGATGGGCCCTTCGGGCCGCAGCAGCGGAAAGAGAATCACGTCGCGGATGGAATGCGAGCCGGTGAGGATCATGGTGAGGCGGTCGATGCCGATGCCTTCGCCGCCGGTGGGAGGCATCCCGTAAGCCAGCGCGCGCACGTAGTCCTCGTCGAGCTGATGCGCCTCCTCGTCGCCGCGCTCGCGCATGGCCAACTGCATTTCGAAGCGGCGGCGCTGCTCCTGCGGATCGTTCAGCTCGGTGTAGGCGTTGCCGATCTCCATGCCGGCGGCGTAGATTTCGAAGCGCTCGACGAAGGCCGGCTCGTCGGGCTTGTTCTTGGAAAGCGGCGAGGTCTCCACCGGATAGTCGTAGATCATGACGGGCTGGATGAGCTTCTCTTCGACGCGGCGCTCGAAAATGTCGGTGAGGGCTTCGCCGGGCGTGGCTCTGTCCGAGTGGCGCAGCAGCCAGTCGGGATTGCGCACGTCTTCGGCGGTGGGCCGGCCCTCGCCTTCCCAGAAATGGACCACGGCGTCGCGCATGGTGTGTCGCTGGATGTGAGCGAAATCCAACTTGTGGCCTTCGTATTCCACTTCCGCGCTTCCCGTGGCATCGCGCGCCACCCGCTCGAGCAGCTCGGCCGAAAGGTCCATCAGCCCGTGGTAATCGGTGTAGGCCTGATAGAACTCCAGCATGGTGAACTCGGGATTGTGGTGCTTGGAGAGCCCCTCGTTGCGGAAGTTGCGATTGATTTCGTAGACCCGCTCCATGCCGCCCACGGTCAGCCGCTTCAGGTACAGCTCGGGAGCGATGCGCAGGTAGAGATCGATATCGAGAGTGTTGTGATGCGTCACGAAGGGGCGCGCCGTGGCGCCCCCGTAAAGCGGCTGCATCATGGGAGTTTCCACCTCGATGAAGCCGTGGGCCTCCATCTGGCGGCGGAACGATGAAATGATGCGGGCGCGCGTGACGAACACCCGGTGCACTTCCGGATTGGCGATGAGATCGAGGTAGCGCTGGCGAAAGCGCGTCTCCACGTCTTCCAGTCCGTGCCACTTTTCGGGCATGGAGAGCAGGGTCTTGGAGAGGAACTCGAGCTTTTCGGCATGCACGCTCAGTTCGCCGGTGCGGGTGCGGAACAGGTAGCCATCGATGCCGATGATGTCGCCCAGGTCCACCATTTTGAAGAGCTGGTAATCGCGCTCGCCGACCGCGTCCTTTTTCACGTAAATCTGCAGCCGCTCGCCGGACTGCTGCAAGTGGGCGAACCCGGCCTTACCCATGTGGCGCAGGGTCATGATGCGGCCGGCGATGCGCACATGCACCTGGGGCGCGGCCAGCTCTTCGGCGGTTTTCGCGCTGTAGTCCGCGACGATACCGGGGATGGTGTGGGTGAAATCGAACCGGCGGCCATACGGCCGGTGTCCCAGCGCCTCGAGTTCGCGAATCCGCGCCAGGCGCTGCTTGAGCAGCTCGTCTTCCAGGGACAAACAGGTCTCCTTTTCGGGGGAAATAAGCTATTATAAGGCTTCGTTTGCGACGATCCATCTCCATTATCATCCCTGCCTACAACGAGGAGACGCGGTTACCGGCAACTTTGCAAGCGGTTCGGACCTACCTGGCCGCGACCGAGTGGGAATTCACCGAAATCATCGTGGTGAACGACGGCTCGCGCGACGCCACCGCCGATGTGGCGCGGGCCGCCGGTGCGCGCGTGCTCGAGAACCCCGGCAATCGCGGCAAGGGCTACTCGGTGAAACACGGCGTGCTGGAGGCCAAGGGCGACTGGGTCCTGGTTACCGATGCGGACCTCTCTTCGCCGATCAAGGAACTGGACAAGCTGTGGAGCGCGGCGGAGCGCGCCGGCGCGCAAGTAGCCATCGGCTCGCGCGCCATCGACCGGTCGCTGGTGGGAGTGCACCAGCCGCTCGCCCGGGAGATGATGGGGCGGCTGTTCAACCTGGTGATGCGGCTGGTCACCGGATTGCCGTTCCACGACACGCAGTGCGGGTTCAAGCTGTTCGAGGCGCAGGCCGCGCGCGAGGTCTTCGGGCGGCAGCGTCTGGAGGGCTTCGGCTTCGACGTCGAAGTGCTGTTCCTGGCCGAGCGATTGGGCTATCGCGCAGTGGAAGTGCCGGTGCGCTGGAACAACGTCGTGGGCACCAAGGTGAGCATGTGGCGCGGCGCGGCGGCTTTTCTGGATCCGTTCCGGGTGCGATGGAACAGCATCATGGGCAAGTACCGGGGGCCGGGGGCATAGCATTAATCTAAGAAAGGCTCAGTCTACCCGAGAAAGGCTCCGTCTTCCTGATGTTGCCGGCTCCGGTTGCTGGAACGAGGCGGCCTTCCGCGGTTCGGCGCTCCGCTTCTTACGCCCCCCTCCCCACCGGAGGGTGTCTTACGGACGGCGGCGTTTGCGCGTGCCTCAGTAGACCGAAGCCGACTTGCGGGGACCTATTTCCGTGACTGGTTCACGGGAAGATTCGATGAGAATCATGAGTTATTGCGGACCGCGGTCCATCGGAGCTCAGGCACAACTGAGGACCCTCAGGTTGGGCACACCAACGTAATCCTTGGGATTGTGCGTGACCAGGGCGGCGCCGTAGAGCAATGCGGTTGCGGCAATCCAGGCGTCGGCAGCCTCGATGCGCCGGCCATTTGCTCTGGCTGCCACCATCACTTCGGCCCACTTCAGGATCATGTCGCGGGAAGAAGGCACGGACGCAAAACCTGTCATGAACTCCTGGAAGCGCCGGATCCGGTCGGCGCCCCACTTCGCCGATAGTATCCACTGCTCCAGTTCGGCTTCCGTCATGAAGGACACCAGCAGCTTCCGGCGCCTAAGCAACGGCAGGTAAAGCTGCGCTCGACTGTCGTTCTTGAAAAGAAACGAAACGACGTCTGTGTCAACTACAACCGCGTCAGGCCGCACGATCAGACTTGTCGTGCCCGCGCCACTCGTGAAGCGCCCTCAGGAAGTCCTCAATGGACTCTTCTTCCGGCCAGAAATCGCCGAGCAGGTCGGACGGGTCGTCTGGGAACCGCGTGCCCTGTTCAGCGACGAGTTCCTCGATGGAAGGATGGCCGGTACGGGCATACTTTTCAGCTACCCGCTGCGCTCTGCCAGGATTCTCCATGAGCTATCGACCTCAGCCTCAGTGTAGCAAGGAGCTGCCTCCGTACGGGAGAATTGAGATGCCCGCCGGGATGCCGACTTATCAGGAGTAATCCGGACAGTTCGACGAAACACTGTTACTGTCAGGCGGCGCGCACATTACGTTAGGGTAAGTCCATGGCATGTGGAACTATGTGAGCGGCTGCAGCCTTGTGACCGTCCGTTCAACCGGATTGATGTGGACGACCGGCACGCCGGAGGCGACGGCGTAGGCAACCACATCGGCCGTGCCGCCTTTTCCCTTTTGCGGGCTTCCGATCCCAGACCGCAATCGGAAACCGGCTACGATAAAGAAAGGTAGGCAAATGGTACAGAAGGAAAGAAGCGCCACGAGCCTGAACGTCAAGGACCCGGAGGCCCACCGGCTCGCCCAGGCGATCGCCCGGGAAACAGGGGAAACTTTGACCCGCGCGGTCACCGAAGCCCTCCGCGAACGCTATGAACGCCTCCACAAGCGCGATCCCGAAGCGCTCGCTGCCGACATCCGCGCCATCGCCGATCGTGCCGCCAGCCACATCAAGCGTCCGTATCTCGATCACGCCGAATTTCTCTACGACGAACACGGCCTTCCCAAATGATCCTCGACACCTCACCCCTCATTGCCATCCTCGCAAAAGAACCGGATTCCGAACTCTACGTCGGCGCCATCAGCCGCGCCTCGCGTTGCCGCATCTCAGCCGGGAATTTCCTCGAACTTTCGATCGTCATCGAGGGTCAATTCGGAAGCTTTCGCAAACGCGGTATTGTGGAACTGGAGCTGCCGTGATCCAAACGGACGACCAAATGCTGCTCGCGCAGCAGTGCATTGACAACCTGCGCAGAATCCTGCTGGAAGCGCGCAAAGTCCATTCGCGGCAGGACTACAGTCGAATGGCGGCACCCATCCTGCTCGAAATTCAGCAACGCGAGCAGGATATCCTCGAGTATCTGAGCCGGGATCTGGAACAGCCAATCGCGACCTAGCACACCCCGCTGGTGCAGTGTTGCCGCTCGCAACCAGGCTTCCCCCTTTAATCTGGATCTTGTCGATAGGAATTATCGTGTATACTGGCTGAGTGACCCGCCTGAGCCACGTCGAGCTGCTAGAAGCCGAGAGCATCCATATTATCCGGGAAGTTGCCAGCGAATTTCAGCGTCCGGTGATGCTCTATTCCATCGGCAAGGATTCCTCCTGTCTCCTGCGCCTGGCGCAAAAAGCGTTTCACCCCGGCCCCATCCCGTTTCCCCTGCTGCACGTGGACACGGGCTACAAATTTCGCGAGATGATCGAATTTCGCGATTGGTACACGCGGCAGATCGGCGCCCGGCTCATTGTGCACACCAATCGCGAGGCGCTGGAACGCGGCGCTCAGCCCTTCGCGCTCGGAACGCAGCGGTGCTGCGGCCTGCTGAAGACCCAGGCGCTGCTGGACGCCCTTCGCGAAGGCGGGTTCGACGCGGCCATCGGCGGCGCGCGCCGCGATGAAGAGCGCTCCCGCGCCAAGGAGCGCATCTACTCCTTCCGCGATGCTCACGGCCAGTGGGATCCCAAGAACCAGCGGCCCGAGCTTTGGAACTTGTACAACGGCCGCATCGGTCCGGGCGAAAGCATTCGCGTATTCCCGCTGTCGAACTGGACCGAGCTGGACGTCTGGCGCTACATCCACGCCGAGAGCATTCCAATCGTTCCCCTGTATTTCGCTAAAGAGCGGCCCATGCTGGTCCGCGGCGAAACGCTGGTCTCGCCCGAGCAGCCGTTCATCCCGAGATTCGAAGGAGAGAAGCCCAAGATGGTGCGCTGCCGGATGCGCTCGCTGGGATGCAGCCCGTGCACCGGCGCCATCCGGTCGGATGCCGACACGGTGCCGAAAATCATCGAAGAGCTGATCGTGGCACGGCGGTCGGAACGGGAAAACCGCGTCATCGATCACGATCAGGACGGTTCCATGGAAATCAAGAAGCGCGAAGGATACTTCTAATGGCCGCGGCGACGGAATGGATCAACGAATCGGCGTTCGAGCAGTACCTGTCCCAGGAGCTCGAAAAGGAGCTGCTCCGGCTTCTTACGTGCGGCAGCGTGGACGATGGCAAGAGCACCCTGATCGGACGCCTGCTGTACGATTCGCGCAACGTTTTCGAGGACCAGATTCACGCCGCGGCGAAGGCCACGCGCAACCGCCCGGCGGGCGAACTGGATCTGTCGCTGCTCACCGATGGACTCCGCGCCGAACGCGAGCAGGGCATCACCATCGATGTCGCGTATCGCTACTTCGCCACCGCGCGGCGAAAATTCATCATCGCCGACACGCCGGGGCACGAGCAGTACACGCGCAACATGGCGACCGGGGCATCCACCGCGGACCTGGCGGTTCTGCTGATCGATGCGCGCCTGGGCGTGCTTCCGCAATCGCGCCGTCATGCCTGCATCTGCTCGCTGGTCGGAATTCCGCAGTATGTAGTCGCCATCAACAAGATGGACCTGGCCGGATACGATGCCGGCGTGTTCGAGAAAATTCGTGCCGAGTTTTCGGCGGTGCTCGCGGGCATCGGCATTCGCGACGCCTTCTTCCTGCCGATGAGCGCATTGACCGGCGACAACGTAGTGGAGCGCAGCCGCAACATGCCGTGGTTCGAGGGGCCGAGCCTGCTCGAGTATCTGGAGACCGTCGAGATCCACGGAAAGCGCGCGGAGACCGGCTTTCGCATGCCCGTGCAGCGCGTGGCGCGCCCCGACGATTCCTTCCGTGGATATGCCGGCACGGTCGCTTCGGGCAGCCTTCGCGAGGGCGACGTGGTGACGGCGCTTCCTTCGGGACTCGAATCGCGCGTGAAGCGGATCACCACGTTCGATGGCGATTTGCGGGAAGCCTTCGCCCCCATGGCGATCACCGTGGAGCTTGTCGACCAGGTCGATATCAGCCGCGGCGATCTGCTCTTCTCCGGCCCCGGACGGCCGCCTGAAACCGCGACGCGCTTCGAGGCACGGCTGATCTGGATGGATTCGCGTCCCCTGGACGGGGGCAAGCGGTACCTGCTGAAACACACCGCCCGCACCGCTCCGGCGCGCGTCGCGATCCGCAATCGCATTAATCTCGAGACTCTGGGTGAGGAGCGGGCCGACGAGTTCGCCATGAATGCTATCGGCCTCGCCGAGATCATACCTGCGCAGCCGCTGTTTGTCGACCCGTACCAGCTCAATCGCACTACCGGAAGCTTCATTCTGATCGATCCCGAAACCAATTCGACCAGCGCGGCGGGCATGATCCAGGCTGTGTTCTCCGGCGACAGCGGGGCCGGCCCGGTAAGAGCGGCGGAACGGGTGGCGCGCTGGGGACACCGCGGCGCGGTCGTCCGCCCGTCCTCGAAAGCGGCGGCGCTGGCGCTCGAACGTGCGTTATTCGATCGTGGCTGCGCGGTCGCGGTGGTCGAATCGGAAGTGGCGGCGGATGCGCTCGCAGGAGCCGGCATGCTGGCGATTCTGCAGGTTTCCGGAACTCGCGGCGAAGACATTTCCGAAATCGTGAGCGGCCTCGAACGGAACGGTGTTCTGAGCGGCCGCGATCTGTATTCGAGAGGGGAAGGCATTTAGAAATGAGGGGAGGGTATTTAGCAATGGCCGAAGTGTGGGATCTCATCGATGAGGCGCTCGATCAGGCGCAGGGCGCAGAATGTGTGACGTCGAGCTTTCAATCCGAGTGCGTGGTGCTGGTCCACATGCTGATCGCGCGGCGCCCGCGAATTCCTGTGTTGTTCCTGGATACGGGCTATCACTTTTCCGAGACCTACGCCTATCGCGACCGCATGGCCGCGGAGTGGAATCTGAACCTGGTCAATCTGATGCCCAAACTTTCGGTGCCGCAACAGGAGTTTCAATTCGGCGTACTCTATGAGACCGCACCCGACCGCTGCTGCGGCATGCGCAAAGTCGAGCCGCTGTTCCGGGCGCTGGAAGGCTTCGACACCTGGTTCACCGGGTTGCGCCGCGAGCAATCCAAATCGCGCGCAGAGCTGAAGCCCGCCGATGAGTTCCTGCTGCCCTCGGGGAAGCGCCTGCGCAAGATCAGCCCGCTGGCCGCGTGGTCGGCGCGCGACGTCTGGCGGTACATGCAATCGCACCAGATTCCGTGGCTGCCGCTCTACGACCGCGGCTATACCAGCATCGGTTGCCAGCCGTGCACGTCGCTGCCCATCGATCCGGACGATCCGCGATCGGGCCGCTGGTCGGGCAAGAAGCTCGAATGCGGCATTCACATCCAGGCGTGAGGCCATGGAAGTTCTCCTGGGATTTGCCATTGCGGTTCTGATTGGACTTACCGGCGTCGGCGGAGGCGTGATCACGGCGCCGGTGCTCACGCTTTTTCTGGGCATCCCGCCCGTGGAAAGCGTCGGCACCGCGCTTCTGTTCACGGCGGTGGTGAAGTTCGTGGCCGCGCCGGTTTACATTCTGCGGAGGCAGGTGAATTTCCGGATTCTGGGCTTATTGCTGCTCGGCGGATTGCCCGGCGTCATCGCCGGCTCGTTTTTCCTGACCAGGATGAGCGTGGCGGATCGCAAAGGGCCGCTGTACGCACTGCTGGGCGGGATCATCATTGTGATGGCCTTGATCAACCTGTATCGTCTGTTTGTGCCGCAGCGTGGTGAACCCGGCCGTGAGCGCCTGCGCTGGCTTTCCCTGCTGGCGTTTCCCATCGGCGCGGAGGTGGGGTTCTCGTCGGCGGGAGCGGGAGCGTTGGGGTCGCTCGCGCTCATGAGCTTCACTGCGATTTCGACCGGACAGGTGGTCGGCACGGATATGCTGTTCGGCCTGGGATTATCTCTCGCCGGCGGAGGAATCAGTTTGCGGACGGGGAATTATCAAGGCGTGCTGGCCATGAAACTGGCGGCCGGCGGGCTGATCGGCGCGTTCGTGGGCGCCAGCCTGCTATCGCGCCTTCCATCGCGTCCGCTGCGCATTGCCTTGTCGTTGTGGCTGGCGGCCATGGGCAGCCAACTCTGCTGGCGCGCCATCGGCGCCTAGAACGTGGCGCAGGCCGGCCCTGCGCTTCGCTCGCCGCCAATTCTCGCCGGAATCGCACATGCCGCAGCCGTATCAGTTCACCAGCGGGCCCGCCGGAATCGCACATGCCGCAGCCGTGTCAGTTCACCAGCGGGCGCCACGCGGCGTGCACCAGATGATATTGGATCAGCAGCGGCCAGAACCGGTTTCACCGCATGCGCACGCGCCGCGCATAGTCGGCGGTCTTCGGCTTTTCGAACACGCCTGTGCACGCGGCCACCGCCGTGGCCCGGATCAGTCCCGGATCGTCGGAGACATCGATGGAGGCAAGCCGTCCGCCACCAACTCAGCGGCGATCTGGCCGGGGTCTCGCACGCGATACGGAAAAGCCCGCTTGACTGCCGGCCTTCGAATGTGTGATTATTCATAGGGATGAATAATCATGCATCCAAGGTGGAGGCGATGGACGGGGTGTTCAGGACGGATCAGATCTTGAAGGTTGCGGCCGAAGACTTTCTGCGCGACCTCGACCTCACCGACGACGAGTTGCTGTACCTGCTCGACCTGGCCGCTTCCGTCAAGCGGGCGCCGCGGGATTACGCCCACGCCCTCGCCGGCAAATCCATCGCCCTGCTGTTCGAAAAGCCTTCCCTGCGCACTAAGCTGACCTTCGAGCTGGCCATCCGCCAGTTGGGCGGCGATGCGGTTTTTATCGATGGCCCAATCGGCGTGCGCGAGCCGCTGAAAGACGTGGCGCGCAACCTGGACCGCTGGGTCAATGGGATCGTGGCGCGGGTGTTCGCGCAATCCACCGTGGAGGACCTGGCGCGGTGGTCGTCCGTCCCCGTGATCAATGCGCTCAGCGATGCCTACCATCCCTGCCAGGCGTTGGCCGACGTCGAGACCATCCGCGAGCATTTCGGACAGTTGCAGGGTCTCAAGCTGGCGTTTATCGGCGACGGGAACAACGTGGCGCAGTCGCTGATGCTGACCGCCCTGCGCCTGGGGATGGATTTCGCGTTGGGCTGCCCGGAAGGGTACACGCCGAATCCGGACGTGGTGGCGCAGGCCGAAGGACTGGCCGCGGTTTCCGGCGCGTCGGTCGAGATCACGCACGACCCGGCGCAGGCCATCGAAGGCGCGCACGCGGTGTACACCGACGTGTGGGCGAGCATGGGGCAGGAACAGGAATCGGTGAAACGGCGGAAGGACTTTCACGCCTACCAGGTGAACGACGAGTTGTTCTCCCTGGCGCGGCCGGAGGCGGTATTCATGCACTGCCTGCCGGCCAAGCGCGGCGAAGAGACCACCGACTCGATCATGGAGAACGGCCGGTCGGTGGTGTTCGACCAGGCGGAGAACCGTCTGCACTCGCAGAAGGCGCTCTTACTGATGATGCTAATGTAAGGACACACAGGCCGAATGCCTGTGCCACAACACTTATGAACAAACCGAAGAAAGTGGCCCTGGCCTACTCGGGCGGGCTGGATACGTCTGTCATTATTCCGTGGCTGAAGGAGAATTACGGCTGCGAGGTGGTCGCGGTGTGCGGCGACATCGGGCAGGGCGCCGACGAACTGACGGGCCTGGAAGAGAAGGCGCGCAAGACGGGCGCTTCCGAAGTCCACATCGAAGACATGCGCGAGGAGTTCGTCTCCGAATACCTGTGGAAGCTGGTGCGCTCGGGCGCGGTGTACGAGCACAAGTACCTGCTGGGCACGTCGATTGCGCGGCCGCTGCTGGCCAAGAAACAGGTGGAGGTGGCGCTTCGGACGGGCTGCGACGCGCTGGCCCACGGCTGCACCGGCAAGGGCAACGACCAGGTGCGATTCGAGCTGACCTACAAGGCGCTCGCGCCGCAGCTTGCGGTGATCGCGCCGTGGCGGGAGTGGAACATCGTTTCGCGGGAAGACGCCGTGGAGTACGCGGCGGCGCACCACGTGCCCATTGCGGCTTCGGCCAAGAAGATTTACAGCCGCGACCGCAACATCTGGCACATCTCGCACGAGGGCGGCGCGCTGGAAAACCCCGCCAACGCGGCGCCGGATGAAATCTGGATGCTCACCAAGAGCCCGGCGGAAGCTCCCGACTCACCCGGCGAAGTGACCATCGCCTTCGAAAAGGGCGTGCCGGCGGCGGTGAACGGCAAGCGCATGAAGGCG
>Ga0326728_10020830_pt1 | contig 12432 bp, 8 predicted proteins | sample MB3enrmetagenome_FD_207602 | JGI IMG/M metagenome (GOLD analysis project Ga0326728, IMG submission 207602) | Lab enriched peat soil microbial communities from McLean, Ithaca, NY, United States - MB31MN | ecosystem: Environmental > Terrestrial > Soil > Wetlands > Peat | place: USA: New York...
CGTTCCGCTCGGTCCCCCGACCTCGCGGACGAGGACCCGACCGGCGTTCTCACCGACCTCATCCTCGCCCCGGACTCGGTCTCGCGAGAGGGGGTCCTGCGGGTCTACGACCATGAGGTCCAAGGGCGGACGGTCGTAAAGCCGCTCCACGGGCGGGTCAGCTCGCCCTCGCACGGCGACGCAGCGGTACTGCAACCACGGCCTTCGAGCCTTCGCGGCCTTGGCGTCACGACGGCCACCCACCCCTGGGCCTGCTCCGAGAACCCGGAGAACGGAGCGGTCATGGTCGTCGAGGAGGCCGCTCGGAACCTCTACTCCGTCGGGGCGCGGCCCGACTCGTTCACGAACTGCCTCAACTTTGGGAACCCCGAGGACCCCCGCGTCCTCGCGGACTTCGCGTCGGTGACGAGGGGTCTTGCGCGCGGAGCGCGCGCCCTGGGGTTCACCGTGCCGAGCGGGAACGTCAGTTTCTACAACGGCGGTCTGGGCGCCGAGATCCCTCCGACTCCAGTCCTGCTCGCCACCGGCATCGTGGACGACATCACGTACGTCGCGACGAGCGATCTCAAGGAGGAGGGGAATCTCCTCTACCTGCTCGGGCGCTCGGCAGTCGAACTGGGCGGGTCGCTCTGGGCTCGGCGGGATGGCCGGACCGGGCTCGCGCTCCCCCGGACCGACCCGGCGGGACTGCGTCGCCTCGGCGAGCGACTGCTCTCCGCTGAGCGGCGGGGCCTCGTGCGCGCGGTCCACGACGTCTCGGACGGAGGGCTCGCGGTGACGCTCTGCGAGATGGCGTTCGGGGGAGGTCTCGGGTTCGTGGTCGACCTCGACCAAACGTCGCTCCGAACTCCTTCGCTCGCGCTCGCGGCCGAAGGCGGAAGCCGGTTCGTGGTCGAGGTGCCCGAGGGGGAACACCGACGATTCGAGCGAACGTTCGCTTCGTTCGATTGTGCGAGGCTCGGCGTTGTCACGGCGGCCGACGCGACCTTGCGCTGGAAGGCCCAGACCCTCGCGACGATACCGCTCCTCCCGCTCTACGAGCGGTGGCGCAGCGGTCTCGGACTGCCGTAGCGGCCGGGTGCGCGTCCATGACGGTCACAGCGCTGGTCTCCGGCGGGAAGGACTCGATCTACGCCGCGTATCTCGCGGACACGCAAGGCTGGCCGGTCGACGAGCTCGTGACGGTCGTCCCCGAGGAACCGGATGCGATGATGTTCCACACGCCGAACCTGGACCTCGTGGCGCTCCAGGCCGAGGCCTGGAAGAAGTCCCATCGCCGTGTGCCCGTTCACGGGACGGGCGAGGAGCGCGAGCTCGCGGCGTTGCGAGAGGCGATCGACGGCGACCGCGGCCCCGTGGTGGCGGGCGCGATACAATCGTCGTACCAGTGGGCCCGCCTCCTGCGCGTCGCAGCCGGGGCCGGTCGACGCGTCTATACCCCTCTGTGGAGGAAGGAGCCCGCCCGGGTCGTCCGCGAGGAGATCGCAGCCGGTCTCGACATCCGTCTCGTCCACCTCGCGGCCGAGCCGCTCACCCCCGACCTGCTCGGTCGTCGGCTGGACCTCGAGCTCGTCGCAGAGCTGGAACGTCGTAACCGCGAGGCCCGGCCGGTGAACGTCGCCGGAGAGGGGGGTGAGTTCGAGACCTTGGTCGTCAATGCGCCGTTCTTCGCGGGACGGATCGAGCCGGAAGCGGTCGAGCGTACCGTCACCGCGTCGACGGCCCAGCTCCGGATCACAAAGGCTCGCCTTGCCCCCAGGGAGACCCGACCCGCGTCACACGCCGCCCCGTGACCCGCGTTGCGCCCTCCGACGTTTTTTCGAGGCCCCCGGAGTTATAGTTCCCATCGGTCTCCCCGGCCGCGATGTCGGCGAGCCGCCCGATTCGACCGCCTGCACCGTCGGCGGTGGACGAGGACCACCACGACGCGGTCCGCGAACGCGCTCGCCGGTGGGAAGAGGAGACCCTCGCCCCCGCCCTCGCGAAGGGCCCGGAGCGGAAGGCCCGGTTCACGACGTTGGGCGGGATCCCGGTCGACCGGGTCTATACGCCCCGATCCTCCACCGGGTCGTTCGACCGGATCGGCTACCCGGGCCAGCCTCCCTTCACGCGGGGGGTCCACCCGACGATGTATCGGGGTCGGGTCTGGTCGATGCGGATGTTCTCCGGCTTCGGGACGCCCGAGGACACGAACCGCCGGTTCCGCTACCTGCTGAAGCACGGTGAGTCCGGGCTCTCGATCGCGTTCGACGACCCGACGCTCTACGGGATCGACGCGGACGACGCCGAGGCGCTCGGTGAGGTGGGGAAGTGCGGGGTGAACGTGAGCTCGCTCGACGACATGCGTCGGCTGCTCGCCGGGATCCCCCTCGCCGAGGTGACGACGAGCATGACGATCAACGCCCCCGCGAACATCCTCTGGGGGATGTACCTGCTCGCCGGCACGGCGAGCCGGGTCCCTTTCGCACGCATGGGCGGTACGACCCAGAACGACATCCTGAAGGAGTACATCGCCCAGAAGGAGTTCCTCTACCCGCCGCGCCACGCCCTGCGTCTCGTCACCGACACGATCGAGTTCGCGACCCGGTCGACCCCCAAGTGGAACCCGGTCTCGATCTCGGGCTACCACATTCGGGAGGCCGGCTCGACAGCGGTCCAGGAGCTCGCGTTCACGCTCGCGGACGGGCGCACGTACGTGGCGGAGGCGAAGAAGCGCGGCCTGGATGTGGATGAGTTCGCTCCGCGACTTTCGTTCTTCTTCAACTCCCACAACGACTTCTTCGAGGAGGTCGCGAAGTTCCGCGCCGCCCGCCGCATCTGGGCGCAGCTGATGCGGGACGAGTTCGGCGCGAAGCAGGAACGGTCGACGTGGTTGCGCTTCCATACGCAGACCGCGGGATGCTCGTGCACCGCGCAACAGCCCGAACTCAACATCGTCCGGACCACGATCCAAGCGCTCGCGGGCGTCCTCGGGGGCACCCAGTCGCTCCACACGAACTCCTACGACGAGGCGATCCAGCTCCCGAGCGAGGACGCGGTCCGCATCGCGCTGCGCACCCAGCAGATCCTCGCGCACGAATCGGGGGTCACGGAGTCGGTCGACCCGTTCGCCGGCAGCTACTACGTCGAGTGGCTCACGGACACGATGGAGGAGGAGGCGCGACGCTACTTCGACCGGATCGATGCCATCGGAGGGGTCGTCGCCGGGATCGAGCGTGGGTTCTTCCAGCGCGAGATCCAGGAGGCGTCGTTCCGCTACCAGCGGGCCGTCGAGTCCTCGGAGGAGAAGGTCGTCGGCGTGAACGCCTACACCGTCGATGCTCCCGTGAAGGTCCCCCGGCTCAAGATCACGGAGGAGGCCCGGCGCGCCCAGAGCCGCCGGCTCCGCGCGGTGCGCTCCCGCCGCGACCCTTCGCGCCACGCCGCGGCCCTCGACCGACTACGCAAGGTCGCCGCGACCGAGGAGAAGAACACCATGCCCGCGGTCCTCGAAGCCCTGCAAGCGGACGCGACGCTCGGCGAGATCGTGCACGCGTTCCAAGAGGTGTTCGGGTCGTACCGCGAGCGGTCGATGTACTAGCCCCGAGGAGAGCGGCCGTGACACGCGAGGAGTACTCCGCGGCGCTCGAGGAACTGTTCCGGCGCCGCCGGTTCGGGCTCCGACCCGGGCTCGAGACGATCCGGGCCCTGCTCGCCGAGCTCGGCCATCCCGAGCGGAAGTTCCCGTCGATCCACATCACCGGTAGCAAGGGGAAAGGCTCCACCGCCGTGATGGCACAATCAATTCTCACCGCCCACGGCCTCCGAACAGGCCTCTTCACGTCGCCGCACCTCACGACCTACCGGGAGCGCATGCGCCTCGACGGCCGGCTCATCCCACGCTCGGCGGTCGTCGACGGTATGCGGCGCGTCGAAGCTGCCGCACACGCGGCGGAGGCGGCCGGGAGCATCGACCATCCGCCGACGTTCTTCGAGGCGACGACCGCGCTCGCCTTCGACTGGTTCGCCCGCGAGGAGGTGGACGCCGCCGTCGTCGAAGTGGGGATCGGCGGCCGCCTCGACGCGACGAACGTGCTCGACTCCCGCGTGGGGGTGATCACGACGATCGAGCTCGAACACACCGACCTGCTGGGGCCGGACCTCGCCTCGATCGCACGCGAGAAGGCCGGGATCCTCCACGCGGGAATGACGGGCGTTATCGGGGAGCTTCCGCCCGAGGCACGGTCGGTGGTCGAGGCCACAGCGACCCAGGTCGGCGTTCCGCTCTGGCACGTCGGGAAGGAGGTCCGCATCGAGAACCGGGCCCTTTCGGCGGACGGACAGACGCTCTCGGTGCGCGTGCCGGGACGGTCGTTCCCCGACCTGTTCCTCCCCCTGCTCGGGCGCTTCCAGCCCGGGAACGCCGCCCTCGCGGTCGCCGCCACGGTGCGGTTCGCCGAGGCCACGGGGCTCGAGCTGATCGTGGAAAAGGTCGCTTCCGGGCTCGCCCAAGTTCGCTGGCCCGGGCGGCTCGAACGTGTCGGAAAGCGACCCGAGCTCTTCTACGACGTCGCGCACACTCCCGACAGTGCCCGTCTGCTCGCTCAGAGCCTCGCCGAGATCTCTCCCCTCGCGAGCCCCGAGGAGAGCACGGTCGTCTTCGGCTGTCTCCGCGAGAAGGATGCGAGCGGGATGCTGGATGCCCTGTCGCCCCTCGCGCGAACGCTCGTCGTCGTGCCGGTACGTTCGGACCGGACCGCGCGCCCTTCCGAGCTCCGACTGGCGGCGGTCGGCCGGTTCCCGCGGATCGTCGAGGCCCGCTCGGCCGCCGAGGGGCTCGCGCTCGCTCGGGCCGGCACTGGGCCGGACGGGTTCACGCTGGTCACCGGAAGCGACTACCTGATCGGCGAGCTTCTTCGCGAGGCAGAGGACCGCGACGAGCCGGACCTTTCGGACCCCGGGGTCTCCCGCTCCGAGTCGGTGACCGCAGGGTCCTCCTCGAACCGAAGGGGGACCCCGTGAAGCGCGCGCACGTCGCCGTCGCGTTCGATTGGGAACGCTTCCTCGACCGACTGAGCGCGTTCTACGGGACGGGGGACTGGCGTCGGCCGTACCTCCGGGACCACGCCGAGAACCCGTTCCAGGTCCTCATCGGAACGATCCTCTCCCAGCGGACACGTGACGCGAACACCGACGTCGCGAGCGCCCGTCTCTTCGCCCGCTTCCCGGACGCTCCCTCGCTCTCCCGAGCGAAACGCTCCGAGGTCGAGGCCCTCATCCGGGTGACCGGTTTCTATCGTGTGAAAGCGCGGGTCCTCGGAGCGGTCGCGAAGGAGGTCCTCGACCGGTTCGACGGCACCGTTCCCCGGACGTTCGATGAGCTGACCTCACTCCCCGGTGTCGGCCCCAAGACCGCGAACTGCGTCCTCGTCTTCGGCTACGGGATCCCGGCGATCCCGGTCGACACCCACGTGCACCGCATCGCGAACCGTCTCGGCGTCGTCCGGACCCGGACTCCCGAAGAGACCGAAGCGGGACTCCGCGAGTCGGTCGATTCGCGCTACTGGATCCCGGTCAATCCGCTCCTCGTCCAGCACGGCCAGAACCTCTGCCGACCGAACCACCCACGGTGCCCGGAGTGTCCGATCGCCGACCAGTGCGCGACCGGTCGCGCCCTCAGCGAAGGGCGGGACCCTCCGCGGCCGGAGGACCGGCCGAAACGGAGGGCGCCGCCGGCAAGAACGCGATCGCCACAAACGTCGAGAGCATCAAGAGCGGGAGGACCTCCCACGCCACGGCGTAGGAGTACGTCGCGACGATCACCCCGAAGAGCGCCGAGACGCCCGCCCCGCCGGCGAGCTGGATCGAGTTGAACAGCCCGATCGCGAGCGGGATCTCCTCGGCCGGCACCTCCCGCCAGGAGTGCGGGATGACATACATCACCGCGTAGATGATCCCGTACGAGAACGCGAAGACGACCCCGACCGCGAGCGCGACCGCGAGCCCGGCCCAGGGTAAGAGGGCGAGCACGCCGGCCCCGACGAGCATCGCGACCACGAACTGCGTCCGGTGGTTCCGGTGGCGCTCGGCGGCGCGTCCGCCGATCGGTCCACCCAAGATGCTCGGAAGGACGAACATCATCCCGACCACGCCCGCCAGGGTGATCGTCCAACCTTCGACCGTCTCTCCCCAGGGAACGACGAACTGGCCGGTCGCGAACGTGGCGCCTTCCAGCCCGATGAACGCGATGCCTACCGCCCAGACCCCTCGGAAACGCAACGATACCGGAAGCCGGGGACCCCGGACGGTGGGGGCTTTCGGAGCCGCGCCCACCGTTGCGGGAACCAGCACGATGCTGGCCAGCGCGGCCCCTCCAAGCACCGCTCCTCCCACCACGAGAGTGAGCTGCCAGCCGATGACCGGGATCAGGAGGGCCGAACCGACGATCCCGAGCGCGGACCCGGCGCTGAACGCGGAGCTGAAGATCCCGACGGGGACCCCCCGGCGCCCGGGCGGGTAGAGGCTGGCCACGAGCCCGATCGCCGGCGAGAAGAAGAGCGCGGCGCCCACGCCCGCGACCAGGCGGAGTGCGACGAGGACCAGGAACGTCGGAGCCGCCGCACAGGCCGCGGCGCTGACAGCGAGCAGGCCGACCCCGGCGATTGAGACCGAACGCGCGCCGTACCGACGGGCGAGCAATCCCGCCGGGACCTGGAGAAGCCCCGCGCCCACGAGGAACGCGGCGACGAGGACCCCCCAGTCCGCCGGGCCCACCCCGTACGTCGCTCCGATCGGCCGCAGCGCGGGGCTGATGTCGAACCAGTTGTAGGCGTAACCGATCCGCAGCGCGATCAACGCGGCGGTGGCGCGCGCCGCGGCCCGTGGGCTCAGTGGGATTTCACCGAGCTTCTCCTGCACCGGTCTGACCACCTACGGTTTCCGGGGGCGCTCGCCCACGGAAAGCGTTCGGTCCCATCCACCAACCAAACGTTTAAACATCGGCGGCCGTCCGCGCGCCGACATGGATGCGGCCGAGTACGACCTTCCCTTCTTCCACAAGGGCGGATTCCACCGGCGTACTTGCGTCGTCTGTGGGCACGCCTTCTGGACCCTCGGCGACTTCGACCGCTGCCAGGAGGCGCCGTGCCGCGACTACGGGTTCGTCGGCCACCCGATCCTCGGGCGACCCTACGACCTCCGCACGATGCGGGAGACGTTCCTCTCGTTCTTCGAGCGACGGGGCCACACCCGGATCCGACGGTATCCCGTGGTCGCCCGGTGGCGGAACGACGTGTTCTTCACTCAGGCGTCGATCTACGACTTCCAGCCCTGGGTGACGAGCGGGACGATCCCGCCTCCCGCGAACCCGCTCGTGATCAGCCAGCCGGTCCTGCGGTTCATCGACCTCGAGGAGGTAGGCCGCAGCGGCCGCCATTTCACGCTGTTCGAGATGATGGCGCACCACGCGTTCAACCGACCGGACCACGAGGTCTACTTCAAAGAACGGTGCGTCGAGCTCTGCGACGAGCTCCTGACGAGCGACCTCGGGGTCGACCCGAAGTCGATCACCTACAAGGAAGAGGTCTGGGAGGGCGGAGGGAACGTCGGCCCGTCGCTCAGCGTCAGCGTCTCGGGCCTCGAGCTCGCGACGCTCGTCTTCATGATGTATGTCCGCGACGGCGAACGGCTGAAGCCGATGCCGCTCCAAGTCGTGGACACCGGGTACGGCCTCGAGCGTTTCGTCTGGGCGAGCCAGGGAACGAAGAGCGCCTACGAGGCGGTCTTCGGCCAGGAGTACGACGAGTTCCGACGCACGTTCCCGCCCCGCGAGACCGCGCTCCTGATCGACCATGCGCGCGCCCTCAACTTCCTCCTCACGGACGGCGTTGTCCCGTCGAACAGCAAGGAAGGGTACTTCGCTCGCCTCCTGCTCCGACGGTCGCTCCGGATCCTGCAGAAAGCGCCCGAGGCCCCGAACATCCTCTCCGTCCTCGACCGCGTCGGCCGCGAGATCGCCCGCGATTTCCCCGAGGTCGGTGCGCACCGGGACGACATGCACAAGGTGGTCCAGGCCGAGGTCGAGCGGTACGAGGACGCGATCGGCCGCGCGCGACAGACGATCCGACGGTACGAGGAACGGGTCCTCTCGACCGGTGGACGCGTCGGCGAGGAGACCCTCATCGAATGGTACGACTCGCTCGGCGTTCCGCCCGACCTTGCCGTGGAGGAGCTCTCCCATCCCCCGGCGATCCCGGAGGATTTCTACTCCCGCGTGGCCGAACGTCACGAGAACGAGGGGCCGACGACGGAGTACACGGACGCGACCGAGGGGCTTCCCGAGCTTCCCGCGGGAACGCCCCCCACCGAGGTCCTCTACTATCTCGACCCGTACACCGTCAGCTTCGAGGCCCACGTCGTTTGGTCCGAAGGCCCGTTCGTCGCCCTCGACCGCACGTACTTCTACCCCACCGGGGGGGGCCAGGTCACCGACAAGGGCTTCCTCGGAGACCTCGAGGTCGTCGAGGTCGCCCGCCGCGGACCGTGGGTATTGCACCGGCTCGAGCGCCCCTCGCCGTTCTCGGTCGGAGAGCGAGTCCGGGCGAAGGTGGACCCGGCACGCCGCACTCAGCTGATGCAGCACCACACCGCTACGCACCTTCTGAACGGCGCGTTGCGCGAGGTCCTCGGCCCCCACGTCTGGCAGGCCGGAGCATACAAAGGGACCGAAGCCGCTCGGATCGACGTCACCCACTACCGGGCCCTCTCGAAGGAGGAGCTCCACAAGGTCGAGCGGCGGGTCAACGCCGTCGTCCGCGAGGACCGACCCGTGAAGAGCTACTTCGAGACGCGCGGCGAGGCGGAACGCCGCTTCGGCTTCACGCTCTACCAGGGCGGCGCGGTCCCCGGCCGCGACCTCCGGATCGTGGAGGTCGAAGGGTTCGACGTGGAGGCCTGCGGGGGAACCCATTGCACGCACACGAGCGAGGTCGGGGCGATCGCGATCACCGACGTCGAGCGGATCCAGGACGGCGTCGTCCGCCTCACCTACGTGAGCGGGGACCGGGCGCTCGACGTCCGTGACGAGCACGAGGCGATCCTGCACGAGGCGGCCCACCGGCTCGGCGTACCGGTCACCCAGCTCCCCGATGGCATCGACCGGCTCCTCACCGAGGTCGAAGATTCCCGCAAGAACGCCAAGGAACGGAAGAAAGGGGACCTCGGAGCGACCGCGACCCGCCTCCTCGCCGACCCCGCCGCGACCGAGGCCGTCGGAGGGACGACATTGGTCGTCGCGCGCGTCGACCTCGACCGCAACGAGATGATGGAGCTCTCCCGGCTGCTGACCAAGGAGGGTCGTCGGGTCGCGCTCCTCGCGAGCGAGCGGGATGGTCGCGGGCTCCTCTTCGTCGGGTCGACCGAGCCGAAGGTCTCGGCGCAGGCGACGCTCGACGCCGCGAAGGCCGAGTTCGCCGGCAAGGGCGGAGGGAATCCCTCGGCGGCGACCGCGGTGGGAGAACCGGGCACCCCGCTCACGAACGCGCTCGAAGCGAGCCGAAAAGCCGCGCGCCGGGCCGCGGGCGAGGGATAATCGTTCTCGTCTTCTCGGTGCGAAAGCTTTACTTTAGGATGGCACCCATGATGGCACGGGATACGGAATGGTTCGTGGGACCTCGGGACCCTCGTTCCTCCCGTAGATACAGGACCTAACATGACCGCGAGCGAGGGGAGTACCGTCGGCGGTGTGCCGGCTGAGGTGATCACCTTCCTGAGCGGGAAGGGGGGACGGTCGCTCATCATCAAGGGCGGCGCGGGAACGGGGAAGACGACCTTCGGGCTCGAGCTTCTCGAGCGGGTCGGCCAGCCGAGTCGCTCGTACTACCTTTCCACCCGTATCGGGGACGAGGCGCTCTTCCGACAGTTCCCGTGGTTGAGGACGTCGGAGATGCGGACCCGGGTCCTCGACGCGGCGAAGCTGTTCCTCGATGCGATCCAGGCGGGCAGCAAACCCCGGGAGGTCGAGCTTCCCGAGGTGGAGCAGAAGAAGGTACGGGCCGGCCGCGAGGTGCTCGCGAGCTTCGGCCAAGAGCGCGGACCCCCCACCCGCGTCGACCGTACCCACCTCACCGCGCTCCTCAAGCGAAGCCCGATGCCCGAGGTGGAGAACGTCTACCAACGGATCGAGCGGGCGCTCCCGGAGAAGTCGCTCCTCGTCATCGACTCGCTCGAGGGTGTGACCCACAAGTACGGGCTCGAGATGGAAGAGTTCGTCATGGCCCTCCAGAAGGACCTGGTCGAGGCGTCCAGCACGGACGTCGTCATGATCCTGGAAAAGCCCGAGGCCGGCGGGATCGAGTACCTCGTCGACGGGCTCATCTCCATCCAGCGCGAGGAGCTCGACGAGCGGCGCGTGCGCCACCTGCGCCTCGAGAAGCTCCGAGCGACCAACATCGGCCGAGCCCGCTACGCGGTCACGCTCGATGGCGGGCGATTCGAGGCGCTCGGGAACGTCACGCCACCCGTCGGCGCGGTCGCGAGCACCCCGTGGAAGGTCGTTCCCGACGGCGAGAAGTACTACTCCACCGGCGTCCCCGATTTCGACAAGCTGCTCGGCGGTGGGTTCCGTCGGGGGAGCTTCAACGCGTTCGAGGTCGACGTGAACGTCGGCGTCGACGACTACTACATGCTGTTCACTCCGACGTTCCTGAACTTCCTCGCGCAGAGCCGGGGGATCATCGCGGTGCTCGCCGCGGGCGAGTCGCCGGACAAGCTCCGGGAGACCCTCATCCGCCACGTGCCCGCAAACTCGTTCGACACCCGCGTCCGGATCCCCGACTACTCCGCGAACGAGACCGAGGAACCGTACATCCTCCCGATGGGACGGTACGGCCGCGAAGAGGCCGTGAAGGCGATGGTCGCCGCCGAGCGGGCGGTCGCCGGTCCGGACCGCAAGCCGTTCCTCGAGTACACCGCGTTCGATACGTTCGAGAGCCTGATGGGCGACCAGGTCGCGATCCGAATGTACTTCCAGGGGGTCTCGCGCACGAAGCACGTCGGGAACCTCGGGATCGGCCTCCTGAAGCCGGGTCTGCTCGTGTCGAGCGAGATCCTGAACATGATGGACTCGTACTTCCGGATCATCAACATCGACAGCGCGACGTGCATCTACGGGATCCGACCGCGAACGACCATCTACGCGATCAGCCCCGACCCGGAGAAGGGTGCGCCGCACGCGACCCTGACACCGATCGTGTAGAGCGACCCCTCTTACCGGGGCAGCCCGAGCGCGACGACCCCCACGCCGTAGAGGAACAGCGCGGGAACGAACGTCATCACCAGGTCATCGTCGATCCACGGCCACTTCGGGCGCTCCGCGGCGACCGCGAGCGGTGCCGCGGCCGCAGCGAGCAGGGCCGAGATGCCCGCGGGCCACCCTCCGATCGCCGCGAGCCCCACGAACGCGAGAAGCCCGTAGGCCCCGAGGGGGAGCCCGACCGTGAGGACCGGGGATGTGGACTGGCGACGGAGCTCCCCCGCGACCGGGTCGACGATCGCCGTTCCGAGGACGACCGCCGCCGCGACCGGGAGCGGGAAGAGGAGGACCGCGAGGACGAGGGCGAGCGAGAAGAACACGAAGCTCGCGATCCGATGGGTCTCGTACGGTCGGATGGTCGGAAGCTCGAGGCCGGCCGTGTGCCGCAACACCTCAAGGACGATCATGCACGCGAAGGCTGCAAGGAGGATGTCGGCCTTCGGCGCAATCACGAAGAAGTCGTTCGGGATGGCGTAGTAGACGAGCACGAGCGCGCCGAGGAGGTGGAGGATCCTTCGCCACGCGCGGTCGCCCAGCTCCTCGTCGCCCCCGAGGGCAGCGCCGAGCCAACGCCGGAACCGGCCGTGGCGGTGAAAACGAAATTCCATAGCGCGCTCCTAGCCTCCGGGTGGCCCGGACGAGGAGAGCCTGCCGGCCGAGAAAGGTTTTCTTGCCGGAGGGCTCGACCGCTGCGTGAAGGTCACGGTCCTCGTCGGGTCGAAGTCGGACCTCGAAATCGCGGAGAAGGTCCGGGCGCGCCTCGGGGAGTTCTCCGTGCCGTGCGAGGTCCATGTCGCCTCCGCCCACCGCACTCCCGAGAAGGTCGACCGACTGGTCCGCGACCCGGAGACCGACGTGTTCATCGCGATGGCCGGCCTTTCCGCCGCGCTTCCCGGCGCCGTCGCGGCCCGGACCCTAAAGCCGGTGATCGGCGTCCCCCTCCATCGCGGCCTCGGCCTCGATAGCCTCCTCTCCGTCGTCCAGATGCCGCCCGGCATCCCGGTGGCCGCCGTGGGGCTCGACGCCGCAGAGAACGCGGCGCTCCTCGCGACCGCCATCCTTGCCCTCAAGTACCCGGCCCTCACGGCGACGCTCGAGAAGTACCGCGCGAAGTGGCACGAGGAGCCGACCGCGACCTCGGG
>Ga0326728_10020831_pt1 | contig 12432 bp, 8 predicted proteins | sample MB3enrmetagenome_FD_207602 | JGI IMG/M metagenome (GOLD analysis project Ga0326728, IMG submission 207602) | Lab enriched peat soil microbial communities from McLean, Ithaca, NY, United States - MB31MN | ecosystem: Environmental > Terrestrial > Soil > Wetlands > Peat | place: USA: New York...
TGGAAGATGTTCAAGACGCCCGCCGAAGCCAAGGCTTTTGTCGATGCCTTTTTGCCCCTCGTTGCCGGCCACAGCCGCGACGAGATCGCCCTGTTTCCCTCGCCCGTTCTGCTGCCCACGGTGATTGAAGCCGCCAAGGGTTCCAACGTCGCCATCGGCGCGCAGAACATCCACTTTGCCAAAGAGGGCGCCTTCACCGGCGAGACCTCCATCGGCCAGCTCAAGGCCGTGGGCGGAACCCACACCCTGATCGGCCACTCCGAGCGCCGGCAGTACTTTGCCGAGACCGACGAGATCGTCAACAAGAAGCTGCACGCTGCACTCGAGAACGGCATTGTTCCCGTCGTTTGCGTCGGCGAAGTGCTGGGCGAGCGCGAAGCCGGCAAGACGGCCGACGTGCTCAAGACCCAGATCGACGGCGCCCTGGCGGGCATCACCGCCGAAGCTGCCGCGCCCATCGTTATTGCCTATGAGCCCGTGTGGGCCATCGGCACCGGCAAGACCGCTACGCCCGAAATGGCCGTCGACGCGCACAAGATCATCCGCGCCGAAGTGGCCAAGCTGCTGGGCGCCGATGTTGCCGCGGCTGTGCGCATCCTCTACGGCGGCAGCGTGAAGCCCGACAACGCCACCGCGCTCATCGGCGAGGAAGAGATTGACGGCGCCCTGGTGGGCGGCGCCAGCCTCAAGCCCGACTCCTTCGCCGCCATCGTCAAGTACTAACTTGACTGCCACGAACATGGGTGCCCCACCCTCGCCGCGCCGTTGTTTTTGCGGCTAGGGTGGGACTGCACCAAGCCGGGTGCCCCAGATCCGGGGTCCCCACGGACAGGCCTTCGACCGTGGGGTGGAGGTCCCGCTTTTGGGACCTGGGAGATCCCTCCGGTTGAACCAGCTCGCACGGCCCGACGTACAATGCTTCATGGCCCAACGCGACCTGTACATTGATCGTCTGCGCACCGCGATGACCGCCTTGGTCGTCGTCTTTCACGCTGCCATCACCTATGGCGCTTCCGGCGGCTGGTTCTATCACGAGGTCCATCCCTCGGCCGCGCCTTCCAGCCTGCTGCTCACCCTCTTCGTCGCCACCAACCAGGCCTATTTCATGGGCTTTTTCTTCCTGCTGGCGGGCTATTTCACGCCGGGGTCCCTGGAGCGCAAGGGCTACGGCCGCTTCATCGCCGACCGCTTCCTGCGCCTGGGCCTGCCGCTGCTGGCCTTTGGCCTGATCCTGGGGCCGCTGACCGCGGCGATGGTGAACTACGCACAGGGCGACGGGTTCTGGGGGTGCATTGCCTGGCTATGGCGGCACAAGGAGTTCATCAACGGCCCGATGTGGTTCACGCAGGCGCTGCTGATCTTCACCCTCGGCTACTGCGCCTGGCGGGCCGCTTTTGGCGCGCCCCGCGCGCAATCGGAACGCACGGCCAGGCCGGTTCCCGCCTATCTCTGGTGGCTGTTGAGCGCCGTGGCCGTGGGCGCCGCCGCGCTGGGCCTCCGCCAGGTGGTCCCCGTCGGAGTGAACGTCTTCGGCCTGCAACTGGGCTACTTTGCCAGCTACATCTTTCTCTTCGCGTTGGGCATTGCGGCCTGGCGCTACGACTGGCTGCGGCAACTCAACTGGCGCCATGCGCTTCCCTGGCTCATCACCCTGGTCCTTGCCTGGCCCTGCATGCCGGCGGGCATCGCCCTGGCGCACGCGCTCTATGGCGCGGGCAAGTCCAACTTCTCCGGCGGGCTCTCCTGGCCCGCGATTCTTTATGCCTTCTGGGAGCCGTTCGTGGCCTGGGGCCTGATCGCGCTGTGGCTGCTGGTCTTCCGCGCGCATCTGAACCAGCCTTCGGCCCTGTGGACGTGGCTGGGCCGGCGGGCCTACACGGTCTACATCATCCATCCGGCGGTGCTGGTGGGCGTGAGCCTGCTCTTGCGCGGCTGGGTGGCGCCCGCGCTGGTCAAATGGGGCGTTGTCGGCCCGCTGGCTTGCCTCGCCTGCTGGCTGGTGGCCGATCCGCTGGTCCGGCTGCCGGGCGTGCGGAGGGTGGTGTGAAAAAGCAGTGGTCAATAGTCAGTGAACAGGTGTCCGTTTGATCGTGGCAGGGAGAGTTACCGGGAGTGGAGAGGTGGAGTTTGTGCTTTCCCACCCTTCGAGCAAAGTACGCTCGAAGGATGGGGCACCCGGCTTTCCTGGCTGGTCCGCTGTTGGCCGCCCGCTAGCGGCAACTGTCTACGGCTTGCGCGAATAGTGAAAGACCTCCGGCGGCAGTTCCTTGCCTTTGTCCTCGTAGGCCCATGTCTCGTCGTGATGATTGGCGTCGATGAAGGTGATGACCAGGCCCACCATGTGGCCATCGCCGGGGCCAATGTTCGTTCCATCCTTGAAGCGGAAGGCGATTTGATTCGGCGCCGGCGCGGGGACCAATTGCATCCGGGGCTGGTTGTGGGCGGAGCAGTAGTGCGTGGCGAGCAGCGTGGGACCGTCGGGGTGGAACATGGTCACCATCTCGTACGGCGTGTCCTTGCCGATCACATGCATGATGGCTGAGCCGCCACCGGTCATGCGGACTTCGACCGTGGTTGGCTGCTTCTTTCCACCCTCTTCCACTGTGCCCTGCCACTCGCCCACGAGAGAACGAAGTTGCTGCCACTCGGGCGAGTTGGGCGCGGCGGTGTGCTTCATCTCCGGTTGCTTGTCTGCCATTTGTTGCGGGGCGGCCTGCTGCGCCAGCGCGGCGGCCGGGGAAAGTGCCAGGGCGCAGAGCGCGACGGTTGCGATTCCAGGATGCATAGAACCTCCGGAAATTATTTTGGGCGGCGGATGGGGCGGAGTCAACAGGTTTGTGGCGCAACCGGCCGGGCAGATCGGCGAACCAACCCAAGTCCCCAAACACGACGGGGCGGGTGACCCACCCTTAAACGGCCGCAAAAACTGCGGGTGCCCCGTCCTTCGCGTACTGTGCGAACGGTGGGCTGGCACAACGGCCCGCGGGCACGGCAGGAGAATTCTGCGACGCCCTCAGCGCTCTTTCAGATTGACAGAACCGCAGAAACGGAATCGATTGCGCGCCCACCCTTCCGCGAAAAGACTGCGGAAGGATGGGGCACCCGCAGTTTTGTACAGAATCGAAGGTGGGTCACCCACCGTTCTTTGCCGGTGATCCGGGATCGCGGAAAACACAGTGTGGTTGCACAAACGGCGGAGTGCGTCATAGATTCAGGCCTGCATCGTAAACGTAATCCCAGGTCGCAAAAGCGGGAACCGGGCGGCCAACTCTCTTACTGCTCCTGCGAGCGCCGCCCGGCGCCAGGGCCACGCAGAAACCCCCACGCCATGCCCGCTCCCGCACAGCGGAATCGTCCAGGGAAGTGGGGGTTCTGTAGCTTTTGCAACTGTCCGGGCGGGGCCGTCCTACTGCGCGATGCCGTCCAGCTTGATCTGGTAGTCGACGATCTTCTTGATGGTCTCGTAGGGAACGCCGCCGATGGGAATCTGGCGGCCGTTGACCACGAGCGTGGGAGTCTGGGTGATATTCAAGTCCGTGGCCAGCTTGACAGCGGCTTCCACCGCCGCGCCGGTCTCCGGCAGGCTGGAACAGGTTTTGATCTTGACCGGATCGAGGCCGGCCTTGGCCACCGCGCTGTTCAAGGTGAGCGTGGCGCCGTCCGCGGTGTTCAGACCCTCCTGGCCGTCAAACACAGCCGAGGCAAAGGTGAAGAAGGCATTGCTGCCGCCCTGCTTGGCCACGCAGACACCGTAGGTGGCCGCGGTGACAGCCGCCGGATGGATGCGGGCCAGCGGGTAGCCCTGAAAGACAATGCGCGCCTTGGGATAATCCACGGCCAGCTTGTCCATGTTGGCCTGCGCGTCCTTGCAATGGGGGCACTGGAAGTCGGCAAACTCGACCAGTTCCAGATCCTTGGAGGCCGAACCGCGATAAGGGCCGTCGGCGCGCTGCTGCACCATGGCGCGGTACTCGGCAAAGGGATTGGCGCCAAAGGGAATCACCTCGTCGCCGGCGATGATGTGCTTGCCGTCCTGGAGGGCAAAGAACCCGATGCCCGAAGGCTTCTGCTTGCCGGTCTTGTCGCCGACAAAGATGACAACCTTGCTGATGCCTTCTACCGGCGTCTTGAGGATGGCCTGCACCTGCCAGATGCGGTTTTCATCGTAGCCCCAGCTGGCCTGGAGGAAAGCGTTGACGGTCTCCTTGGTGGGCGCAACGGCGGTGAAGTTGGCCGGATCGGGCTTGGGAAACACCGGCGCAGCGGTGGGCGCGGGCGCGGAAGGCGTCTGCGCAGGTGCAGCTGGCACCTCTTGCTGGGCAGCTGCGTTCAAGACGGGCAGGAAAAGGGCAGCCAGCAGGGCAACGCTGGCAAAACGGACGGACAGACGCATCAAGCGGATTCTCCTTATAGAGCGGGATGGCTCCCACACTCTAGCTTATACCTGAACCTTGACGGCGATGGGAAATCTGCGCCCCATGCCAAACGACTTGGAAGTTACCTTCAGCACCGGGGCAGCCTGCTGGCGCTTGTACTCGGAACGCTCGACCAGCCGCACCACCTGTTGGACGAGAGGCAGCGGAAATCCGTGCGCCTGGGCAATCTGCTCGGGAGTCTCGTAGCGTTCGACATAGGCTTCCAGAATCGGGTCAAGGACCTCGTAGGGCGGCAGGGAGTCAGTGTCCTTCTGGTCCGGCCGCAGCTCGGCCGAGGGCGGCTTTTCCAGGATGGTGGCGGGAATCACCTCGCGCTCGCGGTTGAGCCAGCGGCAGACGGCATAGACGCGCGTCTTGACCAGGTCGCCGATCACCGCCAGTGCTCCCACCATATCGCCGTAAAGAGTGCAGTAGCCCACCGCCATCTCCGATTTGTTGCCGGTGGTGAGCACCAGCGCGGAGAACTTGTTGGAGAGCGCCATGAGCAGGCAGCCGCGAATCCGGGATTGAATATTCTCCTCGGTGGTGTCGGGCTTCATTCCGGCAAAAAGCGGCTGCAGCGCACGGCCATATTCCGCAAAAAGATCGCTGATGCCGATCACCTCGTAGCGAATGCCCAGGTTGGCCGCCAGGTGGCGGCTGTCATCGATGGACCCTGCGGAGGAATAGGGACTGGGCATGCCGATGGCGATTACGTTTTCCGCGCCCAGCGCGTCCTTGGCCACGGCCGCCACCAGAGCGGAGTCGATGCCCCCGCTGAGGCCCACCAGAGCCTTGCGAAAGCCGCACTTGCGCACGTAATCGCGGGTGCCCAGCACCAGCGCCTCATAGGCCGCCTGACAGTCGTCTTCGTCCTGGGGGGGCAGGGCCGGCGCGAGAAAGGGATCGACCAGCACCAGGTCTTCCTGAAAGGAAGCGGCCTGCGCGGTCAGTTCTCCACGGGCGTTCAAGGCGAACGAGGAGCCGTCGAAGATCAGGCTGTCGTTGCCGCCCACCTGGTTGCACATGACCACCGGCACGCCGTCGCGCCGCGCAATGGCCGCCAGCATCTCGCGGCGAACCGCGCGCTTGCCGTGCCAGAAGGGCGACGAGGACAGGTTGATGTGGATCGCCGGATGCTGCTGCATCAGCTCTTCCATGGGATCGATGGAGTAAAGCCGGCGCGGCCAGAAGGTCTTGTCGTTCCAGGCATCCTCGCAGATGGTGATGGCCAGGCGAAGGCCGTCCAGTGCCACCACCTGCTGATGCTTGGCCGGAGCAAAATAGCGCTGCTCGTCGAAAACGTCGTAAAACGGCAGCAGCCGCTTGTGCTGTTCCAACAACAGGCGCCCGCCATCCATAAGGACCGCGGCGTTCACTGCCGGCTTGCCGGTTGCGCCCTCCGCCGGCAGAGCCACGCCCGCCAGCACGGCCGTGGACAACTCGCGAGTGGCCGCGGCCAGTTCCTCCACTGCCGTGCGGCAGCGGGCCAGAAAGCTGGGCTTCTCAAGAAAGTCTGCCGGAGGATAGCCGCAGACGGCCAACTCGGAAAAGACGGTGAGCCGCGCGCCCAGCGCGGAGGCGCGCTGGCTGACGGCGACAATTTTCTCGAGGTTCCCGGTGAAATCCCCGACGGTGGGGTTGATCTGGGCCAGTGCAATCTTCACACTTCCAGTTTAATCCACAAGCGGCAAGGGCCCCCTGGCTCACAAGCAGCCCCGCAAACAGCGGCTGCAAGCGCTGAGGCTAAGACCCGGTTCCAGCCAGCATCACACCCACGGTGCGCAGGATGATCTTGACGTCAAGCCACATGCTCTGCTTCTCGATGTAGGCCAGGTCCATGGAAATATAGCTGTCGAACGAGGGGTCCTGGCGCGCCTGCACCTGCCACAGGCCGGTAATGCCGGGGGTCACGTCCAGGCGGCGCAGATGGCTGAGCTTGTACTCCTTGACCTCACTGGCCAGGGGCGGGCGCGGGCCAACTATGCTCATGTCGCCCAGCAGAACGTTGAAGAACTGGGGCAATTCGTCCAGGGAGTACTTGCGCAGAAAGCGGCCCAGCGCAGTAACGCGGGGATCGTTGGATATCTTGAACAGCACCCCATCCCGCTCGTTCATATGCATCACGTCGGCACGCCGCTTTTCCGCGTCGCGGACCATGGTGCGGAACTTGAAGCAGCGAAAAATACGGCCCTTCTTGCCTACGCGCTCAGAGCTATACAAAACGGAGCCGTGCGAATCCATTTTGATGGCGATGGCGATGGCCAGCAGCACTGGCGATAGAAAAACCAGCGCCAAGCTGGAGAAAGCCATGTCAAAGGCCCGCTTCAAGAGGAAACGGATCTCGTTGACCCGGCCACAGTGCAACGGAATCGTCGCGAACTGTCCTATGTACTCGATGGGGCTATTCCAAACCAGTCCGCCGTACATTTCGGGAACCACGCGCAGGTCTACGCCGTGAATGCGAGCCTGTGCCAGCACGTCCTGCACAACTCCGCGTTCGCAGGCGGCAGTGAAGAAGATCTCGTCCACAAACTGTTTGCGGGCATGCTGAAAAAGCGTATCGAGCGTGCCCACCACATCCCCTGCGGCCACGCTCAAGCCGGGGCCGGAACCGGGAACTTCGATGAAGCCCTTGAACGTGTAGCCAAGATGCCGAATGCTCTCCAGGTGATGGCGTAGCGCATGCGCCTCAGGCCCGGTGCCCACAATGAACACGTTCCGCGTACCTACGCCGCGCTCAAATCGGCGGTACAACAGCACACGATAGACCAGGCGGCGCAGACTGAGCACAATCGCAGCCAGCCCCACCGTAACGAGAACCATGGTGCGAGGAATGTCCGCCGCGTGAATCAGGTAAAGGGTACCCGCGAGCAGCAAGCCGGCGTTCAAGCATGCTTGCAGGCTCAGCCTTTGCTCATGGAGAAAGCCGGTCAACCGGGCCGGGGAATACAAGTGCATCCGCCGGCTGATGAGCACCAGCGTTAGCGAAAAGCCGCAAGACAGCGCCAGCAGAATACCCATCGAGCGGCCATGGATCAGAGTGTCGTGCCAGAATCCCTCAGCGCCTGCCAGCAGACCGATGTGGAACCCATACAGTGTGGCAATCTGCGCAGATCCGAGGATCAGGACCCCATCCAGCACCATCCACAGTTTGGCCATGCCGCGTGGTGCGCGAGATGGCTCTGCGGCCGCCCCTCCAGTCCGCTCAGGAAATGTAGACGCTGAAGCGGAAACTCTTTGCCAGAATTCCGATGTGGCCATAACCGTTCTGCAGACCTCGGGTTTCAAGACATCAGGGAAAAAGAGAGGCTAACTCATCATCAGGCAGTCATACAGGATGCAAAAGGATGTAAACAGCGATGGACCGGCTTATCTTCTCTGTTGGAAGGCCTTCTGTCAATTTTGGTTGCCTGCCAGGACAACCTGCCACGCTGCCGAAATCGTGCCCTGTGAGCCATGCCTGGAACAAAGCATGGCCTTCGCTTCGCCCTGTTGCTCGCGCGCGCAAGAATTCTAGGGAGGACCTCTGCGCCAGCTAACAGCGAACGGCTTTGACTATAAACGCCTAGCGCAACCTTGCGCTCTACTTCTTCGCAGTTGAGAATCCACGACTACCATGAGAAAGATGCGGTTAAAATCCAGGGCCCCCGCCAACCGGCGGCAACCCTCTCCGGGTGGCTCCCCGCCAAGTTCTTTTAATGCAATCTCCATGGAGAGAAACTCGGCACGACAAGCATCACCCGAAGGAGAGGAAAAAGGCAAGCAAAATCGAAGCTCCCCCCGGTTTCCTTCAATCCGCCGTACCCTTGCGCGGGGGGTGACAAGCCCGAGCGCCCCGAATTCCCGTCCGCGACCTCGGAAGTAACTGTTTTCTCATGCTTGTGGTAACACGTACGCATCCAGTGCAAGAAACTGCTGGATATGAGGGTCCGGAGATGCCAGAAACTCATCCAGTGGCCCAAAGAACCGGGCGCGGCCCTGATCCAGAAAGAGAACCTGGTCGGCGAGGCGCTCCGCAAAACGCATATCGTGCGTCACCACGATACTGGTGAAACCAAGCTGGCGCTTGAGCCGCTGGATCAGAGAACCGAGACGGCGGGCAATGATGGGATCGACCATGGTGGTCGGCTCGTCGTAAAGCACCACTTCCGGCTGGGCGGCGAGCGCCCGGGCCATGGCCACGGCCCGCTTGCGCCCGGTGGAAAGGCTCGAGGGCAGAGCATCCACCACATCTTCAGCGCCCACCAGACCGATCAGCCGGTCCACAAGCTGCTGGATCTGATCCTCGGCCAGTCCGCCCCGCTCCCTGAGCGGGAAGGCCACGTTCTCGCGCACGCTGAGCGAATCGAAGAGCGCGCCATTCTGGAAGACCATGGTGACCCGGCTGCGAATGGCCCGCATCTGCTCCTCGCCGAGGCCGGTGATTTCCTGGTCCTCGACGCGGATGGAACCGGAATCGGGCTTGAGAAAGCCCATCAGCATGCGCAGAGCCACCGACTTGCCGACGCCGCTGCGACCCAGGATGCAGAGCGTCTGGCCGCGATTCACATGGAAGCTCACGTCCTCCAGCACCGACCGCCCGTCGAAAGAGATCGAGATATGGCTGAAGGCGATCATGGGGGCGGGAGTGTCCGGGCCGGCGGCTGAGGCCGGTTCCTCGGCCCGTGCTTCGGCCAGCGCGTCGGAAAGCTCAGGATTGGCTGGGGAATCGAACATGGCGATGCACTCAGATTACGCGATGAGAACCGGGCGGGGAGCCTGTGCATCGGGAAGATCCGCCGGGGCATTGCTTTTGAGGAACCAGCGTCTTGTCCCGGCCCATGCGGCTGGAGCGGCCGCCGGCCAGCACCAGGCCGGCGGCGTCCGCTTCCAAACCAGGGTCCGGCCGGCTCAGCAGCCGGCCTCCTCCATGAAGCGAATGATCGACTCGATACCCAACTCGTAGTTCTTCAGATGGAACTTCTCATTGGGGGCATGGATATTGTCGTCGGGCAGTCCAAAACCCATCATCACGCTGGGCACGCCCAGGAAGCGGTCAAAGTCGCCCACAATGGGGATGGAGCCGCCGGAGCGGATAAAGACCGTATCCCGGCCCCAGACCTCATGCAGGGCTTTGGTGGCCGCCTGCACGAAGCGGTTGTTGACCGGAATCAGGCAGGGGTCGCCGGCGTGAATCAGCCGCACCTCTACCTCCACGCCGGCCGGGGCAATCTTCGCCACGTGGGCCTTGTACAGCTCGAAGGCCTTGGCGGGGGTCATGCCGGGAACCAGGCGCATGGAGACCTTGGCCAGCGCCTTGGCGGGAATCACCGTCTTGGCGCCAGCGCCGGTAAAGCCGCCGGGAATGCCGTGCACTTCCAGCGTGGGCCGCGCCCACGTGCGCTCCAGGACGCTGAAGCCGGCTTCGCCCACCAGTTCGCGCGAACCGACCTCGGTGATGCGGTAGTGCTCTTCGTCAAAGGGCAGGCTCTTCCAGGCAGCCAGTTCCTCGGGGCTGGGAGGAATGATGTCGTCGTAGAAGCCGGGGATGAGGATGTGGCCGTTCGGGTCCTTCAGGCCGGTGAGAATCTCCGCCAGGGCAAAGAAGGGATTGGGAGCCGCGCCGCCGTACATGCCGGAGTGCAGGTCCTGCTTGGCGCCGCGCACCTCAAGTTCGGTGTAGATCATGCCGCGGAGGCCCACGCAGAGGGTGGGCAGGCCGGGGGCGAACAGCTCGGTATCGGAGACCAGGGCAAAGTCCGCCTTCAACTCGGGCGGTTTGGAAGCGACAAAGGCCGCAATTCCCTCCCCGCCGACTTCTTCATCGCCCTCCAGAATCACGCGCACGTTCAAGGGCAGCGTTCCATTGGCGGCCAGCAGGGACTCCAGCGCCTTGACCTGGGCGTGAACCTGTCCCTTGTCGTCGGCAGAGCCGCGGGCGTAGAGGTTGCCGTCGCGCTCCGCGGGCTCGAAGGGCGGGGTCAGCCACTCGTCGATCGGATCGACCGGCTGCACGTCGTAATGGCCGTAGCAAAGCACAGTAGGCTTGCCGGCGGCGTTCAGCCAGTCGGCATAGACCAGCGGGTTGCCGACGGTATCGATCAGGCGCACGTTCTGCATCCCGATGCGCCTCAGTTCGGCAGCCAGGGACTCGGCGGCAAGGCGGCAATCGCCCTTGTTCTCGGGCAGCGTAGAGATGGAGGGGATGCGCAGCAGGGCCTTCAATTCATCGAGAAAACGGGCGTGGTTCTGGCGGGCGTATGCAATTGCGGACGACGACATGTGGATTCTCCCTTTCCTTTAAAGGAATTCGGCAAACAAGAGTATAGACCGTGAGAGCGCCGGGCCGCGGCGGCCGGCGGCGCGAAACTCAGTAGCGGCCGACCGTCGGGTCCACTTCTGCCGACCAGGCGTCGATGCCGCCGCGCACCGACTGCGCCTGTTCGAAGCCCTGCTCGCGCAGCCAGACCGTCACGTTCATTGAGCGGATGCCGTGATGGCACAGGACCACCAGCCGCTCGTCGGGGTCCAGTTCCTGGTGGGCGCGGGCAGCCACCTCGCCCATGGGCATGAGCACGCAGCCACCGACATGAGCGGTTTCAAACTCCCAGGGCTCCCGCACGTCGATCAGTCTGGCCTTGCTTTCGCGAAGAAGAGCTGCGGCGGCGTCCGGGGAAATCTCGAAGTCCAGCATGGGAATAGTGTAGCGGGCAAAGGCTGAATCAGTTGAGAGGAGCGAGAGAAAAAGCAACCGCAGGTCCTTCGACTCCCCTACGCTACGCTCCGGGTCGCTCAGGATGACAGATTTGTGAAGGAGTGCGTTGGCGGCTTGATCAAGATGGAGGCGTTTTCTGAGCCCACTGACGTTTTATCGGGCAACCAAGTAGTCTTAGGAGAGATGCCTCCTATTCTCAACGCACAATCCGTGACCAAGCAGTTCGGCGCCAAGCCGCTGTTTTTCAATATTTCCTTCACCGTCGAAGACGGCGACCGCATCGGCCTGATCGGCCCCAACGGCGCCGGCAAGTCCACGCTGCTGGCAGTGCTGGCGGGCCAAGTTGAGCCCGACTCCGGCGAGCTGGCGGTGCGCAAGCGCGCCCGCGCCGCCTATGTGCCCCAGGACTCCCGCTTTGCCCCTGGCCTCAGCGTCCGCCAAGTGCTGGAGAAAGCTCTGGCCGCCGCCCATGTGAACGAAAACGAGCGCGAGGGCCGGTTGCGCGAACTGACCGGCCGCGCCGGCTTTGCCGACCTGGACGCGGAGGCGGCCGCGCTCAGCGGCGGCTGGCGCAAGCGGCTGGCCATCACCCAGGCCATGGTTATCGAGCCCGAAGTCATGCTGCTGGACGAGCCCACCAACCACCTCGACCTGGCCGGCATCGAGTGGCTGGAAGAACTGCTGCGCAACGCTTCCTTCGCCGCCGTCACTGTCAGCCACGACCGCTATTTCCTGGAATCCACTTCCAGCTCGATCATCGAGCTGAATCGCATCTATGCCGACGGGCTGCTGAGGGTGAAGGGCAACTTCAGCCGCTTTCTCGAGGAGAAGCAGGCCTACCTGGAGTCGCAGACCAAACAGCAGGAGAGCCTGCGCAACCAGGTGAAGACCGAAATCGAGTGGCTCCGGCGCGGTCCCAAGGCGCGGACCACCAAATCCAAGGCGCGCATCGACTCCGCCAACGACCTGATCGGCCAACTGAAGGAAATGGACTCGCGCACCACGGTCAACTCCGCGGGCATCGACTTCGAGGCCAGTCAGCGCAAGACCAAGCGGCTGGTGGAATTCAACAATGTGGCCTGCGATGTGCCAACCAGCGAACCGGCGGACGAATCCAGCCCCAAGCTGGAAAAGGATCTGCCCGGCAGGAGGCTGTTTACGGGGCTGGACTTCGTCCTCACCGCGGGGATGAAAGTGGGCCTGGTGGGGCCGAACGGCAGCGGCAAAACCACCTTCCTGCGCCTGCTGCGGGGTGAGATCGAGCCGGCCGAGGGCAACATTCGCCGCGCCGAGGCCCTGCGCCTGGTCTATTTCAGCCAG
>Ga0326728_10020833_pt1 | contig 12431 bp, 12 predicted proteins | sample MB3enrmetagenome_FD_207602 | JGI IMG/M metagenome (GOLD analysis project Ga0326728, IMG submission 207602) | Lab enriched peat soil microbial communities from McLean, Ithaca, NY, United States - MB31MN | ecosystem: Environmental > Terrestrial > Soil > Wetlands > Peat | place: USA: New York...
TACGTCTTGCACTTCGCCAAGAATCAACTCCCGCCTGCCAACGCGTTCTGGTCCTTGACGATGTACAACACCGAATACTTCCTTATAGCCAACCCCCTCAACCGGTATGCGATTTCACCTCATCTCGGCAACTTAACGTACAATCCGGATGGGTCGCTCGATATCTACATCCAACACGCGTCACCTGGTCCAGCTAAAGAATCCAACTGGCTCCCCGCTCCATCAGGCCAGTTTTACCTCGCCCTACGCTTGTATTGGCCACAAGAGTCCGCGCTGAACGGCTCGTGGGTGCCGCCTGCAGTTCTCACGGTGGGTCCCTCCACGACGACGACAAATGCAACAACGTCGCCATAAGTAAGCGTCGACGTTCCAAGATAACCGTTGCGAGACTGAGCGTGCGTCAATCCGCCTTTATGTCAGGCTCACGCTTTCAATCCATAGGAAATATACGTTTGAATGATCCCAACGGACATTATTCATTTGAGTGATCTCAACAAGCACACACAAGCTGTCACGCGCGAAGGATCGCATAACGGGCACGTAGTAGCCTTTAGTTGTGCCGACCTTGGGTACCACCATAATGATCGTTTGTTGTGAACAATAAATCGACAAAATGAAATGGATATCGAAATCGAGCAAATAACGAAGCGTGCCAACCAGCTCTTTCATCGAAGTCTTAGCATTGCTTGCACCGCTGCTGCTAAAATCGGGGCTATGAGTATCGCTATGGGCGCCCACGATATGTTTAAAAGGTTGTCAACCACGACGGTGTGATGTTGCCTGAAAACGAGATGTCTTGAGTTATCTAGCTTTATTACGCGTATCAAGAGGCTGATTGTCTGAATACCGGACTCGCGAAAATGGCACGTCCACGTGATTACGGGTAAGGGTGAGGTTTCTTGAAACGTCAATAGCTTCTCACCGTCGACCGTAAGCCCAGGGGCTTGTAGTTCTGTTTCGAGGTATTCACGCGAAGCGTGGTGATCTTCCACGTGAGAAGCTCGCTTCATGAAACCCTTAGAAGGTGTCAAATCGAGGACCATGTGATACGAGTGGCCCGTACGAACCCTTTTCGGCAGGATTCCCACCCCATTTTCAATGAAGCCGCGCAAGTGTCCCCCCTCGGCGAATGTGGAGACCTTTCTTTGTTCAACGTTGATGCTATACAAAAGATAGAGAAGTACGACTAAAGAGGTTAGAAATAGCCCGCGGTAGCCAAATGTCATCCAAACAATTGCGAGCCAAGTGTTTGCGGGGGAAGATGGCGCGCCAAAAAATGAGGTGACTGAAAGCCACGAAAGCCCAGCGACAACATGGGTCGGTATCGGATAGAGTTCCATGTTAGTACTAACATAGAAGATTGACAAAATTAGTGGAATACTGAGCAACCACGGAGCGCTCCTCTGTACACGTTCAGGTTTGATATGATATGCATAATAGAGGACTATGCTCCAACATACTACGGATATCAACGGCAAGAACATTAGCGGTGTATGTTCAAGTGACCACCCAAGTGTGTGTTCAGGAGACCACCAGTGGCCGGGGTACAGTTCATATGGTACCGTAGTAAATGCCAGACCAATTGATACCCCTACCGGAAGCAAACATAGCCTAAAAAAACGCTCCTTATCAACTTGTTTCTCTGCTTCTTTACGTTCTATAAAGAGTACATTGAAAAGCGGAGCCTTTCGGAATCGCCAAAAGTACCGCACGACGATAAAAAAAAGAACAACCCCGGCGATGAAGAGCGTTGCGGAAAAATATAGATACCACGCGAGGTTGTCAGAAATGACAGCCCACGTCAGTGCTAAACTCCAAAACCAACAGAGGACGAAAATGGGGATTACAAGAAAGAGTACGAGAGGCGAGAGTTCTTGCAGTCTTCTAACTCCTTGTCCCTGTATCTCGTCAACTTGTTTTCGTACGGCGTTGCTCACCATCGCGCACACCAAACGTAGTTAATGTATTTTTAACGGTTATAAGCTTTTAGAGGCCCCCCTTACAAGCGAATAATCTTCCCGCCGAGCGTACATATGTGTCATCACAATGCAAGCGGTCATAGAGCCGGAAGTAGAGATCGAGCAGCATCTTTTTAAGCGTCTCTGAACTCTATATTTGGAAACGCGCCCCGAAAATCAGCTTTTCTATCAGTCAGCCACAGCGTGACGCAAAACGATAGGTCGTAAAAAGGTGTGTGAGCCTTTAAAGGCTCCCTTTTTGCGCAAAGGCTAACGCCCGCGTTTCCGAGCCAAAATGCTCTTTCTTAGGATTCTCTTCAGCATTGACGCTGTAACGCTTCACACTCGCGTCAAAGACGTTAAGTTCCCAAAGAAGAGGTTTCCTGTGCCAATGCCGAGCAGCGTCAACACAACTGCAAACACGATGAGGATGATAACTAGGACTACAAGTGCGATAATTTCAGCGATTGCGAGAACGAATCCAAACCGTATGCCAAATCCGATGAGTTCCCCAAAGCTGAGGTGCACCAATTCATCGAGTGCGTTACGGGGCGGCTCAGGCAGTTCGATGCTTGTACTGTACGACGAGGTATCTGACTTCTGAGGCGCTGGCATCGGCACATCCGGCTCTAGTGGTTCGCCACACCGTCTGCAAAATTCAGCGTTTACGTCGTTAATGGCCATACATTTTTCACACATCGTGCGGTCAGCTTCTTTCATGTTACCAGATCCTGCGGATTATTTTTACGACGGTAAAGTCGCTTTTGTTTGATAAAAAATGATACGAAAAAACGGTGGCGTGATAGCATAAGTTTGTCGCTTCGCTTTTTGGCGCTTAGTCCCGCGCTGGCTAACGGCCACTTTCCGAAAGCACATAAAAAACTGAGAAAGGAAAAATTATTAGGAAACCGGCGGTTTCTATTCAAGCACGAGCATGCTGTCTGACGTGCTTGCTGTGGTTTTCCTCCTCGCGATCCTGCTCCTGGCACTTGCCTTGGAATCTCGGAGAACTGCGTGACCAAGAGCTTTTGACTGAGCAAGAATTTGAGTCGAAGAAACAAGGACTACTGGTACGAATGTGAAAGCCCATTCCTCGACACAATCGGAGTGCTCCTCATCAAAGGCCTTCGCTGCCTTATGAGCGATCTTTAGAGCCATTCTACATGTGGTGATGCAACCGGTGCAGGGTGCTGTTTTTGAGTTACAGACAGTGCACAGGAGATTAAAGCAAATCGGCAATCGACGGGCGCAGAGGCTTCCGTTTAAGAGCTGGCGCGAAACATTGTGAGAGAAAGGATAGGAATTGTTAAGCAAACCTTCGCCTCTTGCTAAGCGTATGCAATTGAAGCTGATGACTGCAATGTTCGCGTTTGTCGTAGTTGCTTCACTTTCAGTGGCCGGCTGTGCCACGAACAATCAATATACTTATAGTAGCACTACTCCAAGTTCCAGCGTTTCGAGCGATAAAACGACGTTCTCAAGCCTAAAAGGGTTCAGCATTACGGATCCCAACACATGGTGGAAAGTGAGCGATGACAGCATGGGGCAGAGTGATTTATACCTTAAAGTCCAAGCTCTGACAACTGCAACTTGACAAGTGGTACAACTATGGGGCAGGTCACAGTCGAGATGCTAGGAGGGGTTTCAAATGAATGCAGCAAACAGCTCTCGTTCGGGGGAATCCGAAGTGTACCTTGTGACTGGAGGCGCCGGGATGCTGGGGCGAGCCATTGTCTCTCAACTCCTGGAGATGGGCAAGAGCGTTCGCATTATAGACATCGAACCAGTAAAGAATGACCGAGCCGAGATAATAGTGGGTGATATCCGAGATGCGGTAGCCGTCAGAAGAGCCTGCAACGGTGTGGACACGGTCTTCCATACAGCAGCAGCCGTATGGGATCCCAAATTGCCGCCGAAGATCTATGAGGAGACCAACGCAATAGGTACTAAACTCATAATTGACACGTGCATGCAGCTAGGGATACCACGGCTTGTCTACAGCAGCAGCCTGGATGTAGTGATGGATGGTAAACATGGTCATACCCTAGCTGACGAGTCCGTGCCCTATCCCACTGATTTGAAGAAGATGAATCGATATGCTCATAGCAAAATGATAGGAGAACAGGCGGTTGTCAAAGCAAACGGGCCAACGTTCTCCACTTGTTCCTTGCGCCTTGTGGGGATGTATGGTCCTGGCGATAAGTATCACCTGCCTAATGTGATAAGCAACGCTAAGAGCGGTATCAACATACGCTTGGGAAACGGGAAAGCTCAGTTTAGCCACGTCTTCTCTGGGAACGCTGCTCACGCTCATATAATGGCTGCCAAACATTTGGAGCCTAATTCGCCTGTGGCAGGACAGGTTTATTTCATTACCGATTATGACACGTGCAATTTCTTCGATTTCATGAATCCGTTCCTGGAGCAGTTAGGTATCCCCGTGCCCAAGATATCCATACCTCATGGTCTGGCGACTGTTCTCGCGTGGGTGGTTGAGAGATTTAGCACCACGTCCAACTTCAATAGGTTCTCGGTCTATTCTACCTGTGTGGATTCCACCTTCGTACACGACAAAGCAACATGTGATTTCGGCTACCAACCGATCTTTACCGCTGAGGAAGCCTTTGACATTACTCTCGAGTGGTTGAAAACTCAGGAATTTTAGAAACTGCGTGATGATCCCTGCCAGGTGGGCCTATAGCAGCCAGCAAGGGTTTTGAGAGAGTGATTGCCCGCAGGCGATTGTGGCCTGGAAGATAGCAACGTATCTCCTTCGGAGATGCACCGAAAAAATCGTGTGTTATCAAACGCAAACGTCACTTTTAGACGTTTGCCTATAACTAACTATAACTAAAGGGGAGTGTGCAGATTTTTATGGCAAACCAATTCACACAAATCGCGGACGTAAAAGTTGGCAGCGTGAAAGGCAACAGTAGGATTTACCCTCAGCTCCGCCTACCGAGTCAATACGCGGAACTTGCCGGTAAAAAAAGCCAGTATTTACGAAATAAGCGGGTATAAAGAGGATATTGCTTTCATTATTTGATTCGACAGCCAAAACCATATGGCGGCCCATCGTGGAGACATGCAAACGGAAATGTGCTGTGCGGCCAATGAGCTCCAAATTCAAGCTATTACCTAAATAAGCCCTGTCGAGGCGTCTGATTTTGTTCTGAGCAAACTTGCAGGAGCCTAAACCTGTGGAGGGCCTTGCTCCAACAGCTCTTGTATACGTTGTTCTGCAGGGATTCACTGCTGCCACAACAGTTCGAAGGTGGAAGTGAGGTATTGAGCATATGCTCTGTCATCAGTCCAGAGCACGCTTACCGGTTCACTCAGCGAAACGCGCTTTAAGTCGGTGACATTAATCGCGTTTAGACAAATTTTCCTATCAAAAGCAAAGAACAATACCCCCGAGTACTTGTCAAAATGACGCACTTCCATTCCAGCCTCTAAGTGCTCTCGGATTGACTCGATATAGGGATACGTGATATCAGTTATGAATCGTATCCTGCCTCCCCGGCCTATAAACTCCTTATCGTCCTCGATAACAAATAAAGATGAAAAAACCGTTACTAACGGGGGGATAACTGCGACCCATTCCTTCTCAGCCGAGGCCAAGGTAGATAACGATACAGTTAGCACCTCTTTCGCGCTTTTGAGAATTTTAAACGTGCTTACCTCATCAGACGGCCGGAACCGCTCCGCTTTTGATAGCTCCTGCAGCTCCCGTTTTCGCACCTCCATCTCGCGCATTTCGCTTTAGTGCCTCTTGAGCGCAGCTTCGAGAGCGGTGTCGAGCTCTACGGCCGTGTAAATTGTTGGGGCATCGAGCGACGGCCGCACCATACCTTTCTCGATGAGGCTAGTAAGCGTCCGGTGCACGTCCTCACGATAGGTTTTGAGGGACTTCGCAAGAGGAGAAGGCGTTTTTGGGCCGTACCTGAGCAAATATAAGTAAAGCTGAGCTTCTTTTTCGCTGAGTCCGAATTGAATTAAACAGCGGATGAACTCATCATCTCGGGTCATGCTCTGCCCGCAATGTACGTCAATCAAGTAGTAGATAAAGGTTAGGCTCTGACGTGGAGAATAATAGGTGAAGCTAGGCGTTGAAAAGGTGGTTTGTGAAATGGTTAGCGCATGCCCTTCACGTTAGCTATTCACAAAAAAAGTTGCAAAAGGCGAACCCTTATAGCCGCTAAGGCATATACACCCTTACCACATAGGTGCTCGCAGAGCGCGCACTCATGTGTTATGCCCCACGGATTCGTAATTAACGGCGTAAAAGACGCACTCGCCGCCGCCTTAGGGATACTTGAGTCAGAACAGGGGCGGACTTTTCAGCGGCTACGACAGGACGTGATTGGTGCTATCGAACGTGAAGAGTGGGCGTTAGGGATTGTAGTGCGTAAATTTGCACGAACTGCCAGGTAGCACCAGGTTTCGCAGTGCAAACTGCATCAGCTTAGCATCTAAACTCCTCATCCTTGCGTCTAAGATAGGTGAAACGCTTCGCAGCTAAAACGACAACACTTAAGCTACATTGCCGGTTATCGCCGTCACTTATTAATAAACGATCGAGACAGCTTTACCAGCTACATCACTGACATAATAATAGTGAGATGGGTAAGCAAAATAGGATGAGTTAAGAGCCCCTTGATTTTTATTTTTCCGCTGAAAATTGAGCCCAGGACTTTCCGGCCTGCTTCATTAAAATAATACGGCAATCCCCAGCGGATGTTGAGCACGTTTAAATCCATGACTTTATCCGATGAAGTTCTGATAAGAATTAGTGCGCCCGGGCTAACGCCGGGCTCGATGGTTAGAGAACCCTTGTTGAAATGAAGGCTGATCGCCGTTTCAATATCCGGTAGGTCTATGACCGCGATGCCGCGCATTTTTTTATAGGTCGCGTATTTCGTCTCTGATTTTTCTATATTACCGGTCAGCAGTTCCTGCACAATAAAGGAAAAGGGAACATCCGAAGCGTGATTGGTGATATTCAATTCCATCTATTTCCCCTCATCAGCTACAGCGCTCTGCGGTAAATTCCCAGCACTTCATCCTTACCCAAAACACAGCGGATGTTGTTGACAATAGCGCCATCTGCCATGCTCAAATCCGCTGCTTTCAGGATATCTGCTTCCTTGACACCGGATTCGGACAGCTTCAGCGGATGCCCGATACGCTTTGACAAATCAAATATCTCCTTCACTGCCGCCTTTGCCGCACGCTTGGGTTCATCATTGCGCGTGCTGACACCCAAAGCCTGTGCGACTGTGGCATAGATCTTGATGGCTTCCGGTTCGCCGTCGTCAATATTATAATCCATACAATAAGGCAGCAAGATGCCGCAGGATACGCCGTGTGGTATATGTGAGACAGCACCGATGGAATGCGCCATCGCGTGGACCAAGCCGACCATCGAATTGCAGAATGCCCAGCCCGCCATCGTTGCTGCTAACTGCATTTGCCCACGGGCGTTGATATTATTCCCGTTTTGTGTACACTGGGGCAGGTAGGTGCTGACAAGCCGGATGGCATGTAAAGCCATTCCGGCAGAAATTGGTTCCCGGTCTATGGATGTCATGGCCTCTATGGCATGGGTCATGGCATCCATTCCCGTCGAGGCAGTCAGAAGCGGCGGTAGTGTAAGGGTTAATTGCGGATCAAGAATCGCCACACGCGGCGTATTATAGGATTCCACAATTAAAATTTTCTGTCCTTTTCTTTTATCAAAAACGACTGCTATCCACGTTACTTCACTTCCTGTTCCGGCGGTAGTTGGGATAACGATGTGCGGTGTTTGCGGCCTAGTCAGAAGCTGAATCCCTTCAAAATTAGCAAGGTCACCGCCCTCCGTTAATAAAATGCACATGCATTTGGCTGTATCAATAACACTGCCGCCACCGATGCTGATGACGATATCCGCGTCCTTCTCGCGGGCAAATGCTGCGCCGCGGTTGACAACATCAATACCTGTGTCCTGCGGCACGTCGCTGAATACACCGACACATTTGTCACCCAGGGTCTTTATGATTTTTTCCGAGAGGCCCGCCTTGATAACTCCTGGATCCGTCACGACTACCGCGCGCGAGCAACCTAGAGCGCTCATTTCAGATTCCAATTCTGCTGTGGAGGAGCCACTGCCGAAAATAATTTTTGTCGGACCAAAGTAAACAAAGGATAAACTGTTGTTGTAAGCCACGATGTTCTCCTTCTATGTGCTATACGGAACGGTCGTGATCATTCTCTGCGTATTATCAAACGTCATCGGGCCAAACGGTGTTCACTTCTGTCAAAAGGTCAATAACCTTGTTGACGGCTTTAACGTTGCGTACGATATACGTCAGATCGCCTTTTAATTTTAATTTCCCCTGCATCAAAGCTTTTGTTGCGTCGAGTTCTTTTTTAGCAACTTGCTTCCAGCGGGCGTAATCGGCGGTCATAATAAATTTTGCGGTTTGCGTTTTAGCTTCGTCACAGACGAGAAAATCACGGACGTCTCCGTGCCAGTAATCGGTAAAAAGGTAACCGGGCTTTGGAACATTTTTCGAGGGATCGGCATTACAAATCAGAGCAACGCTACCTTCCCAGTCTTTTGCAATTTCTTTGTACTCCTGACATTCAGCGATTTTCTGTTTCCATGCATTCAGCCATTCTTGGGTAAAAGCATTATATGTAGCCATTGTCCTCCTCCTTCAATTTTTATTTACAAAGTTTTTCTTTTAACTCCGGAAATTCCTGAGTTTGTAGGCATCGGCGGCAGTAATTACAAGCTTGGCAAGAACGAGACATTACACCTCTCTTTGTACCTGCGTTTTTAGCTTTTGATTTTCAGTTTCTCCTTTTGGAGCTTTCACGTTACTCTCTCCGAGGGCGTTAAGCGTCTATCGCTTATCAAGTCCTTCCAATTCAAGTGCACGTTCGCAGTTTCCTTTGTCTCTTTTTGTCCATTTCTTTCCTGTGTCTACTGTTGCCCGCATGAACATATAAGAGCTCGCTGGTCACAAAAAATGTATCACTCCCCTCGTAGGAGATCTTGACCGTCTCTTGGGGCACGGCTGAACTTTTCGAGCGGGTGGCGACTGTAAGTTCAATCTTTTTTATGCTTAGTTCCGAACAACACGTGAAGCCACGAATCCGTGGGGCTGAAGAGACTAGTATATCTCAGGTTAGGGTCGAGCTTTGAGCTGTGGTACATCACACCACGGGCGTTGGTGTACGCGCGGAAGCCCCACTTCCCGTGGTACTTGCCCATCCCTGAGTTGCCGACACCGCCGAACGGCAGCTCTGGCATCACGGCCTGGATCGCGCAATCGTTGACCATGGCACTTCCGGACTCGGTGGCCTCGAGGATGTACTCCGTGAAGGCGCGATCCTCGGCAAACACATACAGCCCAAGCGGCTGAGGACGGGCGTTGACGCAGCCGATCGCTTCCTCAACACTGTCGACTTCGAGTACCGGCATTATCGGCCCAAATATCTCCTCTTGCATCACCGGGGAGTCTGTCGCCACGTTCACCAAGATCGTCGGCGCCACAAACAGGCTTTCACGATCGTGTTCGCCACCATAGTAAATCTCGCCTCCGCTAAGCAGCTCTACGAGTCTCTCGTAGTGGCGTGCGCTTACGATACGTCCGTAATCGGGGTTGTGCTGAGGGTCGCCGTAGAACTCGACAGCGGCATTCCTGAGGTGATTGAGTAACTGTTCCTTGACGTCCTTGAACACTAAGACATAATCGGGCGAGAGGCACGATTGTCCACTGTTCTGCCAGTGCCCCTGGACGATCCGACGGGCGGCAACTCGAAGGTTCGCCGAAGAGTGCACGATCGCAGGGTTCTTGCCGCCCAACTCGAGCACGACCGGCGTAAGGTGCTTCGCTGCCGCGGCCATTACGATCTTTCCGACTAGCGGGCTGCCGGTGAAGAAGATGTGATCCCAGTGCTGCTCTAGCAGCGCGGTGGTCTCCGCCCTGCCGCCGAGTACGACGGAGAACGCGTTGGTGTCGAGGTATTCAGTCACGAGTTGTGCGATCACCTTAGCCGTAGCGGGTGCGAATTCAGATGGCTTAATCACCGCGGCGTTCCCTCCTGCGATCGCCCCAACGAGCGGCGATAGCGTAAGCATGACAGGATAGTTCCACGTCCCGATGATCAGACCCACCCCAAGCGGGTCGAACCGCACCTCCATGCGCCCCGGCTGCATGAGAGTGGGCGTACGCACTCGTTGTGGGCGTATCCAAGATCGAAGGCGTTTTCGTGCGTGTGCAGCCTCGTAAGCGACGTGCTTCAGCTCTGCGACGTCTGTGTAGGTCCGACTGCGGCGCAGATCGTCCCACAACGCGTCATGGAAATCGTCGGCTCGCTCAGTGATCATTGCTTGGAGCGAGGTCAGCTGCGCTTCCCGCCACTTGACGGGACGCGTGTTGCCAGATCGGAAGTACTCGCGGTGGTGAGCTACCACCGCTCCGAAGTCACGCGTTGCCCCTGAACTTTTTTCTTCCATTTTTTTTCTCCCAGTGCTCTTTTTCGCGTCAACGACCTGCTTTTTTTCGGAGTTAACAGGTTCTAACTCAAAGCGTCACTTCCATTCCCAGTCTTTCACGTTATAACTCTAGTCTTCGTTTACTTCAAGTTCATAGATACGGACAACGCTATTGAGGCGCGAAAGCTTCGGAGACTGTGTTCGAAAGAACGTTGCACCCCGAACGCTGCTGACCGGAATAGGCCCTTTTGAGATGCTGATTGCCGGTTTTTTATGTTCTCTATTCTCTTGTTGTGTAGGTATATTATCACACAAGTTAAGCTATATAAACACGTAAAACTCAGCTTATACAGCTTAAGTATTCGCATTATCTATTACTTGGTTTAATTGAAAAATTGCCAAAACGCGATCAATGCCGCGAGAAAAAACTTACACGACTGGTTCGGTGATGTCGAAAGATGGCACGAGTATCGGCTATCGTCAGATGGGTGGTGGCCCAGGCGTTATTCTCGTTCACGGAGCTTTCTGTTCCTCCCAAGTCTTTATGAAGCTCGGTGCTGCCCTGTCCGACACGTTCACAGTGTACATCCCAGACCGACGGGGCCGAGGTTTGAGCGGGCCGTTCGGCGACGACTACGGCATCCGGAAAGAAGTCGAAGACCTCGACGCTATTCTTAAGCAAACCGATGCGCACAACGTATTCGGGATGAGTGCTGGCGCCCTCATCGCGCTTGAGGCCGCGCTTTGTTTGCCGGCAATCTACAAAGCCGCTCTCTACGAGCCGCCGTTTCACCCTGATAATCCGATACCGGCGATACCGTCCTACATGCCGCGTCTTGACCGGGAGATCGCCGAGGGCAAGGTCGTACAGGCGATGGTTACTTTCATAAAGAATTTCGGGAGGCGGTTTGAGAAAAAAGTATTGTTGCTTAGTATCCTACCGCGCCCTTTGTTGGCCCTGTTTTTGTCCTTTTACTTCAGGTATGAGGCAAAGAGAGTCAAAGGCGACGATGTACCGTTTCAAGCGCTTCTCCCAATATGGCACGATGATTATAGACTAACCGTTGAAGCGCAGGGAGCGCTTGAAAGATTTAGAGCTGTGCGTGCAGAAGTGTTATTGCTCGGTGGAACCAAATGCTCCGCCTCGATGAAACGTGCGCTCGATGAGTTGAGTAAGATCTTGCCGAACGCAAAGCGTGTTGAATTTGCGCACATTAGCCATGAAGGGCCAATAGACAGAAGCAAGCCGGAACCTGTCGCAGACGCATTGCGACAGTTTTTCCTGTAATTAGGAGGCTTTCATTCGCGCTATGAGCGTGGTGACTTGCAAGACCGCGTCTTAGTGTCTTTAGATTCAGAAACGCCTATGCCATGATAATATTCCGGACGGTCATAGCCGCCCACCTGCCGCCTCGTTTTTTTAGACTCCTACGGCTTGAGGACACTTAAATTCGCCGAAAACGAATGCCGGTATTTGGTGAAACAAACAAAGTTTAGTCTTCAGTTAAAAAACTGCAACTCGCAGAAGCGGTTCTATATACAAGAAGTTTGCGAATATCGGCGCTTTGTTTATTAAGTCACTCCCGAGCCCGACTTTTTAAACACGGACTTGACTTTTTTAAACAAACATCTGTAAATGCTTAGTATAGTAGAATTGTTTGAACCAAAAATGTGGGGATTTAAGTGTCTAAAATCACTAAGGTAGAACCCCAGGATTAGTTTGCGAAATTTAGATTTTCTTGATATTCTGTAAATTTAGTATATCATAATCTCTTTTGTTAGAAATTATGAAAAATAATAATCCTAATAAAATTTTCTGACGTAAACTATTTAATTAGTTTCTTTAAAAATATAATTTACAGATAATTCCAGGAGGGTTATGGAAGCTTTATCGGATCTTAAACAATCAGACAGTGAGGATGTGCCTTGGACACAGACAAAGGTCAGAAAATCGTTGCCCTTGCGGTATCTCGAATTTGTACTCG
>Ga0326728_10020834_pt1 | contig 12431 bp, 9 predicted proteins | sample MB3enrmetagenome_FD_207602 | JGI IMG/M metagenome (GOLD analysis project Ga0326728, IMG submission 207602) | Lab enriched peat soil microbial communities from McLean, Ithaca, NY, United States - MB31MN | ecosystem: Environmental > Terrestrial > Soil > Wetlands > Peat | place: USA: New York...
CGGATTGCCTGTCTTATCCAGCTTCATCAGATACGCGTTGTAGTTATTCGTTGTTGTGGTCTTAAAGCCATTGATCGGCGGTGTCTGTGCGCTTCCTGGAAAGTTGGAAAGGTTTCCGTATTGCGCTCCGGCTACATATAGATTGCCGTTCGTATCGGCTGCAACTGTGCTGATGGTTCCCATCAGCAAATATTCGGCCCATAGCCGCGAGGCCGCGCCGCTTTTGGTCGTATCGAAGGCGGCAACGTAGGGGCTATCCCACTGCGGTGCCCCCGATGAATTGTCGGTGACCGGCATTCCGTGATAAGCATTGCCTGCAACATAGGCAATCTGATTCGCGTCCACCGCCAGAGTACCGGTATAGAACGGAAGAACCTGGTCGTAGCCGGGCTTGTTGGGAATGTAAGTCGAATACAGCAACTGAGTACCGTCGGCGCTCAGCTTGGTGAGCACTGCGGCTGCAGAACAGTTGCCGCCATCCAGAGTGCAGCTTTGACTGTAAGCATTTGATGTAGTCGGATAGCCGCTTGCGCCCGCATATCCAGCAAAGTACGTATTGCCCGCGCTGTCCACGGCGAGATCGTTGGCCTTGTAAAAGCTAGTGGAATAAGACTCGTCCAGAGCAGTCCAAAGATCATTCGTGTCGTTGGTCCCGATGAACGTCGAGAAAACCAACGAGGCATTGCCGGATTTGGTAGTGTCGAATTTGGCGACGAAATAGTTGTTGCACTGCGTGGCATTCATCGCCGCGCAGGTGGGCTGAAAAACTCCGGCCGTCGTGGGCAGCCCGATATGGTTTACGGTTCCCGAGAGATAGACATATCCCTGGTTGTCGACCGCAAGGCCGAGAAACTGTGCGCCGGGGTTACCGAAGACCGTCGAGTAGGCAATGAAAGGGCTGTCGATCTTGGGCTGCACCACCGGATCGATGACCAGCGGCTTTGCATGGTCATAACTGCCCAGCGAAAATATAACCGAGTGATTCGCGGTGAGCTGGTAACTCCCTTCGACGGGAAGTTTATTTGCGCCGTCAGGCTGATAGATCAACGGCTTTAGAAAGCGGAATTCGCTTGCGCCGTTTGCGGCAATCAAATCACCACTGTCTTTGTCGACGCGCAATTGGGTTGCGCCATCCATCTTCAGGCGAATTGCAGAGGCGTCGGCTCCAGGCGCAATTCTCAAGTCATACTCCAGCCGTTCATGGTTGCCGTAGTAGACAAGATCGACGCCGGGATAGAGAGAGTGATAGGTGACGCGTTCGTAGTTCGCAATGCCCGTGCGCCACTTTGCCGCATCGTTGCCAATAAAATAATTGCTCTTTGCGCGGCTCTGCTCTTCGGCGGCCAGCGAGGTATTGGCATTGGCGTCCTGCCAGCTCATGCGCAGCGCAAAACCCTCGGCGGCATTGGTGCGAACCAGCGTCGCGTCGTGGTCCGTGAGAAAGACTTGAAATCCATCGGCGCGAGCGGCATAACGGACGCGCGCATCGTTCTGCCCTGCGTTGGCTTCAAACAACAGCGGCATTCCGGCATATAGTTGCGTGGCGCGCACGGCCGCTGCCTGGTTTGATTTCGGCTGGGGCGCAGTTGCCTGCGCCCGCAGAGCCGCTGGGGGAGAGACAAAACCAATCAGTGCCAGCGCCAAGAGAATTGTTGCGGCAATCGAGTGCCGCGAAACGTCAGCTCTTGGAAGAAGCGCGTCCCCACCCCAAGTCCGCGCCGCATTTTGCCCACACGTATGCTCTTGCCTTGCTTTCATGGCAGCCATCGTTCGTCTCCTGTACCGATTTGTTTATCTTGCCGGTGAAATTGGTCCGGCTTAGGAGAAGCTGATGGTGACGGTGATGGTGATGACCTGGCCGGTGGTTACATTCAGCGGGCCGCCGGGGATCGCCGTGTTGGTGAGATTACCGTAGGACATAATAACGTCCTGCGTTAAATTCTGTGTGGCATAACTGGTATCACATTGATTCGATCCGAAAGCAACGCTTCGACCAGAGAATATGTATGGGGGGTTGAAACCGTGTGAATATTGACCCGACTGAAGGAAACTAGAAATATCAGAACCTGAATAACAAACAGGCACTGCAGACTGCACGATAGAAATGGAGTGTGAGCTGCCTGCCTGAACTGTATAGTTGCCGCTCAGAACCCAGGAGGTGGAGGGATAGAAGGAAATTAATGCTGACAGTCCCGCTTCGGCGGTATTGTACGCAGGCTGGTTCTGAGAGCCGAGAGGAAAGTAGAATGGTCCCCGCACATTGTTTGGGTTGTAAAAATTCTTAGATTCCGTATAGAGGTAATCGCAGGTGGCCTGGGTGGCGTCATAGCAGTCATAGAACTTCGATGAATTGAAGCTCGTGCTTCCGGTGGGTGCGGAGACAAGAACAACTGCGGGAGCTCCTGCTACAGCATTTCCGGTAAGCAACAGGCCCAGTATTTCATCGCCCGTCAAAGATTGTGAAGCATTGGGCGAAGTCGCCACCAGCGAGTTCTCGAACTCGCGCCGCTGGGCGAGCGTGCCGTCGGCGTTCTTTACCTGCAGAACCCAGTGGCCGTGCACCTTGATGCCCTGGCTGACCGGCGAGTTGGGCGCGGACCTCTCTTCTTCCGCCTGCATCCTGGCCGCCGGATGGGCCGCGACCGGCGCCGCCTTCGCCGCGGCAGCGCTCTGCGCAGGGGAGGCCTGCTGAGCCAGTGAAATTGTTGCAAACAGGGCCAGCGTCGCCGCCGCCATCATTCCATTGCGTACCATCTGTCTAAAGTTGTTCATTGTTTCTCCTCGTCCTCGATTGAAGTTTCGATTACTGCGGGAATCGCTTCCCGTTTCATTCCGTCAGGCCGAACCCTTCGGTCGGTCCGTCGCTCTTCGCCGGTCAACCGCCGGGCGCAATCCGCCATCAGCTCGGCGGCCGCCGCATCTTTGCATGGAAGCGGCTGCCCGCACAGACTGCAACTGCCTGCCTCGGCAGCCGTCTTTGCGCCCCCCGCGAGCGTGATCTCCCGTCGCTCGACGGTGATCTCGATGCGGCGCACGACGCGTCTTCGGATTTCTGTTCCTTTGGCCAGCGCTTCGCCGTTCGGTTGCTGATCGCTGTTCTCGGGCATCGCTTCTCCTCGCGGGAACGCACTGGCTTACTGCTCTCAAGTGCGATTCAACCGTGGGGGCGAAAAAATGTCTTTAAAAACCGCCTCAATTTTCCTCAATCGATCTCAATTGCTCTATCCGTCTACCTATCAGTGTTTTAGAAAGCAGCGATCCATGCTCGACTGGCAATACGTGCTGGTTCGCCCGAGCGCCGCAGTTGCAGGGCTGCATAGATAACGCCGCAGGCGCTCTCTTATGTCGTTGAAACCATTGTTTTCTGAAAAGAAGAAATGGGCGATTCTGATAGGATTCTTCTTAATATGCCGATTCTTCCTTAACCAACAGCACTCTCGTAGAGAGAGTTGCCCTTTGGCGATTGCTCGATCCTTGGGAGCATGAACGTGCTGCAAGAGACACGCATTTTTCGGTTTGAAGGTTTTGAACTCGATTCCTCCCACCGGTTGCTCGTGCGAGACGGTCAGCCTGTTTCTTTGAATGCCAGGACGCTGGATGTCCTTCTTTATCTGGCCGAGCATCCGCAACGATTGGTGACCAAGGACGAGTTGCTACAGGCGGTCTGGCAAGGCTCCTTTGTAGAAGAAAGCAACCTCGCCCAGCACATCTTTCTTTTGCGCCGGGCACTGACGGCTGCCGGGGCGGCAGGCTCGCTGGTGGTTACGGTTCCAGGCAAAGGCTACCAGTTCACGGCGGCAGTCGAGCTGGTTCCGCAGCCTCCACTGGCGGAGATGGTGGTGCAAGGCGTCAGTTCTGTGACCCGCGTTCTGGTCGAAGAAGAGACCGTCGAGGAAGTGACCGGGGAGATCGCTGCTGCGCCCAAAAAGATCTCCAGGAGCCTGTCTTCTGGTTGGTCTTGGGCGCTGGCCGGCGTAGCAGCGATCTTGCTGCTGTGCGCGGGCGGATGGCTGTTGTGGTGTCACTTGCACCCTGCGGTGCAGACGCCCATCTTGGTGGTGATGGCCGATTTCCAGAATGCCACCGGCGATCCAGCGCTCGATCGCGTGATGGACCGCGCGATTCAAATCAGTATCGAAAAGTCACCCTCTCTGAACCTGCTGCCGCGTTCCAAAATCGACCAGACCCTGGCCGAAATGGTCCGTAAGCCGGAGGCTCCTCTGACGGCGGCGGTGGGGCGCGAGATCTGCCAGCGCAATAGCGGCCAGGCGATGCTCCATGGCGTTCTTTCCCGGCTGGGATCGAACTACGTGTTGCAGATGGAAGCAGAGGGCTGCGCCACCGGGAAACAGTTGGCCGTTTACCAGGCCACCGCATCCCGCGATGAGCTTCTGGCTAAATTGGACACCGCGGCCGGCCAGATCCGGCGCCAGCTCGACAAGTCACAAGCCTCGCGCGAGCGCTACGCAATTCCGCTGGAGCACGTGACGACGCCCTCTCTGGAGGCACTGCGTGCTTACTCGGAGGCCCGTTCCAGCCTCGATCACGGCGATGCCAGAACCGCAGGGCTGCTGCTGGAACACGCCATTGCGCTGGATGCCAATTTCACCAGCGCCTATCGAGCCCTTGGCATCATCTATTACAACCGGCAGGATTTCGTCCAGGCCTCCGCATATTACAAGCGCGCATTCGACCTGCGCGACCATGTGACCGGGCGCGAGCGTCTGAACATCGAAATTTCTTACTACAATGGCGGCATTCGCGATCTGGAATCGGCTGCGCGCGAAATGCTGCTCTTCGACCAGATGTATCCGGGCAGTTCCGCCAACTGGGTCAATCTCTGCAACGCTTATACGCAACTCGGCTGGTATCCGCAGGCAGTGGAAGCGGGACAAAAAGCGCTGCGTCTGGGGCCGAACAACGGCCTGGCTTCCATTGTGCTTGCCCGCGCGCTGGTGCGTGCCAACCGCCTGGACGAGGCCAAACAGGTGGCTCAACAGGCCATTGCCGGCGGAAGAGAGCAGGTTACAACGCACGGCATTCTGTTCCAAATCGCTTTTGCCGAAGGCGACACCACTGCGATGAAAACCGAGGGGGAATATGGATTGACACACGGCTTCCCACTTTCGTCGCTTGGCGATCTGGCCAATGCAGCCGCCGCTGGCGGCCGGCTGCGCGAGGCCGAGGACGACCTGGAGCGCGCTCACGCCGAAGCCTTGCGCACCGGGGACTCAGACATGGCCGATTCTTATTTGCTCGATCTGGCCGCCATCCTGGCAGAACTCGGCCAGCCCGCACAAGCCGCCGCCACACTCGACAGGATGCGCGGAGACGCCGGTTATCCTAGCGATGTTGCGCGTCTGCGCGTGGATCTCGGCGATCTGGCGCCGGCGCAGCGGGTTCTTTCCCTGGACACCGACTTTACCCGGTACAGTACGATTCACAACCATGTCGAAACGCCACTGCTGCGCGCCACGCTGGCGCTCCACGACCATAAATCTGCCGAAGCCGTCCACCTGCTTGAACCTGCGCGTCCCTATCAAATGCGCAGTTTCGAAGTTCCTTACCTACGCGCCCAAGCAGAAGCCGAGGCGGGAATGCTCGACGCAACGGCCAGCGACTATCAGTTGATACTCGATAACCCGGGCGTTGATCCGACGGCACCAGAGTATTCGCTGGCGCACCTTCGCCTGGCCCGCGTGCTGGCGCTTGAAAGAAAAATAGAACCTGCGCGTGCCGAGTATCAGAAATTTTTCACCGCATGGAAAAATGCAGACGCCGACCTGTCCCTTCTTCACGCCGCCCGCGCAGAGTTTTCCAAACTGCCCGCGAAATGAAATGACGGCCCTCGCAAGTGTCCAGGTTGTGTAGACAGCTCGCGGCATTGGGCTGGAATGAAAACTCGCCACTGCCGGAAGATCCGGTCTGCTCCTCTTTTTTTGACAACAACCTGTATCCGCTACAGTGGCCCGGATTGAGATACCAAAACCCGTTGGCCGTGCATTGGCAGTTTATTCGCAGAGGCTTTGCTTGTCGTGGCTGCGCGTACGCAAAGGGCGCTCATGCCTGCGTGGTTTCGGGAATGCCCGTACCTGCTGCCGTTATTGAACAGAAAGTACTGTGCCTCCCGCGGGTCTTTGGCCGATGTGTTGCTCCACTGCCAGTCGACCAACACCTGCTCTCCCAGCAGGAAGTTCACGATGTTTGAGCCTGCTTTCCAGCCGAGAACAGGATGCGCGGGATCGTAGAGAGCGGCCAATTCATCGATCTCCGGCAAACGCCAGTCCGAGTAGCCGCCCAACGTCAGATTGGCGCAATAGTCCACAGCCTGCTGCCAAGTGAGTTTCTGGCCAGTGTCAGTGCGAGTCCACATCAGACCGGTCGTTGGGTCGGTCCATGTGGGATGACGGGCAAGGTCCGCCATCGTCCGCGTATAGGCGAGCTTGCCGTTCATCCTGTTTTGTTTGTCGTCATGCCAGTATCTGAGGAGTAGTTTCACCTTCCGTTGTTCGCCCTCTGCCACCTCGATCAGAATGCTGTAATACATCAAATGATCCGGCGGATCAGCCCGCAACGTGTGCCGGCCAGGCGAAACGGGAACGAGCTTTTCTTCGCCGCCGCCGAGTGCCCCTTGCGGCGTCTTGTCCAGTGTCCAGGTACAAGCCATATCGCAGCTCACCAACAACGCGGTCTGCTGCTGGGCATGAATGGTCTTGAAGGGAACCACTAGAGACACGGCAAAGGCTAACAGGCAGATCGATTTCTTCATCGCGGCGTCCTCGCCCTTATCTTAAGCCTGTCGTCAAAGCCGCGCAGCAAACGGTTCTCAACCCGCTGCCCCAACCCGTCAAATGGCATTCTTCGTGATCGGTGCGCGGCCCTTGATTCCGCGACAAAGAAAAAAGCGCGTTTTCCTGACCCGGTTTTTCTCCGCTTTACGCTTTGCATGTTGGAACGGGAACTTGTTCCCCATTCCAATGAGTTACCGACTCAACGTTGGTTTTGGCCGCCGATGCGCCGGGCAGCACTCCGCCGGCTGCATCGCCAAACAGCCATTTGGAGAACGCATATGCACAAGCTTGCTTTTTGTCTCACCCTCGTTGCCATCTTCTTCTGCTTCCCGGGAGCGCTTCTGGGCGCAGACCAGTGCTCTGCCAGTTGCAGCGCCACAGCAAACCAGTGCCGAAAACAGGCGGCCGAAACCTATGTCCGCTGTAAGGACCAATGCAAACCAGGACCTACCGCGGGCATCTGCGAGAAATCCTGCTCCATGCAAAACAACGCCGCCTTGTCTCACTGCCAGACTGCCGAAAACTCCTGCCAGGCCGGATGCTCCAAGAACTCCGGTTCCGGCAGCGGCTCAAAAAGCGGCTCCGGCAGCAAGAGCGGCCACTAAGCATCCAGAAGTCAGCACCGCCAACCACGCCCTGGCGTTTTCAATCTGTTCCAGTGAGGATGCATCATGAAATTCAAGAGATTCCTGATCGCTGTTGCCCTGTTTGTGACACTGGGGACAAGTGCGATGTTTCAGCTACAAGCGCAAAGCTCCGCCGACCGCAAGCCGCGCGTCGCGGTGCTCGACTTCGACTACGGTACGGTCATGAGTTCCTCGTCGGCGATCTTCGGAACCAACGTGGATATCGGCAAGGGCATCTCCGCGCTGCTGGTTACGAACCTGGTGAAGGACGGAACCTTCTCGGTGATCGAGCGCGCCGCGCTGAACAAAGTGCTGGCCGAGCAGAACTTCTCTAACTCCAACCGCGCCGATCCCACATCGGCCGCGCGCATTGGCAAGATTCTCGGCGTGGACTATATTATCGTGGGCACGATTACCGAATTTGGCAACGAAACCGACAAGCAGAAGGTGGGCGGGGGCGGTTATAACATCCACGGCTTTGGCCTGGGCAACGTGGGCCACTCCGGCTCCAAGGCCAATGTCGCCATTGATGCCCGCATCATCAACATCGATACCGCCGAGATTCTTGCCGCCGCCGAGGGCAAAGGGCAGTCCAGCCGCTCCTCGCTTTCGCTGGGTGGGGCGGGCGGAAATTGGTGGGGCGGCGGCAATGGCAACGTCGATTTTGGTTCCAGCAACTTCCAAAGCACCATCATCGGCGAAGCGACGAAGAAGGCCGTGGATGCGTTGGCCGCCGACCTGGGAACGCAATCGGGACACCTGACTGTCCGCGCGGTCAAGATCGACGCGCTTGTTGCCGCCGTTGACGGTGGTCAGATTATTCTCAATGCCGGGGCCAGAGCGGGAATACGCAGAGGCGACCAGTTAACGGTCGTGCGCGTCGGCAAAGAGATCAAGGATCCGGCCACCGGCCAGGTCATCCGCCGCCTCACCACCACGATCGGCACGATCCAGGCTGCCGATGTGGACGATGTCTCGGCAGTATGCTCGGTGGTATCGGGCTCCGGTCTCCAGATCGGGGACCACGCCTTGTCGCCGGGAACTTCGCCGGGCGCAGGCATTGGCGCCGCTCCGTCAACCATGCAGGCCCCCGCGCCCGCTGCGCCACAAGCCTCGACATCCGATGCGCAACCCACCGTGGATCAGGGCGCCGGCGCCCAGCCCAACTTCACTGTTCTCAAAGCCGAGTTCATCCCAGGCGAGAAGACGATCTTCGCAGACGATTTCAGCGACATGATCGGCGATGAGCCGCCGCCGCATTGGAAGATTCGTGGCGCCACGCCGGAGCTGCGCGTGGCTGGAAACTTGCATGAGCTGTTGCTTACCGGCGACCGCTACGACATCTTTCCCAACTTCATTGGGCTGCCCAAGAATTTCACAATGGAATTCGAAACTTACTTTTCGAAGACTGACGGTCTGCCAACCTTGAATCTCTATTTTCACGATAAGACCGGCAAAGTCGAACAGTTTCATCTGTGGCTTGGGCTCGACCGTTTCAACGATAGAAAAACCGCCGAGGAATGGCGTATTGGAGCCTGGGACGCCAAGGACAAACTTGGGCAGAAGGACATGGTCACAGACTGGACGAAGCCCGTAAAAGTCAATCTCTGGGTGCAAAACGGACGGGTTCGCGTGTATGTGAATGGCGATCGCACCTTCGATTTCAACCAGGTGCAGATTGGCGACATCGACTCGCTGCAAATCAACTACTGGTCGCATGGCGGCCAGGTAGCCATCCGTCGCTTCCGTCTGGCCGAGAGCGCGCCAGACTTTGGTCAGACCATTATGTCTGCGGGAAAATTTGTCACCCACGGCATTCTCTTCGACACCGACAGCGACCATGTGAAGCCCGAGTCGGCGGCGGTAATGCAGATGATTGCCAGGGCATTGACTTCGACGTCCGATCTGAATATCGAGATCGACGGCCACACCGACGCGACCGGCAACGCGGCCCACAATATGGATCTTTCCAAGCGCCGCGCCGAGGCGGTGAAGAGCATTCTCGTCAGCCAGTTCGGCATCGATGCAGGCCGTTTGACCACGGCTGGATTCGGTTCTTCCAAGCCCATCGATTCCAACAGCACGCCTGAAGGCAAGGCCAACAACCGCCGCGTGGAGTTTGTCCGCAAGTAAACCCGGCAACCAGGGGCGGTTCCCGCGGAGCCGCCCCTTTATCGAGAAATGGATGGAGGAAAGATGAGAATCGTTCGAAGCGCATCCTGGTTAACGCTGTTGCTTTTGGGCGTGTTGCTGCTGGCGCGGGCCGAGGATAAGTTCGGCGTGAAGGTTTACGACGGGGCGAGGTACGACGCCGAAACCACGGCAATTGTTTCGCAGATGGGCGGGCAGGCGGCCTGCTACCGCTCCGCGGATGGATTGAGCAAGGTGCTCGCCTTCTACACCAAGCTGCCCGGCTCGTCCCTCATTCACACTGGCGCCAAGGGCGCATATTTCAAGGTGAATGGCGTCAACGTCACCGTGCAAAGCCCGTGGCTGAACATGAAGACCGGAGCGCTGAACAAGGACACACTGATTTCCATAGTGAAGAACTGAGTGAGAAAGGACTGAAGATGAACTTCAAAACTGCATGCATCACTCTGACCTTGGCGGCGTTGTCTATTTCGAGTGAAATTTCCGCCCAGGCGAGGAATCTACCTGTCTTGCCGCCTCTCCCCAGCGGATTTCAGACGCCGGACAACTACAAGGGATTTCCCTGGAAGGGGACCGGTATGGGCGACGGTCTGGAGGGCGTCAAGAAGAATGATCTTTCGTCTTGCTTTGGATCTCCCAAGCTGGCTCATCTCAGCTATTCGTGGACGAATGGCGGCATGCAAATGGTGATTGACGGCATGATGCGCGAGCCGGAGAAGCCGGCCTTCAAAGACGGCGCTTGGCATCAAAATGAGCCGGCCGGCAAGATGGCCTACCGTGGCGGCGTGCTGGAGATGCGCAAAATTATTTACTCGCCCGACATCGGCATCGATGCCAAAGGACAGTGCGGCGCCACGCTCGACACCTACGATGCCACATGGACCGCCGTGGCCGCCGGAAAGATGCTGCAAATCGAAGTGCATATGTTCGCGGGCAGTAGGGATGCAGCCAAAGTCGTCATCGATGGATTAATCGATCCGTTGAAGGCGGCCGTGAGCAAGACAAAATAGCTGCGGCAAGTCAATTGCCATGGAGAATGCGATGAGCAGATCATTGAACCGGCTGATCATGGTTGCGGTCTATCTGGCGGCAGTAGCGGCCCTATTCGCGATCGCGCAAGGCAGCGCGGATGGATCCATCGGTTTTGGCGTGAAGAATAGCGAGGTGAGCACCAGGCTGGTGGGCGCGTTGGTTGAGGGCCATCTCCCTGTCTATCCCAGCGGGCGAGCCTACCATGCGGCTTCAGCTTCGGCTCAGGTTGCATTCGTGAGAGCATTTTTGTTGGCTATCAAGGCGGGCACTCAGACCAACACTTTTCGCGCGGACTATGCCAAACGCCGCGAAGCGGCCAAGCCGCAACCTCCCAAGGACAATGGTTCGCCCAGCGATCAGGTGAGCGCGCAACAGGCCCAGCAGCGCAAGCAAATCGAGGACACAAAGAAGCAGATCGCTGCCATGCCGGCGAATCTGCAGCCGCAGATGCTGGAAATGATCAAAAAGATGGAAGCCGATATGGCTAAGCAGAACGCGGATCCCCGCTACCAGTCGCTGATGAAACGAGGCGCGGAACTTCAGGGGCAGGAAGATCAAAAGCGCTACCAGCGGGAGTTGGCCGATTGGCAGGCAAGGCTTCCGGAAGATCCGAATGCGCTGATCGCGCAGCGCCTGAAGACATTTCTGGCGTTGACCGCCGAGATCGATTTCGACGCCAAGCTGACGCATGGCGGCAATGGCGTATTGCGCTTTGCCGACGCGCAATACGAGAGCAAAAGCAGCGAGTGGAAGTTGTGTTTCCGCGCAGGGCGCGAGCCGGTGGAAGCGGCACGAACCCTGGCTGCGGAATGGCTCAGGCAACTGCGCCAATAGCCGCACGAGTTCCATCATTTTAATCAACGGCGGGAATCGCCTGGTGTGGAGGAACATCGATGAACAGACTCGGGGCGTGGCTCGGCGGGATGCTTTCCTCCGTGCTGGTTGCATCGTTCGCGGCAATGCCTTGCATTGCGCAGCAATCGGCATCGACTGTCAACGGACAACTCAGCGCGCAGATCGTGGCGTGGGGACAGGCCAATGTTAACGCATACGCCGAGGCCATGGGCGCATCGCGCGTTCCCGTTGGCGCCGTTCCGGTTCCTCCGCAGATCGACTCGCCCTGCAATCTCTGCGGTCAGCAGAATGCCGTGGCCAATGGGTCGCAACTGGCTCAGGCCTGGGTGGACCAGGCCATGCAGCCGGAGGTGAATTACGCCGCAACCTTATTGACCATCCTGAAGACGGCGGAAGCAAATCAGGAATTGGACATCAACACGCTGACGCCGGAAGCCAAGGCGGTTGTTTATCAATACAATCCCTGGCTGATTCAGGCGGCCATCAAGCGGCTGGGGAACCATCTGGTCAAAGGCAAAGCCATTCCCATGGCCCAGCAAAATCTCGGCGATCGCCGCCGCTCCTATCCAGGAATTCTTTATCTGCTTGAAGCCGGAAAAAAGGCGGCTCTGATCGACGCCGATCCTGACGCCGTCCAGCAGGCCATGACGCTGGCGCAGCAATGGGAGCAGAATGTTGTCGATCAGATCGACAGCGACATCCGCCAGGGACATCAATACAATCTCTGCCCCTCCTATCTGCTGCTGCTTCGCCAGTTGGCGCTGCTGGGAGCGGATTCCACCACCATCCATGTGGAAGATATTGCAAACAAGATCGCCGAATGGCAAAAGCTGCTTTACTTCGACGTGACGATGAACCTGCACGTCAGCGGACACAGCAGCAAAGGTTCAATGAACGCCGATTGGGAGGGAAAAGGGAAGTTCGAAATTGCGCTCGATTCCAACGGCGGCTGCTTCCGGCCTCAGATGGTGGGCGG
>Ga0326728_10020835_pt1 | contig 12430 bp, 7 predicted proteins | sample MB3enrmetagenome_FD_207602 | JGI IMG/M metagenome (GOLD analysis project Ga0326728, IMG submission 207602) | Lab enriched peat soil microbial communities from McLean, Ithaca, NY, United States - MB31MN | ecosystem: Environmental > Terrestrial > Soil > Wetlands > Peat | place: USA: New York...
TCCGCCGGACAACGCGGGGTGGGGTATTTCCGGGAAAGCCGCGGTCTGGCGGGAGCTCGGATTTCAACATGCTCCCGATTTTGCGGCAGCCGAGAGCCAGCACCAGATTCTCTGCGGACTGCTCCGCGAGGGCGGAGCCGAGGTCGTGAGTCTGCCTCCGACGGAATTCCTCACGCTTGATGCGGTCTATGCGCACGACGCGTCGCTGGCGACGGATTATGGTCTAGTGCTGATGAATCCGGCGAAGAAGAACCGCGTGGCCGAGGCGCAGGCGCACGCCAACTTTTGCGGGCAACTGGGCATCCCCGTGTTTGGCGAGATCGGGCTGCCCGGGACTTCCGAATCCGGCGACATGGTCTGGCTCGATTCGCGAACTCTGCTCATCGGTCACGGCTATCGAACGAACAAAGCGGGAATCGAGCAGATGCGGTCGCTGCTGTCCGTCAAGAATGTTGAGGTGCTGTCGGCGCCACTGCCGTACGGGCCGGGGCCGTCGGCTTGCCTTCATCTGATGTCGCTGATGAGCATGCTTGATGAGCGGACGATCCTGGTCGATCTGCCGTGGCTGGCGGTCGAGACGGTTGAACTGCTGAAGGAGCGCGGGTTTCGGCTGATTGAAATTGAATACAGCGAACGCGACACGCTGGCCTGCAACGTGCTCGCGCTCGGCCAGAAGCGCCTGATTGCGATCGAAGAAAACGCCAGAACAAATCAGCGCCTGCGCGATGCCGGTTTTGACGTGCGCACGTTCCCGGGATCGGAGATCTGCATCAACGGCGCGGGCGGGCCGACGTGCCTGACGCGGCCGCTGTTGCGAAAGTAGCACGAACGACTAGCGACCAACGACCGCTTTTGGCTTCGCCTGCACGCCCCCATTCCGCCCGGCTTGATAGAATCAGAAGGAAATGCTTTTGCCGTTCGTCCGCGAAATTTTCGCGGAGGTGGAACAATTACCTGCCTTCACGCGTGCCGCCTCCCATCTGCGGGAGAGCGCGGGGCGGATGAGTGTCACTGGACTGTCGGCGGCGGCCAAGGCGCTGATCGTTGTTTTATTGCGACGCACGGTCGAGCGCCCGTTCGTGCTGGTGGTGGCCGATAACCGTGCGGCCGAAGAGTTGCTGCCCGTACTGCGAGCGTTCTCGGAACTGACCGGCGCAGCCGATCCAGACTCGATCATCATCCTTCCGGCGCGCGACGTGCTGCCCTTCCAGAATTTGTCGCCGCATCCGGAGATTCAGGAAGAACGCGCGACGGCGTTGTGGAAGATCGCGACGGGCCGCGCCGCGATCGTAGTTTCACCGGTTACCTCCACCACAATTCTTCTTCGCTCTCCCGAGTACTACGCCGACCTGGCGCGGATTCTGCGTCGCGGCGAGATTTTCGACCTGGAGAAGCTGCTCGAGCACCTGAACACGGTTGGCTACAGCGCAACCGATGTGGTGGAAATGCCGGGCCAGTACGCGGCTCGCGGCGGCATTCTCGATGTGTACTCGCCGGAAGCGGACCGCCCGGTGCGCGTCGAGTTCTTCGGCGATGAAATCGAGTCCATGCGCAAGTTCGATCCGGCGAGTCAGCGGTCTTCCAACCCAGTCGATGAAGTGCTGCTGCTCCCGCTTACGGAAACGCCGGTCACGGAAGAACTGCTCGGTTCGATCAACGCGCGGCTTTCGGGAAAACGCATTACCGGATCGCCGGAAATTGTGGAGCAAGCGCTGCGCGACTCGGGCGCTGGCGTCTTTCCGGGCTGGGAGTTCTACGCTCCGGTGGCGGGCGCCGACCGCAGCGTTTTCGGGCTGCTACCGGAAGCGCGGGTGATTCTAGACGAGCCCGAAGCGCTGACCCAGGAACTTGACAAGTTTTGGGCGCGCATTGAAGAAGCGCACGAGCGCAGCGGCGTGGGAAACCTGGTTCGTCCCGCTGATCTTTATCTGACGCCCGAAAGCTGGCGGGAAAAAACCGCAGCGCTCCCCGGAGCGGATTTCGAATATCTGGCGATGGCCCACGAGACCCACGAGAAAAGAGTAGAGGCCGCATTTCTTTCGCAGCCCGCCACCCGCTTCCACGGCGCGGTTCCAGCCATGATCGAGCAGGTTCAGAAGTTGGTCGGCGGCGGCACACAGGTAATTCTTGCCGTTCCCAACACCGGAGAAGTCGAGCGCCTCGCCGATATGTTCACCGAGTACAACGCTTCGTATCGCCTCGGAAGCCGCACCCGCAGCGGAGAAAGCTATGCCGACGAAACTTCATATTTTGCCGGCGACGTTCTCACCACCACGCTGCTGAAGGCTTACCTTCCCGACGGCTTCGTTTTGCCGGAAGCGCATCTTGCGATTTTTGGGGCGCGCGATCTGTTCGACGAATCGGACCTGGTGGCGGCGCGGCCGCAACGGCAGAAATCGAAAGTCTCGGCCTTCCTCTCCGACTTCCGCGATCTGCAGGTCGGCGACTACGTTGTGCACGTGGAGCACGGCATCGGGCAGTATCAGGGTCTGAAGGAAATCAACCAGGGCGATGGCGCGGCGGAGTTCATGTTGCTCGAGTACGCCGAAGCTGCCCGGCTTTATGTTCCGCTAACTCGCCTCGATCTGGTTCAGAAATATCGTTCGGCCGAGGGCGCGAAGCCCGCCTTGAATCATCTCGGCAGCGCCGCCTGGGGAAAAACCAAGGCGCGTGTGCGCAAGGCGATGAAGGATATGACCGATGAGTTGCTCAAGCTCTATGCGCAGCGCCAGGCCGCGCAGGGTCATATCTTCCCGGCCGACACCGAGTGGATGAAGGAATTCGAAGACGCCTTCGAATACAACGAGACTGAAGACCAGGCGCAGGCCATCGCCGACGTGAAGCGCGACATGGAATCGCAACTCCCCATGGATCGTCTGCTCTGCGGCGACGTCGGTTACGGCAAAACCGAAGTCGCCATGCGCGCCGCCTTCAAGGCTCTGAGCGACAACAAGCAAGTCGCCGTGCTTGCCCCCACCACCGTTCTCGCCTTCCAGCACTACGAAACTTTCAAGCAACGGTTCGCGCCGTTCCCGCTCACGGTCGAAATGATCAGCCGCTTCCGGACGCCGAAGCAGGTCAAAGAAATTTTGCAGAGAGTGGAAGCCGGAAAAGTAGACATCCTGATCGGCACTCACCGCCTGCTCTCCAAGGACGTGAAGTTCGCCGACCTCGGCCTGCTGGTGGTGGACGAGGAGCAGCGCTTCGGCGTCCGCCACAAAGAACGCATCAAGCAGATGCGCACGGAAGTCGACGTGCTTACCATGTCGGCGACGCCGATTCCGCGCACCCTGCATATGTCGCTGGTGGGGCTGCGCGACATGAGCGTGATCGAAACGCCGCCCAAGGACCGCATGGCAATCCAGACCGTGGTCGCGAACTGGGACGAAAAGCTCATCCAGTCCGCGATCGAACAGGAACTCGACCGCGGCGGCCAGGTTTATTTTGTACACAATCGCATCGAGACGATCTGGGAGATTGCGGCCAAGATTCAAGCCATGGTTCCGAACGCCCGCATCGCCGTCGGTCACGGCCAAATGGGCGAAGGGGAGTTGGAAAAAGTGATGCTGAAATTCATGCATCACGAAGCCGACATCCTGGTCTCGACCACGATTATCGAGAACGGCCTCGACATCCCGCTCTGTAACACGATCGTCATCAATCGCGCCGACCGGCTGGGCTTGTCGGAGCTCTATCAGCTTCGCGGACGAGTTGGCCGCTCGAATCGGCGCGCTTATGCCTACCTGCTTCTGCCCGCGGAAATCGAGTTGACGCCCGTCGCGCGCCGCCGTCTTGCCGCGCTCAAGGAATTCTCCGACCTCGGCGCCGGGTTCAAGATCGCTGCGCTTGATCTCGAACTGCGCGGCGCGGGCAATCTTCTGGGCGGAGAGCAGAGCGGACACATCGAAGCGGTGGGATTCGAACTTTATACGCAGATGCTGGAACGCGCCGTACGCGAGATGAAGGGCGAAGCGGGCGTTGAAGTGACAGAAATCCAACTCAATTTGGGGCTGAACATCCGTATTCCGTCCGATTACATCAAAGAAGAGAACCAGCGGCTGCGGATGTACAAGCGCGTCGCGGGAGTTGAGACGGAGTCGCAGTTGCACGACGTGCGCTCGGAGCTGATCGATCGCTATGGCGAGACGCCGCGCGCGGTCCGCAACCTGCTTGAGTATGCCGCGCTCAAACTGCAGGCAATGCGGGTGGGCGCCAACGCCATTGAGCGCAAACGCGAATTCGTGAACATCAAGTTCAGCCAGACGGCGGCGATTGATCCGGGCAAGCTGGCGCGCTTTGTGGCGTCGCAGCGGGGCACACAATTCACTCCGGATGGGACGCTCAAGGTCTCGATAAAAATCAACAGCGCCGAAGGAATACTGCAAACGCTGCGCGATCTGCTGGAGGAGTTGGAAGCGCGCGAAGAAGCAGTGGGCCAGGTATAAACGCAGCAGTTACAATGGTCCCGCGAGAACCCTATGCACGAACGACGAACGAATGGCGACCGCCGCAAGGTCCGGAAAGTCCGCAAAGCGATTTTCCCGGCCGCTGGATTGGGCACGCGCTTCCTTCCAGCCACCAAAGCTCAGCCGAAAGAGATGCTGCCGCTGGTCGATAAGCCCATCATTCAATATGGCGTGGAAGAGGCAGTAGCGGCCGGATGCGACCAGATCATCATTATCACTGGACGCGGCAAGAGCGCGATCGAAGATCATTTCGACGTCAGCTACGAGCTGGAAAAAATGCTCGAGGAAAAAGGCAAGCACGACTTGCTCAAGATCGTGCGCCAGATTTCGGACATGATCTACGTGGCCTACGTCCGTCAGAAAGAGGCGCTGGGCCTGGGACACGCCGTGCTCACCGCGCGCGAATTGATTGGCGAAGAACCGTTTGCCACCCTGCTCGCCGATGACGTCATCGATGCAAAAGTGCCGGTGCTCAAGCAGTTGATGAACGTATTCGACGAGAAGCACTGTTCCGTGATCGCGACCCAGATCGTCGACGGGCCGGCGATTTCTTCTTACGGCGTGCTGAAGGCGAAAGAGGTCGCGGGCTCTGGCGGCAAACTCTACGAAGTTCTCGACCTGGTGGAAAAACCGAAGTTCGAGGATGCGCCTTCGAATCTGGCCGTGATCGGGCGCTACATTCTGACCCCGGCGATCTTCGAAACGCTTTCGAACATCAAGCCGGGCGCGGGCGACGAACTGCAACTCACGGACGGACTGCGCGGGCTGCTGCAGCGCGAGAAGCTGTACGCCTATGTCTACGAAGGCCGCCGCTTCGATACTGGCGACAAACTCGGCTTCCTGAAAGCGACGGTTGAGTTTGCGTTGAAACGCGCGGACCTGGGCGGGGACTTCCGGGAATATCTGAAAAATTTGAAGCTGTGAATATGCTGCGACGGGGCTTCGCCCCGTTTTGCGGAGCAGAGCCCTGCCACCACACAAACTTCGGGTCAGTCTTTCAGCGTCGCTTTCATCTTCTTCGATTTTTCTTCCACGCCGAGCGCCAGCTTCTCTTTGTGGGTTCCGAGTTTCTTCGCGATCGCAGCATCCGCAAGCCCGAGTATTTGTGCCGCCAAAATTCCGGCATTGGTTGCGCCGGGCTTGCCGATGGCGACCGTCGCTACCGGAATGCCTGCCGGCATTTGCACGGTCGCTAGCAGCGAATCCAAGCCCTGCAGGGAAGTCGAAGGAATGGGGACGCCGATCACCGGCAAAGTGGTGTGCGCCGCGATTACGCCCGCCAGGTGCGCCGCTCCGCCCGCGCCCGCGATGATCACGCGAATGCCGCGTCCAGCAGCCTTGCGCGCGTAATCGGCCGTGCGATCGGGCGAGCGATGCGCTGAAGTTACATCGACCTCATATGCGATCCCGAATTCATCGAGCGCTTTTCCGGCTTCGCGCATGATCTCCAGGTCGGAGTCACTGCCCATCACGATTGAAACGAGTGGCTTGGCCATGATTGGTTTGCGTCCATCCGCTAGCTCTTCTTCAGTGCCCGTGCCGCAATGTCTCTGCGATAGTGCGCACCCTCGAATCCGATCTTCGCGCACGCTTCATAGGCGCGCTGCACCGCCGTCTCTAACTCCGCGGCCCGCGCTGTCACTCCTAGCACGCGCCCGCCGGAAGTGTAGAAGGCATCGTCGCGTTTGGACGTCCCGGCATGGAAGACCTTTACGCCGTCCACCTTTGCCGCATCCTCCAGGCCGGCGATTTTCTTGCCCGCCTCGTAGGCCCCTGGATAACCGCCCGAAGCCATCACCACACACACCGCCGCATCGTTCGACCATTTGAAATCGCCGTCGCTGGTGCGGCCGTCGATCGATGCCTCCATCGCCTCGACCAGGTCGCTTTCGAGGCGCATCAAAACGGGCTGCGTCTCCGGATCGCCGAAGCGGCAGTTGAATTCGAGCACCATGGGGCCGCGCGCGGTCATCATCAGGCCGCAATAGAGGACGCCTTTATATTCCGCTCCTTCGGCCTTCATGCCGGCGACGACGGGCCGCGCGATGTGCGCGACGAGCCAGTCGCGCATCTGCTCATCGACAATGGTCCTCGTCGTGTAGGCGCCCATGCCACCGGTGTTGGGGCCATTGTCGCCGTCGCCCACGCGCTTGTGATCTTGGGCGGCGACCAGCGGCGCCACGCGCTCGCCGTCGCTCACCACCAGAAAAGAAAGTTCGTCGCCTTCGAGAAACTCTTCCAGCACCACCCGCGATCCGGCTTCGCCCAGCATTCTGCCGCTAAGCATTTCATTGGCGACGGTGGAGGCCTCGTCTTTGCTTTTGGCGATGACCACGCCCTTGCCGGCAGCCAGTCCATCGGCCTTCACCACGATGGGAGTGTGGAAGTGCGGCAGCGCATCGCGCACCTGTTCCGAAGAATCGCAGATCGCATAATGCGCCGTGGGAATGTGGTGGCGTTGCAGGAATTCTTTGGCAAAGCTCTTGCTGGTCTCAAGTTGTGCCGCAGCTTGGGTGGGGCCGAACGCGCGCCAGCCTCGGCGCGTGAATTCGTCCACCAGTCCGAGCATCAGCGGCAATTCCGGCCCCACGATGGTGAGGTCGGGCTGGATCCGGTTCGCGAGCGCGACCATGGAGTCGAGGCTCTTAACGTCTACCGCGACGCACTCCGCCTCACCCGCGATCCCGCCGTTCCCGGGCGCGCAGTAGATTTTCGTGACTCGCGGCGACTGCCGGAGCTTCCACACCAAGGCATGCTCCCGTCCGCCGCTGCCAATGACCAGGACTTTCATAATTGAACATTCAAGGGTAGGGGCGGGAGGAGATGATGTCAAACGCAATCTGACCTCTGACCTCTGCAATCTTTCCGTTAACTGTGCTTAACGCTTCGCCGTATAATACAGTTCACGTGATCACCGTTTCCAAAGAGGACTACCTTAAGGCGATTCTCGAAGCCGAGAGCGAAGGGGAAGCCGTCATTTCGGCGACCCTCGCCCACTGGCTCAAGGTTTCGCCTCCGGCAGTGACCATGGCCGTACGCCGGCTGAAGAAGGACGGCCTGGTGCGGGTGAATGCCGACGGACGCGTTCGCCTGACCGCTGCCGGAAAGAAGATTGCCCGCAAGCTGACGGTTCGCCACCACCTGATCGAACGCATGCTCGCTGAAATTTTCGGCATGGAATGGTACAAGGTGCACGACGAGGCGGAACGTTTGGAACACGCGGTCTCGCCCGATTTCGAGGCCAGGCTGCTCGCTAAACTTGGGCGTGGAGTCGCGTGTCCGCACGGCAATCTGACTGAACTGGAGAGTCCCGCCAGCCGCCGCCGTCGCGGCCTGCTGCTGCTGGCTCAGGCCGAACCCGGGGAGAACTTTCAGGTGAGTGGGATCTACGAACGCGATCGCCAGTTGCTGGAGTTTCTGGAACAGCGCGGCATCCGCCCCGGGGCCAAAGTTCATGTTGCGCATCGCAATTACGACCAGACGCTGACCCTGACCACCGGCGCCGGCCGGGTCTCGCTCGGTGTATCCGCAGCTGAAAAGGTCTGGGTTAAAGCGGCGGAGGGGAAAGCCGATTCCAAAGGGTAAAGGCTCGCCCGCTCGCTGATCCAGAAATTGCTGCCTTCGCACCAAAAGAGATCCAATACCTCACAGTCACAAAAGTAATTAACCGTAGTTTATGTCGTGATGTATACTTGCGCTAACTAGCCGGCGAGTGACGGCCCCACTCCCCCTTTCGCGCGGCATCGATGGAATGAGTGAACCAAAGACAGCAGCGGAGCCGCGAGGGTTAACCGTGACCCGATCGAACGTCGTCATCACGCATGAGGACATCGATCGGGCGCACGACCGCGAACGGGTTTCGGAGACGCGGGCGCGGCGCGGATTCCGCCCACGGTTGCGGTTGTTCTGGTTGCTCATTGGTCCCGGCATCCTGGTGATGCTCGGCGAAAATGATGGTCCCAGCATGCTGTCGTATGCTGCCACCGGGGCGCGGTTCGGCATCGGCTTTTTCCTGCCGTTCGTCGTGCTCACATTCCTCATGGCTTGCGTGGTGCAGGAAATGACCGTGCGTTTGGGCGCGGCCACGCATCGCGGACACGCGGAGTTGATCTTCGATCGCTTCGGTCCGTTCTGGGGTTGGTTCTCGATGATCGACCTCATGGTAGGCAATTTTCTGACGCTGGTCACAGAGTTTATCGCCATCCGCGCCGGGCTGGGATTCTTCGGGGTGCGCCCGGCGGTTGCGGTCTTGGGCGCCCTGTTAGTGCTCTCCGTCGCGCTCATCACGCACCGGTACTGGACTTGGGAGCGGATCATTTTAGGCGCTGCCATGTTCAACCTGGTGTTTGTGCCGGTAGCGCTGCTGACCCATCCGGACTGGGGGGCGGTAGGTCGCGCAATGGTGACCTGGAGACCGCTGCCTAGTGGGCCCGTCCAGGAGACGGTTCTGATCCTGCTAGCCGATATCGGAGCGACCGTTACTCCGTGGATGTTATTCTTTCAACAAAGCGCGATTGCCGATAAGGGTCTCACCACGCGCGACATCCACTTCGGGCGCGTGGACACGATGCTGGGAGCGGCTTTGGCGACAGTCGCCGCGCTGGCGACCATGCTGGCGACGGCTCCGCTGTTCCTGCACCACATGTCGACCGCGAATTTCGAGGCCGCCGAATTCGCCCAGGCACTGCAGCCGTTTATTGGACATTGGGGAGCCGCGCTTTTCGCCCTGGGCATCTTCGAGGCGGGGATGGTCGCGGCAATCACCATTTCGACGTCATCCGCGTATGCCTTCGGAGAAGTCGCGCGCCGCCCGCACAGTTTGAATCTCCCCTTCCGGCAGGGAAAGGCCTTCTATCTCGTTCTGCTGGTCGAAGCGACTGCCGCGGCGGGACTGGTCCTGGTTCCGGGAATACCACTCGTATACATCGTACTGCTGGTGAACGTGATCGCCGTGCTCGCCATGCCTCCGGCGCTGCTTTTCCTGTACATGCTGGTGAACGACCGTGAAATCATGGGAGCGCTGGTCAGTCCACTATGGGCGAATGTGCTGGCACTGGGGGTCGTGATCATACTGATTGGCGCCGGCCTGCTGTTCGGAATCAGTGTGATTGCGCCCAATGCGCTGGCGATTATTGGAGGCAGGTAAATGGAAAAGCAATTTGATTCTGCGCCGGAGGATGAAGTGAGCCGCGAAGAGCTCACCACGGTGATGACATCGCTGGAGCCTGACCAGCTTATTTCCACCAAGGAGCACCATCATTGTCCTCGACGGCGGCTCACTTGGGCTGAGATGCTGCTGTTCTGGGCGCTCAGAATCTATCTGGTCTTCATGGTCGGCGTGGTGGTCTACCAGATTTGGACAAGCGTGCGCTAGGATTTTGCAATTGTGTAGTTGGCAATCTTGCAATTTGAAAGCCTTCATCGCCCCCGTTTCCCAGAAGAGCCGCGCACGCTGACCTCAAATTCCCAAATTCCACAATTGCCGATTTACAAATGATTTCCTCGAAACGAATTACACTATTTACTCTTGTCACTGCGCCCGGTCCGTGCCGGAGCTTGAAAGAAGGCCATCATGTCATCGAATAGTTTTGGCGCTCGCGCGACTTTTAAAGTCGGCAACAAAGAATACGAAGTCTATCGTCTCGACGCTCTCGACAAGCAGGGCATCTCCACCCGCCACTTGCCGTTCTCTCTGCGCATTCTGCTGGAGAACCTGCTGCGCACAGAAGACGGGCGCAACGTAACGCAGGACGAAATTCGCGCGCTCGCGGCGTGGAACAAGCATTCGAAGCCTGAAAAAGAAATCGCCTTCACGCCCAGCCGCGTTCTGCTGCAGGATTTCACCGGCGTCCCCGCGGTGGTCGATCTCGCCGCCATGCGCGACGCCATGAAGCGCCTGGGCGGCGACCCCAAGCTCATCAATCCGCTGCAGCCCGCCGAACTGGTCGTCGACCACTCGGTGCAGGTCGATGAATTCGGCTCGTCCGGCGCCTTCGATGTGAACGCCCTGCTGGAATTTCAGCGGAACAAAGAACGCTACGCGTTTCTGCGCTGGGGACAGACCGGCTTCCGCAATCTCGCCATCGTGCCGCCGGACACCGGCATCGTTCACCAGGTCAATCTTGAATATCTCGCGCGTGTGGTTTTTGTGCACGAAGCAGGCGGCAAGCGCACCGCGTATCCCGACACGCTCGTCGGAACCGACTCGCACACCACCATGGTCAACGGACTCGGCGTGCTGGGCTGGGGCGTGGGCGGCATCGAAGCCGAGGCCGCCATGCTTGGACAGCCCGTCTCCATGCTGATCCCGCTCGTCGTCGGCGTGAAACTCACCGGACGCCTGCGCGAAGGCGCCACGGCAACCGACCTCGTTCTCACCATCACCGAGATGTTGCGCAAGCACGGCGTTGTCGGCAAGTTTGTCGAGTACTTCGGCCCTGGCTTGCAAGACCTGCCACTCGCCGATCGCGCCACCATCGCCAACATGGCCCCCGAATACGGGGCGACTTGCGGCATCTTCCCCATCGACAAGGAAAGTCTGCGCTACCTGAAACTCACCGGCCGCAGTGACGAGCAGATCGCGCTGGTCGAAACCTACGCCCGTGAGCAGGGACTTTTTCATGACGCCAATACGCCCGAAGCCGAATACTCCGAGCTGCTGAGTCTTGATCTTGCAACGGTCGAATCGAGTCTTGCCGGCCCCAGGCGTCCGCAGGATCGAGTCGTGCTGTCGAAAGCGGGTGAATCGTTCGAGAAGGCGTTGCCGGGCTTGATGAAGGCAAAGGCGACGACGGGCGAGCCGAAGACCGCCGCTAACGGTCATCTGCATCACGGCAGTGTGGTGATCGCGGCGATCACCAGTTGCACGAACACCTCGAACCCGTCAGTGCTTATCGCCGCCGGACTGCTGGCGAAAAAAGCTGTCGAGCGCGGCCTCGAAGTGCCGGCATGGGTGAAAACCTCGCTCGCCCCCGGATCGAAGGTCGTGCGCGACTATCTCGAAAAAGCCGGCCTGATGCCGTATCTGGAGAAGCTGAAGTTCCACATCGTCGGCTACGGCTGCACCACCTGTATCGGAAACTCGGGTCCGCTGCCGGTTGAAGTTTCGAAAGAAATCGACGAGAAAAATCTGGTCGTTGCCTCGGTGCTCTCCGGCAATCGCAACTTTGAGGGTCGCATCAACTCTGAAGTCCGCGCCAACTACCTGATGTCGCCGCCGCTGGTGGTGGCTTTCGCTCTCGCGGGACGCATCGACATTGATCTGCGGAAATTCGATCTGCGCAAGGATCCCGTAGGAAAAAGCAAGAACGGCAAGCCCGTCTACCTCGCCGACATCTGGCCCTCGCAGCAGGAAGTCGAAACGGCGATGGCAAGCGCGATTACGTCTGAGATGTTTCGCAAGAGCTATGCCGAGGTGTACTCGGGCGACGAGCGCTGGCGCGGGTTGCCGGTTCCGAAGGGCGAGACTTACGCGTGGGAAAAAGACTCCACCTATATTCGCCAGGCGCCGTACTTCGATGACATGAAGCTCAAGCCGTCCGCCGTCGAGGACATCAAGGGCGCGCGCGTGCTGGCCGTGCTCGGCGACAGCGTTACCACCGACCACATTTCTCCCGCAGGCTCGATTAAGAAAGATGGCCCGGCTGGCAAATACCTGATTGCCCATGGCGTGCAGCCGGCGGATTTCAATTCTTACGGATCGCGGCGCGGCAATCACGAAGTGATGGTGCGCGGCACGTTCGCCAATGTCCGCCTGCGCAATAAAATGGTGAACACCGAAGGCGGATTCACCCGCCACTTGCCCGATGGCGCGGAAATGTCGATCTTCGACGCGTCCGAAAAGTACCATGCCGAAAAAGTTCCACTCGTGATTCTTGCGGGCAAGGAATACGGCTCCGGAAGCTCGCGGGACTGGGCGGCCAAGGGACCGCGCCTGCTCGGCGTTCGCGCCGTGATTGCGGAAA
>Ga0326728_10020837_pt1 | contig 12429 bp, 9 predicted proteins | sample MB3enrmetagenome_FD_207602 | JGI IMG/M metagenome (GOLD analysis project Ga0326728, IMG submission 207602) | Lab enriched peat soil microbial communities from McLean, Ithaca, NY, United States - MB31MN | ecosystem: Environmental > Terrestrial > Soil > Wetlands > Peat | place: USA: New York...
CTCCGTCCTCCTTTGATAATCCAGACAATTGGCAAAACATGCCATGCAGCCCTCACCACTGATTTTCGACATTTCCGGGCTCCGGCCGGCAGCGGCAAGGCAATGAGGATTCCTGCAAGGACCTTAAGACTAAAATCGCCATCTTGAACTGTTGGAAACAGGAAGCAGATTTGTAGCGGGAATTTGATTGGTTACATGATACCACCCCGTCCGCGGGAATGTAAAGCGCCTACACCTCACAAAGGATTCATTTGACAGGCGACAAGTTTGCTAGTATACAATTTACTCGCATACAAGCATGTCCAGGCTAAGCCAATGCCGGAGGGGTTAATGAATCCAGATAAGTGCATCTTTTTTCAGCTTGCCAAGGCCAATCAGCTGGGGGGCAAATTCCTCGCGCAGAAAGTGGCCGGACTCAATATTACGCCTGTGCAGGCGTTGGTGCTGGGCTTTCTCAAAGAAGAGGACGCGATGACGGCCGTCGAGCTCGGAAGGAAGACGGAACTTGACAGCGCGACTTTGACAGGAATTATAGACCGCCTGGAAACGGCCCGGCTAATCGAGCGCCGGAGCAATCCCGACGATCGCCGTTCCATCCGGATTCATCTGACGAGGAGGGGAAATGAAGTAGGTGCGGAGGCTTCCAGGTTGATCGCGGAAGCCAATCAGGAGTTCCTGCGGGGTCTCTCGGAGAAGGAAATGCGTGTTTTGCATGAGACTATTGCAAAATTACGCCGGCAAGCTGTGAGTATTCAAGCGGGGTAGGAATCGTCTGGACAATGCTGCCGAATCGGAACCCGAGCCGTGATCCGGAGGCGGACGGGCTCGGAAATCCGGCCGCATCGTCAACGTGGAAACCCTGTGCAACCGGCCGATGTGCCGTCTGAGAGGGGGATCTATGGGAAAAAGATACAACACCGGCTGTGTCCTTTGTGCGCAAAACTGCGGTCTTGAGGTGGAGGTTGAAGACAACCGCATCGTCAAAGTCAAGGCGGATAAATCAAACGTTCGAAGCGAAGGCTATGTTTGCAGGAAGGGACTTAACATCGCATGGCACCAGCACAACGCAGACCGGCTTCGATATCCCCTTAAGCGGGTGGGAGATCGATTTGAGAGGGTCACATGGGACCATGCCATAGATGAGATCTCTGCAAGGCTCAGGGAGATTATCGACCTGCATGGCCCGCGCTCCTTCGCTTACATGGGTGGCGGCGGGCAGGGCTGTCATTTTGAGGCCGCTTTCGGCGTTCGCCTCCTCCGGGGATTGGGTTCTCAATATCACTACGGAGCCCTCGCCCAGGAATTTTCCGGCATGTTTTGGGTCCATGGCCGCACTTTCGGCCGCCAGTCCATTCACCCGGGTCCCGATATCGACAATACGGACCTTCTCCTCGCGATCGGCTGGAACGGTATGCAAAGCCACCAGATACCACAGGCCCCACGGCATCTTCAGCGGATCTCGAAAGACCCCGAAAAACTTCTGATAGTCGTAGACCCGCGCCTCTCAGAGACGGCCCGGATAGCGGATATCCATCTTCCCATCCGTCCGGGAACGGACGCGCTGCTGCTAAAAGCGATGATCGCCATAGTTCTCGATGAAGGCTGGGAAAACAAGACCTACATACAGGAACGGACCTCAGGATTTGACCGTGTGAAATCGCTCTTTGAGAATTTCGATGCCCGTGCCGCCGTTCGCACCTGTCATCTCGATTTCGACCGTGTTCGTGAGGTCTGCCGCCTTTTTGCCACCCGCAATTCATGCCTGCGCTATGACCTGGGAGTGATGATGAATCGTCACAGCGCAACGTCGTCCTATCTTGCGGTAATTTTTCAGGCGCTCTGCGGACGGATCGGCGTCAGGGGAGGCGTCGTATTTCCGGGCCACATGATGCCCATAGGGTCTCATTCAGACGAAAAGGACCCCAAAGTGTGGCGGACCTTGGCTACAAATTTTTTCCCGGTTTCAGGGGTGTATCCCCCAAATGCCATGCCGGAGGAGATCCTCTCGAATCATCCCGAGAGGCTGCGGGCGGTGATCGTCGCAGGCTCCAACCCTCTGCGTTCTTACGCCGATACTACCGCTTACGAAGAAGCCTTCAAACGGCTCGATCTTCTGGTTACGACCGACATCGCCATGACTGAAACCGCCGTTTTGTCTCACTACGTGCTTCCGTCGCGGTCCGCCTATGAGTCATGGGACGGATCGTTTTTCCCCCTCACTTTTCCCGGTATTTTCTTTCAGATGCGGCGGCCCCTGGTGGACCCGGAGGGTGAAACCCTGGAGCCGGGGGAGATACATTTACGGCTCGCAGACCGGCTTGGACTGATACCGCCTATCCCTGAAAGTCTGTATAAGGCCGCAGAGGCCGGACACAACGAGTATAGCATGGCCCTTTTCGAATATGTGGCAAAGGAACCGAACGCCATGAGGATGATGCCTTTCATCCTGGGGAAAACACTTGGCAAGGCGATGGGATCCGTCCACCTGGCAACATTATGGGGCATGCTGCAGGCTGCGCCGAAATCATTCCACGAGAATGCCGCTCGGGCAGGATTTAAGCCGGGGCCGGGGCTGGGGGAGGAGGTCTTCCAGAAGATCATCGACCGTCCGGAGGGAATCTGGATCGGCCGGGTCGACCCGGGGCACAATCTCGGAAACCTCCGGACAGAAGACGGCAGGATTTGCATGCATATCCCCGAGCTTTTGGACACCATCGCAGGCCTCGACTCAGAGCGCGAAGAAAAATCGCTCACGATTGACCCTGCCTTTCCGCTGATCCTTATGGCCGGACGTCATATCTCCGTAAATGCCAATACTCTCATGAGAAACCCGGCCTGGAACGAAGGTAAAAGGGCCTGCACCCTCACGATGCATCCGGCGGACGCCGATGCCCTCCAGTTGTCGGACGGCCAGACGGTGCGAGTGACGACTGAAGCGGGCTCGGAGTTAATCGAACTGGAGGTTTCAGCGAATGCCTGCAGGGGGCATGTCACGATGCCCCACGGATTCGGGCTGGTGTATGACGGCATTGCGCACGGGGCTAACGTGAACCGATTGACGAAAAATACCAACCGCGATCATCTCGGCACGCCTATGCACCGTTATGTGCCCTGCCGGGTGGAGGCGATGTAACACACGGTAAAGCGGACCGGCAGTGCCGGTAAGATTTTTTGCCTCAGCTTTTCTAAATGCCCGGGGAGCTGTGCCCACCGGACCCCGGTCGCCGCTGTGCGGCCTGCACCCAGCCGCCCCCGCCGAGTGCCCGGCCATACGCGGGGCTGAAACCGGGAGGCGCGGGTACCCTTAATAGTGAAAAATCACTCCGCCGTTTCACCAAAAAACCTAACCGGAAACTGCTCAAAGTAGACCCTTCCCCGCATTATACGTGATTCTCCCGGGATGACCAAAATGTCACCGTCCCGGCATGAATCGGTCATTCATAGCTGATAAGCATGGAGAAAGCTCAATGAATGTGAGCATCGATCTGTCAAAGACATCCTGGGGGAGTGGAAGAAATGAAAGGCATATTCGCAGGGTTCTTCGTTGGCATCGTCATGCTTGCAGCTTCGGCGGTCTTATTTCCCGCCGCGACTTATACGGCGCCTCAGCCGCGCGCTATTGACAATAACGATACAGTCGTCCTGCGAGGAAATGTGCATCCGCTTACGCGTCCTGAATTCGACACGGGACCTTCAGACCCGTCCCTTCCTATGGAGCGCATGATACTTTCCCTGCGTTTAAGCAGTGCCAGACAGGCCGAATTGGACAGGCTCCTCACCGAACTTCACGATCCTGCTTCCTCAAACTATCATCAATGGCTCACTCCGGAGGAATTCGGCTTGCGCTTTGGACCGTCACAGGATGATATCGATGCAATAACGGGTTGGCTTGTTGCCGGCGGTTTCGTTGTTGATGAAGTCGCCAAAGGGCGCCTGTGGATAAATTTCTCAGGTCCTGTCGTCGCTGTTGACCGCGCCTTTCATACCGAAATCCACGATTATTACGTTAACGGGCGGCTTCATCATGCAAACGACAGAGACCCTTCGATACCGCGAGCGTTGTCGGACCTGGTGGCAGGCGTCGTCTCTCTCCATGACTTCCCGCTCAAGATGATGCACAGTGCAGCGTACCCGGTCGAACCTGATTACACCGACGCCAACGGCGCGCATTGGCTTGCGCCGGGAGATTTTGCCATAATCTATGACGTAAATGCGCTCTACAGCGCTGGAATAAACGGCAGCGGCCAAAGCATTGCAATAGTGGGGCGTACGCACCCGTCGACAGCCGCCTCCGACTGGGCCGCTTTCCGGAGCACGATGGGTCTGCCCGCCAATGCTCCCCACATTATAGTGAACGGCCCCGACCCCGGTGACCAAGGCACCGACGAGGACTTTGAAGCCAACCTCGACGTCGAATGGTCGGGCGGTGTGGCACAGAATGCCTCTATTTTATTCGTTACATCGAAGTCAACCTCTTCCACGGATGGCGTGGACCTGTCCGCCGAGTATATCGTGGACAACAACCTGGCAGCGGTGATGAGCACAAGCTTCGGCGAGTGCGAGCAGGACCTGGGAACAAGTGAGAATGCCTTTTATAATGGTCTGTGGCTGCAAGCCGCCTCACAGGGAATAACATCCTTCGTCTCTTCAGGCGATTCCGGCGCAGCAGGCTGCGACGCCGATACCGATTCATCTGGCAATGGACTCGGAGTCAACGGACTCGCTTCAACACCCTACAATGTGGCCGTGGGAGGGACCGAGTTCAATGAAGGCTCAGGCACTTACTGGAATGCGACCAACGGTACGGGAGACGTATCGGTCATAAGCTACATACCGGAAATAGCGTGGAACCAAAGCGGCGATGTGTCGGGCGGTTCAGGGCTGTTGGCCTCGGGCGGCGGCGCTTCGACAATATACGCCAAACCGGCATGGCAGGCAGCGCCAGGGGTCCCTTCAGGAAATTACCGTTACGTTCCCGATGTTGCCCTTAGCGCAGCAACCCACGACGCCTATCTGGTCGTGCAACAGGGGGACTTGTACGGTGTGGGCGGCACGTCGGCATCATCTCCATCATTTGCAGGACTTATGGCGCTTGTCGTGCAGAAAAGAGGCCAGCGGCAGGGAAACGCCAATGTGGAGCTTTATCAGATCGGCAACGCACAGTACAACTCTAAAGGTACTGTAGTTTTCCACGACGTTACCTCAGGCAATAACAGTGTCCCTGGAGTGACAGGATACTCTTGTACGACAGGCTATGACCCTGTTACGGGTCTCGGTTCGGTGGACGCCTCTGCGCTCGTGAACGCGGAAACACTTTTCCCCGGCTCGCCGACCAAGATAACGGTGGCGGTCGGCAATGGGCAGGCCACTGTCTACTTTACCGCCCCGGCATCAAGCGGCGGCAGCTCCATCACTTCATACACTGTAACCGCTTATCTTGTCACCAACGGTACTGTTACTTCGGTGGCCGCCACCGCAACAGGCGCCTCCAGCCCTATCACCGTCACAGGGCTTGTTAACGCAGACACTTATATCTTCACGGTGACTGCCACCAATTCCTATGGGACCGGACCGGCCTCGGCGGCATCAAGCAGCGTCACAATTGGAGCTACCCCGGCGCCGGCTATCGGTCCGTGGGGCTTCCTGGCTGCAGTAATCGGGCTGGGGGGCTTCCTGGCTCGGTGGCGCCGTCATTTATGAAGATGATATTCAGGACTTATCCGTAAACAATATTGCACCTCTCTAATGATTTTACTATGTTCCCGCTGGTTCCACCCTAAAATGCCGGCCATGAGGAGAAATGAGAAAAACTCGGGTGATTATTTTTCCGCTGGCTTTCCAGGTGATGACAATTTCCGGTGACCTCCTCGCTTATCTCAGCAAAACAGGCCGGGGCGTTGGTGTGGAAGATCTCCTTATTGCATCCGGTGCTTTGAGCACTAATTGCGTCTGATTACGTCCCGGCGACAGTAATCATCTTGCCTGGGAGTGCATATCCTGGATATTGATAACCGGCTGGAGTCCATCTGAATGCCTCCCGGGTTCTATTCCCTGGGAAACGCGGTTATCCTTTACAGGCCGCAGGAAGATTTTGAAAAGATGGTGTTCCGGGTTGTGGTTGCTTAAGTTTCTTTCATCCTTGCTTCACCATGGAGCGTCGAATGCACGCTGATATTCTGGAACTGAGTGAAAGGCGTCTAAAAAAATTAAAGCCTGCACAGCTTGCGCGGGAACTGATGGGCATTCCGGCCAAGAGGCGGTTGGAGCTGATCGTTGAAAGGCCCGATGCTCAATCGGTGGTTGCGGCGCTCGATGCAAACGACTTCTTCCACACCGTACAGGAAATCGGCGCCGACGATTCTTTGCCTCTTCTCGCCCTGGCGGGTCTCGAGCAACTGAATCACCTTTTCGACGTCGACTGGTGGCGCAGGGACACCCTGGAACCCGCAAAGGCGCTGATCTGGATGGAGCGGCTTTGGAAAGCGGGCGGCTCAAACCTGTTCGAATGGCTCTCAAGTGCCGATTTCGAACTGCTGATCTCTCTTTTTAAGCAATGGGTAACGGTCGATATGGCTCCAGAGGACATCGATCTGGTCGAGGCGGTCGAAACATTGCCCAATAGAACGCTCGACGACACTTATTTCTGGGAATCCAGATATCCACAGTACGAAGACCTGGTTGCCCATCTGCTCACTATGATCTTCGAAACGAACTACGGCTTCTTCAAGGAACTGATGAACAGCGTCATTTATGCATCCGCAGCGGAAGTTGAGGAAAGCGCCTATCACTTTCATCGCGCCAGGCTGGAGGATCATGCCGTCCCCGACTATTACGACGCATTGGAAATCTACAGGTCAATCGGGCCGGATGAATTTGCCGAGAAAGAATCAGCCGAAATATCCGGCGAGGACGCGCCTCTTCCGTCCTTCGCACTTGCGCTTCTGCCCGAGGGCGACCTGTTGGCCCGGGTCATCCGGGATATCGAAGATCCCGGTCAGGTTGAAACCCTCCAGGTCGAGATGGCAGCTCTTGCAAACAAAGTTATCGTTGCCGACCAGCTTGCTCCGGACAATTCAGGGGCCCTTCGGCAGGCAGTCGAGAAGTCGCTTGCCTACGTCAATTTGGGGCTGGAACTGCGGTCCGGGTCCAATAAGGAAAAAGCCTCGAAAATTGTACGCGGCAACTTCCTGGAGCATCTTTTCAGACTGGCGCAGGCCGAGGTCGCCAGGATAAGGGTACGTCTTCAGCAAACCGTTCAGAAGGGCTGGCTAAGGCAATGCGCGACAGGCATAAAGTGCCTCGATGGTGAATGGTTCGATGCTGCCGAGGAACTTCTGGCCAGAACCCCCAGGATAATGAAGGTCGGAACGGGCGCAAATGCTTCGAGTGAACCTCCGGCATTCGAATTTTTCAGGACACCGCGGGACCTCGCGAGAGCCGGTCATATTGTGGACGTAATCGACAGCGCCGGGGATATTTATCAATTGCTGAGCGCCCATACAAAGGTACCTGCTCCCGGCCCCGGGTTTTGGACCGGGGGCCAGCTGCGGGCACCGGAAGATATTACCCTTGGCGTTATGGTCCTGACGGCGGCGGCCAATTTCCTGGCTTCCGGCAGATGGGAGGCTGAGCCTCTTCCTCGCTCGGCATGGGCGGAATTATTTCCGCTTCTTGACCCGCCGGCCATCGGCAGGGCAATCATGGACTGGCTTCGGCGGTCTCTACCCGGCGGAGAAAGAAAATCTCTTGCCGAGTCTTATCTTGTCCCCGTCTTACGGGACTACGAATTAGAAATGCGTCCATTTTCAGGGCAAAACTTACCTGAGATGGAGATGGTGAAGTTCTTTATGTTCAGTGAATGAGCAGAGACCCTGAAAGTAAAGATACCCTGGCATACGCCATTGCAACTTTACTTTAATGTAAATGTTTGGCCGGCAACGCAGGGCCGGTCTTGTTCTCTTTCTTGCCCACCGAAAAACCCGGCATGCCCTTTTCAACGATGAATACCCCGGCATTCCTGTGCATCGGCTTGTCCGGGTCCACCACCGCATAAGCGGTTATGATTTCGGCTACGCCGCCGTTGGTGATGAAGGTCTTGCTCCCGTTCAGGATATAATAGTCGCCGTCGCGCCCGGCCCGGCAGCGCAGCCGCGCAACGTCCGATCCCGCCGCCGGTTCGGTAAGTGCGAAAGCGCCAAGGCTCTCGCCGGAAGCAAGCCTGGTCAGGTATTTTTGCTTTTGGGCTTCATTTCCGGCCAGCATGATTGGAAGGCTCGCCAGTTCCTGGTCGGTTATGAGATCCCGCAGGCCGCATCAACCTTGCACAGCTCCTCGACAACGATGGCCATTGCCAGGACCCCCGCCCCCGAACCGCCGTATGCCTCCGGGAAGTCAATTCCGATAAGCCCTTTTTCCCGCAAAAGTTCTACCATGGACCAGTCGAATTTGGCCTCTTCATCCCGCTGAGCGGCCCCGGGGGCCACCTTTTCCCTGGCCAGACGGCGCGCCATATTCTGCAGCATGCGTTGTTCTTCGGTGAGATCGTATTGCATAGTCTGTTACTCCTTGTTTCAAGCGATGAATGAGGAACATGAACGAATCGGTAAGGAGGGCAGTATCCACTCAAGGTCTCAAAGATTGAATTGCCGGGTTGCAGATGGCTTTGATTTTTCCTTCGACCAAACACCGTGAGAAACCACGAAAATTTTATTGCTTTCCCCATATGGTGTTGCCTGCTCCCTCCTGTAATGTGAGAACTTAAACCTTGCTTCCAACTGACAAATCTCACTAATCTGGTATAAAGAGCACGAATTGGAGGTGTTGACCGACTGGAGTATTTCTGCTCCAATTCCTCTAACCGGGAGGCCTCGCAGGTGAGTTTACCGACATTATCAAAATTATCGAAAGCTCAAACGGCAGCCGTCGAATATCTGGAAGGACCTGCCCTGATTTGTTCCGGCGCTGGAGCCGGCAAGACTGCAACAATAGTTGCCAAGTTCGAGTACCTAATCGGGAGCGGATACGAGCCCAGGCGAATCCTTTGCATCACCTTCACGAACAAGGCGGCAAACGAGTTAAAAGACAGGCTCACAAATTCTACCGGACGATGGATCAAGGATTTTCCCTGGGTGAGGACCTTTCATTCCTCGATGCTCCAGATCCTGAAAGCGCATCCGGCGGAAACCGGCTTCAAAAACCCGATAACCATATACGATGGAACCGATCAGATCGGGCTCTTAAAAAACATTCTGGAAAACGGTTTCAATATTGAAGGCAAGTTTGCCAGGGCAATCAGGGCGCATATCAGCAGGGCCAAAAATTCCCTGAAACCCGATCTCTATATACATTCGGTAAAACAATTCAGAAAACTCGATTTCATCTTCGAGCACTACAACCGGAGGCTCAAAGAGTCGAATGCCATGGATTTCGACGATATCCTGCTCCATGCCCGCGATCTGCTTGTGAACGAGCCTCAAATTCGAACTGCGTACCAGGACCTGTTCCAGTACATTCTTCTCGATGAACACCAGGATTCCAATTCCATCCAGAACGCCATAATCAAGCTCCTGGTAAAAAACGGCAATATCACTGTGGTGGGTGACTTTTCACAATCCATCTACGGTTTCAGAGGGGCGGAGCCGAGTTATTTTGTCCGTTTTCCTTCGGAATACGAAGGTACAAAGGTCTTTCTGCTCGAACAAAACTATCGCTCCACGGCCCCAATCGTAGAACTGGGCAATGAAATCATCAGCTTCAACAACGAAGAAATGAAAAAGAATTGCTTCAGCACTGAACCCGGCAAGCTGCCCTCGCTGAGAGGTTTCGATAATTCCTACCTGGAGGCCAGGTGGGTCGCCGAAAAATGCCGCGCCTACCGATACGACGGGATCGATTTTGACCAGATGGCGGTCCTCTTCAGGACAACGTTCATCAGCCGGGTTTTTGAAAAGGCATTCAATGAACTCGGGGTACCCTACAAACTCGTCGGAGGGGTCTCATTCTTTGAACGGCGGGAGATCAAGGACCTCGTAAGTTACCTTGCATGTGCGGTGAACCCGAAGGACGACGTCGCCTTTGAACGAATACTTAATGTTCCAAAAAGAGGCATAGGCAGGAAATCAATTCAAAAAATAAGGGATGTCGACCTTCCCGGGGCCTCTTTGATGGAGAAAAGTCCTATAGCCATTCAGAAAAAAATCGGCCTGCAAAAGGTGGCCGGAGAGATAGGGATGGTGCTCTTCATCCTCGATCTCATCAAAGCTATGCCGCCTAAGCAGGCCCTTGAAGAAGTCATGGACATCACTCATTATCGCGACTACCTGGAGGCCTGCACAGGCGATGGTGATGAGGGCAGTCTTGTATCACGCATGGAAAACATAGAGGAGCTTCTGAGCATAGCCGAGGGCAGGCAAAGTATAGAGGAGTTTCTGGAGGACTGCGCCCTGCGTACTGAAGATGAAGATGATGACGAATCCGGGGACAAAGGGGTACGTCTGTCCACGATCCATGCGGCCAAAGGGCTCGAGTTCCATACCGTGTTTCTGGTAGCGTGCGAGTCGAACGTTCTTCCCCACTGGCGCTCCGTTGACGAGGACGACGGCAATTTCAACGGTGCTAACGTCGAAGAAGAGCGCAGGCTGTTTTACGTCGCCTGCACCAGGGCCGCGCGCAACCTCAACATTTCTTACGCCAACACGCGGCAAAATAAAAGCAGCGGAATCAGTCCGTTTTTGGAAGAACTTTCCGGCGAGCACTTGAACCGGCTGGATTAGTATACGGACGTTGAAGTGATCAGTGAACCGCCAAGTACGAAAGTCCCGATGCCCGATGACCTTAAATGAGAGAATGAAATATCTGCGGGACTTTTGCTCGTTTTATCGCGCACAACCTCACTGATTCGGGTCCAAAAGAGCCCTGGCGAGTCTGTCGGCCCTCTCGGTCAAAAATGACCCATGATAGCCGTACATAGCTTCAAATGTCAGCCCGGCTACCCTGCGCAAGGATTCCTTCGCCTCCTCCAGGTTTGCGGTAAACTCGGGTATCGGCCCCCCGATCTGTCCCTGCTCGTAACGCATCAGGTCCCCCGCGATCAAAAGGGACCGTGTGGGCAGGTACAGGCAAATGTGTCCGGGTGTGTGACCCGGCGTATGGACAATTTGGCAGCAGCCCAGCAGCGACAGCTCTTCTCCGCCGGAAAGACGCAAGTCCACTTTGGTCGGTTGGGCCCGCCTGAGTTCCTTCATCCGCTCCCGAAAAGCGGCAATTTCCTCCTCAGTGGCCGCAGGCATAAGACTCAGTATCCGTTCTATCGGCATTTCCACGATGGGACGGGCAATTGATCCGTCGATGAAGCCGGCATCGTCCTTATGCGCCCATACTTCGGCGCCGGTGAGGTTGACCAGCCCAGTCAGCCCGCCGATATGATCCACATGATGGTGGGTCAAAATAATCCGGCGCACCTGCGATAGAGAATAGCCGATTTGCCTTATATATTCGCAGATCGCGTTTTCCGCTCCCGGAGGGCCGGCATCGATGACCGTAACTGTGCCGCCGTCAACCAGCAAACCTACATTGACGGACATGTTGGCGCCCGGTCCGGGCATAACCAGATTATCAACCAAATGTACTCCAGGAACCAATTCCACGATTATCCCTCTCTTTCATACTCTTTGCCGTCCCAGTGCTCTCCTGTACGCCGTCCTTCTTCCTGCCGCCGGAAGAGGATCGCTGCCGGAAATAGCGCGCCGGCATAAAGAACCGGGCGCCCCCGGCGTCACCCTGTCCTCAGGGAGGCCGGTAGACAAGTTATATTAGTTTCTAACCTGGGTTTCCGGATGGATATAACTTAACACGGAAAGGTCAGTTCAGGTAACGCCAAATGAAAAAGCTACGGGATTAAATTATGCGGTTTGACTTTTTTTGAGAGTCTTGCCTTCCTTGTCCTTTTATCTCACTCCTTTTGCGGAACCACCGGTGCGGCCATCTTTTTGTATCCCGGCGGAAGTTCGAAGAGGGAATCGTCAAGCGGCCCCGGCTTGATATTCTGATACTCCATTATCATTTCCGAGTCTTCAATTTTAATCGGAAACGGAAATTGCTTGGAAATCCAAAAGAAGGTCTTTTCACCGTCTTCATCGGTTTCGTATTTCTTGCAAAGTACGCTGGAGACCGTTTCTTCGCCGAGGAATTTCGCGTTTTTTTCCTTTTCCGCCGTCCATTCTTCAAACGTCTTGTCCGCAGAACGATAAGGCTCTTCCGTATATGTCTTTTCATCCGGTACGATCATCCAGGTCACTTTCTTATCAAGCCGGATGATCATGACCTGGGTTTCGTCTTCATCCGAGGTTTCCTGCCTCACTTTGTCGCCCTTCACAAAAATCTTGCCCTTCATTAGCTGGTCGCCCTTTGGCATTATGACTACATCGGCCG
>Ga0326728_10020838_pt1 | contig 12429 bp, 10 predicted proteins | sample MB3enrmetagenome_FD_207602 | JGI IMG/M metagenome (GOLD analysis project Ga0326728, IMG submission 207602) | Lab enriched peat soil microbial communities from McLean, Ithaca, NY, United States - MB31MN | ecosystem: Environmental > Terrestrial > Soil > Wetlands > Peat | place: USA: New York...
CCCGCCTTCCGGGCCTAAATCAATCACCCAGTCAGCCGTTTTGATCACATCCAGATTGTGCTCGATGATGATCAGCGTGTTCCCGGCGTTGCGCAGTTTGAACAGCACATCCAAAAGTTTCGCCACGTCGTGAAAATGCAGGCCGGTGGTCGGCTCATCCAAAATATAGAGCGTGTGCCCTGTGGCTTTGCGGCCCAACTCCGCCGCCAGCTTGATGCGTTGCGCTTCGCCCCCGCTCAACGTGGTGGCCGATTGACCCAGCCGCACGTAGCCCAATCCCACCTCCGCCAGCGTCAGGCACGGATCATAAATCTTCGGGATGGCGCGAAAAAACGTCACCGCCTCATCCACCGTCATGGCGAGCACGTCCGCGATGTTCATGCCCTTGTAATGAATCTCCAATGTCTCCCGGTTGTAACGCCGTCCGCCGCACGCCTCGCACGTCACGTAAATCGGCGGCAGGAAATGCATCTCGATCTTGATCAATCCGTCCCCCTGGCATTTCTCGCATCGCCCGCCCTTGACGTTGAAGCTGAATCGCCCCGCCTCATACCCGCGGATGCGCGCCGTGGGCAGTTTGGCGAACAGATCCCGGATTTGATTGAACATGCCGGTGTAAGTCGCCGGATTGCTGCGCGGCGTGCGCCCTATCGGCGTCTGGTCAATAACAATTACCTTGTCGAGCGATTCGAATCCGCGAATCTGGCGGTGTTTCCCCGGCTGTTCCTTTGAACCGTAAAATTTGCGGAACAGCGCCCGGCGCAAAATGTCATCCACCAGCGTGCTCTTGCCCGAACCGCTGACGCCCGTCACCGCCGTCAACGCGCCCAATGGAATGCGGGCATTGATGTTTTGCAGGTTGTTCTCTCTCGCGCCGAGCACTTCCAGCCAGCCGCGGTCCGGCGACGGTTTGAGCCGGCTTTTGGGAATGGGGATTTTCAAATCGCCCTTGAGATACTGGCCGGTCAGGGACCGCGCAGTGGCTTCGATGTCGGCCACCGCGCCCGCCGCCACCAGTTCCCCGCCGCGCACGCCCGCCCCCGGCCCGAGGTCCAGCACGTAATCCGCCCGCCGGATCGTCTCCTCATCGTGTTCCACCACCAGCACGGAATTGCCCAGGTCGCGCAATCCTTCCAGCGACGCGAGCAAACGCTCGTTGTCCCGCTGGTGCAATCCGATGCTCGGCTCGTCAAGTATATAAAGCACCCCGACCAGCCCCGCGCCGATTTGCGTGGCCAGCCGTATGCGTTGCGCCTCCCCGCCGCTCAACGTCCCGCTCTCCCGGTCCAGCGTCAGATAACCCAGCCCCACGTTCTTGAGAAAACCCAGCCGCGCCCGGATTTCCCGGATCACTTCCGACGCGATTTTTTGCTGGAACTCGCTCAGTTTCAACTCCGCGAAAAAATCATTCGCCTGCTCGATGGACATCCCGCAAACTTCCATGATGGAAAGGCCCGGCGGCGTTGTGCTTTGTCCCTTGAACCGCAAGCCCGCCTCCGCCCCTCCGAGGGTCACCGCCAGAATTTCCGGCTTGAGCCTGCGCCCGCCGCAAGCGTCGCACGGCTGGGGGTTCATGAAACTCTTCAAACGGTTCTTGGTGAACTCGCTTTCGCTCTCGACGTAGAGGCGTTCGAGATTGGGAATGATCCCCTCGAACGGCTTTTTCATTTTGCTCATCGTGCCCGCCCGCCAGAAGGTGAATTCAATTTCCTCGGCGCCGGAGCCGCGCAGCAGCTTCTCCTTGAAATCCTCCGCCAAATCTTTCCAGGGCGTTTCCAGGCTTTGTCCGTAATGCTGGGCCAGGCCGCGCAACAGTCCCTTGTAATAGACGATCATCCGTTTGTTCCCGCGCCGCCACGGCTGGACCGCCCCCTTCTCCAGCGATTTCTCCACGTCCGGCACAACCAGATGCTCATCGAAAACCATCTTCTGCCCAAGCCCGTGACAAACCGGACACGCCCCCAACGGCGAATTAAATGAAAAATGTTTCGGCGTCAGCGTGTCGAAACTCTCCCCGGTGGCCGGACTGTAATTTCGATTGGAATGCAGCGTTTCCGTCCACGCGCCCGTCGCGCCGGGTTGACTTTTGCCATCGCCCGGCTGCTGCAAAAGCAACAGGCGCCCTTCGCCCCATTTCAGCGCCGTTTCCACCGAATCGCCCAAGCGCGCCCGGATTTTGTCATCGATCACCAGCCGGTCCACGATGGCTTCGATCGTGTGGCGCTGTTTGGCATCCAGCTTGATCCGCACATTGCTGCTCAACTCCACCAACTCCCCATCCACGCGCGCGCGCACGAAACCCTCGCGCGCCAGCCGCTCGATCACATCGCGGAACTCCCCTTTTTGCCCGCTCACCACGCGGGCCAGCAGCATGACGCGCGTTTTGGGCGGCAAGGCCAGGATTTTATCCACGATATCGCTGGTCGTTTGCCGGGTGATCGGCTCCCCGCTCACCGGACAATGGGCCTGCCCGACATTGGCAAACAGCAAGCGCAGATAATCATAAATCTCCGTCGTCGTGGCAATGATGGACCGCGGATTTGACCCCGACCCGCGCTGCTCGATGGCGATGGCCGGCGAAAGCCCCTCAATAAAATCCACCTCCGGCTTCTCCATCTGATCGAGAAACTGCCGCGCATAAGCCGAAAGCGACTCGACATATTTCCGCTGACCCTCCGCGTAAATGGTATCGAAGGCGAGCGACGACTTCCCCGATCCGCTCAACCCGGTGATCACGACCAATTTGTCGCGCGGGATGGAGAGGCTGAGGTTCTTCAAATTATGCTGGCGCGCGCCGCCAATCTTGATGAATTTTCCAGTCATGGCTTAAAATTTCGCAATCAGACCATCTAATAATTCTACCACAACCCCGTGCGAAAAGAAAGCCGCCATCCGTCATTCCGAATTCTTGCCTTGTCTAAAAGCATCCGTCGCCTACGATGCGCCCCGAGCACTGAATACAAAGAATGACCATGAGTGAAGCCAGCCAAAACCCCGAAACCCGCATCGCTCTGTTCCAGCGAAAGGAAGTCCGCCGCACCATCCGTAACCAGGAGTGGTGGTTCGTCATCACGGATGTTGTTGCCGTGTTGACCGATTCCGTTAATGCCAGCGACTATTTGAAAAAGCTTCGCAAGCGCGACCCGTTCCTGGACGAAGTTTTCAAAGGGGGGGGACAACTTGTCCCCCCCCTTGGCCTTGAGTTTGAAACGGGGGGTGGGCGCCAGTTGCTCCAGTGCTGGAATACCGAGGGCATCTTCCGCCTGATCCAATCCATCCCCAGCCCCAAGGCGGAACCGTTCAAACGGTGGCTGGCCAGGGTGGGCTACGAACGCATCCAGGAAATTGAAGATCCGGAACTCGCCACCAAACGCACACGCGCCCTCTATAAAGCCAAGGGCTACTCCGATGACTGGATCGAGAAACGGATGCGATCCATCGCCATCCGTGACGAACTGACCGATGAATGGAAAAAGCGCGGCGTCAAGGAGCAGCGCGAATACGCCATTCTGACTGCTGAAATCTCAAAAGCCACTTTCGGCCTCACTCCCGGCGAATACGCCGAGTACAAGCGCCTCAAGCGCGAGAACCTGCGCGACCACATGACGGACCTGGAACTCATCTTCTCCATGTTGGGAGAAGCCTCCACCACCGAAATTGCCCGCACCCGCGACGCCAGGGGCTTTCCGCAGAACAAACAAACCGCCCGCGAAGGAGGAGCCGTTGCCGGCAATGCCCGCCGCGAACTGGAAAAGAAAAGCGGACGCAAAGTTGTCACCGGTGAAAACTATCTCTCCCTTACTCAATCAGCGAAGAAAGTTCAGCCCTTGTCAAACGAGGCCGCCACAAAACCACGCGCCAAAAAATCCTGACCATACCCTGACAGGGCCATGAAAGGACCAGGATTCTTAACCGCGAAATACCCCCGGGATGATCTATGGCCAACAGATACGATTTTTGCGCTTATGTGACAATTGGGTGACAATTATGTTGCAATTCTGTGACAATGGTGCATATTGGTCCATGATGACATTGCAGTTCATTCTGTTTGCGCTGGCGCTGACCGTCAGCGTGGTTGCTTGCGGCGCGACCGTCTGGCATTCGCTCAAGCGCCCGCAGACGCCCAAACAAGGCCCGGACTCTTCCTGCTGAGGCTGGAGAAACGAGTCCGCCAGACGTGCGGCGCCTTGCCAAGTCCGGCACGTTATGGTTCGATGCGCCACTGGACAAACCGTCCAATTTCCGGCGTCGCTGCTCCGGCAATTTGTCACCCCGGAGGGAATCTGCGGGAATTTCGTGTTGACCTGTGACGAACACCACCGGTGCCCCCGCCTCGAGCGGCTGAAATAATGCCGTCCATGTCCGTCCATGTCGTCCGCGTTAGCCGCGGCGGCGACGGCAGGCGTCGAACCCATCTCGGCGAAGGTGGAAGCGACAGCCGGGTAGGGTGAGACTCTGTCGAACCCCATCTCGATTGAGCCACTTGTCGCGCCAAAGCGTCCGAGCGACGGCGGGTCAAAAGTCTCTGCAGTTCGCGTATTTGGAATATTTCGCGGTTGAAATCATTCCACGAAAAGAAAGCCGCCATCGAATTTGGCGATTTCATTGCTGCCGGAGAATTGCGGAAAGAAAAGCGCGCGGTGTCACACACCAGACGCCATGAGGCTTCTGCAAGTCAAGCAAGTCAAAATCGGAAGTCACAATGAAAGCTGCGCGGACGGCCACCGCCGCCATGATGACGGGATCGTCTTTCGGATCGCGCTTCACCGTTTTCCTGACGGGAATGTCGCCGGAAAATTTAGAGACAGCCTTCAGCCATTCGAGCCAGTTTATCCAGTTTGGATTGCGCCAGCGCTTCTCAGTTTCGGCGACGCGCTGAACGCTGTCCATCCATTCAGCCGTGATCCACGGCGTGCGCCAGGATTCAAATCCACCCGCCGCGAGAAGTTTCAGAACGGCGCGGGCCTCCCCGCCGCGCCAGCCAATGCCCGACACCACAACGGAACTGTCCAAAACCGCGCGCGGTTTAGGCACGGCGTTCCTTTTTCACCCGCTTGACGATTTTAAGAACAGCCTCCGTCGGTTCCGCTTCTTCCGCGCCATCGCCATCAAGCTGCTGGAAACGCTCCAACAGTTCCGCCTGTTCCTTCTCCTGCCGGCTGCGAATGAGGTCGCGAACGACATCGCTTGTGCTGGCAAATCCACCGGCCTCGCGGCGTGAATTAAGCCAGCCCTTCTGCTCTTCCGACAACGAAATGTTCAGCGTGTTCGCCATGACAATAAAATGACAGATTGTTTGATTTTGTCAAGATTCGCCAACGCTCTGGCTGAAAGGGCCATAAAAGGCCCGGAATTTTCAACCGCGAAACACCCGGACCACGCGAAAAGGCTCTTATTATCGCGCCTACTCGTCGCGCCGAAGCCGGCTTCGACGAAGGTGGAAGCGACAGCCGGGTAGGGTGAGACTCCTTGGCGCGCCATAGCCTTTGGCGACGGCGGCTGTCGAACCCCATCTCGATTGAGCCTCTTGTCGCGCTATAGCGCAGCGACGGCGGACTTGTCGCGCCGACTCGTCGCGCCGTAGCCGCAGCGGCGAAGGTGGAAGCGCAGCGACGGCGGATCAGCATTTAGCCTTGTTTTTGCATCTCTGCGATTGCGCAGGACCCGTTTCTGTTTGAACTGGCCGACCATTTCATGCATTATCGGGACAGATTATGGGAAATAAGAGAAGCCGATGAGCATATTCAACCTCCATTCCAATGTCCTCGGCGACTATCGCGACTTCGTCCGCTCGTTCTTCCCCGGCAAAACTTTCCACGTGCTCAAGGAAAAGGAAACCGCCAAATTCGGCGAATACCGCACCCGCCGCCTCGTCCTTGAGGCGTGGGATAGGTTGGAGAACTCAGGAAGCGGCATCAAACAAATCTGATAATATATGACACCGAACGATGTAGCCAAAATCCTCGGCGAATTTGACGCAAAGTGCGCTCTTTACGAGCAATTTACCAAATCGGTCTGGAGATTACTGAACGACATCTTGCGCGCCCGCGGCATCAAGGTTCATTCGATTTGCGGTCGAACCAAAACGCGGGAAAGTCTGGAGAGTAAGTTGCGTAAGCCAGAATCAGATTATGAAGTATTGGAAAATGTAACAGATGTCGCCGGCGTGCGTGTGATTTCGTTTTTCACGGATGATGCGGTCCGCATTTCGGAGTACTTTAAAACTGAATTTGTCATTGATGAGAAAAACTCAGTTGACAAAGGCGCGCTGCTTGACCCCGATCGATTTGGATACCTTTCGATTCATCAGATCGTAAGCCTGGCACCAAACCGTACGTCTTTAAACGAATATAACCGTTTTGCTGGATTGAAATTAGAGATTCAAATACGCTCGATTCTGCAACATGCGTGGGCAGAGATCGAACACGATCTAGGATACAAAAGCAAGGTGGCTGTTCCCAATGACGTGAAGAGAAGTTTTTCAAGATTGGCAGGCCTCCTAGAACTCGGAGATGATGAGTTCCTTCGAATCCGAGATCGAATTGAATGCGACAAAGACCAAGTTTCTGCAAGAATCGAGGAGTCGCCCCAATCGGTGGCCTTGGACGAGGTCTCATATAGGGCACTACCTACCGTCGATTCCTTCTATAGGGACCTTGATCTGCGGCTTGTCAAAAGCCTGGGTATCACCATCGCGGGCGATTTTAGCAATGCCACCATAGAGTTCGAGTTGCGCCTCCTTGAAGAATGCGGGATTAAGACTGTCGCGGAGCTTAGACAATCGCTCGCTAAGAGCGAGTCAGAAGTAACGGACTTTTCGAGGGTGTGGTTTGAGCGGTATCCGCCACCACAAAATGCGCTATTTCCGAAGAACTTCGCCGTCATACCGATGTTTTACATTCGGCTTGCTGAAAGGCGGCTACAGCCAGTCGAGACCGAACACATTCTTCAGAAAGTGGGGTTCGCCGGGTATTGGCAGTTGGGTCAGAAGATGAAAGAAGTGTTCGAGGCAATTCACCCTCCACCCCGTTAATCTCAGCACAAGGCCAATGAATATTTGCCACTTCTACGACCATAGGAACCCAATTTATGACAACAACGCCGACGCATCACAGCAGCGCTCCATTACCCTCATCAAACTGCTCACCCGCGTCATCTATTGCGGCGACAATCTGGAACAACTCAAGAAACTAAATATATGTCTGTCCCGATGCATGAATCGATAAACTGGCCACAGGTGGTCGCAGGCGCAGGACTCGGCGTTCTAGGCGGCCTGTTAGTGTGGATCATCAAAGCGGCCTACCAACACTTTCGCACCGGTCGGTCCTTATCCCCTTTGCCCGCCGGTTTCAACTCTTGTCGCGCCAACCCGTCCGCCGTAGCTGCAGCGGCGAAGGAGGAAGCCTTTAGCATTTCCACCCTCCGTAGCAGCTACTGCGGAGGACGGGCAGCCTTCAGCCTTTGCTCAGTTACGCGCCATACTTCTTGGCGGGCTTATCATGGAGGAGAAGCGGGGCGGCAGCGGATTCAAGTCCTTCCAGCATCACCGCAGGGACTTTGCCAGAGCCGAGGATTTCCCTCGCGTCCAACATCTCAATGCCCACAAGCTGTTCGCCTTCTCCGATGTTGAGCGCCACCTCCTCGTTGAGCCGCACCGTGCGACACTCGCGTTTCCCCTCCACGAATCGAATGTAGAGGGCGTCAATTTCCGGGTCATAACTGATTTTCATAAATGTTCCATCTAAAAATAGAACGTGTAAACCGTAATCACAACTATTTCGTTCGTCTTTTCCTTGATGACCGGCGCGACCTGTTTGATTGGATAATGCCGTCCCTGCCAATCCTTGTTGTAAGGAAAATTGTACCGGCAAAGCTCTCGTGCATGCTTGGCGGGCTGGCGCGACCCCTTTGTGATGGCAATACGAACCTCTGCCTCGCTGGCGCCACGTTCCTGTGCTTGCTCACGGGCATGGTTTGTAAATCGGATTGTTTTCATTTGGAGGCGTTGTTTTTCATGCCACTTTACCTTTAACCCCTTTAGCCATACCCGGCAAGTCCTGTTCCAGCCACTTCACATGCAGTGACCTTGCGCGACGCATTTGTCTTTTGACTGCACCTTTAAATTTAGCCTTTAGCATTTCCACCCTCCGTAGCAGCTACTGCGGAGGACGGGCAGCCTTTAGCCTTTGCCCTCCCGCCTCGGATTCATGGCTGCTTGATCTCTGCTTTCCCTTGCCCGCCGTAGCCTGGCGAAGGTGGGTCTTTCACCTCCGCCGCTGTAATTTCCTCCCACGACGGCGCGCGCCACAGGTAAAGAGTGGTTCCGTTTCCCCAAACGATGGCATTGCCATCCGGCGAGAAACCCGCGCCTTGGAAGCCCGTGCCCTGACCTTCCAGGGTAAACACGTTCTGCCAGCCATCCGTCTCGTACAGTTTCACGGCTTCATTGCCGTCGCTGGATACCGCCAGCCGTTTGCCGTCCGGTGAGAAACTCACCGTTGTGGTGGCGTTGAGAAAGCCGCCAAGCGTCGCCACCGGTTTCCAGGAGGCGGCATCCCAAACCCGGGCGTAACCCAACCGGCTCGCCGCGGCCAATAATGTTTCGTCAGGAGAGTAACTGGCGTCGATGGCTTCCAGAATGTCCAGATCCACTTTTGTATCGCCCTTCTCCACGAGGTTTCTCAGCACGAAGTCTCCCTCATAACCCGTGGCCATGAAGAATCGTCCGTCACGCGTCAGGGCGGCGCCGACGACTTCCGGCGGCGCCTGCCATGACTGCATTTCCAACCCGGTTGTGAGATCCATTTCATGCAGCAATCTATCGCTGGCTGAATGAGTGACCAGTTTCCTGCCATCGCTAAAACAAGCGACGGGATTTACGTACCCCGCTGCATTGGTTAATTGATGCAGCAAAACCCGTTGTGAAGCGTCCCAAACCTGCAAGACCCCATTGGTCCAGCAGCACGCCATGAAACGTCCATCCGATGAAAAACGACATGAAAGAATATTACTGTCCATTCTCAGCAACGGTGCCTTCTCTTGGAAATCAGGGGCGGTCCACCGCGATACCTGCCCTTGCGCTTCCACCATCAGAATGGACTGGCTGTCGGCTGCAAAAGCGCAGAGCATGATGTCCTTTGGGAGGGTCAGGGTTGCATGCGGCTGATGAGGATGTGTGACGGACGTGTCCCAGAAGCAAACCGCCCCGTCCTTGGCCCCGCTGATCACCGTTTTGTCATTGGGCAGCAGGGCCAGCCGCCACACTTCCTGACGATGGCCGCGCAACACGTCCAGGCACTTTTCGCTCGCGATATCCCAAGTGCGAATCGTCTGGTCGGCGCTGCTCGACGTCAGTTGTTTGCCATCCGCCGAGAACACCAGGGAACTCACCCAGGAGCCATGCCCTTCCAATTTTCCGATTTCCTTGCCGCTCGCGGCATCCCACAATCGGATGTCCGATTCGGAGAATCCCCCTGCTGAAGCCAGAGTCCTGCCGTCGGGGGAAAACGCCAGTGCCGTGACATAGACTTTGGCTGCCGGCGCGGCCCAAAGTTCCCTGCCGTTGCGCAGGTCGATAACACGAATAAGTGACGGCGCCCTTCCGGAAGCGTAAGCCGCCAGGCTCAAGTCCGGCGACGCGGCAAAAGAGGTCCCCACATCGACTCCAAGCTGTGTCGAATGATAGCTGGCGAGCTGGGTCCTGTCGGACACGCGCCACACAGTAATTTGACCGTTTGTGGAGGTGGTTCGAATGCCCGTGGTGGAAGTGACCAGCGTCTGCCCATCTTTGGCGAACCCCAACCCCACACACTGATCGCCCAGCGGCAATTCGGCAACCATTCGTCGCGTTTGAGTGTTCCAAAGCCGCAATGGATATCGCTCCCCGCCTGAGGACGACACGACGGAACTGGTGAATGCCAGTAGCGGCTCAGTGGGTGAAAAGGCGGCGCGAACGATTATTTCATTTGTCGCCAGGCGGATTAACTCCTGTCGCAGACGCACATCCCACACGGACAGACCGCCCCGGTGGTACGAGCCAATCGCCAGAAAAAGGCCGTCGGGCGACACTGCCAGCGAATTGATCTCGGCGGGTTCCTGGCAAAGGGTGAACAAGGCGTCGCTGCGGGTTTGCTGCCAGAGATAACGCCATTCCCAGCCGCGCAGGTCGCGCTGCCCCGGCCCCGGCCGCTGCCGATTGAGCAGGTCCAGCGCCTGGCCGAGATTATTTCCCGCCAGGGCCAGCGCCGCGACATTCATGTCCGAGGCATAGGCGCGCTGCCGGGCGGCGAGTTCTTCGGCTTCGGCGTTCTGGCGCAATTTGGTTTCTTCGGCTCGCGCCGTGATGGCTTTCTGTTCGTTGGCTTCGGCTTTCTGGCGTTGGACTGATTCGCTGGCTTGCGCCGCCAGGGCTTCCCGTTTGGCACGAGTGGCCCGCACCGACTGCCAGGTGCTGGCAATCGTGCCAAGCAACAAGGCGGCCGCAATGGCGACGCCGGCGGCAAACGCCAGCTTGTTTCGCCGGACCAGTTTCTGGAAGCGGTAAGCCGAACTCGGCGGACGCGCGACAACCGTTTCATTGCTCAAGTGCCGCTTGAGATCAGCCGCCAGTCCATTGGCCGTTTCGTAACGGCGCGTGCGATCTTTTTCCAGAGCCTTCATCACGATCCAATCCAGATCGCCCTTGAGCTGGTGCATCAGTTTCGAAATCTCCGTCGAACGGCGCTTGGCTGTGGCCGTCAAATCCTCGCCTTCGAGAGTGGCGAAGCGGGTGCTCGGCCGCATCGGGTCTTTCTCGCGGATGGCTTTCCGCATTTCGTCCAGGCCCAGGGACATCAATTCGTCCGAATCGAACGGTGTTCTGCCCGTGAGCAGTTCGTAGAGCAGCACACCCAGACTGTAAATGTCCGAGCGGGTGTCAATGTCCAACCCGCTCATCTCCGCCTGCTCGGGACTCATGTAGGCCGGCGTGCCGATGAACTGGTGCAACTGCGTATAGACCGTCCCGTCGGTCAAGCGGCCTTCCGTCGCCTTGGCGATGCCGAAATCAATCACCTTGGGCACCGGCACGCCGTCGTGCAGCGTGACGAGAATGTTCGAGGGTTTGATATCGCGGTGGATGATCCCTTTTTGGTGCGCATGCTGGATGGCCTGGCAGACCTTGATGAACAACTCCAAACGCTCTTTGGTGGACAGGTTGTGCTGGTCGCAATAGTCGGTTATGCGGATGCCCCGGACCAATTCCATGACGAAGAAGGGACGTCCAGTTTCCGTGCTGCCGGCATCGAGCACCCTGGCGATGTTGGCATGATCCATCATGGCCAGAGCCTGGCGTTCCGCCTCGAAACGCGCGACGACCTGTTTGGTGTCCATGCCGAGCTTGATGACCTTGAGCGCGACGCGGCGGCGCACCGGTTCAGTCTGCTCGGCGACATAGACCACACCGCACCCGCCTTCACCCACCTTCTCCAGCACCTTGTAGCGGCCAATGGTCTTGCCCACGGCTTCATCCCCGGCGTGGGGCGGATCGAGCTTGATGGTCGCCACAACTGCGGGGGCGCCCTTGGCCGATAATTCGTCAGCCTTTTGGCGGGCTGCCAGCAGGGTATCCAGGCGTTGGCGCAGGGCAGGGTCGCCCGCGCACATGGCATCCAGCAATGCCGGGCGCTTGTCCGCCGGCATTTCCAGCGCGGCAGCCAACAGCACTTCTTCCCGATTTTGAGGCGGTGGCACGTCTGATTTAAATTTGCTCGTTCAAGCTTACATGCGCATTAGTCGGACCAAAAGCATGAATAAACCTACCCAGCCACCCGCAACTGGACGTGGCCGCTCAGACCGATACCCTGTTTTTCGCAGTTTACCCGGTTTTCCATGATCTGTCAGGGCATCCGTGAAATCCGTGAAAATTTCACTGTTTTCAGCATATTTGTAAATACTAGGTTTAACGCTCTTTTGCAACCACCCTGCTGACAACAGGTTGTGACTTTGCAAAATGTCGAATTTTTCACGGTTTTTTCCAGGGGCATCTCATCCACCCCTTGTCGCGCCGTAACCTCAGCGGTGAAGGCGGATGCATTACAGTTGCCAGGCTTCTTTCGAGGCTGCCCTTCAAACTGAAAGGCATTTCTTGAGAAAATAAAAGGTGGTCAAAAAAATTGTGGCGGATGCTTTTAGAGAAATGAGTCCGCCAATCGGGCGACGCCTTGCAAAGTGCGCGCGGCCAGTGGACGGCGGCCCCACTCTTCCGCCGTGAGCAGGGCGCTGTGCGCAAAGTAACCTTCCTGAATCCGACGCAGGCCGGCCACCACCTTGGCGTCGTAAAACAATATGCCGATCTCGGCATTGAGCGCGAAGGAGCGGATGTCAATGTTCGCCGAGCCGATGTGCGCGACGTCGCTGTCAATAGTCAGATATTTGGCGTGCAAAAAACGC
>Ga0326728_10020839_pt1 | contig 12428 bp, 13 predicted proteins | sample MB3enrmetagenome_FD_207602 | JGI IMG/M metagenome (GOLD analysis project Ga0326728, IMG submission 207602) | Lab enriched peat soil microbial communities from McLean, Ithaca, NY, United States - MB31MN | ecosystem: Environmental > Terrestrial > Soil > Wetlands > Peat | place: USA: New York...
ACCACGACGGTCGACCCTCACACCCTGTTCCTGCGTCATGAATCCATCGTCGCGCCGACACGCGACTCAAACCAGTGGGGAACCCCAAACGCTTACTCTAAAGGACTTAATCAAGTTGTTTCACTGCAGATTAGTTCCGCAAATTCCCTAAGCTTGTCGTAGGCTCCAGGGAGAGATCGAAAATCCTTGAGCCTTCCAGCCCGTAATACCTGGTATATAGCCGGCCCGTAAATCCTTTGTTTTCAAATATGGAGATACGGCATATAGGGGGCGGGGGTGGTTGTCGCAAGGGGTACGGACCGGGGACATAGCTGACAGATTGAACCGGGCGCATCTCCGACACTTCGACGGACGTACAACGAACTATGCACTACCGGCTGACCACTGTTCACTGCTTCGCAACCGGCGCGCTACCCACCACACTCGCGTGGGCGAGCTGCGGCTGCGGCGCACCATCCTGATTCTTCACCAGGATCGTGATGCGGCGGTTGGAGGGGTCGTAGGGATTGTTCATCACGCGCAGGAATTGGTCGGCGTAGCCGCGCACCTGCGTCACCTGATCGGTGCGCACGCCGTGCTGTTGCAGCAGGCGGCGCGCGGCGTTGGCGCGGTCGGCCGAGAGCTCCCAGTTGCTGTAATTTGTGTCGGTGGAGTATTGCGCGGCGTCTGTGTGACCCTCGATCAGCAGTTGGTTGGGCAGGGTTTTGAGTTCGGCGGCGAGCAGCGCGAGGAGTGTCTGCCCGTTTTGGCTGAGTTGCGCGCTGCCGCTCTGGTAAAACGTCCCGTTCTTGTCTTCCAGCAGCTCAATGCGCAGACCCTCTGGGGTGATGGTTATCTCAATCTGCTTGATGAGCTTTTCCAGTTCCTTCCTGGCCTTGATCTCCTCTTCGAGTTTTTCTTTCAATTCTGCGAGCCGCTTCTTATTCTCATCGGACGGGTCAACCACGACGCCGTTCCCCGCCAACGTGGTGCCGAGCAGGCTGCCGGTCCCTTTGGGGTCGTTGAAGTAGCCGGCCACGGCTTTCTTCACTTTTTCGCTGGAGCCCATCAACCACAGAACGATGAACAGCGCCATCATCGCGGTGACGAAATCGGCGTAGGCGACTTTCCAGGCTCCGCCATTATGGCCGCCGTGGCCGCCCTTCTTCTTGATTACGATGATGGGTTGCGCTTTAGTCGCCATTGTTACCTAGTCCCTAGTCACTGCTTTTATGCCGCGGCCGCTTCGGCCGGCTCGGTCCTGTTCTTGCAGGTCTTCTCCATCTCATCGAAGCTGGGCCGGACGTAAGCAGGGATTGCGCGCCGCCCCATCTCGATAGCGATCATGGGCGCCGAGCCTTTAAGAAACGCCAGCAGCAAGACGCGCAGCACATTCAGATATTCGCTATGCTCTTCGGCACTCTTGCGCATGTTGGCGCTTAACGGCCCAACAACGCCATAACAGAGCAGAACGCCGAGGAAGGTGCCGACAAGGGCCGCGGCGACATGCTTTCCGATTTCCTCAGGCGGTCCGCCGAGGGAACCCATCGTGATCACCACCCCGAGCACGGCGGCCACAATGCCCAGGCCGGGCAACGAGTCGGCCACCGTCGAGAGCGCATCCACGGGCTGCATCGCTTCGTGATGATGCACCTCCGTGTCCAGCTCCATCATCTGATCCATGTCGAACGGCTCCACTCCTCCCGTGATGACCGTGCGCAACGTGTCGCAGACAAAGCCCCGGGCATGATGGTCGCTGAGGAACGAGGGATAGTTTTTGAACAGCTCGCTCTCCGCCGGCTTTTCCACATCCATTTCGACGGACAGCAGACCTTCCTTGCGCACCTTGTTGAGGAACTGGTACATCATTTTGAGCGTGCTCAGGTAATGGTCCTTTGTGAAGGGTGAGCCTTTGAGCGCCGCGGCGAGCCCCGCGGCGATGGCCTTCAGTGTGCGGATGGGATTCGCCACCAAAAGGGTTCCCGATGCCGCGCCGGCAATGATCAGCAGTTCGGCGGGCTGAAGAAGGACGGTCATCTGGCCCTTCTCCATCAGGAAGCCAGAAATGATGGCGGCAAAGACCAGGAAGATGCCTACGATGGCGAGCATGTGGATTCCTCCATCGCAGGCGTTGATTGGTTGCTGCCGGAGGCGGCAGTTGCCCGGTTACCGCCTGCCCGGCTGCTGGATATCATGGCCTCGCGTGCGCGTTCGAGCAGTTGCGCCAGCGTTTCGGCGTTACTGCTGACAGCCTGTGCCGCGCCGATGCTCACCGTGAGCGAGACGCGATCGCCCCACCAGCGGAAGTCCGCGGTCCTCGCCAGCCCGGCCAGGGCTCGCGCATGTGCCGCGAGCATCTCCGCGCTGCGCTCGTGGGCCACAACGAGGAACTCGCCGTCGCCACAGCGGCTCATCTCCTCGGCCGGACGGAGGCCCTGCGCCAGTGCGTGCCGCACCTTTTCAAGCATCGTCCGGTGGGCGCCGGCGCCATGCGTCTTGCGCAGCTCTTCTGCCTGATCGATGCCGATCCACAGAACGCCGAATGGCGGACCGCCCCGCGCGAAGTCGTCAAATGCAGTTCGAAGGCGTTCTTCGAGCTCGGCACGGCTCTCCTCTGCGTCCGGACCCTCGCCGGTTTCGCTGCAAGGCAATGCATCCAGACTTAGCGCCGGATGAAAGATCGTGGCGGCGCCAAGGCGCTCACCGAGACCGTCGCGCAGAACCAGCATCCGCGACATAACGGGCACGCCGTGCCCCAGCTTGTGCCGCGCGTGGACTAACGCCCGGCGGCCCTCTGGCTGCTCTGCGTCCGCACGGGACTCCTCATTCAGGTTTCGCTCCAGCAAAAGCGGCTCCAGACCCTCGGGAATCGGCTGCGCCAGCAACTCCAATGCGGCGTAGCCGGTAATACCTTGCGCGGCCTGGTTCCAAAAAATCACTTTGTCTTCCGTGCCGAAGACAGCAATGCCATCCGGGAGGCTGTCCAGTGCGGCTTCAAGAAGTTCGGTGCGATCGGTCATGCAAGTCTCTCCGGCGCGGTTTTCAAAGTTCACACGTGCCGACAAACACGCTCCGGGCGGATGCCGGTTCCGGAGTTGAGCGGGCGAAAGCCTCTGGTTTTTTCATCGGCACACGGAAGGCCGCCTTGATTGCTGTGGATCGCAATGCAGAGATTGGAATTTACTCATCACGGAGATTGGCGCGGTCGCGGAAATCCGCTGAAGGGGGCAGGACCGTCATACTGAGGTGGCTTGCCGGCTAACGCATTATCACAGCCTCTAGAAACTTCTGACCCACTCAAGGATGGAGCGCATACCGATTCCGCTCGGGCCTTTGGCGATGTAGGGGCGGGAATCCTCGACCCAGGCCAAGCCGGCGATATCGAGATGAATCCATGGCGTGTCTTCGGCAAAGGTGTGCAGGAACTCCGCGGCGATCATCGCTCCGCCCCAGCGTCCGCCGGTGTTCTTGATGTCGGCGATGTCGGATTTGATCAAGTCGGCGTATTCATCGCCGAGGGGCAGGCGCCAGAACTTTTCACCGGAGACCTGGAGGGCGGCGGCGAATCTGGCGTAGGTGGAGTCGTCGTTGGAGAATGCGCCGGCGGTGACCATCCCGAGGGCAACCTTGATAGCGCCGGTGAGCGTGGCAGCGTCAATGAGGTGGGTGGCGCCGAGTTGCCGTGCGTAGGTGAGGCCATCGGCGAGGACGAGCCGGCCCTCGGCATCGGTATTGATGATCTCGATGGTCTTGCCGGGCTTGCCGGGAGTGAGCGGCATGGCCGTTTGTACGTCGCCGGGCTTTTGCGCCGTTCCGGAAGGCATATTTTCGGCCGCGCAGACGATGGCAATGACGCGCACCCTTGGCTTGAGCAGGGCGATGGCCCGCATGGCGCCGATCATCGCCGCGCCGCCCGCCATGTCGTACTTCATCTTTTCCATGTTGTCGGCAGGTTTGATGGAGATGCCGCCGGTATCGAAGGTGATGCCCTTGCCGACGAGGCCCAGAATTGGGCCGTTGGCGACGCCCTCCGGCGTGTAGCGCAGGACGATGAGCGCGGGCGGCTCCGCCGAGCCCTGCGCGACGCTCCAGAAGGCACCCATCTTGAGTTCGTGCAGCTTGTCGGTGGAGTGGACCTCCCAGTCGAGGCCAACCTCCTGGGCCATGAGAGCGGCGCGCTGCCCGAGGACAGTGGGCGTGAGCTTGTTGCCGGGTTCGTTGACCAGTGATCGGGCAAAGTTCTGGCTTTCGCCGATGATGACACCCTCGGCAAATGAGGCTTCGACAGTTTTTGGGTCAGCACCGGCGGGAGCAGCAAGGGTGAACGACTGAATGCTCTGGTCCTTGCGGTCGCTGCGATAGGTGTCGGGATCGAAGTCGCCGATGAATGCCCCCTCGACGGCTGCTCGGCCGCTGGTTGCGGCAGGCAGGATTTCGGATGGGGGGAGTGCGAGAACGACCTCCCGAATGCCGCGAGGCTTGGCAAAGCGGATGGCCGTTCCGGCGGCGTGGCGCACGGAGTGGACGGTGGCTTTGGCCAGCTTGCCGAGGCCGACGAGCAACAGCCGCTTGGCTGCCAGACCGGCGGGGGCATGCAGAAGGACGGTTTCATTCGCCCCGGCTTTGTACTCGCCGCTTGCAAGCACGGCGGCAGCGGCTGCCTGAACAGAGGGGTCGGCAACAAGCAGCGTGGGCTGGGGTTTGGCGTCGGGCCCCTTGGCGGTTTGGGTGTCGGCGGCCAAGACGGCCAGCAATTCAGTCTCGATGCCGGAGAGGGGAGCAAAGGAAAGTTCAGCCCGCATAATGCCATTGTTTCATCGCCGGGGCGGAACCTGGCAACTACCCAAGGGCTGCGTTTTTGCAATACTTCCAAATTAATGGCATAATATCCTTGAGTGTCACAAATGGAATATGTGAACAATATATCCGCTAGGGCAAAAACTCGTCTCAGTGTCAATGGCCGGATTGTGATTCCAGCCACCATGCGCGAGCAACTTGGCATTCGCCCAGGCGATCCCGTCCTAATGGAAGTAGAAAACGGCGTTTTGCGGATTGAGTCCTACCCCACACGAATCGCCAGAACTCAGCAAGAGTTGGCGCGCCTCATACCCGCAGGGGTCTCCTTGGCGGACGAACTCATCGCGGAACGGCGCGCGGAAGCGCGCCGGGAGCAGGAAGAGGCTGATCGCGAGGCGGAACAGGAGCATTTGCGGAGTGAGGGAAAGATTGCCTGAGACTGCGGTTCTTGATTCGTCGGCGGTGCTTGCCTTGTTTCAAAACGAGCCCGGAAGCGCGAAAGTGGGCCCGGTCATCTTTGGTGCATTGCTGAGCGCGGTCAACCTATCGGAGATCTATTCAAAGCTGATCCAGAAGGGGCTTCCCGGACCCTTGTCCTGGAATAGGATTGTCGGTCTGCAGTGTGATATCTGGCCCTTTACCGCCGAACAGGGACGAGTTGCCGCTGAACTCATCCAAACGACTCGCCCGTTTGGCCTCTCGCTCGGTGATCGCGCTTGCCTAGCGCTCGCCATCGAACACAATGCCAGAGTTTACACAGCCGATCGCAACTGGAAGAATCTGTCTCTGGGGATTGAGATCGAGGTAATTCGTTGAGCGGGTAGAGCAATGCTCAAGCTAACAGCCGTCTCTACCGTCCCATGCGGTGCTTGCTGGCGTTGATGGCGGAGCGGGCCTCCCGGTCGGCCTCCCGGCGCCGCTCGGTCTCGCGCTTGTCCCAATCCTGCTTGCCCTTGGCCACGGCTAGTTCGCATTTCACCCGCCCATTGCGGAAATAGAGGCGCATGGGGATGAGCGTATGCCCCTTGATCTGCGTCTTGGAGAGTAGTCTGCGAACCTCATCGCGGTGCAGGAGGAGTTTGCGGGTGCGGGTTTCATCGTGGTTGGCGATGTTGCCATGGGAGTAAGGCCCGATATGCAGGTTGAGCAAAAACGCCTCGCCATCCTTGATCAAGCCGTAGGAGTCTTTCAGATTGGCCTTGCCCTCGCGGATCGACTTGACCTCAGTGCCTCGGAGGGCCAGGCCGGCTTCGAACTTCTCGAGGAGAAAATAGTGATGCCCGGCGGCGCGGTTGTGCGTGGCGTCGCGCTCGCCACTGGCCACCGGGTCGCGAGGCCGGGCCGGCTTCTTCTCGCCGGGCGCACCCTTGGCAACGATCTCGTGGCTGGTTTGGCGGGCCATCGGGGCGTTTCCTCGAATCTTCATCCTAGCATTCCGGTGATTCCGGAATTGCGCTGGGGCGGGTTTCGGTGGATAGCGGCGGAACTTGCTAGAATGAGGCAGCGTTTTTCTGAGAGGATCGGCACGGAGAATCTTATCGGGAAGCCCGCCGGAGACGCGCACCACAGCCTGAAAGGGCCTGCTTTGGAGTGCGAGTGCGGACCCGTGGCAAAGTCGGAGAGTAGGATGAATCGCCGCACGCCCGCTCCGGCCGCCGCCGGAATCATGACATCGGGAACTCTGTTCGCGCTGGTGCTGTTTGCCGCGTTGGCCGGCATAGGCTTGCCGGGCGCGAGGGTTTACGCCGAGTCGGCGAACACCGACTTCAAGCAGGGCCAGGCCGCGGAGGCGCGCGAGGATTACGACGCAGCCTTCGACGCATTCCAGAAGGCGTTCAACAAGAATCCCAAGGATGCGCGGTTCAAGATCGCACTCTCGCGGGTGCGGGTGACTGCCTCCGCGGCGCACATGAGCAAGGGCCGCAAGCTGCTGCAGGCGGGCGACACGCAGGGAGCGCTGGCGGAGTTTCTTCATGCCGCTGAGATCGACCCCGGCAACGAGGCCGCACAGCAGGAGATAGCCCATGTGCGCCAGAAGCAGGGCGAGAGTGCGCCGGCGCCCGAGATTGGTCTGCCCCAGCCGCCCGCCGAGCAACAGGAGCTGGAGTCGATTGGCGCTCCACCCGAATTGAAGCCGGTCTCAAATGAGCCGATCTCGCTGCACATGACCGAGGACGCCAAGAGGGTTTACGAGTCCGTGGGCAAGGCCGCGGGCGTGAATGTGCTGTTTGACCCGGACTATCATTCAAGCCGCATTCAGGTGGATTTGAATAACGTTTCGATGCTCGATGCGCTGCGTATTGTGAGCGTGATGTCGAATACCTTCTGGCGGCCTGTGACGGGGAATACGATCTTTGTTGCGCAAAACTCGCGGACCAAGCGGCAGGAATTGGACGAGCAGGCGGTGCAGACCTTCTATTTGACCAATGCCTGGCAACAGAACGACCTGAACGACGTGAGCACAGCCCTGCGCAACGTGATGCCCAACGCCAAGGCGTACCCGGTGCAAAGTCAGAACGCCATCGTGATGCGGGGGACACCGGACGAATTGCTGCTGGCGCAACAACTCATCGACGACCTCGACAAAGCCCGCGGCGAGGTGGTGGTGGACATTGCGGTGCTGGAGGTGAGCAAGAACTGGGAGAGGACGCTGGGTATTGCCTGGCCCAGCAGCGTCGGGATCGCTTTACAGCCGAACTGCGCGGCAAGCAACTCGTGCAGCACCAGTAGCAGCTCAAGTTCCACAACCAGCACCACGACCGCCACCACCACGAGCCCGACTCTGTATACTCTGGCGCACCTCAACTCCACGGATTTCGCCGTGAGCGTTGGATCGGCCACGCTCAATCTGCTATTGACCGACAACAATACCAAGGTTCTGCAGAGCCCGCGCATCCGCGCTACCGACGCGCAGAAGGCGACCATGAAGATCGGCTCGCGAATTCCCATCGCGACCGGGTCGTACCAGACCGGAGCGGCCACGGCGCTGGTGAGCTCGCTGGTCAACACGCAGTTCCAGTATCAGGATGTGGGCGTGAATATCGAGATGACCCCCAGCATCCATTACGACCACGATGTGACGCTCAAGATCAAGATCGAGGTCTCCGCGGAGAGCGGAACGGAGACTATCAGCGGCGTGACGGAGCCCATCATCAGCCAGCGTGTGGTGGATCAGGTGATCCGCCTGCGCGAGGGCGAGGCGAGCATCCTGGGGGGCATTCAGAATAAGCAGGAACAGAACAACTGGACCGGCATTCCCGGGCTCAGCGCGATTCCCGTCCTCAAGTACATTTTCGGCTCCAAGGATCACATCATCCAGGATGACGACATCGTGTTTGTGGTGGTGCCGCATATCGTGCGCTCGCAGGAACTGGATCAGGCTAATCTGCGCGTGCTCGATACGGGCGAAGGCCAATCCATTGATCTGCGGCACACGAACCAGGGAACCGCACCTGCCGCGCAGGCAGTTGCGCCCGCGGCGCGGCCAGCCGCGGTGGAGCACCCGGGGGTGGGAACACTTCCGTCGCAGAGCGCGATCACTGCTGCTCCCGAGATGCTGGCGCAGTTACGCGCCGAGACAGCGTCTGGTGGAAGTCCGACAGCCGTCGCGCAAGCGGCGGTTCCGCCACCCAGTCCAGCGACTCCTTCTGCGCCGGCTCCTGCGCCCGCCTCTCCGTCACCCAGCCTGCCGGCTCCCGCTGCTCCTGCCGCGCCGCCCGCTGCTGGGGCCAGTTTTGCGCTGAACGCACCGGCTGGGCCGATGTCCGCCGGCGTCAGCTTCCAGGTTCCTGTGGTGCTGAACGGAGGCGCGGATACCGCTTCGATCGCGTTGCAGATGCATTACGATTCGACGAAAATCATGCTGGTCAACGTGTCTGCGGGGGACTTCCTGAGCCGTGACGGGCAGGCTGCCTCTCTGATCCATACCGACGACCCGGTAGGGAATCTGACCATCGTCGCCTCGCGTCCGCCAGGAATACGCGGCGTGAGCGGCGCGGGCGTGGTGTGCGTTCTCACCTTCCAGGCCAAGGCCGCTGGCCCGAGCGATCTAACCGTTGCACGCGCCTCCGTGGTGAACAGTGCGCAGCTGCAGGTGCCGGTGCAAAGTGCGCAGACCAGCATTGTGGTGAAGTAGGGGGCAGCGCCGATGATTCCCAGTTCTTCGAGCTTTGCCGCCCACCGCCGAATACGGCGTCGGGAACGGGGTCCCCACAGACAGGTTTTCGTCTGTGGGGTGAGAGAACGTGGCCTGACGCTGGTGGAGCTGATCGTCACAGTTGCGATCCTGGGTATTCTAGCTTCGGCGGCGATCCCGGTTGCGCGCTTCCAGGTGAAGCGGCAGAACGAACGCATGCTGCGCTACGATCTGTGGACAATGCGCGACGCGATCGATAAGTACAAGGATGCAGCGGACAAGGGCGCTTTCCAGACCAAGGTGGACAGCCAGAACTATCCGCCCGACCTCGAGACTCTGGTGAACGGCGTGGATGTGCAAGGCAAGAAGCTGAAGTTTCTGCGCCGCATCCCGGTGGACCCGATGACGGGCAAGGCGGAGTGGGGATTACGCTCGATGCAAGACGACCCGGACTCGACTTCCTACGGCGGGCAGAGCGTGTTCGACGTGTATTCGAAGTCTCAGGGGACGGCCCTGGACGGGACCAAGTATGCGACGTGGTGAAAATGCAAGCTGTTAGCCATTAGCTATTCGCAGTTAGCACGGCTGTGGTGAGGACGCTTTGCCGGGGCAGAAAGGCACAACGCGGCAGGGGCAGCTAAGAACTAAAGGCTAAAAGCTAGCGGCTGAGGGACAACATTTGCGCAGGCATCGTTCACAATCCGGCTTTACGCTCATCGAGTTGATGATTGTGATGGCCATCATCGGCATCCTGGCCACGCTGGCCATTCCCAGCTTTGTGGTCGCCGTCAAGCATGCCCGGGAAGCGGTGCTGAAGGAAGACCTGCAGACGATGCGCTCGGCCATCGATTCCTACACCATGGACAAGCAGAAGGCGCCGCAGTCGCTGGACGATCTGATCCAGGACGGCTATCTGAAGAGCATTCCCGAAGATCCCATGACCCACAGCAAGGACACCTGGGTGACCGACAGCAGCGACGCCCTGTACTCGCTGGACCAGACCGAGCCCGGTATCAATGATGTCCACTCCGGTTCGGAGCTGACAGGTTCCGACGGCCAGCCTTACTCTTCTTGGTAAATTCAAGAGTGAGGAGTCCGCTACGGCATTTCTCCTTCACACGTAGCCTTTTGAGGGGGAGTGCCAGGTTGCGATTAATTCCACCCCAACAAGCAAAAATCGCTTGCCGGGGACCCCGGAGGAAATCGCAACTTGAGGGTCGAGGTTTCGGGATACACCCGAAGGAGAAATGCTTTATGCCGGCGATTCGCGCTCTGGCCAAGCTCGTGTGCGTGACTGCGTTCTGCGTCTCGCTCCACGCGCAAACCGTGAATACCATTTCCATCCGTCTGCTCGACGGCAAAACCGGCCTGCCGGTGAAGGCCTCGAATTTCCTGGTGAAGGTGGATCGGCACGAAACCGAGCACAACGATTGGGTGCGCATGAACGACGATGGAACCGTGATGGTAACGGTTCCCGCTGATGCCAAGGAACTATCGGTGAAGGCCACCTACAACCAGTCGATCGACACGTACATCAATTGCGACGCCGCGAAGGAGAACGACAGGGAAAGGGACATCTGGTACCCGATCTCCGACATCTTGAAGTCAGGGGTGGTGGCGCCCAACGAATGCAGCAAAACAATCTACACCGCCAAACCAGGCGAGTTTGTGTTCTTTGTGCGGAAGCGGGACTGGCGGGATAGGCCCGACAATTAGGTCGACTGGGGATCGTCGGCCGGACCAAAGAATGGAGAACATCGACCCTTTGGCGCTCGAACTTCAATCCCCTGCCGCTTTCGAGTTTGTTGAACTCGTAGCGCGAGCCTACGCGGGCTTGATTCAGACCGCTCTCGCGGACCGGGAGACGGGACTCGGCGGCAAGCTGTTCTACGCCGGAGAGCTCAACGGCGAGGGCCGCGCGCTGGTTGTAGCAGCCAACATTGCCGGGGCCGCTTCGCTGGTTGCAACGGCGGATCGCGCCGCGCAAAAGCAGGCCATCCGCGATGGCGTTGCCGATTTTCTGGTCAATTCGCTCGATGAGGCGCTGCGCATTCTCAAGATCCAGCTTCGCAAGCGCGAGACAGTCGCCGTGTGCCTGGGCTTAGCGCCCGAGGCCGTCGAGCGCGAAATGCTGGAGCGCGGCGTACTGCCCGATTTGCTGCGGCGTGACGTGCCCATCGCTCCTTTCCATGAAGCGCTCCTGTTTCGAGAAGTAGCGCCGGAAGAAATCGATTTTGAGAAGGTGCCTGCTCTCGTGACGTGGCGCGTGGATTCAGCTCTTCCGAATGCGTTGGCACAACTGGATGCAATCGCGCTCGAATGTCTGGAGGCAGATGCGTGGTCGTCGCGGCGCTGGCTGCGGCTGGCTCCGCGCTTCCTCGGCCGCATGACGAAAGGCTTGCGCCTGCTTGATTGTAACCGCGAGTTTGCCGCCCGCTTTTGGGAGCAGGTGGAGCAGAGAGTGGATCGCGGCGAGATTACGGTTGCGTTCGAGATCCGGTCGCACTTTTCCGGCCTGCACGACACCTTTCGGTTTGATCCCGACAAACCTGGCGGCGCAAACTAGCTTTCCTCTATCGCGCAGCCGGCGCCTTCAATGCGCGACCAAAGCTCTTTCACTCCGTAGCCTGTCTTGGCCGAGACAGGCAGAATCTCATTCAGCTCGTGGCCCCTTTTCAGCGCCGCTAGATTCCGCGTGCGCTCATTACCGCTCAGCCGGTCCACTTTTGTAGCGACCACAAGGAACGCGCGCCCCGCCGCGCGCAGCCAGTCGAATAACTGCCGGTCGCTCTCTTGTGGAGGCACATTCGCGTCCACGAGGCAGATGCACAGGGCCAGCGGGTCGCGGCCGGCAAGATAGGGCTCGATGAAGGCGGGCCATCCCGCCGAGATTGACTTCGAAATCTTGGCGTAGCCGTAGCCGGGCAGATCCGAAAAGATGAGCTTGCGCTTGTGTCTCTGGTCCACGAGAGCAAAAAAGTTGATGGCCCGCGTGCGGCCCGGCGTTTGAGAAACCTTGGCCGCCTTCTCGCCGACGAGCGCATTCAGCAGGCTGGATTTACCAACATTCGACCGGCCCAGAAAGGCAATCTCCGGCGCGCCAGCCTTGGGAAACTGCGCAGCGTCGACCGCCGAGAGCAAAAATTGTGCCGTCAATCGCATTCTGATCCCTGCAATCCTTCTGATCAGTTTACGCGGAGATGTTGCCGGCTTGAGCCACCGCTCCGAGACGGGCAGGGGGCGCGACCGGTCAGTGCGTAGCGTGGGACGGCCGCCAGCAAAGTGGGATCCGGCGCAGTTCTCTCCGCTTTTTCACGCCCTCCTGGCGGTCGCTGATAGGCGATAGAGCCTCGTTCTATCGCATTTTCGGAATTACTGTAGACCGAAAGCACGCTTGCGCTCAAACTCCAAGTGCAACATTTCTGAAAGGGAAAATGTTGCATGGGGAAGAACTACAAGCATCTGTTGTTGGAAGAGCGGGCCTTGTTGCAGACGCAGTTGGAGATGGGCTGGAGTC
>Ga0326728_10020841_pt1 | contig 12428 bp, 10 predicted proteins | sample MB3enrmetagenome_FD_207602 | JGI IMG/M metagenome (GOLD analysis project Ga0326728, IMG submission 207602) | Lab enriched peat soil microbial communities from McLean, Ithaca, NY, United States - MB31MN | ecosystem: Environmental > Terrestrial > Soil > Wetlands > Peat | place: USA: New York...
TTCATCGAGAAGGAGTCGTACTACGACTCCGCCCTGCTGATGTTGACGAGCCGGGAGGTGAGAAAAACCTCCGGCGTGCAGGACGCCACTGTCGCCATGGGCACGGCGATGAACCTCGACCTGCTGCGGTCGCAGGGGTTCGAAGCCGCCGCGCTCGCCGAGGCGACGCCCAACGATCTCATCATCGCCGTCGATTGCGAGTCGGCCGAAACCGCCAAAGCCGCCTTCGACGCGGCCAAGCAGGCGTTGAGCCGCAAACCGAAGGCGGCGACGGCCGACGGCGCGCATGTCGCGCCCACCAGTCTCGCCGCCGCGCTCAGGGCTGAGCCCGGCGCCAATCTCGCGGTCATCTCGCTGCCGGGCGCCTACGCGGCGCGCGAGGCGCGCAAGGCGCTGGCGAGCGGCCTGCACGTCATGCTGTTCTCCGACAACGTGTCGCTCGAGGACGAGATCGCCCTCAAGACGTTGGGTCGGAGCAAGGGCCTGCTGGTGATGGGGCCGGACTGCGGCACCGCCATTATCAACGGCATGCCGCTCTGCTTCGCCAATGTCGTCAAGCGCGGACCGGTCGGCGTGATCGGCGCTTCGGGGACCGGCATCCAGGAAGCGACCTGCCTCATCGACCGCGCCGGGTCGGGCGTCAGCCAGGCGATCGGCGCCGGCGGGCGCGACCTGAAGAACGAAAAGGTCGGCGGCGCGACGACGCTGACGGGAATCGAAGCGCTCGCTGGCGACGACGACACGAAGGTGATCGTCATCATCTCCAAGCCGCCGGCGAAAGCCGTGGCGGAGCGGGTGGTCGCGGCGCTCGAGCGCGCCGGCAAGCCCGCCGTAGCCTATTTCGTGGGTGCGACGCCGGCGCCGAGCCGCGCCGGCTCGGTCGTGCGCTTCGCCGCCAGCCTCGAAGAGACCGCCGCGATGGCAGTCGCCCTGGCGAAGGGCGAGCGCTATGCGCCGCGCGCCTTCACAGCGTCCGACACCGAGATCGAGGCGATCGTGACGCGCGAGACGCACGCCATCGCGCCGTCGCAGCGTTACCTGCGCGGCTACTTCACCGGCGGCACGCTCGCCGACGAGGCCTGGATCGCCGCGCACCGCTTCACCGGCGCCGTTCATTCCAACAACCAGACCGATCCGCGCTTCGTGCTGGCCGACCCGCACCGGTCGGTCGGCCACACCGTGGTCGACCTCGGCGACGACGCGTTCACCGTCGGCCGCCCGCATCCGATGATCGACCCGAGCGGGCGCGTCGAGCGCATGCTGGCCGAGAGCGAGGACGGCGAGATCGCCGTGGTCGTGGTGGACGTGGTCATCGGCTACGGCTCCCACGAGGATCCGGCGGGGGCGCTGGCGCCCGCCGTCGAGGCGATGCGCGACGCGGCGCGCCGGCGCGGCGGCTATTTGCCGGTCGTCGCTTCGATCACCGGGACAGCCGGCGACCCACAGAACTTCGCGCTGCAGAAGGCGAAGCTCGAGGCGGCGGGCTGCGTCGTCATGCCGTCGAACCACCAGGCTTGCGCGCTGGCGACGAAGATTCTCGAGAGAATCGGAGCGCACGTGGAAAGGCAGGCGCGTCATGGCTGAGCAATCGCGCGTCGAACCTGTCGCGACGCTGTTCAAGAGCCAGCTCAAGGCCGTCAACCTCGGCCTCGCCTCTTTCGCCGACAACCTCGCCGCGGCGGGCGCCGAAGTCGTCCAGGTCGACTGGTGGCCGCCGGCGAGCGGCGACGCCGTCGTTGTCGCGGCGCTGGACCGCATCGAATGCGGGCCGACGGACGTCGCGGCCGCCAACAAGAAGGCAGTCGAGATCCTGCTCGCCGCCAAGCCGACGCTGATCGACATCGGCGTGGCCGGCGAAGTCATCCCCGGCATGACGCCGACCACCATTCTCCACTCCGGACCGCCGGTGACGTGGGAGCGGATGTGCGGCCCGATGAAGGGCGGCGTGATCGGCGGGCTCATCTACGAGGGCCTGGCGAAGGACCGCGCCGAAGCCGAGGCGCTCGCCGCGTCCGGCCGCATCACGTTCGCGCCCTGCCACAGCCACGGCGCCGTCGGCCCGATGGCGGGCATCGTCACCGCGAAAATGCCGGTGTGGATCTTCGAGAACGCCGCCTTCGGCAACCGCGCCTATTGCACGGTCAACGAGGGGCTCGGCAAGGTGCTGCGCTACGGCGCCTTCTCCGAGGAGGTGCTCACGCGCCTGCGCTGGATCGAGACGGAGCTCGCGCCCGTCATGAAGAAGGCGCTGAAGCTGCACGGCCCCATCGACATGAGGAGCGTCATCGCCCAGGCGCTGCAGATGGGCGACGAGGGCCACAACCGCAATCGCGCCGGCACCTCGCTGATCATCCGCGAGCTCGCCCCGATCCTCGTCCAGCTCGGCGAGCCGGTCGAGAAGATCGTGCGGATCTTGACCTTCCTCAACGCCAACGACCACTTCTTCCTCAATCTGTCGATGCCCTCGTGCAAGTGCGCGCTCGACGCCGCCCGCGGCGTCAAGGGCAGCTCGATGATCGTCGCCATGGCGCGCAACGGAACCGATTTCGGCGTCCAGATCTCCGGGCTCGGCGATCGCTGGTTCACCGGGCCGGCTTCGATGGTGGAAGGCCTCTATCTGCCGGGCTTTTCCGCCGCCGACGCGGCGCCCGACATCGGCGACTCCGTGATCACTGAAACGGCCGGCATCGGCGGCTTTTGCATGGCCGCCGCGCCGGCGATCGTGAAGTTCGTCGGCGGCTCCCCCCAGGACGCGATCGCCTACACCACCCGCATGTACGAGATCACCCTGGCGGAGAACGCCGCCTATCAGATCCCGCCTCTCGACTTCCGCGGCTCGCCGACCGGCGTCGACGTCCGCAAAGTGGTCGAGACCGGCATCCTGCCGGTCGTCAACACCGGCATCGCCCACAAGGAGCCGGGAGTCGGAATGGTCGGCGCCGGGCTCGTCAAGCCGCCGCGGAATTGCTTCCGCGACGCCGTCCTCGCCTTCGCCGAGGCCTACGGCGCCGCGCCAGCCACATCGAGGAGCGATCCATGAAGCCTATCGATTTGACGATCCCGCTCGGCGTCGGCACGCCGCCCTGGCCCACCTACGTTCCGCTTCAGGTTCAGTACTTCAAGCGGCTTGCCCCCAACGGCGCCAACGGTCAGGTGGTCACCCACTCGAACCACGTCGGCACCCATCTCGACGGCGAGATTCATTTCTATACGCCCGGCAAGGACATCGCGAGCCTCGAGCTCGACTTCCTCATGCACGACGGCGCGGTTGTCGATCTCTCCGACGTCTGCGGCGACTACGACGTCTACACCTCGAAGATGGTCGAGGAGCGGGTGGAGGTGAAAGAGGGCGACATCCTCATCATCCACACCGGTTACCACCATTACGGCTGGGACCAGCCGACGGCGGACGAGATCCGCTACATGATCAAGCACCCCGGTCCGGATCGCGAGTTCGCCGACTGGGCGAAGAAGAAGAAGCTGCGCTGGATCGGCGTCGACTGCGGCAGCGCCGACCATCCGATGAACACGAAGATCCGCGAGTGGATGCCCGTGCAGGCCAAGGAGTGCGACGCGCACTTCGTCAAGAAGTACGGCAAGACGCTCGACCAGGTGTTCACGCCGGACAAGTACCAGGTCATGCACATCGAGATGTTCAATCACGGCCTGATCCACGCGGAGTGCGTCGGCGGCGACATCGACCTCCTGCTCAATCAGCGGGCGACCATCGGCTGCTTCCCCTGGCGCTTCGTCGACGGGGAATCGTGCATCTCCCGCATCGTCGCCTTCGTCGACGACGACCGTCACGCCAAGCTGATGGCGAAGAAGGCGAAGTGCGCCCTCACCAAGTTCGGCGACATCGCCGGCGCCTCCAACCCGACGCTGCACGCCGCCGCGCACAAGAAGTGACGATTTGAATTGTCGGCGCGCCGCGGGCGGAAACGCTCGCCGCGGTGCGCCGTCGACCACCGGGGCGGACAGCCCCTCGCTCTAAGAAAAGGTTCCTCTGATGGCCATCGACGCAATTGAAAGCAAACTGCGGCCGCCTGCGCTGCCGATCACGCCTTACCCGGCCAAGATGATCACGCTCGCCGACGGCGAGATCATGGTGGTGCGCGAGGCCAAGCGCGAGGAAGTCGGCGTTCTGCTCGGCACCGTCTATCCGCTGATCGGCGTCGCGGCCGACTACTACGACATCGTCGCCACGCGCATGTACGAGGAGCTGCTCGGCTGGTACCGCTACCGCACCGCCAACGAATTCGTGCTGGTCGGCGCAATCGACGGCGTCATCGCCGGCATCGTCACCAGCCGCTCGGTGAGCCCCAAGCTCGGCATGAGCCTCCACACCCTGACGATCAAGCGCGGCTTGCGCGTTGGCGCGCAGCTGTTCGCCGCCAAGATGGAGGACCACATCGAGTTTCAGGGCGCCGACGAGGTGTGGATTGTCGCCGAGAGCCCGAACGGCTGGCGGCGGTGGATGATCGAGTACGAACTCGAGGATCGCTCGAATCTCTATCCGGAAGTCCGCCACGAGCTCGGCGGCGTGCCGACCTTCGTGCTGACGCGCAAGCTGTGGGACGCGGTGAAGTCCAGCAAGTGCACGGGCGTGCGTCCCGTTCCGCCGGAAGTCCTGGCGACCGCCGCCAAGCTGAAGATGCCCAACGAGTACCCGCAGATTCCGGGATTCAAGAGGTGAATGGAATGTCCGCCAGGGTCGGAATCGTCGGCGTCGGCCACACGCGCTTCGGCAACTCGAGCGAGTACGACCTCGCCGACGTGATGGCCTACGCCGCAACCGACGCGCTGATCGACGCCGGCGTCCTCGAACAGAGGCGCCTCGTCGATCAGGTCGTCGTCGCCAACATGGCCTCCGGCCTGTTTTGCAACCAGACCTCGGTGGCCTCGTCGGTGGTCAGCCGGATGGACATGGAGCCGGTCCCGGCGGAGCTGGTCGAGAACGGCCCCGCCTCCGGGGCGAGCGCGGTCAAGATCGCCTATATGGCGGTCGCCTCCGGAATGGCGGACGTCGTCCTCGTCGTCGGCGGCGAAGTGATGCGCAAGGTCTCCGGCTGGCGCGCCACCGACATCGTCGCGACGATGCTGCACAGCGACGCCGAGTACAACATGGGCCTCACGCTGCCGAGCTTCGGCGGCATGTTCGCTCGCCTGTACATGGACCGCTACGGCTGCACTGAGCGCGACCTGGCGCTCATCGCGGTCAAGGACCACGCCAACGGCGCCCTGAACAAGTACGCGCACGTGCAGCTGCCGTGCACCATCGACGCGATCGCCGACAGCGAGACGGCGCATGTCGTCAACAACTACATCGCCGAGCCGCTGCGCATCTACTCGACCTGCCCGGTCACCGACGGCGCGGCGGCGCTGGTGATCGTGAACATGGACTCGCCGAAGGCGAAGCTATTCAAGAAGAAGCCGGTCAGGATCGCCGGCGTCGCTTCGGCGACCGATACGCATTGCGTCCACAACCGCAAAGACCCGCTGTATCTCGACGCGGTGCGCATCGCCGGCGAGAAGGCCTACGCGATGGCAGGCGTCGGCCCCAAGGACATCTCCTTCGCCGAGCTTCACGACGCGTTCGTCGTGCTCGAGCTGGCGATCAGCGAGGAGCTCGGCCTGTTCGAGCGCGGCAAGTCGTACCTCGCGGTGCGCGAGGGCGCGACCGCCATCGACGGGCGGCTGCCGATCAACCCGTCGGGCGGGCTCAAGGCCAAGGGCCACCCGGTCGGCGCGACCGGCGTCTCGCAAATCGTCGAGCTGGCGCGGCAGTTGCGCGGCGAGGTCGAGCCGGGACGCCAGGTCAAGGACCCCAAGTACGGAATGGCCGTCAACTTCGGCGGCTTCGGCAACAACGTCGTCGCCACCATCTGCGCCAAGGATTAGGAGCCTCTCTATGTCGCGACCGATCGCGGTCGTCGCTTTCGGCGGCAACGCCATTCTCTCGGCGGGGGACGACGGGTCGTTCCACACCCAGATGGAAAAGGCCAAGGGCACGTGCCGGCAGATGCTGGAGATCATGCATCGCGGCTACGAGATCGTCCTCGTCCACGGCAACGGCCCCCAAGTTGGCAACCTTCTCCTGCAGTTCGAAAAAGCGCGCGACATCCTCCCCGTGCCGCCGCTCGACGTCGCCGTGGCGACGACGCAAGGGCTGCTCGGGCACATGCTGGAGATCGCGATGCGCACCGTCCTCGAAGAGGACAAGATGCAGCGCGAGGTTGCGACGGTGCTCACCCAGGTCTTGGTCGATCCTGCCGACCCGGCCTACAGCAAGCCGACCAAGCCGATCGGGCCGTTCTATACGCTCGAACAGGCCGAGCGGCTGCGGCGTGACGAAGGGTGGACGATCGTCGAGGACTCGGGGCGCGGCTACCGCAGAGTGGTCTGCTCGCCCAAGCCGCTCCATGTGCTGCCGCTGCGCACGATCAAGCAACTCGTGCAAAACGAGACCGTGGTGATCGCCGGCGGCGGCGGCGGAATTCCGGTGAGCTATGGAACGCGTTCCGTCATGGGGACCGAGGGCGTCATCGATAAGGACGCCACCGCGGCGCTGCTCGCCTACAACCTGGGCGCCGAACTGTTCATCATCCTCACCGGCGTCGAGCGCGTCTGCCTCGACTTCGGCAAGCCCACCCAACGCCCGATCGATCTGATGACCGCGGCGGAAGCGCGCGCGTGGTTGGAGGCGGGCCAGTTCCCAGCGGGGAGCATGGGGCCGAAGATCGAAGGGGCGATCGAATACGTCGAAAAGGGCGGCAAAGAAGCGATCATCGCCCATGAGGGGCGCGTCGTGAAAGCGATGCGCGAGCATCTGTGCACCCGCGTCGTCGCCTAGGACGCCGCCCCGGCGCGCCCCGCGACGCTAAGTCGCGCGCCATGGGCAGATCGAATCGTCCGCTGCGCATTATTAAGGGAACCCAGCGTTATGGTTGATTTCAGCGCCTACGACGTCAAGACGCCGGAGATTCTGGCGTACCGGTGTAGCAAATGCGGGTCGATCTATTATCCGGCGCCGATGATCTGCGCCAAGTGTTCGTCGCGGCGCGACCCAGTCACGGGGAGGCATTGGGAGACGTTCCCCTTGGAGGGGCCGGTCACTCTGCTGTCGTGGACGCGGGTGTGGAATCTTCCCGACGGCTACAACGTCAAGTTTTTGATCTTCGGCATCGCCGAGTTCGAAAACGGGTTGCGCGCCGCGGGCAGAGTCGGCGTCGCCGAACCGACCATCGGCATGAAGCTGATGAGCCGCGTCGAGGAATCCGACGAACGCCCAGGCAAGCCGGTCAACATCTTCGTCTTTGAGTAGCGACCGGTTGTCAATCGCGCCCGCCGCCATGCGAGCGCGATACGGATAGGGAGCCATAGCGTGGTTCTGACAAGCAAGGGGGGAAGTGGGTCATGACAATGCAAGCAGCAGCCGGAAGGACAATCGTACAGCGACCAATCATTCAGGTCGAAGAGAAGGTGCCGATCCTCAAGGGCATACCGTTGAGCCTGCAGCACCTGTTCGCCATGTTCGGCGCCTCGGTGCTGGTTCCGATCCTGTTCAACCAGAAAGCGGGGATGGTCGTCGTCGATCCGTCGTTGGTGCTGTTGATGAACGGCATCGGCACGCTGATCTACCTCGTCATCACCTGCCGGGGCAAAGCGCCCGCCTTCCTCGGGTCGAGCTTCGCTTTCATCGCCCCCACCTTCGTCTGCATCGCCGCTGCGGCCACCCCGACCCTGGGGTTCCAGCACGCGGTCGGCGGCTTCGCCGTCGCGGGCCTCATCTTCATCATCGTCTCGCTCATCATCCGCTGGGCGGGCCGGGAGTGGCTGAACGTCGTTCTGCCGCCCGCGGCGATGGGCGTGATTGTCGCGGTGATCGGCCTCGAGCTTTCGCCGGTCGCCACCGGCATGGCTTTCTCCGGCGGCCCGATCGCGGTGGTGCTGTCGCTCGTCACCCTGGCGGTGGTCGTCTTCGGCTCGCTGATGTTCCGCGGCTTCCTCGCCGCGATTCCGGTGCTGATGGGCGTGATCGTCGGCTACGTGCTCGCCGCGATCATCAACATCTGGGTTCCCGGCACGCTCGACTTCAGCAGCGTGGCGTCGGCTTCGGTGTTCTCCGTCCCGCACTTCGTCTTGCCGGTCTTTGACTGGGGCGCGATCCTGATCATCATGCCGGCGGCGCTGGTCGTCATCTCCGAGCACATCGGCCACCTGTTCGTCACCAGCAACATCGTCGGCCGCGACCTGTTGAAGGTCCCCGGACTGCACAACTCGCTGCTCGGCGACGGCCTCTCGACCACGCTCTCCGGCCTGTGCGGCTCGTGCCCGACCACGACCTATGGCGAGAACATGGGCGTCATGGCGATCACCCGGGTCTATTCGGTGTGGGTCGTCGGCGGCGCAGCGGTGATCTCGATCCTGATCGCCTTCTTCGGCCAGGTGAGCGGCATCATCCGCTCCATCCCGGTTCCGGTCATCGGCGGCATCAGCATCGCGCTGTTCGGCGTCATCGCGGCTTCGGGCTTGCGCATGTTGATCGAGGCGAAGGTCGACTACTCCAAGAGCCGCAACCTGCTGCTCTCGGCCATCGTGTTCGTGGTGGGCATCTCGGGCGTGTCGATCAACGTCGGCACGACGCAGCTCAAGGGCATGGTGCTGGCGACCCTCGTCGGCATGGGCTTGAGCCTCATTTTCTGGGGGCTCGACAAGGCCGGCCTCAGCAACGAGTCGCCTGACGCCAGCATGGTCTCGCCCGACTGAGACCGCCTCACGCGCGGCGCGCCGATCCCTGATCGGCGCGCGGACGCCACGATCGACAAAAGCCCTCGCCGCCGCACGGCGGCGACGGGGGCCGAGTGAAACGGCGGGAGAAACAAGAATGTCCGAGACGAACCTCAGCCAAGCGATCTTCGACCGTGTGAGCGAGCGAATCCTCCACTGGCGTTACCTGCCGGGAGAGCGTCTTCACCGAAGAAGCCTTGTGCGCCGAATTCAAGGTCAGCCGCAGCCCTGTGCGCGAGGCGCTCCAGATGCTGGCTGATCGGCGGCTGGTCGAGAAGACTCCCCGCCAAGGCTACGCCGTCAGGCAGCTCAATCTCACCGAGATCGACGAGCTCTATGAAATGCGGCTCGTCCTCGAGACCTACATCATGGAGCGAGTGTGCAGGACGGGGCTGGACGAGGCCACCCTGGCCACGCTCGAGCAGCGCTGGACCAAGTTGTACGAGGCCCTGCCCGAAATGATCGCCGATCCGGTGACGGTCGACGAGGATTTCCACGACATTCTTGCGCGCGCGGTCGGCAATCAGGCGATGATGAAGATGCTCCGCGACATCGACGACCGGATCCGATTCGTGCGGATGTTCGACATCACCAACGCCGAACGCCTCAAGGCCACCTGCATGCAGCATCTCGAGATACTCGAGGCGATCGGCCGGCGCGACGCCGGCAAGGCGGTCGATGTGCTGCGCCGCAACCTCGAAGACGGCCGCATTCAGGCCGAGAGCGCCGTCAAGGAAGCTCTGGCGAACGCCCATGCGATCTATGGCTGACCGAACCCGTCGGGCCACGACGCTTGGATCGGACGTCCCGCGCGGCGAATTTCCGGTGCGCGTTCACAGCGTCTTTCGCGCCGCTCTCAATCTGAGTCCGCCGGATGGCGACCTGCTGACCTTGCTCAGCGCGGAGGCCGCCGACTTCCCGCGCGGCGTCCGCCTCGCTTTGGCGGAGGACTTCTCTTCGCTCGGGTTCGCGGCAGGCGACGGCGGCGTCTTCAGCGCCGGCGAGATTGTGCTCGAGCGGTCGGACGGGCGCGGCCCGTTTCGGGTGGATTGCGCCGCGGCGCGCCGGCTCGCCGCGCCGCCGCCGCCGCCGCTTCGCGGCGACGGGGCGCGCTGGCGCGCCGGCGTGGCGTTGCTCGAAGCGCTGCAAGAGCGCGCGCTGACCGACTTGCGCGTCGCGCCCCTGCTCGCCGGAACGCGGCCGTGCGGCGCCATGGGGGAACGGTTGACGCGGGCCGCCCTGGATCTCGGCTGCGGCGTGCAGTCCGGGCGCCTGGACGCGATGCGCGACGGGGCGGCGCGACTCGTCGGCCTGGGCCCGGGCCTCACGCCCGCCGGCGACGATTTCCTCTGCGGCTTCGTCGCCGCCGCCCACTGCCGCTGCGCCGCCCGCCCGGCGCGTTCGCGATTGCTCGCACATTTGACCGAGGCCGTGCGGGAACTGCTCGGACAGACGACGGACATCAGCGCCGCCTTCCTGCGCGGCGCCCTCGCCGGTCGCTTTTCTCGTCCGCTCGCGGCGCTCGCCGAAGCGTGCGCCGGCTCGCCGGGGAGCGACCTCGACGGCGCGATCCTGCGCCTCGCCGCCATCGGCCACAGCTCCGGCTTGGACGCCGCGACCGGCTTCTTCTACGGGGCGTCGGTCTGGGGCGACGCGGCCGACCAAGCCGGGCGCGCGGCGCCGGCGAGCTATCCAAAGATTTCGGTCGCCGATCGCTCAGCGTCGGCGACGACTGGAGGATGACAAGGTCGTGGTTCGGGAAGAGCTGGACCTCCACATCTGCAACGCTCGCCTACGGCGCGGCGGCGAGAAACTCGTCGACATCGCCATTGCGGGCGGCCGGATCGTCGCCATCGGCGAAAGCGTGGGCGCGTCGGCGCGAGACAAGATCGACGCCGAAGGCGGCCTGGTCACCGAATCGTTCGTCAATCCCCACCTGCATCTGTGCAAGGTGTGGACGCTGCCGATGATGAACGAGGCCGCGCTCGCCGCCTACCATGGAGCGGACATGGGCAAGGCGCTCGGCGCCATCGATCTGGCGAGCGCGATCAAGGCGAAATACGACGCCGCGTGGATCACGCCGAACGCCCGGCGCGCCGCGGCGTTGGCGGCGCTGCACGGCGTTCTGCACATCCGCGCGTTCGCGGACGTCGACGGCAAGGCTCGCCTCGAAGGCGTCAAGGCGCTGATCGCCGTGCGCGAGGAATTTCGCGGCGTCGTCGACATTCAGGTGGTGGCTTTCGCGCAGGACGGAATCGTCAAGGAGCCGGGCGCCGACCGCCTGATGGAAGAGGCCATGGCGCTCGGCGCCGACGTCGTCGGCGGCATTCCATGGATCGAGTTCACCGACGACGACGCGCGGGCGCATATCGGGTTCTGCTTCGACCTCGCGGCCAAGCACGACGCCGACGTCTCGATGCTGCTCGACGACGCGGGCGACCCCAGCCTGCGGACGCTGGAGATGTTCGCGACGGAGGCGCTTCGGCGGGGATGGAGCGGGCGGGCGCTCGCCCATCACTGCCGCGCCATGGCGCTCTATCCGGCGCCCTATTTGCAGCGCCTGGCGGGCGTATTGCGCAAGGCGCAGATCTCCGTCGTCAGCGATCCCCACACCGGCCCGCTGCACGCGCGGGTGAAGGATCTCATCGACGAGGGAGTCAACGTCTGCCTCGGCCAGGACGACATCTCCGACGCCTACTATCCGTTCGGCCGCAACAACATGCTCGAGGTCGCGTTCCTGGCGGCGCACCTCCTGTGGATGACGGGACGCGACGACGTCGAGCGGCTGTACGACATGGCGACGGTCGCCGGGGCCAAGGCGATGAACGTGCCCAATCACGCCGTCGCGGTCGGCGCGGACGCGAACCTCGTCGTGCTCGGCGAACCGGACGTCGTCGAGGCGCTGCGGTTCCACGCTGCGCCTCGCCATGTCGTCAGCCACGGCCGACGGGTCGACCTCGCGCGAATGCAGGCGCTGGCGCGCGCCGCTGGCGGGCCGAGCGGAACTCTCTTCGAGAATAAGACCGCGAGTTTGCGGCCGCGCAGAGTCGCGGAAGCGGCCGCGGAGCGACACTTGGGCGCCGCCGACCCGGCGCCTTTGGCGTGACGGGTACGGGTCGGACGTAGCGGCGACCGCGGTTGGCGGTCAAACATCGGCGGAGGTCCTATGCTCCATCATTTCACTTATCTGGCGCCCAGGACGCGCGCCGAGCTGCATAGCGTCCTCGCGGACAACGGAGCAGCGGCGTCTCTTCTGGCGGGAGGAACCGACCTGCTGGTCAATATCCGCGCCGGCCTGACGCGGCCGAAGGTCGTCGTCGACGCGAAGAAGATCGAAGGCTTCGGCGGCCTCGTCTGGAGCGAATCCGAAGGGCTCGTCATCCGCGCCGGCGTGACGATCAACGCGCTTCTCGGCGACGCGAAGATCCGCAGCGACTACCCGCTGCTCATCGCCTGCGGGCATGATCTCGCCTCGCATCAGATCCGCAATCGCGCGACGGTCGTCGGCAACGTGGTCAACGCGTCGCCCTGCGCCGACATGGCGCCGGCGCTGCTGTGCCTGCGCGCGCATGCGGTGATCAGCTCGAAGCGCGGCGAGCGCGACGTTCCGTTCAGCGCCTTCTTCAAGGGCGTCAAGC
>Ga0326728_10020842_pt1 | contig 12428 bp, 4 predicted proteins | sample MB3enrmetagenome_FD_207602 | JGI IMG/M metagenome (GOLD analysis project Ga0326728, IMG submission 207602) | Lab enriched peat soil microbial communities from McLean, Ithaca, NY, United States - MB31MN | ecosystem: Environmental > Terrestrial > Soil > Wetlands > Peat | place: USA: New York...
CCGGCATTCAAAGAAGACAATCGAGAAGAGCACAAAAGCCGCGCGCACTCGAGGGCTCGCGCGCGCAGCAGGCGGCAGAGCGGAAGCACTCTCCGTTGTTTTCGAGGCGCCGTCACCACATCGCCCAACCTACGCTCCCCCTTGGTTCATGTCAAGCGGATCAGGACAACTTGCCCTCCCCCGGTTTTGCGGCTGACAGCGAGAAAGCAGTGAGCCGAGCCCACTCCCGGTGCCGATGTTAGCTGGATGCGGCAATGGGCTCCGGATAGGTCGGCACCCTTCACCGCGCGATTGCAGCGCATGCAGCGCGGCTCGAATCCGCCTGGACTCGAAGGCACTTGTCTGGTCACCGGACTTAGCTTGAAAGAGTTCCTGTTTTTTGGGATAATCGCAGCCACTTCGATCTGCAAAATAAGAACAGTGAGTTCCACGGAATCGCGCTGACCAATGCCTAGAAGCACTATCGACTTCGACACCGTACGGAATATCGGACTTGCATTGTCCGGCGTGGAGGAGAGTACAGCGTACGGGTTCCCAGCGCTCAAGGTCCACGGAAACCTTCTGGCCGGTGTACCTGCTAATCGCTCGGCCGAACCCGGTTCGATTGTCGTTCGCGTAAATTTCGATGATCGTGCCGAGTTGCTCGCTGCGGCCCCTGATGTTTACTACGTGACGGACCACTACGTCGACTACAGCGCCGTTCTGGTTCGCCTGGCTCGCGTCAATCCCGACGTCTTGCGGGACTTGCTCAGCATGGCCTACAAGTTTGTGACCGCTAACGTAGCACCCCGTTCGCCATCGCAGAAGCGCCGAAAGCTCGGACCAAGAAGATGATCGATGGCAGAAGGCTGGCCGAAGAGGGGGGTGCCGGTCATCCAATCACCAGTACGAACTGGTGTCCGTTAAGGTGTCCCGTAACTGACTAATAAGGTGACTTGGCAGCAGCTTTCGTACCCCGGCACACTAGTAAGTGATTGATATTACGTGGTGGTGCGTCGGGGCAGAGAATTGCTAAACCGTTGTACGGTCAAAAGCTGTACCCAGGGTTCGAATCCCTGCCTCTCCGCCAAGCTTTATATGTTCTGGCACGCTTCCCGTTGCGGTCCCGGGCCTTTCGCCCTGCCCAAGATCTCAACGTGCGTAAATAGGCGGAAAGTGAACCTGCCGCGGCGAGAAGTAGTCACACCAAATCCATCTCCAAACAGGTCACAGAAGCCGGCTGGATAGTCCAGACAAGACTTTGCCCCACGCTCGCCACTTCATCTTTGGGCTCAACCGCATTTGGATGATCGAAGCTGTTGAAAGCACGAATATCAGGGGCTGAGAGGGTCCTGACCTTGCAAGAACGGATCGATGCCCCACGCACAATGATTTGCGTGGGTCGAACTTCCTTAACATGCGGGTTAACAAGAGTGAGTACTAGTTTCTTGTAATGCAGGGAGGCGGAGCCGGCGAGACCCCAGATCGTCGCCGTCGTATTGCCTTGCCGGAACGAAATAGGCGGTGCTGCCGCTACTAAACGAACCGATTGCCCTCCCTGGTGGGCCTTGTACGCCTGGAAAACATGGAAGTTTGGTGTGACCACAAATCGGCCTTCATGCGCCAGGAACAGGCTGTGGAGATTGTTAATCAACTGAGCTACATTGGCCATGACAAGCTTGTCTGCATGCCGATGAAAAGTGTCTAGAGTGAGAGCCGCAACCAGCGCATCGCGCATCGTCGAAGTCTGCCCGAACAGGAATGTCCGGTCGATCTCCGTGCCCGGCTGGTGCCAAGCCCCCCACTCGTCGACAACGAGTTTGACTCTGTGCTCCTTGTCCACCTCACCCATCGCGGACCAATGTTGCTTGATTAGCGACTCCATCAAGTCAGCCTTCGCAAGCAGCTCGTACCAGTCGTTGACTTCGAAATCGATCGCCTGTCCTTTTCCCGCACTCCCGCAGTAGTAATGGAGCGCCCACCCGTAGAGGTTATCAAGCTCCCCTTTTCCTTTCGCCGTCAGCCGGCCAAAGAAACCGCGGGTCCAATCCAAATCGCCTCCGGAGGGACCAGACCCTATATAGCGCAATTTCAATCCGTAGTCCGGGACCCAGGCCACAAACCTTCGAAACTCGGTCGCATATTCCTCGGCAGTGAAGTTACCGCCGCACCCCCAAGACTCGTTTCCTATTCCCCAATAACGAACCGCGTAAGCCTGGGGATTCCCGTTGGCAGCCCGCATTTTGGCTAGGGTGGTTGAACCCGGGGGAGCATTGCAATACTCGACCCAGTGATCGAAGTCGAGGGCCGTCAAGCCTCGGAGGTTCGCAGCGATATAGGGCTGTGCTCCGATGAGTTTACAGAAACGGATAAACTCATCGGTTCCAAACTGGTTTGGCTCATATTTCGCCGGTCCATCGGGCGCCTTCTGGAGAAAGGGATCGTTGACCCAGAAGTTCGTCCGGCAGGGTCGTTGCGCGCGGGGGCCTATTCCGTCGCGCCAGTCGTAGCTATCCGCGAAGCATCCCCCTGGCCATCGCACCACCGGGACATTGAGTTTCAAGAGGCTATCAATAAGGTCCTTTCGAATGCCGCCAATATTCGGCACTTTGGAATCTTCCCCAACCCATATTCCGTCGTAAATGACACCGCCGATGTGCTCCGTAAAATGGCCATGCAGTTTCGGGTCAATTATCCCAATCGGCTCGTCGATCAAAACTTCCACCTGATCATCAATCGATTTGGCCGTCCTCGGAGCAAAACCCAGCGCAGCTACGGCCACACTCTTTGCAAGAAAATCCCGCCTTTTCATCCGCGACCTCCGCATGTTTGAGTTCAATCGGCCTGAGAGGTGCCAGGCAGTGTCCTGATTTGGCAGGTAGCGCCCCGACTCGTCAGGGCATTTGCCGGCCCCGCAGGGCGGGGTCGGCGCTACGCTTAAAATTGGACACTACAAGATACCAGTCGCCTCGGCTCCAGTGTTCTTTTATGAGCCTGGATTAAGTTTGTCAATCTTTTTCTGCGAGGTTATCTGTGGGGTTCAGATTTCAGGCGCGAATGATGAAGAAGGTCACGGTTCGAGGTTTTCAGCATTACTTCAAAAGTTTGGGCGAGGTCCACGTGCCCAGCCCTCTGCTCCAAACTTCTTCGACCGCCGTTTGTAGACCCGGGATGCGGAAGCCCCGCGCCTTGCCGGCGTCTGCGGCCAACCTCCCAGCGGTTGGACGTATCGGGTCCGGCGGCCGACGCGCCAACGCCGAAGCGAGGTCGGACAGCCCGGAAACTCGCCTAGCAGATCGCCGGCACCACGGCGAGCGGTGAGGTGCGCAAGATGCGGCGCAGGCCGAGATTGGCGCCCAGCGGATCCTCCTGCTGCGCAACACTTGCGGGTGCGGCGCCTGCGGGGCCCGTCAGCGCCACGCTCAAAGGTCCCGGCAGGACCTCGACGGCCAGCACGCTAAGGGCTGTGGTGGCTGGTAAACCGAGCAGCTTTAAGAGACCTTCGACGTCCGCTTGCGCGAAGGTGACGCCGGCGAGCGGATCGCGGTTGAAAGAGTGCTGCGGATTCGGCGCCGGGTTGTTGGCGGGATTGGCGAGTGTGGCGCCAAGCTGATGGGTCAGCAGCACGTTGCGATAGGAGGCAGCGTCAGCTTGTAGCACCTGGGCGTAGAGCATGAACCAGATGCGCGTCTGGGGATCGCCGGCGAGGAAATCGTAGACGCGCTGGCCGTTGTAAACCGTGTCGGCGTACGGCGCGGTTGCCTGGATGCCTTCGGCGCGGTGATTCACGGCGCAAATCAGGTGCGGCGCAGGGTGCTGAATGCCGGTCACGCGCAGCGGGCGTCCGTAGCGGCCTTGGGCCGTGGACCATTTCTTGACATGGCCGGCACGAAACTCATAAGTCCAAAAACCGAATAGCTCAAGGCTCTCCGATGTCATGCCGGAGGGAAGGGGCAGCAGGAAGAAGGTGCCCGACTTGCCCACACCGAGGGAACTTGCCGGCACCATTTGGGTCATGGCGTCCAGGCCGGAGTAATCTGCCGATTGGCCGGAAAAGATGCTGCGGACCGGTTCGGGGTCGATGGGCAGAACCGGCTCAGTGGCCTCGGGCAGCATCTCAGAGGCCACCGGCTGAGGCAGCAGATCAGCGGCAAGCAGCGGATCGGGACCATACGCGAGCACGCGCGCGAAGTAGTTGTCATCCGGGTCGGCCACGCGTTGGTCGAACTCGATCCAGAGGTAGCGGTTGCGCGGCGCAGTCGATGAATAATCCGGGGAATGCATGTAGGGTGATTCGGCGATGCCGGTAGAAACGATCCTCGGGGTCTGGCTGGGCGGCGTGGTGATGGGCAGCGTGATGGGCAGGCTGATTTGCTGCTGTGTGGCCGCGCCAAAATTGGCCGTCACGGCGTACACCGGATTGAGCACATCCGGGAAGTCACCGGGCAAGGGGTTGGGATCGATGGAGTCGAAAAAGATAATGCGCGTGCGCGAGCGGTCGGGAGTCTGGCCAGGATTTCCCGTGGCGCCGGTGGCGACGACTCGCGGTACGGTCACCGTGCCGACGTTTTGGGAGTCCCGCACAAAGGAAAGTTGCGGCTGGGTCGGCTGGCCGAGAGCCGGCGGTTGGGCCAGGCCGTCCCAAGTCCAATCGCGCTCCATATCGAGCACCAGAGCCACGATCCAATGTCCCAACAACTCGGTTTGGTTGGAAAAGGTGAGCGAACCCGCATCGGCGGAAATGTTGTGGCGCAGCGTGCCGGCGGCCCCGAAAACGGTGCGCAGGCCGGACGCTCCGCTCAGTGTGAGCGCCTGCTGGTTCAGACCCATTTGCTGGGCGAGGAGTTGCGGCAGGTTGGAGCCGGGCTGAAAGTAGAACGCCTGCAGTTGCGACTCCGGGGTGTTGGGGAAGAGCGCGTCTTCCGTGGACGCCTCCTGCCGCACGATATAGTCGGTTGCGAGCCCGATGGGAGGCTGATCGGCGCCGTAGTAGTTGGGCTTGACGGCGCAGCGTGGATAAAGGCGCACGCGGATGTCGCGCGAGGTTGGGATGGGGAGATCCGTCGTGCCCGGCGCGGGCGGTGCAAGCGTGGAAATGTCGTCGATACCGTCGGTGTAGTTGAGCGTGAGGGTGACCGTCGGGTCGGCCCCCTCATCCGTGGGGAAAGGCACATTGACCGTGTAAATCACACGGAAGACTCCGTCCAGGTCGCCGGGGTCAGTGCCCGAAGTTCCCGTGTCGTGCGCCGGGATGTGGGCCTCGACGCGAACGTCGAAGCTGTCCACGTCGGGATCGGGCACGCTGACGGCGCGGCCGCTGGCCCACGCGTTTTGGATGAGCGTATCGAGGTTGGGGCGCGAGAAAGTGGCCGGATCGACTCCGGCGAAAATCGCTTCAGGATAGCCGATGCGCGGCCGCTGCACCTCGAGGGTCTGAATGGTGCGCACGGAGGGCGGGTTCTGCGGATAGCCAGGGAGAGGCGGCGAAGCCACCACTTCGAGCGCCTTCGGAGGCACATAGCGGAGGAAAGGCGCGAGGGCTTGCGGAGCCTGTCCGGGATGCACGGGGAGGTCACCGGGCAGAGCGCCGCCGCCAGTAAGGTCCACCAGGCGCACGCGGAATTCGTACTCGTTGCCGTATAGGAGAGTGGGCACGCTCGTAAGGTCGGGGTTGGGATTGGGAAGCGTGGCGGGCGGCAAAGCGGCGCCGACATTGGAGACGGCAAAGGCCAGCAACTGGACCACGGGGTCGGGAAGCACTAGGCTCGACCCCGCCCACTGGGCAAAGTAAAGCGGCAGCCAAGCGGGCTGCGGGTTGGTACTGTTGTCGGCTGTGCTGGGGCGAATGGGAGCGGGGGCCAGCCAGAATTCATTGCCGCTGATCGGCGTTGAGGCCGCGCCGCCGTAGGAATTCTGATTGAAAGGCAGCGTGCCATTGATCAGGCAGAGTGAAGACCAGGTGGCTGCGCCTTGCGGCCGCACGTCCACGCAATAACCCTGCACGCCGAGCGGAGCCTCGGGCACCTGGGGAGACGTCGGATCCAAACGGTAGCGCAGCAAATCCACCTGGCTGTTGAGCCATATGGTCACCTGCTCGTCGTCCCATCCCACCTGAATGCCAGCGTCGGTGCCCGGGGCGATCTGGGTGTCATCGAGCGTTGCGGCGTCGATAGTCGTGGGTTGGTTCGAGTGGACGATTTGGGCGAAACCGTCGTCGTACTCTTCCGCTTCAAACTGCGCTTCGGTGAGGTCGCTGGGCGGCGTCTTCACCACTGGAATCAGCCGCGCGGCAAACATCGGGCGGACGTCCGAAGCCGCCAGCGCGGGCAGGCGCGCCGCGTAGGACTTGACGCTATCCGGGTTCGCCAGCCAGTCCGCCACCCACGGGTTGCCTGCCACCGAAGAATCCAGCGTGAAGTAGAGGAAACCGCCGCTCGCCAGCAGACTGGCCGGGATGTTGAGCTGCACGCTGTAGATCAAACCCATGGCTGTCGCCAGCACCGGCTGACGCAGCGCATAGGAGAGGATCTGGCCCCAAGCGATGCTGGTGTCCGGACCGGGGAGAGTTTTGTCGTTGAGCGGAGGCGCTTGGTTGCGCAGGGCGCAGCCGTACCCGTCGCCCACCCGGATGTCACTGGTGCGCGGGGTCTCGAAGGGAAACGCCTGCGTGTAGCTGGCCGGGAGTTGCTTCAGGATGCGAGCGCCCGCTGGAGGCGCCTGGGCCTTGGTGAGTTTGGCGCTGGTGACGGTAATGTGCTGGGCGACGAGTTGGTTGTACAGCGTGGTGTACAAAGTCGGAGCCACCGGCTGAGGCTGGGCCAGGAAGGGCGTCACCTGCGTGGGCGTGGTCGAGGTACTGGGCAGACTTGCCAGGCCGCCCACGAAATTGGCGTTCAGGTGCACCGAAGTGCCGGCGAATTGCGGACCCGTGCCCAGCGGCTTCGTAGGGTCGCCGACCGGCAGTAGCAGAAGGTTCACCGAAAGCAGGCTGGTGGCCCCATTCCAGTGTTGCGGAAAGGCCATAAGGCTGAGTTCGAGATCGTTGAGTGCCATAGTATGCTCCAGTGCTCAAACGTTGACCGTCAGCGACGGCGTCGAGATCGACTGGGAGAATTGCCAGGAGCCGTCCCAGCTAATGCTGACCACCCAGCAGATCGTGATGTGGATGCCGACCGAAACCGACGCCAGCAGGGTGATCTCGACCGAAGGGATCTCCAGTTGTTCCGGTGGCCCCGACAATAGTTGCGGAATCGGAAGCGCGGGATTGAGCGACAGGCCAAGCGCCGCCGAGAGCGTCAAGGAGGCGCTAGCCAGGCCGTCCAGCACGCTTACCGATGCCTGGCCCGTCAGGATGACCATCAGGGTGATGGAGTTTCCGTCGATGTTGAGCTGGAAGGCGATGGTGATCGAGGCCGAGCCGGAAGCAATGCCGAGGTCGATGGCGATGCCCAGCCCGATGCCCGCCTGGATGGTCAGGTCGGGCGCGCTATTCTGGACGCCCAGAGTCATCATGCCGTTGCCGGCCAGCGGCGTGGCAATCCAATTGAAAGGATTGTCGGGGCCGCCGATGCCTACGCTGAAGTTCACGCTCAGCGGCGCGAGTTGCACGTCCAACGTGACGTCGAGGCTGATGTCCGTGAGATTACCCAACCCCAGCGGCATGTCGGCAATGGTGAAGGTGTCGGTGACGGTCAGCGTGCCGTCCGACAGGGCGACGTCCAGGGCGGCGCTGGCGCCTCCGGGCAGAAACTGCGCCAGCGTTTGCAAATCGCTGAAGACATTCTTGACGATGCTGAGCGCGCCCCCGAACTGCACGTTGAGGCCGGTGACACCCGGTGCGGTGTGTTCGTCGCCGTAGAAACCGCCGGTGATGGTCAGCAGCGGCTGGCTGCCGAACATGGGAACCGTAACTTGCAAGGAGAACCTGCCGATCGACAGCGTCCAACTGGGCGACGCTGAAGAATCGACGGTGTAGGTAAGAACGGTCGGCTGGGGCGCTGGAGGCGCCGGGGTGGTCTGCTGCGGATAATCCGAATACAAGAGGACGATGTTCATCACCGACAGGTCGACGATGGTGGCCTGCTGGCCCGCCGGCCAGGTGTACGTCTTCGAGTACTTGAAGCCCTGGCCGATGGTGTTGATCTGCTCGATCTCGCCCTCGAGCATAGAAATCGCCGCGGCGATATCCGGGAAGAGACCGGTGGAATTGAGAATCGAGGCCAGGTCGCCAAGGTTTGGCGAACCCTGGTTCAAAGGCGCGGACCCGGACTTCGGGGGTCCCGGCGGATTGGGCTTGGGAAATTGCAATCCGGGCGCGGGCGGAGGGGGACTGATGCTAGCCGAGGTTGGTATCTGCGGCGACTCGAAGAGAACTTTGTGCGTGCCGGTGGAGTGGAGCAGGCTGTAGAAATTGTTCGGCTGGGTCAATTGCAGGATGTCCGTCACATCCGCGATGTACCAGTAGTCGTTGCTGGTCGCCGGTCGAACCAGCGGGACGGGGTAGTCGTTGGGCAGCGCGGCGGGGGCGGGTTCGGTGTAAAGGCGCTGGCCCATGCTCCATCCGCCGCCGCGCGGAATCTGGGGCGCGCCGCGCAAGGCGACGCCCACAGCGGGTGTGGGCGTGGAGCTGCTGGTGGCGGCGGCGATCATGTCCACTTCAAACGCCGAGCACCGCAGGACCGTGCCCGGTGTGTTGTTGAAGCGGCCCGCTTCCACCGTACAGGACACTGCAGGACTGACCGCTCCCGTCTTCGCAAACAGCAGGGCGAGCGTGGCGGGAAAGGGCGAGAAGCCGTCCGGAGCAAGCTGGAGGTAGCCGACATTGTCTTTCGAGGTCACCGCCGTCAGTCCGCTGGGACCGCCCGCGTTCTGGGCGGGGAAGCCGCCGCTACGCACATTCAGACTGCCGTCGAGCACCAAGTCGGCGTCAAACAACACTTCCCGAAACTCGAACACCTTTCCTGCGGAAGGGTCCTTGGGGTTGGCCGGCGCTGTCACGGAGACCGTCTGCGCCTGGTCGCGGATGTTCCGCACGTTATAGGCGCCATTCAGCGCGCCTTTGTGCACGGCGTTGGCGTACTGCGACGCCACATCGGACGGGAACGCGAAGGTCCCCGGGGACGATGCCTGCCAGCCGCTGTCACTCCGTTTCACCCAGCCTGCGTTCTGACGCAGCATGGTTATGGTGCGCACCACGTGGATGCAGTAGGGGTAGATGACGGTCACCGCCTGGATCACTTCGTAACTGGTACGGCCGAGGCTGGCGTCGAACTGGACTTTGGTGATGCCGGGCCCGGTCACGTTTTGGTCCGTCCACTCGCTGAACGTGCTCGCGCCATAACCCGTGAAGTCGACGCGCAGCACCGGCACGCCCGGCTCGTGCCCGGTGGGATTGAAATCGCCGCTGAAGATGGTGGCGACGTCCGACTGGAGCACCGTCGTGCCGTAGGCGCTGGCCGTGCCCAGGGTCTCGCCAATCAGCGTAAACCCCTCGAACATGGCGTTGGACTTGCCCGGATTCTCCGGCATAAGGGAAAGCGAGAGCGCGCCAGCCAGCGAAGGATTCGCCGGCGGGAGCATCTTCGGCGGCGCGCCGCCCTGCGGCGGGCTGGGTGGAAGGGCATTGGGGAACCGCGGGATATTGGTGCCGAAGCGCCCGCCTTCCTCGATGAACGTGGAATGGACTCCGGGCTTCTTACTCGACCGCGCATTGTACTGGACGATCACCGCGTTGAGGCCAAACGGCAGGCTGAAGACCGCCGCGAAGGGAATACCCTCCGCCACATTGGCGATGTTGTTCACCAAAACCGGCGCGGGGGCGAAAGGAACGAGTTGCTGGCTGTCGGGTGAAGCCACCAGCAGCGGAGCGCCGTCCGAGGCGGGATCGCACTCGATCGGCCCGATGGTGCTTTCACCCGTCGATTCCATCGGCTCCCAGGAAAACTGCGGCAGGGCAAAGGTGGCCACCAGCGCGCCGTTCAGCGCCAGCGCCATGTGGGAAAACGCGGCGACAGGCGCGGCGCCGCCAGCACCCCCGGTGATGGACCCCACCGGGGGCGCCGGCGCCAGGTTGGTGCTGCCCACAACGTCGATGGTGGAAGTGGCCAGGGCGCCGATCTGGGGCGCCACGGCGACGCCGAACAAATCTACCCGCGTCGAGAGGTCGAGCAGCGCCGGGGTCATGGCCAGCGACGGCAAAGCGACCTGGGCCCTGGCCTCGGTCGTCACGGCGGCTGTCTGGGTTGTCGTCCCGGCGGCGGGCGTGGCCGCAGTCCCCGCCGTCGCGCTCGAACCCGAAGCAGCCGGCGGCAGTAGCACAAAGTCAAGTTCAGGGGTGGAACTCAGGCCTTTCCACGTCGTCACCGCCAGGGCCGTGCCGGCGCTCGTGCTATCGGATTCCCGGCGCACCAAAGAAAGATCGAAATTGGCCGCGTAGGGATCGGGCAAGGTGGGGAGCAACCAGCGCAGATCGAAATACAGGCCCGCCACGCAGCGGAGGAACTGCGTGCCCTGGAGCGTCCCGGACACGGTGAACAACTCGGGTGCGTCGACTCCCAGCAACGCGTTTTCGAGTGCTACCGGGATTATGCTGGAGCGGTCATCAGGGCGTCCGCCGACAATCGCCATCACGGTGGCGGCCTTGCTTTGGTCGAGCAGCAGGGTGGCCGCGGACTGATAAGGGAAGCGAGCGCCCGCTGCGTTCAGCGGACGGTCCAGGTGAACCACGATGCTCCCGGCGGTGAACAGCAGTTCGTTGGTCGAGGTCGACAGATACGCATACCCCGGCGCGGGATTCGTGGAAAAGTCGACCGTCGCATTCAGCTCCGAGGGTGCGCTTTCCGGCCAAAGCTGGAACGTTGTCTCCGCGGCAGGCGCCTTGCCCGTGACCAGGACGTACAGCCCGCCCGCGCCGATTTCCAGCAACCACTCCGACATCGCGGCGGCAGGTTGCAACACCGTTTGCAGCGACCCGCCGGAAGAAAGCACGAACACGGCGGCGCCGGGTCCGGCAACCTCCGGCAGCGCGGAAATGCTGGTGGCTGCGAGCGGCAGCGCCCAAGCCGCGCCCGTAATCAAGGCGGTGCCTGAGGGATCGAAGATCTTCGAAGCGGCATTTTGAAAGCCGAAGCTGCCCGGAGTTGCCGTACACGGCACGCCGATTTCCGGCAGGTTCGGCACCACCGCCGGCGTCCCGTGGTTCCAATGCAGCGTCACCGATGAACCATAGGCCTTGGCGTTGGCGTCGGCGATCGATTGAAATGCCGCGCTGGACGCCTGGAAGACGATTTCGACCTTGGAGGGCGGCGTAAACACCGCCGCCGCTGCGTCCGCCCCGGGATCGCCCGTATTGACGGGCGACGGCAGGGGGACGAGCGTCGCGGTTACAGTCAGAGTGGCGCCTGCCGGTATGACGTAGACGCCGCTTTGGTAGCTCATCGGCTTCGAGGAAACCAAGCTCCCGCCGGAGATGGAAAAGCCGGTGAAGTTCCCGGCAGGCAGCGACGCCGCAATCCACTGCGCCAGAAACCAGACGCTGCCCGATCCCAGGTCGAACTGCGAAGCGGTGGCCGGAGGGACCAGGAAATGCACGATGGGAAAAACGCCAAAGGGAGCAGACGGATCAACGAATGCGAACTGCGTCGAGACCGTAAACGGGATCAGGTCCACCCAGGCCGGGACACCCTGGAGGTCCAGGAACGGGCCAAAGCTTTGTACCGCCTTCGCCCCGCGCGCCCAGTCAGGCACTCCTGAAGGGTTGGAAAGCGTGGCGGCGCGGGCGCTGCGGACGATAGCAACTACCGGCGACGGCTTGGCCGCCGCAGCCTGCGAGGCGATCTCGCGCAGTTCCGCGGAGAGTTGTGGGTTGCTGGGCGGCCCTGCCTGGGGAGTCGGCTGCGTAGCTTGAATCTCCCCTAGGCTCTTGCCTGCGACCAAGCTCATCGCCAGCGCCGCCCGAGCGGCGCTCAGGGCCTCCTGAGCCACGCCGGGGGCGGGCGACCAGCCCGAGGTCAATTGCGCGAGGGAATCGGCAATAAGGTTGGGATCAACGGGGACGCCCTGGTTGGACGAGTTAGGTGCGCTCACGGTCTCCTCCGTATGCTTTCAGTAAAAAACCATAACGGATTATTTCTTTGCTTCAGCCCTTTGGATGGGAGATACACTATGATAATCAAATCGCAAAGTCAAGGAAAAGTTACGTACAGCCGTCGATAAGAGTTACGCCTGGGATACGTGGTCGCAGTAGGGGTACCGGAGATGAGCAAGCGCAACGCGAACCTGTTTTTAAGTCCGCGGCTTTTCGTGCCCGCCAATGATCGTTTGCTCAGTTGACTATTGCCTCCGCACGACATCGCGCGTGCTTTGATCGCATGTCCGGATTGCGGCGCCCCATCCTTTATGACCGCAGCATTTTCGTGATTGTGGATTTGGTAAGTCGTCGTAGCGCAGGG
>Ga0326728_10020843_pt1 | contig 12427 bp, 10 predicted proteins | sample MB3enrmetagenome_FD_207602 | JGI IMG/M metagenome (GOLD analysis project Ga0326728, IMG submission 207602) | Lab enriched peat soil microbial communities from McLean, Ithaca, NY, United States - MB31MN | ecosystem: Environmental > Terrestrial > Soil > Wetlands > Peat | place: USA: New York...
GAGCGGAATTTCTATAACGGTCATCGGGTCGCTCATCGCCGGTCTGGGCATTGTCTTTCATCCCGTGATCATGTTGCAGATGTTGAGCCTCATCGTCGCCGGCTCCATCGCCTTCAACGGCATGATGTTTCTGCTCATGGTGCGCATCGACGATCCGCTGGTTCCCCGCGCCATGTTCGGCGTGCTCAATGTCCTCCTGTTATATCCCTCAGGCGCCATGTATCCCACAGCGTCGTTCCCCAAGTGGATGCAGGCCTTGACCGTGGTCGACCCCTTTACATACGTGATTCACGGCTTCAAGGCGGTGCTGCTCAAGGACGGCGGCTGGGTTGCCATCAAGGGTGATCTGCTCTTCCTCGTGGTCTTCGGCTTCGCCACGCTGCTGATCGCCACGCCGCTCTTCAAGCGCACGCTGTGAGAGCAGGCGTCAGGGGTCAGGTCTCAGGTGTCAGCCAGCAGGGAACAGGGAACAGCCGGCAGGGAATAGGGAATAGGGAACAGGGAACAGAAAACTCGTCGCCGACACTGGGTCGCGGCAGCCAACATTCGCACCGCCGGTCTCCTGACCGGCTGTGGTGCGGGTCTCCAGACCCGCACCGATCTGGGAGCGATTACGAATTCGCGCGGCCAAAGCGCTAGCCGCTCGTGTGTTTCCCTTGCCTTCCCAGGATTTGCTCGTAAAACCGCACGTACCGCGGCACCACCAGGTTCGCGCAGAAGCGTTTTTGCGCCGTCTTGCGCGCGGCTTCGCGCATGGCATTGAGCCGCGCCGGATCGTTCAGCAACCCGAGCGCGCCCGCGGCCATTGCTTCCACGTCGCCCACCGGGAAGAGCAGTCCCGTCACGCCGTCGTCGATCAGTTCCGGAACGCCGCCCACGCGCGTGGCGATCGTCGGAACCTTGCAGGCCATGGCCTCCAGCGCGGCCAGGCCGAAGGACTCCAGCTCGCTCGGCATCAGGAACAGATCGGCCAACGCCAGCAATTCATTCACGCGATCCTGTTTGCCCAGGAAGTGCACGCGGCTGTGGATGCCGAGGTCGTGCGCCAGCCACTCCACTTGCGAGCGGTCGGGTCCGTCGCCCACCAGCACCAGTTGCGCGGGGCGCTCGCGCGCCACCAGCGCAAAGAGCTTCACCACATCCGTCACGCGCTTCACCGGCCGGAAATTCGAAAGATGCATCAGGATCGGCTCGTCGGGCGCCGCAAAATGCCGGCGGCGTTCGCACGCCTTTTCCCTTTGGACTGCGTCCGTGAAAGGGGTATACACATCGCAATTCACGAAGTTGCTAATGGTTTCAATCGGCCGCGTCACGTTGAAGTCGGCGATGGTCTTTTCGCGCAGGTAGTTGGAGATGGCGGTCACGCCGTCGCTCTCCTGAATGGCGTAACGCGTAATCGGCAGATAGCTGCGATCGAGTCCGACCAGCGTGATGTCGGTGCCGTGCAGGGTGGTCACAAAAGGTAGACGGCGGCCGCGCGCGGCCAGCATCTGCCTCGCCAGCAGCGCCGACACCGAGTGCGGAATCGCGTAGTGTACGTGCAGCAGGTCGAGCGCGTAGTACTCGGCTACTTCGGTCATGCGCGAGGCCAGCGCCAGATCGTACGGCGGAAACTCGAAGAGCGGGTAGCTGGAGACAGCCACCTCGTGATAGAAGATGCCGTCGTCGCGGCCGTTCAGCCGGAAGGGCTGCGAGTAGGAGATGAAGTGAATCTCGTGGCCCAACGCCGCCAGCTCAATGCCCAGCTCCGTAGCGACAACGCCTGAGCCCCCGTAAGTGGGATAACACGTGATCCCGATGCGCATGGAGCCATCTTAAATCCACGCGGAGAGGTGCTGTGCTTCGCCCCGGCCTCGAAAGATCTCGATTCGACGTAGAATAGACCAATGCAGCACGAGCCATTCGGCCCGGGCTCGCACCCGCAGGCGCTCCACTGCATCCAATGGGGAGTGCCACGCAAGATGGGGGCGTCACGGTTTCGACGGGATCGATTGCGGCATGGGAGACATGTCGGGGTGTGGGCGCTCGTATCAGCCTGCAAAACTAAAGTTGCCAACCAAGAACTGGCACTTGCTGCTTAATTAAATAAGCAGCCGTCCTCCGCGGCTTTGCCTGTGGGCCGCGAGCGGGCGTCATTCAATAGGCTGGCGTGAACGGCTCGGTCCGTGTCGTTCGCGCGAGATCATCGGACTAGCTTCCGGCGCATCTTGTCCGTTCTTAAGCGCCGCGGAGCGAAATCAATCGAATCGGACACAGCATGGACTCTCCCGGCTGACAACGATTTCGGACGCGGGTTCGACTCCCGCCGCCTCCACCATAACTAAGTCGCTTTATTCCAGCAGCTTACAAATTCGGACGGAAGAATGAGGGCCAAGCTGCACAGTCGCTGTGCAGTCGCGCTCCAGGGCTTGCCCCAATTTGGCGATTCGAGCAGAATTTCGCTGAAGCCTGGGTGCTCATCGTTCACATCTGCGGGGATGCTGCATTCGGCGGCATCACGACGCCACGGCCGGCGTCTCTGGGAGCGCGGGCGAATACGAGATTCCCAATCTGCGCACCGGAACATACACGATTTCGGCGGCACGCGCCGGATTCACGACCGCCGGCGCCGACAATGTGCTGGTTTCGATGGGCGTGCGCCAGCACATCGATCTGACCCTCAAAGTGGGTCAGGCGGCCACCACGGTCGAAGTCACCGACGTGGCTCTTCAGATCGACACCGAGAACAGCGAGCGCGGCCAGACGGTTTCGGGATATCAAACCGCGGCTCTGCCTTTGGTCAGCCGCATACACCTGGCTCGATCAATGGATTGACAACGCGAAACACGATGGGGGCCCAGAACACTTCATACTTGGCGCCCAGCATCATGTTGGTGAAAAAGGTTTGCGTGGAGATGGTGCTTCGCCAGCACAGCAGGCGAATGAACAGAACTCCCCACACGCTTACCGCGATCAAGCCAAAAAGGCGATTTCATTATGCCCCCCAGGAGAAGCTGGTGCATTCTTCGACTTACAGCCTTCCTGAGGAATTGCAAAGTGGCACAAATAAATAACGACTGCATCGGAAGGGGGAGATGCTCTTGACCTCGCGAAGGCTACGCGGGCTCATTTGCCATGCGTTCAATCATTGAATCTGGCGAATGGATCTCGGGATGAGCCGGCCCTGTGAAGTGCGGGAATGTGGGGCTACGGAATCATGGCGTTACGATATCGCTGGACCCGCGGATGGTCACGATTCTTATCCAGATCTCATGACAGCGTGGATCTGCGGGCTTCGGCTCAACGATGTCACTCCTCGAAATCATCCTCCGCGGCCGTCGCCACTGCCGTGCCGCGGCGCTTGGCGAGCAGGTAGCCCTTCAGAAACGGCTCCAGATAGCCGTCGAGCACCTTGTCCACATCGCCCACTTCGACCTTGGTGCGGTGGTCCTTGGCCATGCGATAAGGCTGCAGGACGTAGGAGCGGATCTGCGAGCCGAAGTTGATATCGAGCTTGGAGTCTTCGAGTTTTTTTGACTCTGCACGCTTTTTTTCGAGCTCAAACTCGTACAAGCGCGAGCGCAGCATCTTCATGGCCTTGTCGCGGTTCTTATGCTGCGAGCGCTCGTTCTGGCACTGGACGACGATGCCCGTCGGGATATGCGTCATGCGCACCGCGGAGTCAGTTGTGTTCACGTGCTGGCCGCCCTTGCCGCCGGAGCGGTAGGTGTCGATGCGCAGGTCTTCCACTTTCAGGTCGACGTGAATGGTTTCGTCGATCTCCGGCGAAACATAGACCGAAGCGAATGAGGTGTGGCGGCGCTTGGCTTGGTCGAAGGGCGAGATGCGCACCAGGCGATGCACGCCGCTTTCGCCGGCCAGCATTCCGAATGCGTTTTCGCCGATGATGGTGAACGTGGCCGACTTGATGCCGGCTTCTTCGCCGGCCTGGTAGTCGTTCATCTCGATCTTGAAGCCCTGCTGCTCGGCCCAGCGCAGGTACATGCGCAGCAGCATCTCGGCCCAGTCCTGGCTTTCGGTGCCGCCGGCGCCGGGATGCACGGTGACAATTGCATTGAGTGGATCGGCCTCGCCGCTGAGCATGGTGCGCGCTTCGAGCTCTTCGGCGAATGCGCCGAGATCCTTGATGCCCTTCTCCAAATCGAGGAGAACGTCTTCGCCCTCTTTGGCCAGCTCGAAGTAGGCTTCAATTTCGCTGGTGCGACGGACAAGTTCGTCGTCGTCGCCCACAAGCTGCTCCAGGCGCTTCTTGTCGCGCATCAAGGGCTTGGTGGCGTTTGGATCGGACCACAGCGCCGGATCGGCGAGCCTGGTTTCTATTTGAGAGAGTTCCCTGCGGATGCGGGCAGGGTCAAAGATACTCCCGCAGGTCGCGCACTTGGCTGCGCACGGGAGCGTAGGCGAATTCGAGATCGTTGAGGGCCATGGCTTCTATTCGTCGGACCTGACTTTGAGATAGCGAGTCAGCTAGTTAGCAAGTTAGCGAGTCAGCGATTCTGCGGTAATGCCTTTCGCTGGCCGAACGACCAACCAACAACGCCTATTGAAAGTATGGCACAGAGCCACGCGAACACGTCGCCGTGGACGGTGTAGAAGGTGAGATCGTTGCGGAAGCCGAACTCGGCTTCGAGCTCGCCGGTCTGGTGGCGGGGGATCGACTGGCGGACGCGGCCGTAGGGATCGATGGCCGCGGTGACGCCGGAGTTGGTGTCGCGCAACAGCCAGCGGCGGTTCTCGATGGCCCTCATGCGGGCCATATTCAGGTGCTGCCAGGGCGCGCTGGTGTCGCCGTACCAGCCGTCGTCCGAGATGTTGACGAGGACCTCGGCGCCGTGAAGCGCGAACTGGCGCACCTCGTCGGCGAAGACTGCCTCGTAGCAGATGAAGACGCCGTACCGATGCTTCTCTTGGTCTTGGATTGGCAATAGGAATGAGTTGCGCTGTGTGCCGCGCGTGAACAGGCCCACGCGGCCGGTGAGCTTGTGCGCGAAGGTGAGCAGATTCTGGAAGGGAATGTACTCGCCGAAGGGGACGAGGTGGATCTTGTCGTAGCGGCCCAAGCGGCTGCCGTCCGCGGCGATGATGAAGGCCGAGTTGTATTCGAGCCAGCCGTGGTCCTGCCCCTGGTCCAGATCCATGCCGACGCCGCCGACGACCAGCGGCGCATGCGTGGCCGCGGCGATCGATCGCATGGCTTGCTGAAAGCGAGGGTCTTCGCCGAAGAAGGGCGCGGGCGACTCGGGCCAGGCCACGAGATCGGGATACGTGGTGTAGGGCGGTGGAACAATCTCGGCCAGCGGCGCGCCGGTCTGCGGGATTCCTTTGATGTAGGTGGTGTCCTTCGTGGCCGGCTCGGTGGCCAAACGGGTGAACTCGGCAATGTGGCGATCCCACTCCGCGCCTTGCCAGTTGTTGGCGTCGCCTACGTCTAGATTGGGCTGGATTAGAACGGCGGTGGCGGTGGGGGCGGCTTCAGGCGGATTCCACCAAACGCCACCAACCATCAGAAACCATGCCAACCATCCGCCAAAGGCGACCCACGTTTGTCCGCCCAGTAGAGTTCTCAACCTCCATCGGCGAGTTCCAGGAATGGCTGGCCTCGAAAGGACGAGGTAGGACCATGCGGAAAGTGCATTTGCCGACACCAGCACAAAGCTGATCCCGTAGACTCCGGTCCACGGCGCGAGCAACATAACCAATCCGTTGTCCACCTGCGAATACCCAAGCTGGTCCCAGGGAACGCTGGTGATGCGCGCGGCAGCGAGCTCCAGAGCGGTCCACAAAAACGGCGCGAAGATCAATGCCCAACGCACGGAACCCGTGGCGCGGCGCACCAGCACAAGTCCCAGGCCGAAGAGCCCGAAGTAGAGCCCGAGCACGAGGCTGTAACCGATGAGCAGCAACGCAGGCGCGAGAGTCGGCATGTCGCCGTAATGCGACATGGTGTCGCGAATCCAGTAGCAGTTGCCCACGTACCAGAGGAATCCGCAGAGATAGGCGATCGAGAAGGCGCGGCGCAGGGGATGGCGCTCATTGGCCTCGGGATTCGAGAGCAACGCCCACAGCAGCGGGGCAAGGCCGAACCAGGCAAAGATCGAGCGCCAGGGCGGCATCGGACCGGCGAGCGGGAACGGCAACTCCAGCAGGCCGGCGGAAAGCACCGCGGCCGCCCATGGCTTCCATGATCTGCGCATACAAATGCGAGTGTAAAACATTCACCAGGAGCCCGTTATTAACTTTGGCGTGTGGGGCGAAGGTGCATCACAGGTTCTGAGGTAGAATCGAAAGCATGATATTGGCCGTCTTCGCAATGCGCGTGCTGGAAGTGATGTTCTTTGTCGGTCTCGCCGGGTCGGCGGTGGTGGTGCTGATCAGCTTCTTCGAGGACGGGAAGGAACTTTTCGGCAAAGACTAAGGCATGATCTCATGATTTCGAGATGATTCTCGGACGCGTGCGGGCGTGGACGCCCGCACTACAGCCGGTCTCCCACCCCAGGAAACAAAAACCGTTTCCCAGGGACCCCGGTCTGGAGACCGGCGCTACTTCTCCAGTTCCAGTCCGCTCTTATGCGTCCTTTTCCATGGCAGCCTTGCGGTCCTCCGCGGAGAAGGCCGGAGCCTGGCCGCCGCGCACTGCACCGACATAATGTGAAACTGCAGCCATCGTGGCGGCAATGCCCGCTTTGCTGGTGCTGTAGCTCATCGCCGAAGGTAGCGGGATACTCATGGCCGCCGCAGTCGCGATGGCATCCTGATTCGCACCCAGAAACACGAAATCCCAGTTGTACTTATCCCTCTGTTCACGGATCAATTCACCGATCTTGTCGAGGTGGTAGCTCTTGCTAGCGTTCTCCTGGCCGTCAGTGAGCGTGACCACGATGACTTTGGAGGGGCGCTCGTGCTCCGGGAGCGCCGCAAGCTCCTGGCCCAGCTCGACGATGGTGCGCCCCTGCGCATCCAGCAGTGCGGTTGAGCCGCGCGGCACAAACGTGCTCTGGTTGAGCTCCGGGCAATCCTTCAGAGGCTTGTCGAAGACCGTTTCGTACTGATCGTCGAATTGCACCAGCTTGACCGTGGCTTCGCCGGGAATTTTCTTCTGGTTTCGGATGAACTCATTGAAGCCGGTCACAGTTGATTCCCTGCAACTTTCCATGGAGCCCGAGCGGTCGAGGACGATCGCGATGCGCGTAAGATTGTCTTTCATTTTTCCTCCCCCGTTTTCGTATTTACTCTTAGCGGGCTGGTTTTGGAAGGCGTCGCCACGGTGTAGACCACCGCTTTCTCGACTTTGAGCGCGGAGGTGATGCTTTCTCCCGGAGGCCGCCTTCCGTTGTAGACATCGCTCAGGTACTGCGGAGATACGCCGATCCGGGAAGCAAATTGCTGGGCAGTCTGGCCGCCCTGCTGCTTCTTCAGGAACTCGAGAAACTGCTCGAGATTCAGTTTTCTTACGGCCATGGGGACAGTATACGTCAAATGACGTATCCGTCAAGTGCCGTAGAGCGGCGGTCGAACGGCGCCGTAGCCTGGCGGCCGCGTCCTTTTTCGTGCCGGCGCGCGCGCAGCCTCAGACCTCTGCCGCGAAACGCGGTGCAGGGCAGGCGCGAGGAGGGTCTTCATTTTTTATTGACACGCGTTTTGCTGGGAATTAAACTCATCGCAGAGCGGTGGTTTCGCTCAGAAGATTTTTACCACCGGATCCCCGGCCGGCTTTTATGCGATGGCCTCTTCTCGAACGACCGTAGCTCCTCCCAGCGACCGCGTGCGGTTGATCGTGGCGTCCTCTGTGATGCTCACGTTCATCTCCTTCTGGCGAGCCGCAGCCATCGTTCTTTGCGACCTTGGATCGTCAGCTTTTTACGCAGGCGGCATCGCCGAACAGGCGGTAGGCGCGGCGGCCCCGTGGTTCATTCTTGGCATCATGCTGTTCAGCTTCGCCGTGCGCGCGGTGTACGTCGAAAGCTGTTCGATGTTTACGCGCGGCGGCGTGTACCGCGTGGTGAAGGAGGCCCTGGGAGGCGGCTTCGCCAAGCTCAGCGTCTCCGCGCTGATGTTCGACTACATTCTCACCGGCCCCATCTCCGGCGTTTCCGCCGGGCAGTACATTACCGGCCTTCTCAATGAACTAATCAATGTCGCCAACCAGTGGCATTGGCTACCGCCGGCCCTGATGGACCTACACAACAACCCCCTCCAGCTAAACATGGACTACACCTCTGCGCTGCTGGCTGCCGCGGTGACCGTCTATTACTGGTGGCAGAACATCAAGGGCATCGAGGAGTCGAGCGACAAGGCGCTGCGCGTCATGCAGATCACCACGGTCATGGTTGTCATTCTGCTGATGTGGGGCTGTTATTCGGTTGCCATCCGTGGTGCACACCTGCCGCCTTCGCCCATCCCCTCCCATTTCCATTTCAGCAATGATGCTCTCGGGTTCCTCAAAGGACACGGATTGCCGCTCTTCGGCCTGTTCGGCGTCCTGATGGCCTTTGGCCACTCCATCCTCGCCATGAGCGGCGAGGAAACCCTGGCCCAGGTCAATCGCGAGATCGAGCACCCAAAACTCAAGAACCTGAAGCGCGCGGCGATCGTCATTGCCATCTACAGCCTGATCTTCACGGGCGGGGCCACGCTGCTGGCGTCGATGCTCATTCCCAACTACGAACGGACCCACATTTATCCCGACAATCTGATAGCCGGACTGGCGATGTTCATGGTGGGACCGCTGGTGTGGCGCATTCTTTTCCGCGTCTTCGTGGTTCTGGTCGGATTCCTAATTCTTTCCGGCGCCATCAACACTTCCATGATCGGTTCCACCGGCGTGCTGATGCGCGTGGCCGAGGACGGCGTGCTGACCGACTGGTTCCGCAGGCCGCACCCGAGATTCGGAACCAGCTATCGCATCGTGAACCTGGTCTTTATCCTGCAGATGTTCACGATCCTTGCGAGCCGCGGCAACGTCATCATACTTGGCGAAGCGTACGCCTTCGGCGTGATCTGGTCGTTCACCTTCAATAGTCTTTCGATTCTGGTCCTGCGTTGGAAGTACAAGGGCGAACGCGGCTGGAAGGTACCGCCCAACATCCGCATCGGAAACACCGAGATCCCCGTCGGCCTGGTTTCGGTGTTCATGGTTTTGCTGGCGACGGCAACCGTAAACCTGTTCACCAAATCGATTGCCACCGTGAGCGGGATTTTGTTTGCCATCGCGTTTTTCATCGTCTTTACGGTTTCGGAGCGCATCAACCTGCGGAGGCACGCTCTGACCGCCAAGAGTATGAAAGACCACTTCCAACTGGAGCACCAGGAGACGGTGAGCCGGGAGTCTGTGGCGATCCGCCCCGGCGGCGTGGTGGTGACCATGCGCGATGCCGCCAGTCCACTGGCGCTCAAATGGACCCTGGCGCGCACCAACACCGAGGAGCAGGATGTGGTGGTCATCAGCGTTCGCCTGATGGGCGTGGGCGGGCCGGAATACCTGAGCGCCGAGGAGCAAAGCTTCAGCGAGCACGAGCAGATGCTTTTTACCAAGGCGGTTTCGGTGGCCGAGAGCTTCGGCAAAAAGGTTTCTCTGCTGGTGGTTCCGGCGGGAGACATCTTTGGAGCGCTGGCGCAGGCCGCCAATTCAATGGAAGTGGATTCCGTCGTATCCGGTTCATCTAGTTCTCTGAGCACCGAGGAGCAGGCATTCCGCATGGGTCAGGCCTGGGAGGCGCTGCCCGAGCCCAAGCGCCAGTTCAATTTCTTTGTAATCGGTCCCAGCGGCGAGACCAAGGTGTTTTATATCGGGCCGCACGCGCCTACGCTCGGGCCCGAGGACGTGGAATTAGTGCACCGGCTGTGGCTGAATATGCGCCGCGACCCCACGGCCGCCGACCTGCATCATAGCGACATCATTACCTATGCTCTGACGCGGCTGGCTGGCCAGTATGCCAGGGAAAAGCAGGAGATTCTCCGCGACCTGCACAATTGCCGCGGCGCCGCATCGCCCACATCGGTGCGGCTGGGCGGCCCGGATCCGTACGGCACCGGCGGGATCACGCAGTCGCCGCGCGCAGTCAAGCAGACGCGCGACCAATAAAGCAGGGAACAGGTTTCAGGGGTCAGCTTGCAGCTTCACTGAAACCTGACACCTGACCCCTGTCGTTACGCCGTGTATTCGTCTCCCGGCTGCCAGCGCTCGACCTTCACGCCCGGCTCAACCAGAGCAGCCAACTGTTCCGGCGTGCCTTTGAGCGGCGGAAACGTGCCCCAGTGAATGGGCAGCACAACTCTTGGCGCAAGGAAGCGGCAGGCCAGAGCGGCTTCTTTGGGATCCATGGTGTAGTGGCCGCCGATGGGCAGCATGGCCACTTCCGGCTTGTACAGGTCGCGGATCAATTGCATATCGCCGAAGACCGAGGTGTCGCCTGCGTGGTAGAGCACCGGACCACCGTCAACCTCCAGCACAAATCCGCCGGCAATGCCCACGTAGTGGACGCCCTTCTCGTCCTGCGCACCGGATGAGTGCCTGGCGTCGACCATCGTGGCGGCCACGTCGTCGAGCTGCACGGTTCCGCCGAGATTCATGCCGATGGTTTCCTGAACGCCCTTGCCGGCGATGAAATCTGCCAACTCGTAGACAGCCACCACGGTGGACCCATGCTTCTTGGCCACCGGCGCGGCGTCGGAGATGTGGTCTCCGTGGCCGTGGGTGAGCAGGATGTACTGAATCGTTGCCGGAAGCGCGAAGCTCTGCGGGTACTTGGGGTTGTGCGCGATGAAGGGATCGATCAGGATGTTGGTTCCCCGTGGCGTCTGAACCAGCACCGTGGCGTGCCCGAGCCAGGTAATGCGTGTGGGCTGGGAGTTGCTCATGGTTTCTCCTTGTTGGTTTGCTGTTTCTGACTTCGGCTTCAAACCTTCCGGGCCGAGATTCAACGAAGCACCCGGCGCGCGGATCCAGTCCACCAGATCCCGTCCCGTTGATTTGATGCTACAGCCTTGGCCTTGATGGTTTCCCTGAGGGCCGATTGGCAGTTAGCAGCCAGGAGTTAAGAACCAATAGCGCTTCGTTGAAATCGGTTGCTCACAGGAATGCGCCAGGGTCCCAATATTGATGGGGGCTGCTGTGAATGCAACCGATTCTAGAGAGTTACGGAGACCTGGATTGCTACCGCTCCATGGCGACGGGCTGCCTCATCCGGGCAGAGAATGAGGAGCGGCAGCGGTTTCAGGCAGGAGACTGTATCGCCGTCGTTCCAGGGCTTCAACGTGATGTGGTACACTGCCTGACCCAAGACCGTGATCTCGCTTCCAGAGTATTTTGGAGCGACGCCGAATCGCACTCGAGACGAACACAGCGAACCTCCTGCCCTCGGGCCGGAACCAGCCCGAAAGACCGGGTGCTGTACCGGACATGTCCAACTTTCCGACAACACGAATCTGCTGAGAAGTTGATTCCATTGCACAAGACCTGCGCATTCTCTACCACGGCGATATCCATAACCTGGGAATCGTGGACGATTAAAAGGATGCGTTATCTCTGCGTTGGTTGCCGGTTGCGCGACCAAGCGAGTAACATGGTTCGTTTGGCAATGCCACTTGCCGTAAATGGACAGCGCCGTCGTAGTTGCTCACTTTGACAGGTGCGAGTTGAGAGTGGAAGAGGCGTTGCGAAATCTTTCAGCCTTTGACTTCAAGTGTTCGACCGCGATAGTAAAGGGCGAACGGTTCCTGGGGAAAGTGACTTGTCTGAACTGCCTGAAATTCAATCAGCGAGCAAAATGAAGCGGCAAAACCGGGTGGCGGCCGTCGATCGAAAGCCTACTATGAACGACGTTGCGCGGTTGGCAGGCGTCGGCGCAATGACCGTTTCGCGGGTACTGAGCGGAACGGTTCGGGTTACGGCAGAAACCAGGCAGCGCGTAGAGACTGCGATCAAACAACTGAAGTATCGCCCCAATGAGCTGGCGCGGGCCTTTCGCGGTCAACGAAGCCATTCCATCGGGCTTATTCTTCCTTCCCTCTACGACCCATTCTTCGCGACTTGCGCGCACGCGGTCGCCACCGTGGCCAAAGAGCGCGGCTACTCCGTGATCTTGACGATGTCCAACGCAGATCCAGATACGGAGTACGCAGAGGCGGAACGCATGTTGGAGCGGCACGTAGACGGGCTCGTGGTGATTCCCTCAGTCTTCCACCGGACACGCCTCACCCGATCCCTGTTTGGCAAAACTCCGGTAGTGGCCTTTGACCGCCCGCTTCCCGACCCGGCGTTCGATGTGGTGCTGGTGCAGAATACGGCCGGAGCGCGCCGCATGGTCGAACATCTGATCGAGCACGGGCACGAGCGCATCGTCTATATGGGGCTGGCCCGCAGCCTGTTTACCATCAACGCGCGCTTTCTCGGCTATCGCCGCGCGATGCGGGATGCGGGGCTCAAGGA
>Ga0326728_10020844_pt1 | contig 12427 bp, 12 predicted proteins | sample MB3enrmetagenome_FD_207602 | JGI IMG/M metagenome (GOLD analysis project Ga0326728, IMG submission 207602) | Lab enriched peat soil microbial communities from McLean, Ithaca, NY, United States - MB31MN | ecosystem: Environmental > Terrestrial > Soil > Wetlands > Peat | place: USA: New York...
AGGCTCTCGGCGCTACTCTTCCCGCCATGTAGTCAGGAACCTCACAAGTGGGAAAACCGATAACTGCCCTCACCCCAGGCAGTTCGCGAAAAACTCCTGCCTATAACAAAAAGGAAGATGCGCCAGAGTTTCGCTTCTCACAAACTCTGCGGCTTTTTGCTCTTCGCAGGCTTTTCTCGTCACTCGCCACTCGTCGCTGCTCTTGAAACCAACGAGTGGACGTTCATCAAAATAAGAGCCGTCCGTCGGCTGACGGGTTTGAACGGCACAAACTCTGCGCTATCCGCTCCGCCGCCCTGCGCTACCCCCCGGCGGCATGGACGCATCCACTGATCGGGGGCGATTATAACCCTCGCCCCCTGTCTGCAAGGGAGGGCGTTTAGAAGTGCCGCGGAGTAATCCGCCGAGGGGCCGGATGACTCGGCGCTACACGTTAGGGCAGGTTGACACTGCCAACCTCATTCAGTGACTTACCGATCAAATCCGAACAGAGTTTTTCGTATAAGGTGGCGAGGAACTCCTGGTCATCCGCATGGAGCTGAGTTTCCCAAATCTGATCGTTGATTTTACTCTCGAGGGTTAGATATTGTGGGAGCGGATACTGCGGTAGACCTTTGCGTACACTCGTCAATGTGCCAAGCTCTCCCTGAAGCAATCTCCCAGATTGTTTCTCCCGCCATGTTGGAGGCCAGCTTGGCGTACCGTTAAATACAAGCTTCTGATGATGCCTGAGTTGAGTTTTGATGTAATCAATGTCTACGGGCTGACGCAGGGAATCCTTTGCCGGGAACAAGTGGGCTGTGAGCATCGCCGTCACCGGCTCGGTTGGCAGCTTGCCCATGAAATTCGGATATCCGTAGAAGAAAACGGCTCCGCGGCTGATCTTCCGACCTAGAATGTCAAACGGCGGGGCGGCGAACCATGGAGTTCCACCAGGCACCAGCCTTACCTCGCCGGGGCCCCCCCGGATAACCACACCGAGCCCGGGGAACTCTAGAGTCCATTCCGTGAGCTGCGCGGACTCGCTTGCGATATTTCGAAACTCGGCGATCAAGATGAACCCGTTATAGGACTTTGTGTAAACAGCGCTCAGAATTTGCATTGTTATCATTTCTCTGTGTGTGCTCGCCGGGTTTGCATCGGAATGCGATGGCGCGGCCATCGCGTCAAGCAGCTTCTCGACGACGGTGTCCATGCCCGCGGCCGAGAGCGCCGCAACTCGACCGGCGAGTGAGGGCGAGTATTGTCGCACCTCCTCTTCGCACACATTATGCCAAACCGGCAGGATCACCTTCCGGCCGTCCATCTCGCGCTGTGCAAGTCCATCCAGCTCGTACTGGGGCCAATTTTTCTGAAAAAAGGCGGCGCTTAAGACAACCACCCCAAATCGGGACCGATTCAGTCCTTTGTCGATCGATTGCCTGAGGCTATCCCCTACCTTCAAAGTAAATTCGTCGTACCAGACGGTGAGGCCCTTTGCTCGTAGTGTCCCGGCAAGCCCTCGGACAAAATCCTCCTTGTCCTCGCTTGCGTGACATATGAAGATATCCCATGGAGCGTGAGCGACCTCCCCATCCAGATCGACAGCAGGTGAAGTGTCTTGCCCACGGCTTTCATGGGGCTGAGCAGATCCGAGAATCGCTATTTGCTGATGGAGCAGGCTTCTGGCAAGCCCCTTAATATCGGGATATGCCATTCCTGGGGGAAGCAAGCCGAGGAGAAAGTCGCGGATGCCATAGGACCCGGTGCTCAACGTAATTCGTGGCAGCGCGTCATAGAACCGGACAAACTCCTCTTCGCGAGATGGTAGCAGCGCATGAATTCGAGCCAAAGCCCTCGTATACCAGGTCTGGTAACCAGTTTGGAACTGTAGGGGTTTCTCACTCTTGAGGCTTTCCGCCAGATCAATCCCCTCTGTCACCAGCGCCTTAAGGGCATGATCGTACTGGGTTGGACCGGCGTTTTGGCTTGTCTGCGCAAAGGCAACTGAAGGTTGTCCACTGGGAATGAAGTATTGCACGAGCGACTTCTCAATTGCCCTCTGGACCGTCTTGTCATTGACGCAGTCCTCCAATTTCTCCCGGCGGAACTGCCAGCGTTGGCTGATACCGTTCAGTTCAACCTCCATCCAATAGGCGTAATTATCGATGTCGAATTGCCACCGGAAAGCCGATGTGACCTCGAAACCGTATTCGCGGCCGAGACGCTTGATTAGGGCCGCCACCCAAGCTTTCCCGCTCTCAGCCTCGTCACTCGACATGGCTTATGCCCTCCTAGGCCAATAACGGCGTTGGCCGGGAAAGCCTTGAGGTTTCGCGGCTCGGAAGCCGAACAACATCTTTCGTCCTCAGTTAGAGTCTTTGGGCTTACTGGCTCCCAGCCATTTCATCAAGAGTGCAACAATTACCATTATGAAGGCAAGGGAGATACCGTCAGCGGCGATTTTGAACAACGCACCGCCTTCGGGGTGTCTAATTCCAAGAACTTCCCAGAGGGGCTGAACAACTTGGTCAGCGAGCGCTGGTACCGCAACAAGACCAAAGACGATTGTGAGTGCTTGCCCAATTTTTGCAGTGAGTCGCTCATCCGAAGCGCGGATTTGTGTGTCACGCAGGCTCAGGGCTTGCTGAATCAGCGCACGGAGTTCTGGAAGTCTGAGTTCGTGCCAGCCGTGATCAAGCAAGTCTCTAATCTCACCAAAATAACTTACCTCATTCATCTCTAGTTGGAGTCTAAGGAGGAGTTTTTGCGCGAATACTACCTCATTCGAATTGCCATAACGTTCCACCCGCTCCAAGAAGCTGCGATGGAGCATGTACCCATACTCCAGCAGCTCCATTTCGGCCTGTTGTTCATAGATAAGATGGCCTCGATTCGAATCCGTCCAGCTTCGGCTCCGCTCCAGCCCCCCTTTAGACCATACCCACAGAGAGGCTGCAGAGGTGACGTATGCGCTAAAGTCCTCGAATAGGCGGCTGCTTCTTGGCAGCTGCAGCTTGACGGTGGTCGAGCCGCAATTGGGAACGCGAGCGAGTATGGCCCTGAAAGCGTCTCCGTGGCGGAATTCGTTCTCGGACGCGGTCGCACACTGCCCTTCGAATCGCGTTAGGTATATGTGTGGCCGGCCAGACCAGTAATTGCCAAGCTGGGGTGTACACCTCTGACCACGCAAGAGGAATTCGACACCAGATCGAGGACGCCCGAGTGCAAAAGCGACGGTATGGAAGAGCGTTAGTGCAAATGTAAGGAGGTTCTCGCAGGGAGACGCGGAATCCCCTCCGCTCAGAGGAGCAAGGTGAAAGGTAAAATCTCCAGCTTTATGAGGCTGGGTCAGTCGGCGAACAGTTTCGTCGTGCTTTCGCTCGAGCCACACGAGGAGTGCGCGGTCCAGGAATGTCATGTCCTTGCGCGAATGGTAGTAAGCTCGAGTGGCCAACTTCGCCAATCCCGGCGGTGCCTCGATTCGGTCGAATGCGAAACGAAACAGATTGACACAACTAGAAACGAACAGGTCAAGCGGCACAGGGAAGTTTGGCGAGATGGTCCTCAGTTCGAGCAAGACCACACCCGATTCATAAATCGAGAGAACCGGGTACATTCCAATCTCAATTTGTGGTTCCTCCTTTGAAACGAGGTTGCACCGTCCGAGATACGCCCTGACATACGGCTGTGGAAGGGCGCGATCTTCGCCAAATAGACGCTTTTCGCTAAAGCGGAATTTGCATGCTTGCCCCCAAGATTCGGCAGCGAAGCCCCTTAAAGGGATTCGGCACCCTGGATCGGGTCTAAAATCGAAACCTGCCTCGTCGGCGTATGGTTGACGGTTCATGATTGTCGTCCCGGAGCCGATCATGGAGCCTGAACTCCAATACACTCTGCCGTCCTCCAACACGCTGCAAAGCGCGAGGCCGTATTCGACTAGCATTCTAGCAGCGAAGTCCAAGTCGATCGCCCCGGTGAGCAGATAGGTGCAGTAAGTGTGCCAGATTTCCCACTCATGAATGTTAAGGCTCGGCACCGCTGTATCTGGCATAACCCTCCCGCGCTGTGTACGGCATAACCCCGACGCTCCGCGTTTCAGCTTTCGCTACTCTCGGAATTGCCTCCGCAATGGGGTCAACTGGCCGAGGGCAATAGAGCAAATTAGACCACGGCTCACCCTCCGGAGCAAGCAGGCAACCGCATTGTTGGTGCAGCGGGCTTGGCGAAAAAAGCAAGGGTAGCAAGCGTAGCGCGGACCTGCTAGCCGAGGTTTGCGGGTTTTCAGGTTTTCAGCAGCGCCCGAATGCATCGGGGCAGCTTGTCTTGGTTGGGAGGCCAAAAGCCGGTAGCGCGACTTATCCCGCCGGATCGGATTTACTCCGCGGCTTTTCGTTGTGCAGGATTGATAAACGCGTGGACATTTTTCGGATTCAGAACCACGGAGTAGTCCGTCAGCCGACGGACAACTCCGCGCTCCCGCTTCTTGCCCCGGGGAGGGACGTTCACTTTCAACCGTTGTTCATTATTAATGAACAATACTAAAAAATGAACAAAAGCGTAGCGCGGACCTGCTTGCGAAGGTCCGCGGCCCCTCGGGTATTCAGCCGCGCCCCGATGCATCGGGGCGGCTTGTCTTGGTTGGGAGGGGGTGAAGGCGATTCAAGATAGCAGATTCAAGATTCAAGATGGGGAACCGACCAAGAATAAAAGGCTAAAGCTGGGGGTCAGCGGCGCGGGCTGGCCGGCCGTCCACTCGACGACTTTGCCAGGCGGCGAGTGGTCTCGGAGATTCGCAGCAGGGAGCGGAGGGCTTCGTTTACTGCTGCCGAGTTGCGGAACACCTTGGCCACGTCCGGCTCCAGGACCGCAACGTTGGCGCCTTCCCTCATGATGCGGCGGTAGTACTTGCCGCGGACGGCCGTCGAGTAATCGAAGTTGTACTCCCGGCGCATCTCATCCGCCTGTGCCAGACTCTTCGCCTTCATGACGTTTCCTTTCGCGAGGGGTTGCGCGACGCGCGTTGATTACGCGCGTGGCGCCGCTTCGCTCCACATGACTGACGACCAGCAGCCGGCCGCGGGCTGAATACCCCATCGTGATCAGGCGGCTCTCCTCTTGCGAATGGTCCGGGTCGCCAAAGGTGGCAGCCAGGGGGTCGTAGAACACGGTCACAGCTTCGTCGAATGACACGCCGTGCTTCTTGACATTCGCTGTGGCCTTGCTCCCATCCCACTCAAGACGCATTATACCATTTTCTCCCGGGTCGCCCAGAACGCCCAACAACTATCCTCGCAATAGCGCTGATTTTCAAGTCGGCAGCAAGCGTAGCGCCTGCTTGCCAAGGCCCGCGGCTCTTAGGGTTTTCGGCCATGCTCCGATGCGTGGCGGCGGCTTCTCTTGGTCGGGAGGGGGGCGGAAGGCGATTCCAGATAGCAAATTCAAGATTCAAGACGGTCGAACGCGGGTGCGGCGGTTCATTTCACTCGGAGGCGGGAAGAAGCGGGCCCCTGGGGAGAACAGATCAGCTCACCTCGATCAGGTCATGATGGAGAATCATGAGGTGATCAGAGGGCAAGGCGAGCGTAACGTAAGTCCGTCCTTCATTGTCGCAGAATTCGACTTCGAATACGCCGGGCGCCAGCGGTTCCACCACGGTTCCCACCTGGCCACGGCGTAAGCCGCGTTCCGGCATGTCCTCCAGGAGTGCGACAACGGCAAAGGGTTTTAGATTCTCCATATTGGTCTCACTCACAATACGTAACAACTGGTCATCCGGGGGATATTTTCTCCGCGTAGGACTATCCAACTGCTCCGCACCATTGCCCGCTCCCGGGGACCACTTATCTCCAAGTCTACCACGTATCTGCACCCATAATTATCACGCTCACCCTCGACGGCTTCACCAATGGCCCGATGGTTCGGTGACCCGATGAATCAATCTTTAGGAATTTCCTGGAGCTCAGTGGGCTGCTGGCAGCAGACGCAGTTGCCGGGCTCGAGGGCGACGATGTTGCACGTGGCGCAGAAATAACGCACTCGAAAGAGTTTGCCGTTGTGGATGGTATAGAGCCAGTGAACCTCGAAGGAACCATCGGGCATCGGGATTCCTTCCAGGCGCACATCGCGGCCGTCCAGGCGCTTGTCCTGCATCGTGTGAAGAAGGTAAGGAGTGTCGGCTGAAAGCGCCTGCTCCCGGCCGTTGAGCTTCAGCAGGGGACAGTCGCCGCGAGTGGTCTCCAGTTTACCTTCCAGCACGGACAAAGGTTTGGCCTGGGCGGCCCCTAGACTCGAGGCGAGAAGGGAAGCCGCTGCCACCACGAGAAGCCAGGCCGCACCCCGCGAAAAAGGCAGCGTCCTTTCAGCCCGATTTCTTCGCCAGAGAATTGTTTCTACCGATTTCATTTTGCGCTAAGCCTCACCCTGCGGCCTGATCCAAAATTCCAGATTCAAAATTCAAAATGGCTAGCCCCGTGCACCAATCCAATCCAAAATCTAAAATCCAAAATCCCATCGCGCCGAATCCCAAATTGCCAATCACAAATCAAAAATCGCAAATCACCAATCACCAATGTTCTTACCCTTGCCAATGGCCGGCTACCGTGAACGCCAAGGGCAGGTCACCGCTTGCCCCGTGTCCTTTTATTTGCAGGTCCCAGTTGCCCGAGTCATCCTTGGCGACGGAGGGGAAGCTGCTGCCGCTCGCTGGCACGCCCACCAGGAGTCCGGGATGGGGCGTGCCGGAAGCCTGCCGGCTCAGCTTCACCAGGTCATCGAATGACAGGGTCTTGTCAGGGCCTGGGTCGGCGGAGACGGGCCCCAGAACGAAGGTGTCGCGAGTGGGATTCACGCCCATATGGTTTCCGTCCTGCGGGATGAGAGCGTAGCGCAGGGTGTAGAAGCCGGGTTTGATGGTCTGACTGCGAAAATCCGTGGCCGCATTAGGAAAGTGCAGAACGCCCAGGAAAGCTCCCTCCGTCAACGCCCCAAAGAGAACGTCCGAAGAGGTGTTGGGGCTGGAGTTAGTGGGAAGAGGTTTCCGCAACCATACTTCACAGAGGGTTGCGCCTTGATCGTTGGTAACGCGAACTCCCTGGGCATCGAGAGTGGCCAGAATGGCGGCGGGAACATCCGCCGGCGCGGCGCCGATGGCTTCAGCCTTGTAACTACCCTGGCCGAAGGCGCTCAAGACCACCGAGAATTGAACCGCCAGAACCAGTCCAAGTACGCGGTGCAGTTTCATTGGAAATCCTCCATGTCCTATTAGATGTCATAAAAGCGAAACGGGAAACTCCCTCGCGGAAGTTTCCCGTATTTTAACTGGCGTGTAAAGGGAAGCTGAAGGGGCTAGAAGCTGCCCACAAAGGCGCTGCGCTTGTCCACATTCTTCCATACTTCTCCCAGACCCGGCCCGGAGAAAGAGCTGTCGAGCGTGAAGGCCGGCATGGAGTGAGCAAGGGCAACGAGGGGTGGGTAATAGACCGATTCATTCCCGCACAGGTGGTCACCCGAGCAAAGGCTGCGCGTCTCAATTTGGACGAATTTGCCAGCCACCAACTTGGCTTGGCCGTGAAGTTCACCATGCTCCACCGAAATTTGGATGGGCGCAATCTCAACTCGCACAATGTGGTCCAGCAGATCACTCGCCATGGAGGTGGCAAACGCCACGAGCGCCGTCCGCTGCTGGCTGCTGGCGCGGGAATCCACGATCAGCACGGAGCGCGCCGGATAAGGGTCGTGATAAGGATCACCCAACGTGGCATTGGCTCTGACTACAGCCACCACGCTCAGCCCGCGCAGGGGAACCCCTTTCCAGTCGCCTTCCTGAACCTTCCAGCCCAGAATGGCTTCCTGGCCGGTTAAACTCACTTCCGACATCGCGAAACAGGGGCCCGTGAAAACGTCCGCACTGCGGGCCTCAATGTAATCACCCTTGAGAGCCGCGCTTCCAGGAACAGCCCAAGCCGAAAGCAGAAATAGACCAATCCCAAAGGATAAAATGACCTTTCTCATACTCCTAACCTCCATGGAGCAAATTTTCTTCTGAAGCCCCATGGACATTTTATCCTATTTCCCCACCGGATTCAACTCGGTGCTAATTGCACTCGTAAATATCGATTAATTTTGGGCTATCCACAGTGCGTCCCCAGGAAATCGGTGCCAAAGCCAAATTTCCGTTAAAGAGCTTCGTAACAGGCCCTTTCGGAGTTACAAGCCTCCGGCGTCACGACTTGGCCATCTGGGCCCATGCACTTCTGCGTGTGGACGCACCAGCAAATATTGGTGCCGGAGCGCGGAACCGTGGGGTCCGGCTCCGCCTCAATAAACATCCACTTGGAGCGGATCATGCGGCACTGCACCTGGGGCTGCACGGTTTGAGGAGCAGGTTCAGAAATCATTAGGCCTCTCCTTTCGCGGCACGCAGGATGGCGCGTTTCACAGCCACGCGGGCCAGTTGAACTTTGTAAGCGTTCTTGGAAAGCGGCGTCGCCTTGCTGAGTGCGGCTTTACCAGCCTCCCAAGCCACATCTTCATCCATTGATTTCCCCTTTAGCGCTTCTTCCGCTTCCGGCGAAGGCCATGGCACCGGGGCGACATGGCCCAGCACAACGCGGGCGCTCTGCACGCTGCCACCGTCGAGCTTCAAGACTACGGCAGCGGCGGCCAGTGGCCAGTCCAGGGCTTCTTTCTGCCGCACCTCGTAGATTGCCATCTTGACGTCTCCCGGATGCGGCACCTGGATTTCGGTGACGATTTCGCCCGGATGCAACGCGTGTTCGAGCTCACCTTCGTGCTGAGGAGTCACGAAGAATTCCTTCACGCTCATTTCCCGCGCGCCTTCTGGGCCGCGGAGTCTTACCTTGGCGTCCAAGGCGATCAGGATGGGAGCCAGGCTCGACGGGCTTACGAAATAAGCCGGCCCGGAATTTCCCAGGATGGCGTGGTAGCGGTTGTCGCCATCCGGGACCAGCGGTTTGTGCTTGTAAACCGCGAGCAATCCGAACCCCGCGCGATAGTACCAGCAGCGCGGACGCTGGCAAAGGTCGCCCCCCACCGTCCCCGTGCTGCGGACTTGCGGGCTGCTGACGCCCTCCGCCGCCTGAACCAAGGCGGGGTAGTGCTGCCGGACTTCGGCGCTCTCCATCAACTCTTCCAAGGTCACGGCCGCGCCCAGGCGCAGACCCGACCCGCTGCGAAAGGAAATTCCCTTGAGTTCATTGACGTGTTGCAAGCTGACCAGACGCTTGGGGCTGGCCACGCCATCCTTCATCAAGCTGATGAGGTCCGTGCCCCCGGCGAGAGGAAGGGCTTCACCCTCCCCCCCGGCGAGCAACTTGACAACTTCTTGGGCTGACTTCGGCCGAGCATATTCAAAGGCTTGCATTAGGCAACCCCTCCTTTCGCGAGTGCGGCCAGAACTTTGTCAGGAGTCAGGGGGATGGTCGGCACCCGCACGCCAATGGCGTTGGCCACGGCGTTGGAAATGGCGGCGCCGGGGGAGATCACCGGAGGCTCGCCCAGCCCGATTGTCCCGCGTTCGTCATACCCGGGGCCCGTCATCATATGGACCACCAATTCGCCGATGTCCCCCAGGCCGGCCAACTTGTAAAACTCCATATTGTTATTCAGCATGCGCCCCGTGATCTGGTCCATGATTTTCTGTTCGAACAGCGTGTAACTAATGCCCATGATCATGGCGCCGTAGCACATGCTCTCCGCAGTTTTCAGGTCGATGATGAGGCCGCAGTCCTGCGCTGCCACCATCTTGTTGATTTTCACCAGGCCCGTTTCCGTGTCCACAGAAACGTCGGCAATTTGCACCCCGCCCACGCCGCTATCCCCCAGCTTGCACTCGCCGGGGTTCTTGCCGGTAGCCTGAATGGTCTTTACTTGCAGCTTGGCGCAGGCTTCCTTCCACGTCATTTTTTTCGAGGCGTCACCATTTGCCTGGATGTAACCACCCACTGCCACCAACTGATCTGGCGGAACACCCAGACTAGGGGCGACGATGGCAAAAAGTTGGTCTCGAGCATCGACCGAGCCGCGGCGAGTGGTGGCCGAGACGGCGCCCACTGTCGTGCTGCCGCCCGATGCCCCGTCCGGAGGGTACTTGCTATCGCCGATGTTGACCGTGATGGCTTCCACGGGCAGCCCGAAGGTCTCAGCAGCCACGATGGCGATGACAGTCCGGGTGCCGGTTCCGAGGTCTTGAGTTCCCGTGGTCACTTCCACGGAGCCGTCGGGGTGGATGCTCACCATGCACATGCCGTTGTGGCCGCGTCCACCCCACGTGTGCATGCTTACCCCCATGCCACGCTTGATGTGGCTGGTGGTTTTGTCTCCCCGGGGGTGCCAGTTCTTTTTCCAATCCGCGAGCTCGGCGGCTATCTGGAATTCTTCCCGGTAGACTTTCCCACGTCCCGCAGAAAGGTCCGCGTTCATGGAGAAAAACTCGATGGGGTCCATGTTGAGTTTGGCGGCCAAATCATCCAGCGCACACATGGTTAGCACCGCTGCCTGAGGATGATTGGGCGCGCGCCAAGCGCGGGCGGGTCCGGTGTTCGTGCTGATGGAGGTATGTTGGGTAGAGCTGTTGGGTATCTCCAGCACGTAAGGAAGGGGCGGCATCCCTGTGCCGGCGGGACCACCCGTACCCCAGGAATGGGAATCCCACGCCACGATTGTTCCATCTTTCTTGGCAGCCACCTTGACTCGGGCATAGCTGGAGGGCCGCGCCCCGGCGGCTTCCAGATCCATGTTGCGATCGAGCATCAGCTTGACAGGCTTGCCGGCGGCCTTCGCCAGTTGCGCCACATGGATGCCCCATTCGTCGGGACCAAACTTGCTGCCGAATCCTCCCCCAACGTAATTGCAAATGGTCTCAATATTCTTATCCGGAACGTCCATCCCTTGCTGCCGCAACCCCTGCCCGATTTGCCCGGGGAGACCGGGAACATTCTGCGTAGAGGAATAAGTGAGCAGTTTCTCATCCGTCCACTCCGCTACGTTTCCATGGGCTTCCAAGCAACAATGGGCGATGGTCTGGATGCCGTAATAGCCCTCGGAAATAACCACGTCGGGATCACTGAAGGCCTTGGCGGGATCACCCGCCGTCTTGGCCCCTGCGGCTTTGGCGTGGTCGCCAGCTTGTTCGAGATTTTCTTCCAGAACCAGGTGGGGAAGTTCCTCGAATTGCACTTTGATTTTGCCCAGGGCATCCTCAGCGATCTCTTCACTCTCGGCGGCGAGGGCTATAATTTCATCGCCGACCCAGTTAGTTTCCTTACCCACGCCCATAATCACCTGCACGGTTTTTACTCCTGGCAACTTTTCCGCCTCAGAAGTATCAATGGCGGTGATCTTCGCGTGAGCGTAGGGCGAGCGATAAATTTTGCCGAACAGGAGCCCGGGCGGGTTCATGTCGTAACTGTATTTCGCGCGACCGCTCGATTTAGCGGGGCCGTCGATGCGGCTGATGCGCTTGCCGATAAGGCTGCGTTCGCCGGCCGCCGGCCAATCATATTTGCACTTATCCATTTGCGCGTCCTCCCTTCAGGGTTTTCGCTGCTTCCAGAACGGCCTCTCGAATCCCGGCGTAGGTGCCGCAGCGACACAGGTTGCCCCCCAGGCCATGTTCCACATCTTCCCGTGTCGGATCGGGATGCTTGTCCAGGAAGGCTTTGCAAGCTACCACAAAGCCGGGGGTGCAGAATCCGCACTGCTGCGCGTCGTGGTTGACAAACGCGGCCATCACCGGGTGGAGATTTTCCGCCGTCCCCATTCCCTCGATGGTCTCGATGCGGTGGCCCTCTGCCTCGATGGCGAGCACATTGCACGCGTAGACCGGGCGCCCATCCAGGATCACTGTGCAGGCGCCACAGACTCCGCGGTCGCACACTTTCTTGGCGCCGGTTATGTCGAGTTGATTGCGCAGGGCGTCCAGCAAGGTCACGCGGGGCTCAACCTGCAAGCTGTGCGCTTTACCATTGATCTGGAGAGTAATCGGCACGGCCCCCGGCCCCTGCACACCGGGCATATGTTCCGCGGCCCCGGCTTCCGGTGCAGCCAGCAGTCCGGTGGATACCGCCATGCTGGCGCCCTTCAGGAAGTCGCGTCGCGAAAGACCTTCCTGAGGGAGATCCTGCAACTTTTTCTTCTTCCTTCGCATGTTGGGCTCCTCTAGTGATGAAACGAAGTTCCTCCGATGGGGATTCCTTAAGCGCCGCTTGGCGCCCTGGTCTTTCTATTCTCCTAAATTAACACTGAACCTGGAACCGGTCATTATATCATCGGAATGTGCCATTGTGGGAAGGGGGAATACAACCCAAGAATCGCGATTGAGCGATGGCAGGGCGTTCCCTTGATGATGGAAACGTCGTATGCGGCGAGCCTGGGTCCCTGAGGGAGCGCTCGCGACTCAATTCCGGTCAAGGTTTAGGGGCCCATT
>Ga0326728_10020845_pt1 | contig 12425 bp, 14 predicted proteins | sample MB3enrmetagenome_FD_207602 | JGI IMG/M metagenome (GOLD analysis project Ga0326728, IMG submission 207602) | Lab enriched peat soil microbial communities from McLean, Ithaca, NY, United States - MB31MN | ecosystem: Environmental > Terrestrial > Soil > Wetlands > Peat | place: USA: New York...
CGACGGTCAGATCGCGCAGCCAGCCGACGTCCTGCGCGCCGCGGATCGACTCGCCGCGCAGATGCAGCCGCCAGGTGGCGAAGGAATAGCCGAAGGAAGCGCGCACCGCGAGGCTGGTCGCGATGCACGCCGCCAGCACGCCGCCCGCCACGCCGAGGTCGCCGGTGCTCTCCAGCACCAGGAACGTCATCGTCAGCGGCCCGCCGACGACGGCGACGCCCAGCGTTCCCATGCCGGCCAGGACGCAGGCGGTCGGATCGAGCGCGAGCGCGGGCAGCGCGGCGGCGACGCCGAGCGCGTAGAGCTTGCCGAGCAGCGCGCCGACGAACAGCGAGGCGAAGAACAGGCCGCCGCGAAAGCCCGAGGCGAGCGAGATCAGGCTCGCCGTCAGCTTGAGGGCGATCAGCGCCAGAAGCGTCGAGGCCGAAAGCGCCGCCGAGAAGTCGAGCCCGAGGGCGCCGTGTCCGGCACCGAGCACTTGCGGCGTATAGAGCGCCATCGCCCCGACCACGAGGCCGCCGAGGACGGAGCGCGCCCAAATCGGCGCGCGAGAGGCCGCGAAGGCGCGCTCGAACACCGCCGCCGCGCGCATCGCCCCGACGCCGAGCGCCGCCGCTATCAGGCCTAACCCCACCAGGGCGAAGTGATGGCCGACGGCGAGCGGCGCGACTTGCGGCGCGACGACGACGTAAGGCGCGCCGCCCAGCGCCTTGACGATCAGGCTCGCGGCGAGCGCGGCGGCGAAAATCGGGCCGGCGTTGGCGAGCGAATAGGCGCCGACGATCAGCTCGGAAGCATAGAAGGCGCCGGTGAGCGGCGCGCCGAACGCCGCCGCGATCGCTCCGCCGGCGCCGCAGCCGACCAGGATGCGCAGGTCCTGGCGGCGAAGCTGCAACCGCAGGCCGATGCGCGAACCGATGGCGGCGCCGAGCTGGGCGTAGCCCGCCTCCAACCCGACCGAGGCGCCGCAGCCGTTGGAGATCACGGTTTGCGCCGCCACCAGCGCGCTTTCGCCGATCGCCATGCGGCCGCCGCGCAAGGCGTTGGCTTCGATCGGATCGACCGCGGGCGGCCGCTTCCTCTTCCGCCGCCAGCGTTCGATCAGCCCGAGCGCGAGACCGCCCAGCGTCGGCGCGAGGAACGCGGCGGCCGGGGAAATGCGCGCCGCCGCGCTCAGGCGCACGTCGAACGGGATGCCGTAGATCGCGACGTGCGCGCTCTCGGCGATGAACGTCATCGCGGTCACGCCGAGGCCGGCCAAGGCGCCGACGAGAACCGCGACGACGACCAGCGAAAGTTCGCTGGAGCGCAGCAACGCTCTGAGGCGCGCCGCGGCGATCAGCGGCCGGCGCCAACCGGCGATCCTCATCGCGCCCGACGCCTGGGGCCGCGGCGCCGGTCGGGCCGGGTCGCCGCGAGCAGAGAGCCGGTCATCGCGCCGTCTCCGCGACTCGCTCCATTCCGGTCATGCGCCAGTTGGCGACCGCCGCGCCGAACAGCGCCAGCGCGACCGCCTGATGGGCGAGCGCGAATTCGATGCGCGCCGCCGTGAGCAGCGTGACGATCCCCAGCGCCGTCTGCAGGGTCGCCAGCGCGGCGAGCGCGCCGGCGCGCCAGGCGAGCGCCGAGCGCGGCGCGCGCCGTTGCGCGGCGAGCGCTAAAGCGAGCGCGAACAGCACGACCGCGTAGGCGATCAGGCGGTGGTCGAATTGCGCGGTGGCGACGTCGTCGACGATCGAGCGCGGCCAGGGCGCGAGGCCGAACGCGCCGGCGGGGATCAGCCCGCCGTCCATCAGCGGCCAGGTGTTGTAGGCGAGGCCGGCGCGAAGGCCGGCGACCAGCGCGCCGAGGCCGAGCTGGCAGAAGATCAGCGCGACCAGGGCGCCTGCCGCCGCTTGAAAGCCCGCGCCGGCTCTCGCGCGCGGTCGCTCGTTCAGGCCCACGGCGGCGTAGATCAGCCCGCCGAATGTCGCCGCGGCGATGAGAAGATGCAGCGCCAGGCGGTCCTGCGCCACTTCGATGCGTTCGGCGAGCCCGGAGCTGACCATCCACCAGCCGACGATCGGCTCCAGCGCCAACAGGCCGGTCGCGACGACGATCTGGCGCCCGAGCGCGCCCCTGAAGCGGTCGCTCCGCCAGAACCAGAGCGCCGGCAGAACGAAGGCCGCGCCGATCAGGCGGGCGAGCAGGCGATGGCTCCACTCCCAGATGAAGATGGTCTTGAAGCCGTCGAGCGTCATGTCCGCGTTGAGCGCGGAATATTGCGGGATTTGCTTATATCGCGCGAATTCCTCCGCCCAGTCGGCTTGGCTCAGCGGCGGAATGACGCCGGTCACCGGCCGCCACTCGGTGATCGACAGACCGGATTCAGTGAGCCGCGTCGCCCCGCCGACGATCACCATGACGAAGATCAACGCCGCGACCGCGAGAAGCCACGCGCGCAACGCCCGCTGAGCGCTCGCCCGCGCCGGCGCGTCGCTCGGGCTCGTCGCCATGAAATCTTGCTGGAGCATGGTCGTTTCCCGGCTTGCCTCCTCGCGCGCGGCGAGAGATAAGCGATCGCGCCTGCCGCCGCAAATCGCCGGCGCGCCGGGTTCTCAAAGAGGGTTGGCCATGTCCGCGCGCGTCCGCAAGTTCGTCGGCGGCGTCGTCATGATCGCCTTCGTCGGCGTCTACGTGCTGATCGCGGTGGCGCTCGCCCAGTCGCGCCCGCTTCAGGAGGCGCCGCCGCTGGCGCAGACGCTCGGCTATATCGTGCTGGGCCTGGCCTGGACCGCGCCTCTCACGCCGCTGGTCAAATGGATGGAGCACCCCGACCGGCGCGGATGACTTCGCAGCGGAGACGCCCCTGATGCGCGCGCCGTCATGAAACCCGAGCCGCCCGCCTTCGACGCCGAATTTCGCCGGCGGCTCGCTCTGCTGTTCGCCTGGCGGCGCGACGTCAGGCGCTTTCGGCCCGATCCGGTTCCCTCGGCCCTGATCGACGAATTGCTCGACCTCGCGCAGCTCGCGCCCTCGGTCGGCAACAGCCAGCCCTGGCGCGTCGTGAGCGTCGAAAGTCCGGAAAAACGCGCCGCAATCCGCGCCAATTTCGAACGCTGCAACGCCGAGGCGCTGGCGGCGCAATGCGGCGAACGGGCCGAGCTCTACGCCCGGCTGAAGCTGGCGAGCCTCGACGCGGCGCCGGCGCAACTGGCGGTGTTCTGCGACCGATCGACGAGGCAGGGCCATGGACTCGGCGTTCGCACGATGCCGGAAGCGCTCGATTACTCCGTCGTCGGCATGATCGCCTCGCTGTGGCTCGCCGCGCGCGCCGCCGGCCTCGGCCTCGGCTGGATTTCGATCCTCGACCCTGCCGCTGCGGCGCGCGATCTCGGAGCGCCGCCGGAATACAAGTTCATCGCTTATCTCTGCCTGGGCTGGCCGGCGGAGGAACACGACGACCCCGAACTCGCGCGCCACGGCTGGCAGGATCGCACCGGCGAGGGGCGGCAGGTGGCGATCGTCTAGCGGTCAAAATCGGACACTGGATTCCCGCGCCGCAAGCGTCCGGAGACGACCCGAGGCCGCCTTTCTGCGTTGGACAAGAGCCGAAAAGAATGGCCGACCGCTACTGACGGTGAGCCCGCTTTGCGTGATCGACGAGAACGCCGGTCGCCAAGGTCGACGTGAAGATTAGGAATAACGGCGCCCATGTCCCGAGCGCGCTGGCGAACATGGCGAAGCTCCTTTCAATGAGGAGCGCCACGACGAAGACGTCGAGGGCGGCGACGACGGCGAGGAACAGCAGCGCGGTCGTCAGCGGCCTCGTGTAGGCGAAGCGCGAAAAGTAGAGCCAACTCAGGCCGGCAAAGGCGACCGGCGCAACGATCGCGTGCAGAATAAGCGCGCCGCGCTCGGTCAGGAGGGCGAAACCGATTCCAATGGCGGCCGCGCACACGACCCAGCCGACGATCGCGAAGGCGGCGATGGTCGCAGCGCGCTCGATTCTCGTCCCTATCATGGGCGTTGCCCCTCATAAGCGTCGCTCACATTCGCAAGCGCGCCGGCGGTGGGGACGAACTTGCGATCGCCTTCGCGCCGCCTTCGTACCAACCCTTCGACCGATTGACGATCCAAACCACCGACAGCATCACCGGAACTTCGATCAGCACGCCGACGACGGTCGCCAGCGCCGCGCCCGAGTTGAAGCCAAACAGGCTGATGGCGGCGGCGACCGCCAGCTCGAAGAAGTTGCTCGCCCCGATCAGCGCCGACGGGCCGGCGACGCAATGCTGTTCGCGCATCAGGCGGTTCAAGAGATAGGCGAAGCCGGCGTTGAAATAGACCTGGATCAGGATCGGCGTCGCCAGCATGAGGATGATGAGAGGCTGGGCGATGATCTCCTCGCCTTGAAAACCGAACAGCAACACCAGAGTCGCTAGCAGGGCGACCAGCGAAACGGGTTGCAGCGTCGCGAGCAGGCGCGACAGCGCCGCCGGCCCGCCGGTTGTCAGCAGGCGCCGACGCAGGAGCTGCGCCGCGATCACCGGCACGACGATGTAGAGGACGACCGATAGCACCAGAGTGTTCCACGGAACGGTAATCTCCGATAGGCCGAGCAGCAGGCCGACGATCGGCGCGAACGCGAACACCATGATCGTGTCGTTCAACGCCACCTGGGTCAGGGTGAAATGCGGCTCGCCGCGGGTCAGGTTCGACCACACGAAGACCATCGCGGTGCATGGAGCGGCGGCGAGGATGATCAAGCCGGCGATGTAGGAGCTGACCTGATCGGCGGGCAGATAGGGCCGGAACAGATGGCCGATGAAGAAGGCGCCGAGCGCCGCCATCGAGAACGGCTTGACCGCCCAGTTGATGAACAAGGTCACGCCGATGCCGCGCCAGTGCTGGCCGACTTCGCGCAGCGCGGCGAAGTCGATCTTGATCAGCATCGGGATCACCATCAGCCAGATCAGCGCCGCCACCGGCAGGTTAACCTTGGCGATCTCCGCCGCGCCGATGACGTGAAACGCGCCCGGCGCGAGATGGCCGAGGGCGACGCCGGCGACGATGCACAGCGCCACCCATAGGGTGAGATAGCGTTCGAACAGGGACATTGAGGAATTCCTACGCCGTCGCCACGCGCCGCCCGTTATCGTCCATCACGCAACCTCGGGGCGGGGCTTGCTCGCGCCTTCGAGCGTCCCGATCTCGCGCAGTTTCGCGGTCAGCGAAAGCTTGTCGAGGCTCTTGATCGGCAGGTTGATGAAGGCGGAAATGCGGTTCCTGACATAGCGCGCCGCCGCCACGAAGGCCGCTTCCTTCTGAATGTCCGTTCCCTCGACCGCGGCGGGGTCTTCGATGCCCCAATGCGCGGTCATCGGCTGGCCGGGCCAGACCGGGCAGGTCTCGCGCGCGGCGTCGTCGCAAAGGGTGAAGACGAAGTCCATCGTCGGGGCGCCGGGGACGGAGAATTCCTCCCAGTTCTTCGAGCGCAAGCCGTCGATCGGGAGCTCCATTCTTTCCAGCACCTTCAGGGCGAAAGGATTGACCTCGCCCTTTGGATGGCTGCCCGCCGAAAAGGCGTTGAAGCGGCCTGCGCCGACTTTGCGTAGGATCGATTCGGCGAGGATCGAGTGCCCGCTGTTGCCGGTGCAGAGAAAGAGGACGTTGAAAATGCGGTCGGTCATTGCGCCCTCGTTAGTTGCAGCAGGCCGACGCGATCTCACTTTTCCGCGACGCCTGCGGCTTTGTCGCGCGGACAAACGCGCTCATGAACTTGCCGTCGACTTGCTGTGCGAGGGCGTCGACGTCCAGCCCCTTGCCGGACAGGAACTCGCGTGCGTCTTCGACCTTGTAGACGCGGGTCGGCTCGACGCCGATCGCCTCGAAACCGGCGGCGGCGAGCTTAGCGCGATAGTCGCTCTCATCGAGCGCGCCGGCGATGCAGCCGACCCAAAGCAGCATGTCCTTGCGCAACTCATCCGGCACATCGCCGCGCGTCACCACGTCCGAGACGGCGAAGCGCCCGCCGGGCTTGAGGACGCGGAAGGCCTCGCGCAGAACGCGGTCCTTGTCGGCGGAGAGATTGATGACGCAATTGGAGATGATCACGTCGACCGAATTGTCGGGCAACGGGATGTTCTCGATCTCGCCCTTGAGAAACTCGACGTTGGTCGCGCCCGCCTTTCGCTGATTGTCGCGGGCCAGGGCGAGCATTTCGTCGGTCATGTCGAGGCCATAGGCCTTGCCCTCGCGCCCGACGCGGCGCGCCGAAAGAAGCACGTCGATGCCGCCGCCCGAGCCGAGATCCAGCACGGTCTCGCCGGGCTTCAACTCGGCGAGCGCGGTCGGATTGCCGCAGCCGAGCGAGGCGAGGACGGCGGCTTCCGGCAGGGCGCTGGTGTCTCCCTCGCCGTAAAGGTTGCCGGTGATCGCGCTCGCGCCGGCATTCTCCGCCTTCGCTCCGCAGCACGACCCGCCCGCGCCGACGCGACGCGCGGCCTCGGCGTATTTATCACGCACGCTTTCCTTGATGTTCGCTTCGCTCATTTTCGTTCTCCCCGTGGTGAAAATCCGACCGGCGCAGGCCAAAGCGCGCACCGGCGACTTGGGCAGCGGCGCTCTCGCCGTTCGAGCGGAGTGGTCAGCCCCGGCTTTCGGCGATGACGCGGGCGACGATTTCAGCTGCCCCGCCGGTGAAGCGGAGACAGCGCCGACGGAGCTTCTGCTCTTTGAACATCGCCTGACCTTCCGGCGTGGCGAGGTCGCAGCCGCCCAGCAGAGCTTGGCAGTCACGCGCGCCAAACTCGCGCTCGAAATCTTGGATCAGGCGCCGGGTCGCTGCGAACGTCGGTTCGACGGATTCCGTCGCCGCGGAGCGTCCAAGCGCCAAGCCGACGGCCAGGATTGCGCCGGTAAGCGCGCCACAATCGCCGCAGGTTCGGGCCATCCCGCCGCCGAAGCCGGTGGCGACTCGCGGCAGAAGTTCCGAGTCGACGCCCTCCGATTTTGCAATCGCCAGGACGACGCTCTCGGCGCAGTAGAACCCGGCGGCGAATGAGTCTTCGGCGGACTTGCGGACTTCCAGGATGGCGGCGCGTTCCATGAATCGGCTCGATCGAGGGTTGAACGTCAAACGTCTGGCTCGCTTAGCAGCATGTGATCGCTTCGGGGTTGATCGCTTTGTTCCGGGTGCAGCATTCCGCAAAAAGGAAGGCGAGGATTTCTTGCAGAACCCTAGTATTGGCTGAGTATCGCAGGAAGGTGCTTTCGCGGCGCATCAGCACGAGCCCTTCGTTCTTGAGCTTTTCGAGATGATGCGACAGCGTGGACGGAGCAATGCTGAGTTCCGCGCCGATCTCGCCGACGACCATCCCCTCGGGATGAGCGGACAGAAGCAGGCGAACGATGCGCAGGCGCGTTTCCGTGCCTAGCGCCGCGAGCATGTTGGCAAAGCGAACGATTTCGTCGTTGGGATTCGGCGCGTCCATAACTATCTCAGTTCGATATTTCTATAAATAGGGAACTATGGAATTGTCAAGCCGAAACCTCCGAGCGCCTCTTTGACCCACGTCCGCAAATCAAGAATTCTGCTGATCCGTCTCGCCCCAGAAAATTCATGGATTTGGAGCGTGCGGAATTTGCGGACGAATGACGGCTATCCACCCATCGCCTCCGAGCGGAGCGGGGCGCCAACCGCCAGATCTTCACCACTAGGGGAGGACCGGGCGGCCCGGTCTCAATCCCTCTTCAGCTCGAACGACGCCGCCGGCCGGCCCCGCTCGCGGACCGTCACTCGAGCGCTGGTCGGGCCCTCGCGCGTCAGCACGGCTTCGCCGCGCGGCCATCGAACCGTCGCCGTCGCGCCGTCCGTCGACGTCGAACCTTTCGCGTCCTCGATGTAGTCGTCGCGCCAGTAAATGCCGATGAATTCGTCGCCGGCGAAAACGATCTGCGCGCCCGTTCCGCCGCTCCAGCCGCCTGCCCAGGTTCCGTTCCAAGACTGTCGGCCTTGAGCGAACGCCGGCGAGCCGATCGGCCCGGCGGAGGCGGCGGCGCCGAGCAGCAGCAGCGATAGGACGGCGAGGCGCTTCATCGGGAATCTTTCATCGGATGGTTGGTCGTCGTCGGCGGTTTACGGTCCGGGCGGCGCGGCGGACGAGAGTCTGCGCCGGCGCGGCTCCGGCGTCCTCGCGCCCTCAATCGACATTCACCCGCCGGCCGCGGTTCCACAGCGCGAAGGGGGCGCCGGAGAGCAGCACTTCCAAAGCCGCCGTGCTCTGCCACAGGCCGTTGACGGAAACGCGCGGCAGCGCGGTCAGATGGCCCGCGTGTTCGGCGAACAGCATGCCCGGACGCGTCGTCACGGCGCAGGAAAAGCCGACCCGCCGCGCCAGCTCGAATTCGCGCGGGCCCGCGCTCGATGCGTCGCCGATGGGATAAGCGAAGGCGGCGACGTCGAGATCGAGCCTCGACTCCAGCGTCGCCTTCGAGCCCGCCATCTCTTCGCGCGCCAACCATTCGGGCGACTTGGCGAGCATGCGGTGGGTCATCGAGTGCGCGCCCACGGCGACCAGCCGATGGCGGGCGAGCGCCGCGACCTCTTGCCAGTTCATGAACAGCTCGTCCGCGATGGGAGCGCTGCCGACGCCGGCCTGGCGCGCCAGCGCGCCGATCGCGTCCAGCATCTCCGCCTCGGGGCGCGCCCGCAACGCCCAGTAGATCCGATCGAAGGCGGCGGCCTTTTGCTTAGGCGCGCGCGTGGGAAGGCGGAGCGCCAGGCCGGCGAGCTCGATCGAGACTTCGTCCAGCCGGCGCAGCGATTCCTCCAACTCCAGCCACCACAGCCGCGCCGTGCGCTCGATGAAGCCGGGCGCGAAGAACACCGTGAACGGCGCCTCGCGCCGCTCGAGCACGGGAAGCGCGAAATCGCGCGTGTCGCGGTAGCCGTCGTCGAAGGTCAGCGCGGCGAAACGCGGCCCGCCCTCGATCAGCCTTCGCCGCGCTTCCTCGAGCGCGACCAATTCGAAACCCAGACGACGCACCAGGCCGAGCGCGGAATCGAGAAATTCCGGGGTGATTTCGAGCAGCCGGTTCGGCGCGAAGCCGGGCGTCGCCGGCCTCCACCGGCGCACCCGATGAAACGTCAGGATGACGCCCCGCCCGCGCGTCGCCGGCGCCAACGCCCTATGCACGCCGCTGGCGCGGAAGGCCGCGAATCCGGCGTCGATGACGAATTTCCTTAGCGCCATGGCCCGCGCCCCCCGCGCAATCTAACCACACAACCTCGCCAAGAATACACCGGCGGAGATTTTCGCCATCCCCCGCAAACGGACGGCAGGGCTTAAACGAAGCGTTGACGCCTCGGTCGCTAGAGTGGCCCCGCCTTGCGCCCGGGATTTTCGCCCTTGTCTGCCGCCGCCTCGCTCGCCCGCCTCTCGCCACGACGCGCCGCGCCGGCGTCGCGCGCCGCCGCCGGCCCGACGCGCGCCTTCGCCTCCGTCGAAATATTCGATTCGATCGAGGCGGCGCGCGGGCCCTGGGCCGAAATCGCCAAAATCGCGCCGGCGAGCCCCTATCAGGATTTCGACTTCGCCCGCCTGTGGCTGGAAACCATCGGCGCGGCCCGGCGCGTTACGCCGATGATCGTCGTCGCGCGCGATCGAGTCGGCGCGGTCGCGGCGCTGCTGCCGCTCGGAGCGTGTTCCCTCGGGCCGCTGCGGCTCGCCGCGTTTCTCGGCGGCAAGGACGCCAATTTCAACATGGGCCTGTTCAGGCCGGGAATCGCCTGGCGGAGCGAAGACGTCGCGGCGCTGCTCGCCGCCGCCGCCGAGCTCGCCCAGCCGCGCGTCGACGCGTTCCTGTTCGTCAACCAGCCGCGGGAGTGGCAGGGAGCGGCCAACCCCATAGCCGGCGCGCCGGGCCAGCCGAGCCCGAGCTTCGCCTACAAGAGCGCCCTGCCCCGAGATTTCGCCGTCTGGCGCGACGCGCACGCCTCTAAGGAAGCGCAAAAGAAACTGCGCAAGAAGGTCCGGCGCCTGGAGGCGATGGGCCCGCTTCTCCATCGCCGCGCCGCCGACCCGGACGAAGTCGAACGCTTCCTTGGCGCGTTCCACGCGCAGAGGCGCGCGCGCATGCGCGCGCTCGGGATCGCCGACCCCTACGACAGCGCCGAGGCGCAGGCGTTCGTCAAGCGCCTCGCCCTCTGCGGCCTCGCCGAGGGCGCGCCGCGCCTGCAGCTCCATGCGCTCGCCCTCGCCGATCGCGTCGTCGCCGCGTTTGGCGCCCTGAGCGCGGGCGACCGGCTCAGCGGACTCTTCATCTCCTACGATTCCGATGCCGAAATCGCGCGCTCCAGTCCCGGCGAACTGATGGTCCAGGCCGTCGTGCGCGAGGCGATCGCGCGCGGCTTCGCCACCTTCGATCTCGGCGTCGGCGAGGCGCGCTACAAGGACGACGCGTGCGAGGCCGAAGAAGCGCTGTTCGACAGCGCCTTCGCCTACACCGCGCTCGGCCGCCTCGCCGCGCTCGCGTTCAAGCTGAAGCAACGCGCCAAGCGCCGGATCAAGCAGTCGCCACGGCTTCTCGCCTTGTTCACGCGGCTGCGCGCGGCGGCGAGGGGATGAAAGCCGACGCTTAGCGACCGCGGGCTGGATGACCGGCTTCGAGCCGGCGCGGTCAGTCGCGACGTAGCAAAAATCAAGAAATCCGCACACCGCCAGAATGGCTCGAAAACCGGATGTTTTCAGAGACGCGAGCGGCATGGCGCGTAGCAGCGCCTGCGCGTTCCACAACATTATCATGCGAATCGAGGGCGGATTCTCCCGTGCGGGAAACCTTAGCGCGGGACGCAATCGGATCGTCACGGCGTCGCCGGTGCGGTCTTCGCGGCGCTCCCGCCTCGCCGCTGTATGCGGCGAGGCGGCCAAGACGCAATTGGGCTTTCTCCCCGCTAATGCACGAGAGCTGGCCTCTCAATGCGTCGCGGGAGCCGGCTCGGTCGCGTAGCGGGACATGATCTTCAAGATCGCCGGCCCGTTGAGGCCGGCGCCCGCCTGGAGCGCCTTGAGGTCCTGAAAATAGGGAATGTAGAGGTCGGGGGTGAAGATGGTGAACATCGCCGCCGTCTCATCGAACGGATTGGCGAACGTATGGGGCACGCCGCGGGGGACGGCGACGTACGCGCCTGCCGGCGCGTCGATCGTCTTGTCTCCAACTGTAAAGCGCATGACGCCAGATACGACAAAGAAGCCTTCGTCGTGCTCGCGGTGCAGGTGCGCGGGCGGGCCGGGCGAACGCGGCGCCACCGTGACGACCGCCGCGCCGGAATGGTGATCGGTGCGGGCGCCGTCTTCGACGATGCGTGTGGTGATCGGGCCGACGACGACGATGTCGCCTTCACCGGGATTGACAATTCGAGCATCGATCATGAGCGAGTCCACAGCTGGCTCCTTTACAATGAGACGAATGAGGCGTACCAGTCATAATCGTTGTTGTCAATCTTAATGAGAGATATCTGTCATAATGGAACGACACCTCCAAGCGCCGGATGCAAGCGGAGGGCGCGTCAATCAGAAACTGCGCACCCGCCGCGCACTCCTTGAGGCGGCGCGCGAACTCGTCCGGCGGGGCGAGCGTCCGACGGTGGCCAAGGCCGCCAAGCTCGCCCTTGTCTCCGACGCGACCGCCTACCGTTATTTTCCCGACCAGTCGACGCTGGTGCGGGAAGCGATGTTCGTGCCCTGGGCGGGTCCCGAGGAGGCGCTTGCCGGGGTTGCCGACGACGCCAGCCTCGCCGATCGCGTCGCGGCCGCGGCGGAGGCGCTGCTGCGCTTCGTCATCGCCAACGAAGCCGCGGTGCGATCGGTGATGGGCCTCTCGCTGCTGCGCTCGGTCGAGGGGGAACTCGGCCGTTCCGAAGCGCGAGCGATGCGCCCGGGCCACCGCCTAGCGCTCATCGACGCCGCTCTTCGTCCGTTTGCGTCCAAAATCGGCCCGGAACGATTGCGGCGCCTGCGGCTGAGTCTGGCGGCCGTCATCGGCGCAGAATTCCTGGTGGCGCTGAGGGACCATTGCGACGCCAGCGACAAGGACGTGATCGACACCGCGGTTTGGACCGCCCGCGCCATCGTGGACGCCGCACTCACGTAGCCGTCGAGTCGTCGCGCTCTCGGATGACCCTTTCAGTCTGAGCCTGCTTCCCTGCCGATCGGCTGGCCGCAGGCAACAGAAACACGTCAATCCAGTGTGCAAAACTCAACAATTCCGCTCGCCAATTTCGATCTTGCAATATCAGTCACTTAACGCGTGCAAAATGTAACCGGGGCAGATTTCCGGGCGGAGGGGGGAGTCAAGGCCGAGAAAATGTGATTCAAGCTTTGGATGGCGGCGCGCATCCCTGATTCGCTTGAGCGACTTTCGCATGACGACCTGATCGGCGT
>Ga0326728_10020846_pt1 | contig 12425 bp, 6 predicted proteins | sample MB3enrmetagenome_FD_207602 | JGI IMG/M metagenome (GOLD analysis project Ga0326728, IMG submission 207602) | Lab enriched peat soil microbial communities from McLean, Ithaca, NY, United States - MB31MN | ecosystem: Environmental > Terrestrial > Soil > Wetlands > Peat | place: USA: New York...
AGGGCTGAGGTTTTGAGTCTTATCCCTCTCCGCGGGGAGAGGGGGGACCGCAAGGCGGTGGGTGAGGGGTCTTTTCGCGGACGATGCATTCATGGCTCTGGAGGTAGGGGACAAGCTGGACTTTGACGGAGCCCTGCCAAAATGCCCAAGGTGTCAGGCGCTAATTAGGATTGCCAATCAGTAATGCTCCCCAGGTGGATGAGTTGCTGCTCGCAGCGGTAATCGTCACCGTGCTGCCGCTTAGCGCACATGACCCGGCAATAGGCGTGCCCTGGACAGAGGCGATGCAAATGGGCGTATGAGTGAACGTGGCTGCCTCGGTAAAGCTGCACGTCATCCCGCCTGTCATCGAGCACGTCCCCGCAAAGGTATTGACCCCGGTTTCCTGAAAAAACCCATTTCCTCGAACTGTCCCACCGACAGATAAAGCTCCGGTCACAATGGCTGGACCCATAACCTGACTTGGGGTGAACGAGCCAGAAATCAGATTTGACCGTGGAAAGTCCTGATTCAAGGCTCCCTCGAAGGTGAAGTTGGAGCCAACGCCAACCTTAATCTCATGCCCGCTCCCGATGCTCCCAGAGCTACATTCTATGTGAATGAGACCGGTATTGTCATACCATGTAAAGTTGCCACCAATGTTAATGCCCGTTGCATTACATGGGTCGGAGGCCAGGTTGGCGGTTAGGTGCAGCGCCGACTCACTAAAGATTCCATACGGTGTTAAACCAGGACCGTTGAACTGGAAACAGGTCTGGGTTGCGAAACATTCCGCCTTCACGTCAAAGGTGCCGTAGCCGTACGTATAACCTCCTGTGCTGCCAGGCGCATAGACAAGCCAGTCTATGTTGTTATTTTTCAGGGTCATTTCGACATCAAATTTCTCGTTATAACCCCCATGAAACACGTCAGAGTGTGTCCAGCCGGAGCTTCCTGTGCCAGTAAAGTTGGAGATCGCATTGCCGCGCAGATGAATGTTGTTGATGCTGTCCGTGTACAGGCCGGTCGAAGGCGCGGTACTCCCAGCGCCGTTGATGCCACAGTTGTAGATCCCCCCGCCGCCCGCAAACTCGTTAATCCACGGTAGTGAGGTCCAAAGAATAGCTATACCTGAACCTGTCCAGTTCAACACCGTGCTCCCTGGGTCCGAGCATCGAAGCGTGACGAATGGAGAAGAATTGTAAATTTGAGAGGAAAAGGGATAGGACCCCGGCGGGACAATAACTTCGCCACAATGATTGTAAGTGTAGTTTTGGTAAACGGAGATGAAGAACGGAACGCCTGTCTGGTTTCCAGGGCTGGTAGTCAAAACCAACTCCGTGGAGCCTTTTACCGACTTCACGACATAAGGCACGTGGTTTATGGCAACGCTCAACCCGACCCAAGCGCTCCCGGTGGTGAAAACGCGGGCACCTGAAGTTTGAGTAACTGTGTTCCCGGAACTGGAAGTAGTCACCGTCGTACCGATTGAGGTCAGGTAGTTGCTGAGCGTGCAGGAGGGCAAGGCGTTGATGGCGGATTGGATGTTTCCGCTGTAGGGAGGCGCGCTGGCGTCAACGACCGTGGTGCCGTTGCCAAGGCCAGTTTGGGCAAAGCAATTAAGTGCGCCCGTCAAACCCAACGCCAGAACGATCGTTTCCAAAATCACTGATTTTCTCATCACCATACCCTCAGCTTTCCCGCAGCCCCCGCATTCGAGCAAACCAAATATCGTATGTCGTGTCAAACGGTCAATACGCCGCTTGCGACCATACGGGCTGCGGAGAGCTCGGGAGAATTTCAAACCGGAATTCCCATTATCCACTAATTTATTGACCCATATCGCGATCCTGAGCGGCGCCCCGCGCAACGGTGAGTCGAGTTTGGGTAGTGTCCTAATTTGACGGAGTAATTTCGAAAGTGAGAGTAGGACTTCCTAGCCCCGAAGGGGCGACCTAGCAAAGCCCAGGCCAACGGCCCATATGCGTTAACCTCACGGCCAGACGCGCCGCAAAGCCCGCATTGCGGGCTGAATTCATCGACAAACTCATAACTCAGGATGCTAGCTCACCGACACGGAAATCGTCACGCTGTGGGTGGCGGTGGTGGACGCGCCGGTTACGGTGACGGTCCCGGATTCCGGCGGAGGGGTTGTTACTCCGCCGCCACTGCCACTGCTTCCGCCGCAACTGAGGCTGGCCAGCAAGAGCGTGGCGAGAGCCGCGCCCAGCGCCACGCGCCACAACCCAAAAAGCATTTCGCCACAGAGGCCACAGAGGTCACGGAGAATAGACACAGACAAAAGCCTTGGATTGACAAGCAAGCAGCCGCAAACCCTACCCAAATAAGCGTAACCACTTCTCTCTGTGGTCTCTGTGCGCTCTGTGGTGAGTCTTTTCTTCTTGGACAAGGCGATCAGCAGCAGGGCAAGCATGGCGGCGCCCGCCACCCACCATCCCCCAAAGCGAGGGTTTCGGGGGAACGCCGGATAGGTCGTTGCAGACGAGGCAGCGGAGATGGTCACGACGGCGGAGTCGTTGGCGCCCAGGGTGATCGTGCAGGTGACTCCCGCCAACGCAGTGGAGGGGGTACACGCATAGAGGACGGCGGCGGAAAAGTCGTTGATTGGATTCAAGGTGATCGTGGATGTGCCACTGTTTCCAGGACTTATGGTCAAACTGCTGGGTGAAGCACTGAGGGAAAAATCCGCAGGGGCGGTGGTGAAGCTGGAGGCGCTCGACCATGCCCCATTTTGGCCGCTGCCCGAGGGCGCCAGGGCCTGCACCTCCCAGTAGTAGGTGGTCGCCGCGCCCAGCGAGGTTGCGGCAGGAGTATAAGCAGCCGCGGTGGTGGTGGTATCGAGCAAGCAGCCTCCGCCGCAAGTGCCTACCAGGGGATTCACGGGCAGGGCGCTTAGCGTCGTAGCGATCATTATGCGATAGCCGGCGCTCCCCGAAACCGTTGTCCAAGTGAAGGCGGGCGGCAGAAGGATGGCCGTCGCTCCATTGCCGGGTGCGGACAGCGTCGGCGCCGGCAGACTCACGCCGGTCGTGGTGAAGCCAAAAATGCCTGACCAGGCTCCATACGCGCTGCTGGAAGTGGGAATGGCTTGCACCTGCCAATAGTAGGCGCCCGCAACCAGAGCGTTGGGCGGGGTGTAGGAATTCGAATTCGCGCTGGTGGCCACAACTATACAGGGGGCGGCGCAAGTGGTGACGGTGGGAATCGTCGTCAAATAGGTCGGACTGGGGGCGATCATGACGAGGTAACCATTGTTGCCGCTCACCTGCGACCAGGTGAAGGTGGGCGAAAGAGCGATCCCCGCCGCCCCGTTGGCCGGTGCGCTCAAGGTGGGCGCCGGCAAGTTCCCGGAAGCCGTCGAACCCCACTCCATAACCAAGTTGTAAGCGTCAACGGAGCCGAGGCCGCTCGCCTGGTCGTAGCCGACGCCGGCGCTATAGCCCATTTCGCCGCTGGCAGGGCAACCTGTATCCGTAGGGGTTACCGTGCAGGGCACCATGTTGTTGCCAATGGTGATGTCGTGAAAGGCGGCGGGCGAGGTCTGCGCCAGGGAGTAGAGGATGGGGTTAATGTTGCCCTGGCCTTGGGGAGTGTTCATCTGCTGGTTGATAAGGGCAACCATCCCGGCAAAAGTGGGGGTCGCCGCCGAGGTTCCACCGGCCACGAAGAGCGTTTGGTTCGAGGAACGATATCCGTTGACGCAGCTCCCCTCGATACAAACCAGGTAGCCGTCGCGTAGGGCTGAGGCGCTTAAGGACAGGTCGGGAACGTCGCGGGCATTGTCGTCGGGCACGCCCGTCCCCGTCTGCCAAGTCGGCTTGGGGAAGAAAGTACTCACTCCGCCGCCCCCTGCCTGCAGTCCGTTATCGGTGTTTTCAGGCGAAGCTGTATCGTTCCAAACCATCTCGGGGATATAGGAAAGCGCGGAAGATAAAACGTCCCCTCCCGTCGAAGCCGTCCAGTAATTCCCCGCCCCCTCGTTGAATTCGCTCCCCCCCATACCTGTAACGTTAGGGACGCTGGCGGGCGCATCCACAGCTAGGCCGTGCGTGGCCGAGGTCACCACCGACGTCGGACTGGAGTAATCACAATCCGCGGCGCCCGTGTCGCCGGCCGAGGCAACAATGGTTTGTCCTTGCGAACTCGCCTGTTGGGCAAATTGCGCCAAGGTGTTGAGGTTCGCGCTGCCCCATTCCGCTTCGCAGGCGCCATAGCTGATGCTGAGGACGGGTGCGATATCCTGGTCAATGGCGTAGTAAAGCGAGGAGTTGACGACGTCCTTAGAGTTCACATAAATGATCGTCGCGTTCGTGGCCACCGCGCCTGACCACTCCAGATCCAGGCTGGCTTCGTCGATATCCCCGGAGCTCAAGCCCGGATCGGGTCCATTCAGGATGACGGTGGGGCTATTGGGTGGCAGCCCCGAGGCGCTGCGGAAAGCGGTGATGTCGCTCCCGCCGCCATAGAGGTCCGTCTGCCCCATGATCGCAAGCGACTGCCCCGCGCCGTCGATTCCCACGTTGTAAAGATTTTGGAGGTCGTAAATGGTGGCGAAGTCGCCCGGCGAGAGGAACGTATTCCCGGTGACGCTGGAGGTAAAGTTCGGTGGGAGGCCACCATTCGCGACGTAGGGGTCGCCGCGGTCCGCCATTCTTATTGGCGGATTCGGCCCAGGGCCAGCGCTGCTGGCCCCTACCGTGACGTAGGGCCGAACAGCGTTCGGCTCAGGGTCAGCGCTGCTGACCCCTACGAGGCCGAAGACGCTCCGCGGTTTTAGCCGGTAATTGTCCAGCCCGCGAATGCTCAGGACCGCGTCGGCGAGGGCGGCAGGCACGGCAGGCTCCGAGGCGTTGGCAAAATACGTATTTCCGTCCACCGAGTAATAATGAATTTCCGTGTGAAAGGCGGATTGCACCTGCGTGGCGGTACCCGAGAACGAGACCCAAGTGCGGCCGCGGGCCGTCTGGGTTATCTGGAGGCCCTGCGACTGCAACCAAGCCGAGACCTGGCGAAGATCATTCGGGCTCAGCCCAAATCGGTCGGCATATTGCTCCGGCGTGAGCCATTGATGATAGTAAATCGAGGAGGGGTCCTGCTGTTCCGCCAGCAGCGTGGTGAGGTCCGCCTGCTGGCTCGCCGTGAGCTTGAACGTGAGGGAGAGGTTTTCGAGCTGCAAGGAGCCCTCGACCGGCCCCAAGTCGTTCTCCGGGCGGAACATGGGGCGACGGTTGCCTTCCAGCCGCACGGGAGAGGATTCGGCAATTGACGCAATGCGATCCTGCTTCGGCGCTTGCGTGAATGCCATGCGGTTAAACCCGCAGACCAGCCCCAGAAGCGCAAGCCCCTTCAGAATGAGAATCGTTTTACGGATCATCAAGGTTCTCAACATCCTGGGCGAGGTCACAACTTAGTTCCCCGCCACCGTCCAGTTCGAGCTGTCGCAATAAGCCAAAACATGTTTTGTTCCAGAGCCCGCAATTCGAGTTCCCCAGGAGTTGGTCGTCGAATCCGTTACCGCAGCAGTTTCTCCCTCAATAGTGCTGCTGCAAACTGGCAGAGTGGAAAAGGTGACCGGCATGCGGCGATCCTGCCCGGCCGTGTCCAGGGTTGCTTGCGGGCTGGTCGTCCCGACGCCGACATCGCCGCTCCGCGCATCGATGTACAACTTCGTATCCGATAATCCGGCGTTGGATAGATTCATGTTGGTATTGACTGCAAATCGCAAATTGCCCATCCCCCACATCCCGATTGAATCGCTCATGATAGCAACTTTTTGTTGGTTGCTTGCACCCGCTACATGGAGGAGCTTTATGCCCACCGTTCCAGCATTACCGGCGTCATTATCAATATCCAAAGTTGCGTTGGGACCGAGCAGGTCAAGATTATCCCGCGGACTCGACGTCCCGATGCCCACTTTGCCCTCGAAATGATTGCCGCCTCCTCCAAAGCCCAATTCGCCCTTTATGATGTTCGTTCCAGGCAAGTCCTGGTCCAGGAACCCTGCGCCGGAAAAGGCGCAAGTCGAACAGATGTTCAACTCGCTCCCCGTGCCTATGCCATGCACCGGGGCCGGGGATTCGATATGAATATCGGAGACGTTCGAGTGCCATCGGGCGCCGTTCTTAAGCATTATGGCTGTGGCGCTGGTGGGGTCACTGACTTGGTTGATGGTGAGATGAATGATGGACTGGCTGAAATCGCCGGCGTCCCTGCCATTCGAATTAGCTCCATCGAAAAGAACGCCGGTTTGGCCAGACAACGTTTCGATTTTCGCATCAAAAAAGCCAAAGCCAAAGGTCCAGCAGCACGAGGTTGAACCATCCATCTGCCAACCTACCGTGTTGTTTTTGAGTGTCATTTCAACGTCAAACTTTTCGTTATAACCCGCGCTTGTTGAGGAATCGTGCCAGCCGATGGACCCCGGCCCGACGAAATTCCATATGGAAACACTTCTCGCGTGGAAAGCAGAAATGCCACTGGTTAGTAGCCCGCATGTCCCGGCTGGGGCGTTGTAGCCGTCAATGCGAACGTCATACAAACCTCCCGAGCCCGTAAACTCCTCGCTAAATGGGCTTGCAGTCCAAGAGATCGCGCATCCCTTTAAAGCCGAACTCGGGGCGATGACTGTCGAGCCTTGATCTGAGCCTTGAATCTTGACAAATGGCGAGGTAATCGTGATTTGTGAGGGCACCGTGAACGTGCCACTGGCCACGTGGATTGTCCCGCAATGGGAGTATTTGTAGCTGGTGTAACTCCCTGAAATAGTGATTTGATGGTTGATCGTGCAGGAGGGCAGGGCCGATAGTGCACCGGCAATCGTCGACTTCGCCGTGCCTGGAGACAGTCCGTCGTTCGAATCATTCCCATTCGTGGAGACAAATTGTACGGAATCCGAGGGAGCGAATTTAGACGCCACGTTGCTTTCGCCGTAGCCAGTAAGGGTGCCCGTCAGACTCAACGCCGAAACAACAATTGTGAAAATCGCAGATTTCCTCATCACTTTACCCCCAGCTTTCCCGTAGCCGCCGCAGCCGAGCAAACCAAGTATACTTTTGTCGTGTCAAATGGTGAATAGCCGCTTGCCACCCTACGGCCGAAGGATAACTCGGAAGAAATAGGCTGTGGAAGTGCCCGCTATCACTTGAAGGAGCCCCAGCGTGGTGAGGTCATCACGGCTAAAATGCCCAATAGCCGTTGGGGTACGTCGTGCCGCCCGAGATGCCCACGAAAATCGGGCGGCCGTAGAAGAACGGCAGCCCGAGGTCAAAGTAATCCGTCGACGGGCTCGTGCCGCTATCACCCGCCACGTCGTTGAACGCGGCAAACGAAGGGTTGGCAGAAAATAGATCGAGGGCGTTTTCGATGGGGAGCGAGTACGTCCCTGAGGTGCCATTGTCACCCGTAAGACCGATGGAGAGATTGAGGGTCGAGCTGGGTCAGTAGTACCCGATATCTACACCGCTCACCATACAGTCGCTCATGCTGACGCCGAGATTGGTGCTGGTATATGCGTTGATCGTGGCGTAATCGGAAATGTATATGGCGCTCGAACTGCTGTCGATAAAGCTCCCGCCACTGTTTAAAGAAGTATAAGTGGTCCCCAGGAAGACGGCGGAAGCGAAGTTTCCCTCGTCGTCGAGCTCATAGACGGTAGCGCTGCCCGGAATCTGATTATTGCTCTCGGTGTCGATACCGAAAGTCAGGGTGCCGGTGGCCGTGGCTTGCCCGCTCGAGGGTATGGAAGGTAGCGTGAGCAAAACGCCGGTATTATCTATCGGGAACGCCGCGACGGGATTCCATACCTGATCCTCCACGGGAAGGGCATCTACAACGCAGGTGGCGCTATCTGTACAGTAAAGGTATTGCCCAGTGGTGGTGCCAATCGACGCGCAATCGTTGAAGTCACCTAATGAACAATCCTGGGGAGAGCTGCTAATCCCCAGGATGCCGTTGGCCCTGAGATTTGCGACCGTATCGTCATCGGCTCCTCCGGTGAGGGTAGGGGGAGCGGTGGAAAAGTTGTACAAGCATGGGTTATAGATAGCCTCCCCCAAAAACGTGACCTGTTCGGGGGGAGGCGCAGTCGAGATGACCTGAATGGGAACTCCGGGTTCTGTCCCGCCCGGCACTTGCAAAGCCTTTTCCCCCCCAACCTGAACAGTCGCCCTTTGTATCGGCCCCCAGGTAAAAGACAAATCGCCGTACTCGATGCACTCATAGACGGGATAGCCATACGTGGGATCATTGACAGGGGGTAGGTTTAGATTGGCGACCTGCGTGGTCAAATTGGAAATTCCGGTCGAGAGGACACGCAGGCCTGCCGAACCGCTATCTACCAGGACGTCGGGGATGGTCGTGCAGTTTGTGGTGCTGCCGGGATAGCAAACGGTGACCGTGGTAAAGATCCCGTTCAAATAGTTGCCCGTGAGCCCGAAGTTGACACTGACCGGCGCCGTGTCCGTCACCGTCAAAGAGGTCGAGCCGCTAACAGAGCTCGTCGGCGGGCTGACGACAATCGGGGTTCCCGGCGTCACGCCCGCGGCCGGAGCGAACGGGGTCGCCGTTACCAAGGTGGCGATGATCGTCGTGCTGCCCAGCGAGACGCTGCTCGCGAGGCCCGCCGCCGTGATCGTGGCCACCCCCGGCACCGAGGAACTCCAGGTGACCGAGGTCGTCAGATTTTCGGTGCTGCCATTTTTAAAATAGCCGGTGGCGGTAAATTGCTGCGTGTTCCCCATGGCACTCGAGGGATTCGCCGGGGTCACAGCAATGGAGATGAGCGGATTGGTGTTGCCGAGGCCGCTTACGGGGACAAAGCTGGAGCTGCCGGAGGCACGGTGGGGAGGGGTGGGCGTACCCGGCCGGGCAAGCTCGGAGTCTGCGCTCGTCGAAGGACTCGACCTGACCTGGGCAAACGCCGAAGAGCCGAGGACGAGGAAAAAGAGCAAGAGGGCAGTTCCACCCAAGAAGCTTCTTATTCCATACTTCGCGGGCCTTGAACTATGAGAATGAAAACAACTGGAAGGTAGAGAATAGGCAGGTGCTTTCATCTTAACGCCCTCCTCGCAAGTCGCTCCGGGCTTGACCTGTAGGCTTTGGCCGATTGGCTCGCCTCGGAGAAACCAGCAACCAAATCAAAAGGCAAATCAGTCGGCGGCGGTTTAGTTACTTTCGGTTTGTCACAAACGAATGCCAACCATTCAGGGGCGGCGAGGAGCACCCCTCAAAGGACAGCCGGATGCTAACGAAATCTGTTGTCGTATGTCAAGCCGAAATGGGCCGGGTATCTGGCGGTGTCGAGGCTAAAAGGCGAAGTAGCCGTTGGGGGCGTTCGCGCTCGTGGGGACGGTGGTCCCCGCGATGCCCACGAACACGCTGCGGCCGAAGAAGAACGGCAATCCCAGATCAAAATAATCCGTCGAGAGGCCCGTGCCGCTGGCGCCTCCCAAATTGTTGAAAACGGCAAAGCTGGGGTTAGTGCCAAACAGTGTATCGGCGTTAGCGATGCTCAGGTTGACCGTTCCCGAGGTGCCATTGGCGCCGTAAGGGGTGAGGGAAAGAGAAAAGGTCGAGTTGGGGCAGTAGTACGGATTGTTCGTGCAACCCTCAATGCCCAAGGCACCAGCATCCAAAACATAAAGGGCATTCGAACCCGTGTCGAGGAACCCCTCCGAAAGATAGGAAGAGCGATTGTAGACAATTTTGGGGAAGTTGCCGTATTCGTCCGTGGCGTAGAGGGTGGCGCTCCCCAAGGCATTATTGGATTCCGTTGCAACCCCCAAAACCAGTAGCCCGGCGGGGACCAAGCCCGTTCCCTCCGCATTGATGTAAGGAAGCGAGGGCTCTCCCGCGGAAGAAATCGACGGCAGGATAATCTCCACGCCGTTATTATCTTTAGGTAAGAAGGCGACGGGATTCGAAACTTGCTGCACCACGGGAACGGCCGCATATGTGCAAACATTATCCGGGCAGACGTAATAGGGGTAAGCGGAGAAGGTTTGGCCCGCCGCGCAGTCGAGGCCGCAATCCTGAAGGGCAGTGCCCACGCCCAGGATGCCATTGGCGCCCAGCGTCGCCACCGTGTCGAGGTTGGGGCCGGTGGGAAGGCTCATGCAAGTGGCTGCCGGCACGGGGAACGTCGTATCGCCAATCACCTGAATGGGAACCGAAGAGGCCCTTTCGCCGCCGATGACCACATCGGCGATTAACGCCGGTCCCCAGGCGTAAGAGGTATCCCCGAATTGTACGCACTCCTCCACTTGATTCTGGTGGGAGTCCGTGATCGTCTCCAGCTCGGTGGCGGGAACCGTGGTGAGCACGGAATTAAGAACTCGCAAGCCCACCGAACCCGTATCCACCAGAATGTCGGGGATAATCTGGCAATCCGGCGTGCCTGACAAACAGACGCTGACGGTGGTGAAAAGCCCGTTGTAATAGGCGGTGCGGGAATTACCCGTGTCCCCATTGGGCCCAAAGTTGACAAAGAGGGGCGCGGTGTTACTGGCCGTCACCGTGAGGGTGGTGGAGGCGGATTGGCTGGTTTCCGCCTGGCTGGTGACGGTGACGACCACGGTGGCAGGGTTCGGCACGGCCGTGGGCGCGGTATAAAGTCCGGAGCTGGAAAGGGTTCCCAGCGTCGAATTGCCGCCCGCCACGCCATTCACGGACCAGATGACAGCAGTGTTGGTGGTTCCGGTGACGGTAGCGGTGAACTGCACGCTCGTTCCCGCCGGGCTTGACGAGTCGGTGGGGGCGACGGTCACCAGGGCATTCACCGGCGGAGTGGTAATCGTTACAATCGCCGAACCGGAGGGATAGCTTTCCGCCGAGCTTACGGCGGTAACCGTCACGGTGGCCGGACTGGGAACGGAAGCGGGGGCCATGTATAACCCCGAAGAGGTAACCGTACCCAAAATAGAATTGCCCCCGAGGATGTTATCTACATACCAAGTAATGGTGGTGGCCGTGGGGGTGACAATGGTGGCGGTAAATTGCAGCATTCCTCCCGCCTGCACCGACGCCGTGGCAGGCGTCAGAGTGACGACCGGCAAGGCAAGGTCATTGCCGGTGCGAGTGATCGTACAACCGGTCAGAAATATTCCGCTGGCCACCACCACCAGAAGGCTTGCCCGCGTGGCCGCGGAGATATTCCGAAGCCTCATTGCACCACCTCCGGGGAAAGATTAGTGGGCAAGAGGCTGGGCACGTAAGCGCGGCCGTGGTACCACCGCATGTGCCCGCCGCTGGTAAAAACGAAATTGTCCTTCTGAATAATCAGGGGGCCGCCGTGGTGTCCCGTCTGGGCCTGCGCATACTGCTGGAGGTAAGAGAAGTAGGATCCCAATAACTGCCGCATGCTGGGCAGGAAGGGTCCTTGCCAGGAAACCCCAAAGACTTTGCCCGCCGGGGAGACATACTCGCGGACCACGCCGCCGCTGGCATCGGCAATTCCGTGGAGTCGATAGCCCTCATGCACTTCCTCGCGAATTTGACCGCGCAGGAATTGCCGGTCCGCGCTCACGGAAGATTCCGGCTCGCCGAGCGCCGCCCACACGGGCGGAGCCCCCAGGATCAGCACGAGCAAGATTCCCCCAAAAGTCCTCACCCACTTCCGCGCGTGCCGATCTCCCATTGACCCGTGCCACCTTTCTCAAACCACCCTTCCCCTGGAAGGGCTCCCGGCGTGATGTCGAACATCATCAAAATACCACAGACCCTCGCAAGCCATCCAGTCCTGAGAAAACCGGGTGTGGTGCGAATTTCAAATGTAGCGCCAGGCTTTAGCCCGGCATGTGCCGCCCTAAAGGGCGGCGCCGCGTGAAAATTAGCACAGCACCGAAAACCGGGTGGTGCCAATTTCTCGCCGCAGAGGCGTGGAGGCGCAGAGATTTGAAAACTCAAGGCCTATTCTCAGCGTCTCAGCGCCTCCGCGGTAAGGAACAAAAGAAACTTTGCATTTGGATGCCTCGGGCACGGACGTGGTTGTAGCCGGGAGGTAGAGAAGAGCCAGAAAATATACGCAACGCGAGCCTCTACGGAACGGTCCGGCTCCGCAACCTGCGGAGCCATTCTACCGGAAGATGGGGGTGGGTCAAGACATGTGCACTCTCTCCCGCTGTATAACTGGCGCAGCGGCACAGGGCGGAACTCAACGGAGATTCATTGTCTCAATGGGCCGACGTCCACGGATAATCGCGGCAGCTCTGTGAACGACCGCGGCAAGCACCATCGCCCGGCCGGTAAGCATCAGCTTCGCGGCATCCTTGTAGAGCCCGGCCCGTACGGCCCTCTTGACCCAGAATATGATCAAACCTCCAAACCAAGCATGCCGGTCAATTCGGTGCTCCTGTCCACCGGGATACTCTCCTGCCTTTTCTTTACGCAGGAGGCGGTACAGGTTTTTAACAAACGGAGGGACGCTGTGG
>Ga0326728_10020847_pt1 | contig 12423 bp, 7 predicted proteins | sample MB3enrmetagenome_FD_207602 | JGI IMG/M metagenome (GOLD analysis project Ga0326728, IMG submission 207602) | Lab enriched peat soil microbial communities from McLean, Ithaca, NY, United States - MB31MN | ecosystem: Environmental > Terrestrial > Soil > Wetlands > Peat | place: USA: New York...
CGCTGGTTTACGAGGCACACTCCACCGACTATCAAAGACCCGAAGCGTATCGCAACCTCGTACGTGACGGCTTCGCCATTCTAAAGGTCGGTCCGGCGCTCACCTTTGCGATGAGAGAGGCCCTCGACGCGCTGGCCCGAATCGAGACAGAACTCTTGCCTGGTAAGCAGTGTTCTCAACTCCTCGAAGTCATCGAACAGGTCATGCTCCGGGACCGCAAGAATTGGGAACAACATTACAATGGAGACGCGCGCACGGTGCGTCTGCTGCTGCGCTATAGTTACAGCGACCGCGTCCGCTATTACTGGAACAATCCCGAGATCCAGCGGGCGGTTGAGACTCTCCTTTCCAACCTGTCCAGGGTTGCGATTCCCGAAACCATGTTGAGTGCTTTCTTGCCCGATCAATATCGCGCGGTTCGTGCGGGAACCTTGAAGGCGGACGCCCGTGCTCTCATCGTGCATCGCATCAGGCAGGTTCTGCTGCCTTATGCGCAGGCCTGCGCGCCTTAAGGTTCAGACGCCGCCAGCTCGATATCACTATCCGCACGGTTGCAGTCCCGGTTGGCGCGGCCGCCGTCGCACCCACTATGCGCGGATTACTTCCATTCCTAATGACGTCAGAGTCTCCGCATCCGCATTGCTGAGCCGGTCGTCTGTGATGACTGTGTGGATGGCTTTGAGCGGAGCGATGAGCGCCAAACTGCGCCGGCCGAATTTGGTGGAATCGCACACTGCCACGATGCGCGTAGCCGTCTTCATCATCGCCCGGTTGACACGCGCCTCCATCAGATTCGGGGTCGTCAACCCAAGCTCGATATCGAATCCATCCACACCCAGAAACAGGATGTCCGCGTGTACCTGGTTCAGCGCATCCTCGGCCAGTGGGCCCACAAGGGAAAAGGAGTTCTTGCGAAGACTTCCGCCGGTGAGAATGATCTCGAAGTTCGTTCCGGCCAATTCGGCGGCGATATTGACCGCATTCGTAATTACCGTGAGATGCGAAAACTGTCGCAACTTGCGGGCAACGGCGGTGGTCGTCGTGCCCGAGTCCAGCAGCACGCACATCCCTTCCTTCACAAGTGCCGCGGCAGCCTCGCCAATACGCAGCTTCTCCTTCAGTTGTTTGTGTTCTTTCTCCTGCAATGTTGGATCAAACAGCGCCTGGCTCTGCGGCGAAAGCGCTCCGCCATGGGTGCGCTGCACCAGTCCCTTTGACTCCAGGTAATCCAGATCCTTGCGGATGGTGATGCGTGAGATGCCCAGCGCCTCTGATAGCTCTGAGACCAGGACTCGGCCTTCACTCTGAATCTTGGCGAGCACATGCTGGCGGCGCTCATCAATGAGCATGTTGTTTCGGCCTTTCCTATCGGATTTCATGCTTTCGTCCCTCTTCCCATTTGTTCTTCATATCACAACGGCGGCATTCGTGGGCAGTTCGCAACAGACTTTGGCCGTTCATAAGGTACCTGGAGAGTATGTTTGATGCCTGTCTTCGGACCGAGCTGATGAACTACCGCATGAACTCATGAACGCACTCTACCTTTCCCCGCCATAGCGCTCTTTGCGGGCCGGATCATAAACCACCGGCACATGCCCGGTGACGGCGATTGTCATCATCTTTGTTGACGATCGTTGGTCCAGCCCTATGGCTTGAACGGTCACCGTATAACTGCCGGGCTGTGTATAGGTGTGCGTAACTTCCACACCGTCTTCAGCTACCCCGTCGCCAAAGTTCCACCGGTATCCAAGCACAGGCGTTTCGCCAAGGCTGCTTGCCCGGAACTCCACAGTCTCTCCTGCCTGTGCACTCGGCGGAATCCGTATCTCAAAGTCCGGTGAGCGAGCGGTCACGGAGTTCTTGACCAGCCTGAGCATACGGACGGAATGTGCCGGCTGGTCGATCGCCATGCGGCCATCTCTGATGGGAAGTATCCCACCGCGCAGAACATCACTGGCGGTGAATGAACTGTCCGGCTTGATACCCAAATCCTCGAACGCGATGTTGCGGCTGCGCGGTTCTTCCGTCCAGTTGAAGATCGTGAGAATCCATTGCCGGTCGTCTTCATTGAGCAGGAAAACGCTAGGCTGCTTGTCTTCGGCCCGATAGGTCATCAAATCAAGGGGTACGGACGAACGGCCCAGGCGAGCCATGTCGAGCAGGTCGGAGTTCCGCACCAGCGCCAGTCGCGGCGACGATGCGCCCAGGGCCGGCAGGTCGTCCCCGATTTCAAACATCCCTCCCGAAACAGCCGATAGAGCGATCGACGCCTCCGCCTCGTCCAGCGTCAGCGGAACCTTGTTCCCATGCCAAATCCGATCGGGAATGATTTGTTCGGACACGGTAAACGCGTCCGGATCGGCCTCGTAGAAGTTGTGATTCATGTAATAGCGCCCTGCGATTCCCGTAGCGGCTTCGCGCGTGGACCCGAACGTGTGGCCCGTATCCTGCGAAATGCGGCCTGTGTCCACAATCCCCACTGGCGTCAGCATCGGGCTGCCGTCTTTATCAAGCACGACGTTGTCGCCGACCGTCTCGCGAATCACTTCAAGTCCGATGCGCAGGGCCTGGAGAGCCGTGGTATTCGGTCTCGAGAACACTCCCTCCACCGACGCCGCGTCCATGAAGTCGAGCTTGAGAAAGCGCGCTCCCCAGTCGTTCACCAGGGTGCGATAGGTCTGCCGCAGATACTCCTGCGCGCCGGGATTGGTCGTGTCCAGCGCATACAGTTCTTCGCCCTTTCCGTAAACTTTGCCGATGTGAATGGGATCGGCGCGCAGGTTGTGGACCAGCCAGTCGCGATGATTCTGGTAAACCCACGAACGGTCCGATACCTGAAAGGGCGCGGCCCACAATCCGAATGTCAGGCCATCGTTTTCGATGTGGTGGCCCATCGCAGCCATGCCGTGAGGAAACGCAGTCCCATCCGCGGTCGCGTATTCTCCGCGCGCAAACTGGTACCCCTCATCGATCTGGAAATACCGATATCCCGTGGTCAGCAGGTTCTGCGCCAGCCAGTCGGCGTTCGTCTGCATCGTCCCCTCGGTCACGCCATAGTAGTACGCGGTCCAACTCCACCATCCGATCAGGGTGGGACTCGAGGTCCGCGCATGGTCGAGAATGCGGATCGCGTTTCCGTAGTTCTCAAGTTGGGCGTGATAATCGGGGCCGATCGCGAACATCAACCGCTCCGAACTGGCGCTCTCACCGGGCGCCACTTCCAGCCGCAGCGGGACCTCGTTCTCCTCACCGTAAGGTCGGCTCTGATCGTGCAGCGCTTCAGTGGTTCCGGTATCTTCCACGTCGTAGGACAACACATGTGCGTCGGGCCGGGTCGTGCTGCGCAGGTGAAAAACCGTCACCAGCGCATCGGCTGAGAGCGCACCCAGAAAGAGGCTCTGTCCGCTCTTGCGGTTGTAAATCAACTGGCTGCTGAACGATCGATGGATGCCTCCACTCGCCTCACCCAGGTCTGCGATCTGCGATGGATCCTCGCTGAGACCGTCGGAGAGAACCCGGTCTTCCTTGTCCGGTCCGTTTAGCTGCAACACTGTCCCGCCGCTGCTCTTGATCACGCGTATGGAATGAATCACCATGGACTGCGCGGCCGAGTTCATCACCTTTACACGGATGTCTCCCCAGGGCCGGTCCGCATACACGCGAAACTCGCACACCAGATCGGCCGCGCCTCGCAGTCCACTGTGCGTAACGGTCAGCATCTGGCCCGTGCCCAGTGCATCTTTGAATGTTGAGACCGATGCAAAGTGCCTTGGATAGAGCGTGGGAGTCAGCGTCCCGGCCGCCGTATCTACCTCGACCGTTGCGTGGAGCACATCGCCGGAAACAGCAGCCGAACGCAGTGCGTACGAGCCATCGTCGAAAACCGCGATGGAAAGGTCCCCGCCGCGGATCGTGGCTGGCTGTTCGCCTGCGACAGCGGCTTGTGCCCCGGCCGCGGCCGAGGCCTGGAGCAAGACAAAAACCAGAGCCAACCTGAAGATCGGTAATTTACATTGCATCGTGCACTCCTCATGCGACCGCGAAAGGGTCAATTCCTAACCGGCCATTGCCGATGGACTCTGGCCACGTCTCTGCATCACCCACGCCATCACCAGGCCAACACACATCCACGCCACTCCCAGCAGCTTCGCGTTCACGCTCAGGTTCCACCAGATGAAGGTGCACACGATCGCTCCCAGCGCCGGAATCAGGAACGGAAACATAACGCGTTCCTTGGAGCGGAACTTATAGTGCACCAAAGCTGCCAGGTTCACTCCGATAAAGGCGATAAACGCGCCAAAGTTGAGCAGTTCGGCGCCCTGCTGGTAGCTCATCGAGAGGGCTCCGGTCAATGCGATGGCGCCAACAATGAGCACGTTGTTGCGCGGAACGCGATACTTTGGATCGATAGCGCCGAAAATTCGCGGGGGAAGCGAGCGGTTTCTGCCCATACCGTACATCAGACGCGCGGCGCCGAACTGCGCTGCAATCCCCGATCCCAAATTGGCCACCAGAAGAGTTGCGTTCAGCAACTGGAACAAGAAGTTCCCCCCAACTCGCGATGCAACGTGCACAAACGCGGTGTCCACCATCTCCGGTGCAAACGGCTGACGGCCCGACCAAACCATCTGCGCCACATACACCTCTGCAACCGACAGTACCCCGATGACGAAGCATGTCAGGACGGTGGCAATGGGAACATTCCGACGTGGATTCTCAACCTCCTCTGCCATGGTCGAAATGCCGTCAAAGCCAATGTAGGTGAGCACGGCCACCGATGTGCCATGAAACAGCGCACTGGTTTTGAAGGTTGCGGGATCGTAGAAAGGGCGAATCAGATCGGCGCTGGACGGGTGCAGGATCGTCATGATGTAGTGCACGCCTTCTCCGAGAAACAGCACCACCACCAGGCTCATCACCACGGTGAGAATCGCATTCACCCGGCTGGACGTCTGAATGCCGCGGGTATTCAAAAAGGTCGAAACCAGGGCAAAGATGACGACCCAGAAGAGGTAGGGCACATCGGGGAATACGTTGCGCGCCGCCTGGCTGCACCAGATGATGCAGATGATGGGGTTCAATATGTAATCCATCAACATCGCCCATCCCACCACGTATCCCACCTTCGGATGCAACTCTTCCGATACGTAGCTAAACGCCGAACCGGCGCTCGGATAGACGCGCGCCATGCGTCCATAGCTCACTGCGGTGAGCACCATGGCGAACATGGCAATCAGCACCGCGGTGGCCACGTGCCCATGCCCGATATTGCTGACCACCCCATAGATGCCCATGGGGGCGGTGGGCTGAATAATGATGATGCCGTACAGTACCAGGTGCCAGAGCTTTAACGAGCGCCGCAACTGTGGAACATCAGGAGAGCTCAAGGGATTCTCCAGGAACTTCGAAAGCATTTTCGAAAAGGAGGGGCGGAAGTGGACCTGCACTGCGGAACTCCGTCGCGGCTTCAAACTGCCAAACCATCTCGAATGACCCCCTACCGGTGGGTTATTGATTTGTTCGTTTCTTTTTACACGAAACGAAAGTCATTGGGAAGTGGAAACTGTTGTTTTCTACGAAAATCCGGCCAGGAAAGCGACAAACGACCGGCTTTCGACTTTCAATGCCAGCGAGCCAATGATCTTCGACTGAGCAGTATCTGTTTGTAATTAAATTATTTAGAAGAACCATTAGACGCCGCTCCTTGAACGGGAGACCCCTGCGGACATCCCACATCAAAAGGTATATAAAACAAAATAAAAACATAGAAAAGATTCTTTTGAATGGTATTCTGAGTCCACCGAGAGGCGCCCCTCACCTAAGTTCCAACTGGACGCAAAATGCCTCTCGGCCTCACTGTCATAGCATGCAATGGCCGTCCATTTTCCGGTCCAGCTGAAGTGAGTCTTCGTGATCCGGCGGATGCTGCGGGGTAAAGTGAGTTCGTCATGAAAGTCGATCGACGGGAATTCCTGCGTCTGAGCACGGCGACCCTGGCGATGAACCCGGTTTCAGGTCCGCTCGCTCAAGACTTGACAAAGACGTGGAATGCGCAATGGATTTGGTATCCAGGACAGTTGGCTGCTTACCGCCAAGCGCGCCGGATCCAGCTTGCAATGGAGCGCTGCACAAGCGTTGGTTACCCGGGAAACTTCCACCAACCTCAGTCGCAAGTCTGGTTTCGCAAGACCGGTGTCGCGTTGCAGGACATACCGCTGCGATGGGCGGCTCCCATCAGTCGTGTCCGCACGATCATCGGCGGACGCACAAGGGATGTAACTGCACGCAGCGATGTTCTTCGCAACGGCGAATCGGATATCGAGGTGCAGATCGATTTTGCGCAGAGTCTTCCGTGCTTTCTTTTGGAAGGTGGGAATTTCTCCACCAGCGCCGCATGGGAAGCGAGTCTCGATGGAGAGCGTTGGGTGCCTGTCGAGACCGGAGGTGGAAGCAATCCCGATGTGCTGCCGGATGCTCCGCGGGAAGTGACAGTGCGTCTTCCAGTAGATCGCGTCGTTGACCCGGCCGGGCCGGCGCAGGCCGTGTACACCATTGCGAGCGACCGGGATGTACTGCTTGATTTTCATGAGACAGAGCTTGGAGCGCTTTGCTTTGTGGTTCGTGGCAAGGGGCAAATGATGGTCCAGGTGGGAGAGTCAATCGCTGAGGTTCGCGATCCGGATGAACGGCAGTTCGAACAATTCCCGCTGGCACCGATATCCCTGACCGAGGAGAGCCGTCGCATTCAACTTCGGCAGCGAGCACTCCGCTTTGCGCGGTTTTCTACGTCGGGGGAGGCGGAACTTCGCGATGTCCGCTTTGACGCGAGTCTCTGGCCGGCAATCGAGAGAGGGCATTTTGAGTCGAGTGATCCGGAACTCAACCTGATTTGGAAAGTCGCCGTGTCGACCTTGCGTTCGAACATGCACGATTTCTACCTCGATGGAATCCGGCGCGATGCGCTTCTGTGGCATGATGGTCCGCTATCACTGGAAGCATACGAGAGGGTATTCTTCGACGCGGATTTGTCCAGACAGACGCTCATCGGCGAAACCCTCCCCGAGCACCCGGCCATACGCGATGTGGGCATCATCGATGCGCCCATGTACGACGTGATCGGATTCGAGCGCGAGTACCTTGCGCGCGGCGATGCGGGTTTTTCGCGGATGTTCCGGGATCGCATCGAGGACATCGTGCGATTCTATGAGAGTTTGCAGAATGATCGCGGATTTGTGGATGCAGCCAGAGTGGAGCCGTACGGATACTTTCCGGACTGGTCGGCAACCAGGCAGAGCGGACCGGATCAGCACGGGACACCGGCATACGGGCAGATGTTGCTGGCGGGAATGTTCGCAGCCGCGGCACGACTTGCCGCGGCATGGAACGACGAGGCGTTGCAGGAGCGATGCCGCAGCGCTGCAATAAAGCTGACTGCGGCTGTGCGTGAAGCATTCTGGCGGCCCAATGATGGCTTATTCGCAAATGGGCTCGATCGCGACGGAAAGCGGGACGAAAGATTCACCTCCTTCGCGCAGGCCTTCGCAGTTGCGTTCGGCATTGCCCAACCGGAAGAGTATGTTACGCTGTTTCACTTCCTCAATGACGAGACCAGGCGCCCGGCGCACTACAGTTTAAGCCAGGTAGTGGAACTGACGGCCTACGCCCGCGCGGGACGGGCCGATCAGGCGGTGAAACGGCTGAAATCAGCGTGGCTTCCCATGATTCAGAGGGGATATTGGCGGTTCTTCGAAGACATCGAACCGGCCAGGGATGCGCATCAGCAGCTCGCAATGTACGGCTTCAAGTATGGAAACAGCTTGTGTCACGCGTGGGCCGGCGCCGCGCCGGTGATGGCGATTTCACGTGGAATTCTTGGCATTGAGCCGATCGAACCCGGCTACAGCGTGTGCAGCATCAATCCCCAACGCTGCGGGCTCGGGTGGTTTCGCGGAGCGGTCCCCTCTCCTACCGGCGCCCTCGAAGTAGAATCGCATGGTGACAGAGGAGTGCTTCGCTTGCCCGGCGGTGTAATCGCCCATTGCCGCAGTGGCTCCATCTTCAGAGGACCGGGGAGCTTTGATCTCGAGTTGGATTAGGTTCGAAAAAACAGAGTGGGGGCATTGAGGAAAAGTGAAGCGCTTTCAAATAGGAAGCATGAATGTGGAAATTCATCCTGACAGCAAGGCTGCCGGTACCGCCGCCGCCCGGTCGGCCGCAGATGCCATCGGGAAACTGACCTCAACCCGCGCTTCCCTCGGTGTCATCTTTGCCACGGGAGTTTCGCAGATGCAGACGCTGGAAGCTCTCACCAGCATCGAAGGCCTTCCCTGGGATAAAATCTGCGGATTTCATATGGATGAGTACATCGGGATTTCGCCCGATCACCCTGCGTCCTTCCGCCGGTACCTGCGCGAGAGGCTCACGTGGAAAGTCTCGATGAATAAGTTCTATGAGATCGACGGAAGTTCGCCAGATCCAGAAAAGACCGCGGACGAGTATTCCGCACTACTTCGCGCCGCCGATCCGCAACTTTGCCTGCTGGGTATTGGCGAAAACGGCCATCTAGCCTTCAATGACCCCGGCGTGGCCGACTTCTCCGATCCGCGCGACGCCAAAATCGTCTCTCTGGATGCTGCCTGCCGCCGCCAGCAGGTAGCTGAAGGCTGGTTTGCAAACTTTGATGAGGTCGCCGAGGCTGCCATCACGCTCACCATCCCCGCTCTCCTCCGCGTGCCCAAACTAATTGTCTCCGTTCCTGGCCATCGCAAGGCGGCCATCATACGGCGCGTTCTGACCGAACCTTTGTCCACTGACTGCCCCGCCACCATACTGCGCACCCACCCGGACACGACCGTATATCTTGACTTGGAATCCGCGGCCGAACTCAATGGTGTGCTCGTTTCTCAATGAGTGATTCCAGCGCGATGCGGCGGCGAATCAGTGCCGCAAACAAAGCCAGGAGAAAGGGAATATATGCTTTGGATGAACAAATGGACAGCGGGAGCCTTGCTGGCTGGGTCAGCAGTGATCGCCACTGCGCAGACGGCCCCTCCCAAGTTGATTGACGTGCACGAGCACTTCGACGGTGAGCCTGGTGTTCTCGAGCAGATGCTTGTCAAGCTGCGGGCCGCCGACGGCATGGGCTTCCTCCTGGTCACGCAGAAGGGTTTCCCTGAAGCCTCTAAGTTCATCCACGAACACCCTGACCGTTTCATCGGCTTCGGCGACATCAAGCTCGACGATCCCAATGTCCTTCAGGAGATCGACCAATTTCATCAGGCTGGCTTCCGCGGTCTGGGAGAGATTACTTCCACCGAGAAAAACTACGACGATCCTTCGTATTGGCCAATCTACGATCGAGCCGCGAAGTACCACATGATTCTCCTCTTTCATACGGGCATTGTCCTGCGCCAGCACCCCGACCTGCCGCAGAATGTGAGCTTTGAGCGGATGCGCGCAACGCGCCTTGACCTGATTGCGCGCCATTGGCCCAAGCTGATCATTATCGGGGCGCACCTCGGCAACCCGGATTACGCGGAGGCGGCTGAAATTTCGCGCTGGAGCCCGAATCTCTACTTTGACCTTTCCGGATCGAGCCTCATCAAGTTATCCGGCAACTACGAATTCTTTCGCTCGATTTTCTGGTGGAGCGGAGTGGTGAGCCCACACACCGCGCCGGGAGCCCCCAACGCCTTTGAAAAGCTTGTCTTCGGCTCCGATATCTTCCAAGGCGAACTGGGAGAGTTCGACGCGGGCCAGAAGCGCTATCACGAGATGCTGGAGACTTGCCGCGTTCCGCAAAACGTGCAGGCCATGATCTTCTCCGGAACCATGTGGCGCATTCTGCAGGAACAGCAGAAAGCCATAGACGCCGACAAAGCAAACTGAGCAGTCCGGTTGTTGAGCTCCGGCGTTCGATACACGTCGAAGTCCGTATCGCTCAACAACTGGAGTATTTCTTGCACAGCGCCTGAATATCGCCAACCAGTTTCGGCACCCCGGTCGCGGGCGGTAGGCTGCCAGGGTAGTTCGGTTCATACTCCGCAGACACAAATCCCTGGTGCCCGGCTTGGGCAAAGATCTGCCATACGCGGTCCATATCCACCGGACTGTGATCGTAAAAGTGGTCGCGAATATGAATATTGGTGGCGTAAGGAATGCACGCGGCAATCTGCGCGTAGGCGTCTTGAGTTGGCGTGGAGATGAAGTTTGTAATATCGAGGTTGATTCCGGCATACGGCGAATTAACCCGTTGCATGATCTCGATACAAAGGTCCGCGCTCTGCGTAACGCCTTCGTGGTCCTCAACCCCAAGCGTAATACCCTTGTGGCCGGAATAGTCGCATGCGGCCTTCATCGCTTCAACCACCCAATCGACGGCATCCTTGATCTTCGCGCCTTCCGGCAGCACACCCGCAAAGATTCTCAGATGGGACGCTCCAAGTTCATCGGCCACATCGACCCACTTCTCGATTTGCTTCACGCTATCCGCGCGCTTTTGTGCGTCAGCCTGCACCATGCTCACGCCACATGCGCATCCCGAAAAAGCCACGGCGTGCTTGTAGGCCAGATGACGCAGGCCGTGAAGATACTCCGGATCGGTAGACTTCAGGTAATACACCGTCATATCGACGCCGGCCAGCCGCAACTCCACGGCTTTGATAATGAAATCCTCCATCGTCATCGAGCCGTGTTTGAGGGCCTCATTGTACGAGTAGGCACAGCATCCGGGAAGCAGCCTTGCCCATTGGGATTTGCCCGCACTCGCATCCGATTGCGTGACGGCGGCCTGCGCTCTCAGTGCATCCATACCCACCCCTGCCACGGCTGCTAGTCCTACTGTCTTCACAAACTCACGGCGATTTACCATGGTACTCACCTTCTCTTTCGAGTTACGGGTTACTTAGTTGTGATGAGAGCCCCGGATGGCATCAGGAACACGATGGGCCACTGCTCCCGACCCTGCGCCACCAAAGCAGACCAATCTAGAACCGGCGCGGATTCTTGTTTCAGAATTGCGACTTCCGGGTCGACTTCCTGGAATCGAACCGCCACGCTGTATGCCTCACCAGTTGCGTCTAGTGTCAGCGGCTCCCTTGGGGACTGTGAATTCCGGCTACGAATAAAGAGTTCAACGATCTTGAGATCGTCCATCATCTGCAAGAAATAGGGTCGCCCGGTGAGCAAGGAATTATAAACATAATCGGCCATCACGCTGTCGAGCGGATCGATGTACGCTTCGTCAAAGCTATTCGGCGATGAGGCGCTGGAAGAATTGACGCGAAACTTCATGCTGGTCTCTCCCATTCCGCGAAAATCGAATGAGAATACTTCGTAACCGTCGTTCAAGAGCTTCGTTACCTGCGCCCAATCCCCTCGAGATGCTTTGCTGCGAAGACTAACCCAAAGAATTGCTCCCTTCGGGTGGCCGCTGTCATCATAAAAGTGCAGAAGTGGCATCTCAAGATACCGGCTGTGATGGAGCACATAACGGTCGATATGCGCCGTTCCAATCGTCGCGCTCCCCACAGCTTCCCATCGCAATTCTTTGGGCGAAGTGACGCCCCCATAGCGGCCAACCTTCCAGGCAGGTATATCTGGATCGTGTTCACCCCGGTACAACTGGGCCAATGTTGTCTGATTGCGATGCGAAGCGTCCATCGCGTACGCGGCGATGAATTGAAGAAGCGTACGCCCCTTGGGATAATCGACCGACACCTGCCCGCTCCCAGTCACGCGCAGGTCGGCGTCACTGAACGGAGTTACCTGCGGAAGGCCGTGACGAACCGGCATCTGGTTGAAACGATCGAGAAAACTCAACGCCGCTTCCTGGTTTTGCAACGAATACTCGTGTCGGTTATAACTCTCGGCGAATTCGATCCGGTCGCCGTGTCCAAAACGCTTGTAGAAACTGCTAACTTCCTCGTATGACTTATGAGCGCCCTGCACCGGAAAGAAATCGAGAGCAGCGGTTGCCACCATCACTGGGCGCGGATACATCGCCAGTAACATGCCCGCGTGATCCACTCCCTCCGAAAGAAGTCCAAAGAGATCTTGTTCCGGGTCGCTGTCTGAATCTGCAAAGATACGGTTTTCCACGCGCATGGGAAGCGCCGTAATGAAGCAAGACGGAATGATGACCTTGATCCTCTCATCGAGTGCGCCGATTAGCGCTGCCTGGAAGCCGCCGCCGCTTGTGCCCGTGATATTGATCCTTGCGCCGTCCACGTCCGCGCGAGTGAGCAGATAATCCACGGCGCGCACGCCGTCCCACACTTCCCATCGGGCCAGATTGGCGCCCGCCAGATAGGCCAGGTTTCCCATCACGGCATGCTCGCCGCAGATCAGGTTGTAACGGCTCCTCCCTGCCTTCGCGTCCCAAAACTGGCTTCTTTCCCCTTGTCCCACCGGGTCCCAGCTGAT
>Ga0326728_10020851_pt1 | contig 12421 bp, 8 predicted proteins | sample MB3enrmetagenome_FD_207602 | JGI IMG/M metagenome (GOLD analysis project Ga0326728, IMG submission 207602) | Lab enriched peat soil microbial communities from McLean, Ithaca, NY, United States - MB31MN | ecosystem: Environmental > Terrestrial > Soil > Wetlands > Peat | place: USA: New York...
GGAGGAGGTTCCGATGGTCGCGACGGTCGTGGTCAGCGACTTCCACGTCACGCTGCTCGTGAGATTCTGCGTGCTGCCATCGCTGAAGATTCCCGTGGCCGTGAATTGTTGCGTACTCCCCTTGACGATCGATGGACTCGCGGGGGTCACGGCGATACTTTGCAGCACGGCGTCGTCGGCCGTGGTTCCCGTGCCGCTGAGCTGGATGATCTGCACTCCGGCCGTGTTGGTCGTCTGCGCTGTTCCCGTAAGCGGCCCGGCCTCGGTGGGAGCGAAGGCCAGCGCCAGTTGGCAGATTCCCCCGGCGGGCAGGCTGATGGTGGCCGTGCAGTCGGTGAGGCCGGAAGGCACCTGCTTGAAGTCCGGACTGACCGTGAGGCCGGTGAAGGTGATGGCCTGATTACTGATGTTGGAGAACGTGTAAATCTCCGGCGCGCTGGTGGTGCCCACCTGCGTATCGGGGAAGTTGAATCCGGCCGGCGTCGCGGAAACCTGGCGAATGACCCGATTGGCGAGGTCGCCGACATAGGAATTTCCGGAGGAATCGATGGACAGGTCAAAGGGGCCGAAGAACTCCGCGGAGGTGGCGGCGCCGCCGTCCCCGGAGTAGCCCCCGGTGTAAGTAGACGGATTGGCTTTGTTATTGACAACCTGGATCGCCCCGTAGCCGTTTCCCGCCACCGTTCGAATGATGCCGTTCGACACGAACACGGTTCGAATCACATTATTCAGGGTATCGGCGAAGTAGAGGTTGCCGGCCCGGTCCAGCTTAATGCCGGAGGCGATGGTCATGGTCGCTTTGGTGGCGGGGCCGAAATCTCCCGAGTAGCCAAAATTTCCGCTCCCGGCAACCGTCTGAACATCTCCAGCAGCAATCGTGACCCCAAAAATTGAGATCGATTTGGATTGGGTATTGATGGCGCGAATGCGGGCATTGTTGGCATCCACCACAAAGATATTCCCATCAGCATCCAGGGCGACGCCGACAATGCCGTTAAACTTTGCGCTCAATGCCGGGCCGCCGTCGCCCCCGTACGATGTTCCGCTGCACTTGTCGGCGGCATTCAGCGTTCCGGCTACAATCTGGATTTGCCCGGGCTGGATGGGCACGCCGGCGATCGTCGTGGGGCTGGATCCCATGTTCACGGTGCGGAGCACATCGTAGCAGGCATCCCCAAGGTAAAGATTTCCGGCCGCATCAAAAGCCATTTGGTCGTCCCCATGGGTAACGGCGCTCGTAGCCGGGCAACCATCCCCGATGGCGTCGGTCGCCTGCGCGCAGACCGTGGTGGTTTGGTACTGCCCCACCACGGTCTGGATGGCATTCGCAGGAACCGTGACTCCGTTGACGTTGATGGGGCTGGATTGGGTATTGACCATGCGGAGGACATGGTTATCGCTATCCGCAAAGTAGATATTTCCTGAGGGGTCGAGCGTCACAAACGTCGGGGTGTGCAGTTCCGCGGAAAGCGCCGGGCCTCCGTCCCCCGAAAATCCGCCTTCACTTAAGCCCGCGCCAAATCCGTTGCCCACAATCGTCTGGATGTCTCCGGGTTCGACGGTTATCCCGGCGATGGTGACCGGGCTGGCTTGCATGTTGACAAAGCGGATGACATTATTTTTCGAATCGGCAAAGTACACATTCCCGGCCGCATCTTCCGCCACTCCGCCGGGCTCGCTCAGTTCCGCGCCCACGGCAGGCCCTCCGTTGCCGGTGTAGCCGCCGAGGGTATTCATCGTGCCGGCGTCGAAACCGTCGCCCGCTACCGTCGTTACCACGCCGGGGATCACTTGCAGGACGGGTGAGGAACCGGTTGTGACGCCGGACTCGGTCCCCGTGCCGGAAAGCGCAACCAGTTGCGGGGTGTTGCGCGCGTCACCCTCGATGGCCACAAAAGCACGGGCGTCTACCGCCGCTTGGGGAGCAAACGAAATGTTGATGGTGCAGTGGTCGCCCGCCGCCAGGGATTCTCCGCAATTATCGGTTTCGGTAAAATCACCGGAATTCACGCCGACCAGGGCGACGAAACCCGGGAGGGTGCTGGAAGGCGTAAAGGGCGCCGTACCGGTGTTGGAAAGAGTAATCGACTTCGCAGCGCTGGTGGTGCCGACGGTCTGATTCCCAAAGGGCAGCGATGTGGGGGAAACAGTGATTTCGGCAATGGTGGTGGAGGAGCCGGTTCCACTCAAAGTGATGGTCTGCGTCGCCGCGGGTGAGGATTCCGTGATCGTAAAGGTTGCCTGGACCGTGCCGGAAGCCGTGGGCGCGAACGTAAAGGAAAAAGTGCAACTGGCTCCGGCGGCCAGGGTGGAGCTGCAGGTGGTGCCATAGCCGAACGAACCCGGATCCGTTCCGCCCAGAGACTCGCCGGAAATCGTGAGCGTCCCCTTGCCGACGTTTTGCACGGTTACGATTTGCGCGGCGCTCTCGGAGCCGGGAAAGGTGTCGGGAAAATTGACGGCGCTCGAGCCAATGGTGATTTGCCGGATGACTTGATTGCCGTATTCCGCAAACAGCAGGTTGCCCTGCGGGTCGAAGGTCATGTAGGCGGGATTGGCGATTCCCGCCGAGGTGGCAGGGCCGCCGTCGCCCGAATAGCTGCGGCCCGCGGAGTTTCCGAGGTCGGTGAAGTTGCCGGCGATGGTGGTGATGATGCCGGTAACCACGTCCACCTTGCGAATCAGGCTGTTGGATTGGTCGGCGATGTAGAGATTGCCGACCGCGTCGAGCAGGATGCCCTCCGGAGTATCCAGGTGCGCCTGGTTGGCGGGCCCGCCGTCGCCCGAGTAGCCCGCCGCCGTCGAGCCCGGTTGATTCGCCACCGCCGTTCCGCTTCCGGCCACCGTGTCGATGTCATTCGGCTGGATGGTGACGCCGTAAAAGGTCTGGGCCGTCGTCTGGGTGTTCACGACGCGCACGCGCGAACTGCCCATTTCGCTGATATAGATATTTCCCGCCGCGTCAAGCTCCACCGCGCCGGGATCGAACAATGCCGCCTGGGTGGCGGGGCCGCCATCTCCGGTGTAATTGATCTGTCCGTTGCCCGCCACGGAGGTAATAATGTTTGTCGTGGCGCTTACTTTGCGGATGCGGTTCGGCCCGTAATCCGCGATATAAAGGTTGCCGGCCGCGTCAAAGGCGATTCCCTCCGGGATCCCCAGGCCCGCCTGCGTGGCGGGGCAGCCGTCGCCCGCATTGTCGGTGGCCGCCGCACAAATCGTATTCACGCCGTTGATGGCGTCCCCCGCGACCGTATCGACGTCGCCGGGCTGAATGGTGACGCCGAATACGGTGATGGCGGTCGTTTGTAAGTTGATGACGCGGATGCGGCTGTTGCCGGTGTCCGCTATAAAGAGGTCGCCATGCGTATCAAAAATAATCTGGTAGGGAATGGAAAACGATGCTTTGCCCGCCGGCCCCCCATCGCCGCCGAAGCTGCCGCCCACCAGCGCCCCCGGATAAACGCCCGCCACGGTTTGAATGTCGCCGGGTTGAATGGTGACGCCCAGAATGGTGATGGCCGTGGTTTGCCGGTTTACGACGCGGATCACCTGGTTATTGCTATCCGTGATGTAGAGATTGCCCGAGGCGTCGAGCGCTACGCTCTGCGGACCGTACATCTCGGCGCTGAGCGCCGGCCCTCCGTTCCCGGAGTACCCGGAATTGCCGGAATAGTTCTTGCCCGCAATCGTGGAAATGATGCCCGGGGTGAGTTGGGGGAGCGCCGATGAACTTCCCTGTGGAAACGCCGTGGCGGGTGGCACCAGGAGCAGGCCGAAGAGTATGCGAAATAAAATCGCGCGAAGAGTGAACGAGGCTGGCACAGGTGGCCGCACGCATTGCCCTGGCCGCGCCGCCTGCGTCTTTCGATATTCGTGAAACCCAAATCCCCAAGGTTGTCGCATCACCGTCTCCTCATCAGAGCAGTGTTGGGTTCGGAATTTCAATCGCTGAGCGTTCACCCAACCCGAAATTTACGACTGACCGGCGACAAATGCCTCGCCTCAAATCGTTCCGACCTGTGGCAGGTTCGGCCTTCTTGGGCAAAGGTGCGGCCTCCTGCGTTGGGTCATGGGGCCGATGGGCCCGGACCTGGCATGATTGGCTCCGCGCGTTCCCCATGTTCCTCACCGCTTGAACACGGAGCTCACCTCGTAATCCTTGCTGATTGTGTGAATGTATAGCCCTAGAAAGTGCCCGGCCGGGGTTCCGTCTGCAAACCTCCGGCCTCGAAAACCAGATTACACCCGAAGCTCCCCGAGTGCAACGGGGTAATCGAAATTGCAATTTAGTGATGAAATATGATGCCCGGGTTTCGGCAGCGAGGATTTTTCTTGGAAATCCGGGTCTAATTCTGCGCGCCTGTCCGACCGGCGGGGCGGGTGAGGTGTTCAAAAAGGCCGGCAAGTTCTTCCACGGAAAGCTCCTCCGCGCGCGCGCTCGAGGGTTTGCCGGCCTCTTCGAGTGCTTTCAGGAGGCGGCTCCGCAGGTAGAAGCCTCCCAGATTGTTGAGCAGGTTTTTGCGTTTCTGGGCAAAGCAGCGCTTCACGAACTCGAGGAATTCGTCGAGGGTCGGACGGGGCGAGCGGTCGAACTTTGCTTGCATTTGAAATGTCACCAGCGACGACTGCACTTTGGGGGCCGGGGAAAAGGCTCCGGGGGGGACCGCCAGGGCGATTTGCGGCTGCGAACAGATTTGGGCGGCGATGGTGAGATAGCCGTAGTCGCGGGTTCCCGGCGCCGCCGCAAGGCGCTCCGCCACCTCGCGCTGCATCAGCAGACCCATGGAGCGAATCGCCTCCCGCTGCGCAAAAAGGTGATGGAGGATGGGCGAGGTGATGTAGTAGGGAAGGTTTCCGAACACAAATGCCTGCGCGACGCCTTCTTGCCGGCACAGTGCGGAAAAATCGACGCGCAGCACATCGGCGGGGATGATCTCGACGCGCGGCTGGCCGCGAAAATCTTCCTCGAGCCTCTGCGCGAGCGCCCGATCGATTTCGATGGCGATGACTTTGCGCGCGTGTTGGGCGAGCAGTCTCGTCATGGCGCCGCGTCCCGGGCCGATTTCAATGACCACATCGCCGGCATCGAGCGCAAGCGCCTCCAGAATTCTGGTTTGATACCGCTGGTCGTGGAGAAAATGCTGGCCAAGCTTGGGGCGATGACGATGGATTTTAGATTTTGGATTTTGGATTTTGGATTCACCTCTTTTCTCCGGGTGAATCATAACATGAGGCGGCGAAGCCGCGAGCGCGCCATGGTCAGTTATAACTGCCGAACCGGGGGCTCTGTGTTCTCTGTGCTTGGAAAAGACGTAACACAGAGAACACAGAGAGCCTCAGTGACCTCTGTGTTCAATCTTTTCCAGGCACAGAGGCCACGGAGGCGGCCCAGTCAGTTCGTGACCGCGCCACCCTCCCAAATCCCCAATCCAAAATCGAAAATCGAAAATCCAAAATCCAAAATGCCCAGACCTTGACTTTGCAGGGGGCTTACTCTAACGTAACGAAGTTTGGTTTCTTGATTCTCCTGGAAGGAGAGGCGGCGTGAAAGTTGCGTTCGTCGCATCGGAAGGCGTTCCGTTTTCCAAGACGGGGGGGTTGGCAGATGTAGTGGGGGCGCTGCCCAAGGCGCTGGCGGCGCTGGGGCACGAGGTGGAAGTGATCCTGCCGCGCTATCGCATTACCACGCCGGGGCCCATCCTGCCGCACGCGCAAAGTTTGACCTTGCCCCTCGGTTCCGGATACAAGTTTGCGGCGGTTCAGGACGGCGGCCGCGCCCATCAGGTGCAGACCTATCTGATTGACTGCCCGGAGTATTTCGATCGTGAGGGGCTCTACCAGCAGAAGGGTGAAGACTACCCTGACAACGCGCACCGTTTTGCGGCGTTTGCCATGGCGGCGCTGGAGTTCCTGAAACAAGGGGTGACGGCTCCCGACATTCTCCATTGTCATGACTGGCAGACGGCGCTGGTGCCTATTTATCTGCGTAATCTTTACCGGGAAGACAGCTATTATGGCAAGACCTCAGTGGTTTTCACGCTTCACAACCTGGGTTACCAGGGCCTGATCCTGCCCCATCTGCTTCCCCAGATTTCCCTCCATGCCGGCCTGTTCACTGTCGACGCGCTGGAGTATTACGGAATGGTGAACCTCCTCAAGGGAGGAATTATCTTTTCGGACTTTATCACTACCGTCAGCCGCAAGTACGCGGAGGAGATCCAGACCCCGGAGTTTGGTTACGGGCTGGAAGGCGTGCTCTATTCGCGAGCGGACCGCCTGCAAGGGATTTTGAACGGCGTGGACTATGCGGAGTGGGACCCGGCTACGGACAAGTATCTGGCGGCCAATTACTCTCCTGCCGACCTGCAAGGCAAGCAAGCGTGCAAGCTCGCCCTGCTGGAAAGAATGGGCGCCACCTCCCCGGTGCTGGAGCGGCCGGTGATCGGCATTGTTTCGCGCTTTGCCTCGCAAAAGGGCTTTGACCTGATCGCTGCGGTCGCCGAGCAACTGGCCGCGCTCGATCTCTACATTGTGGCGCTGGGCACGGGCGAGCCGGCGCACGAGGAGTTATTCCGAATCATGGCCGCGAAATATCCGGATAAATTCCTGGTGGAAATCGCCTACGACAACGCCCTGGCCCATCAGATTGAAGCCGGCTCCGACATGTTCCTGATGCCTTCGCGTTACGAGCCCTGCGGGTTGAACCAGATTTACAGCCTGAAATATGGCGCCGTGCCCATCGTCCGCGCCACGGGCGGTTTGGACGACACCATTGAGGCTTTCGATGGCAAGTCCGGCACCGGCTTCAAGTTCCATGAATACTTACCCCAGGCTTTGCTGGCCGCGATTCACGCCGCCCTGGAGGCTTACCAGGAGCCCGAGGCCTGGCATCAATTGATGCAAAACGGTATGAAGAAGGATTATTCGTGGACCAAATCGGCCCGCGAGTATTCGCAAATCTATGAGACTCTGCGGAATGCCAAAGCTTGATCGGCACGCTAGGCGTTCCCTGATGGAGATTTCCTGACCCGGGAGGTTCTTAAGAATGGCAGGCAGTCAAACCTTGGAATTTAGCGATCAGAATTTTGAGCAGGATGTATTGAATTCGCCCCAGCCCGTGCTGGTGGATTTCTGGGCCACCTGGTGCGGGCCCTGCCGGATGATGGCGCCCACCGTCGACGCCATTGCCACGGAATATGCCGGCCGCGCCAAGGTCGGCAAGCTCAACGTGGATGAAAATCAATCCCTCGCCGGCCGCTACGGGATTCGCAGCATCCCCACCCTCCTGCTCTTCAAGGGCGGGCAGATTCAGGAACAGGTGGTGGGGACTGCGCCCAAGGACGCGATCAACCGGATGCTGGATAAATACCTTTAAATTTTGGATTTTAGATTTTGGATTCCGCTCACGGCGGCTAGAGCCGAGCGAAGATGGTTCGGAGCCTCGGAAAACTTTCTATGGGGCGATATGCGGCGTCTTCGCGAATCCAATCCAAAATCCAAAATCCAAAATCAAAAATCCTGAACGTAGCAGGCAAGCATGTCAACCAATGTCGTGGTAGTGGGTGTTCAGTGGGGCGATGAGGGCAAGGGCAAAGTGGTGGACGTCCTGGCGGAGCATTTTGATATTGTTGCCCGGTACCAGGGAGGCGCCAATGCCGGTCACACGGTGTTTGTGGGGGAGAAGAAATATGTGCTGCAACTTCTTCCCACCGGGATTATCCGCCCGGACAAGGCCGCGGCCATTGGAAACGGCGTGGTGCTCGATCCGGAGGCGCTGCAACTGGAAATCCGCAAGCTGGAGGACGCCGGCACCAGCGTGGGCGGCCGGCTGAAGGTCAGCGACCGCGCCCACTTGATTTTGCCTTATCATCGCGCCCACGAACGCGCCGCCGAAGCCGCGCGCGGGGTGGGAAAAATCGGCACCACCGCCAAAGGTATCGGGCCGGCTTATGAAGACAAGGCGGGGCGGCGGGGCTTGCGCGCCTGCGACTTGCGCGACCCGGCGCAGTTCCGCGAAAAGTGCCTGGCGCTGGTGGCGGAGAAGAACCGCATCGATGCCACGCTGTTCGGCGCCCCTCCTCTCGACGCCGGGGAGTTGGCGGACCAGTTTTTGCAATTGGGCGAAGGCGTGATCCCCTATCTGGCGGACGTCTCCGTCTATCTGAATGCGGAGATGGACCGGGGCAAGCGCGTGCTTTTTGAGGGCGCGCAGGGAACTATGCTGGACCTTGACCACGGCACCTACCCGTTTGTGACCTCATCCAGTTCGGCGGCGGGGGGAGCTTCCACCGGCACCGGTGTGGGGCCTACGCGCCTCGATTCGGTCATCGGCGTATCCAAGGCTTATGCCACGCGCGTCGGCAGCGGGCCTTTCCCCACGGAGGCGTTGGGGCCGGAAGGGGAAAAGATTCGCGAGCGCGGAGGCGAGTACGGCGCGGTTACCGGACGCCCCCGGCGCTGCGGATGGTTCGATGTTCCTGTCGCCCGCTATAGCGCCCGCATCAATAACTTGGACGCGCTGATCATCACCAAACTGGATATCCTTGACCCCCTGGCGGAAATTCCCGTGGGCGTCGTGTACGAGTACAAGGGCAAGCGGTTTAAGGATTTTCCTCCGGAAATTGAATGCCTGGAACAGATGAAAGTTCACTACCGCACATTTCCCGGCTGGCAAGAATCCACTTACGGGGCTACCGATGCCGCGCAGCTCCCCGCGCGCGCGCAGGATTACCTCAAGCTCCTGGCGGACCAGGTGGGAGTGAGGATCGCCATGGTTTCAACCGGACCGGAGCGGGAGCATTGTGTTTGGATGGATAAGAGCGTAGTTTGTCCTTAGTCCTTTGTCCTTCGTCCGTTGTCCGTAGTCAGTGGTTCGTGGTCAGGGTCCATGTTCCGAGCAATGCCGATAACGAACAACTGACGACTGACAACGGACGAAGGACAAAGGACGAGGGACACCCGAATAATGCTTTCCTTTGAGCAGGCGCTTAACATCGTCAAAGAGAAACTGGCCGCGGCGCACCCCGCGCCGGGGAGCGAAGTGGTTCCCCTGGGTGAGGCGCGGGGCCGGGTCCTGGCTGAGGACGTGGCGGCGGACCGCGATTATCCGCCGTTTCATCGTTCCATTCGCGACGGATATGCCGTGCGTGCCGCGGACGTTGCTGCGCCTCCCGCCAGATTGCGTTCGCGCGGCGAAGTTCGCGCCGGAGGGTACTTTTCCGGAACCCTGGGGGCGGGTGATTGCGTTTCCATCATGACCGGGGCGCCCCTGCCCGCGGGCTCGGACGCGGTGGTCATGGTCGAGTACACGGAATCACAGGATGAATTCGTCACGATTCAGCGCGCCGTGCGGGCCGGGGAAAACGTTATTCAGCAGGGAAGTGAAGCTCGGGAGCAATCCTGCGTTTTGCCCCGCGGCCGGAGGTTGGGCGCCGCGGAACTGGGGTTGCTGGCCACGGTGGGCAAGTCGCGCGTGCCGGTTTTCCTCTCCCCGGTGGTGGCCATTCTCCCCACGGGCGATGAGTTGGTGCCCGTCGAACAGCGGCCCGAGTGGTTCCAGATTCGCAACAGCAACGCCCTCGCCCTTTCCGCGCAGGTGGTGGAAGCGGGCGGCATTCCCCGCTGCCTGGAGATTGCGCCGGACCGCCCGGAAGCCCTGCGCCGCCTGATTCAGGAAGGCTTGAGCGCGGACCTGCTGGTGCTGACCGGCGGGGTTTCGGTGGGCAAGTACGATTTGGTGGAACCAACCCTTGCCGGTTTGGGCGCCGAGTTCTATTTTCAAAGTGTGGCCCTGCGGCCGGGAAAGCCGCTGGTTTTCGGGCGCGTGGCGGGCAAGTTCTTTTTCGGTTTGCCGGGCAACCCCATTTCGACTTACGTGACCTTCGCCCTGTTTGTGCGGCCGGCGCTCGCGGTCCTGGGGGGAGCGGATTTTGCCCCGCCGCTTTTTATGCGGGCGCGCCTGGGGAAGGCCTGGCAGCAGAAAACCCCATTGACCTCCTTTCTGCCCGCGCGCCTGGAGCGCTCCGTGGGCGACCCGGTGGTGAATTTGGTCGCCTGGCAGGGCTCCGGAGATCTGGTGGGAACGGCCGCCGCCAATTGCTTCCTCGTCCTCCACCCGGACCAGACAAGCTTTGCGGCAGGGGACTGGGTGGATGTGATGCTAAAGGGGCAGTGAACTGGGGGAAATCGGCTCATGGGTCCATCGGCTCATCGGTTTATCTATCTTGCGTTCGAAAGTGGTCGCTTTAATTCGATGGCCAGATGGCCAAATCATCCGATGGACCGATGAGCCGATGAGCCGATGAACCGATTCGACAAGTCTTGCTCAAAACCATGGCTAAGAAACTGTCGCACTACGATCCCTCCGGCCGCATCAAGATGGTCGACGTGTCTTCGAAGCCGGACACCTTGCGGGAGGCGGTGGCGAGCGTGCGCGTTAAGATGAGCGCGGCGGCCTTGCGCGCCGCCCGCCGCAACCCCAAGGGCAATCCCCTGGAGATTGCGCGCGTGGCAGGGATTGCCGCCGCCAAGCGCACCGCCGAGCTGATACCCCTTTGCCACCCGCTGCTCCTGAGTCATATTGATGTTCGGGCGAATTTCTGCAAGAATGGCGTGGAGATTTCGTCTGCCGTTCGCACGCACGGCCCCACCGGAGTCGAAATGGAGGCCCTGACCGCCGCGGCCGTGGCGGCGCTGACGGTTTACGACATGTGCAAAGCGGCTGACCACGGCATCGAGATTTCTGAACTCCGCCTGTTGGAAAAGAGCGGGGGACGGAGCGGCCTCTATCGCGCCAAACAGAGGCGGGGGGCTGTAGGGGCTGGGGGCTAGGGACGGGGGGCTGGAAGCAGGAGAAAGTGTAAAGGGTAAAGTATAAAGGGTAAAGGCTAAGAAGTGAACTGCTTTACCCCTTGTTCTTTGCAAGTTCCACAATTGAACCAAGACCCTTGCCCCCAGCCCCTAGCCCCCAGAACCTAGCCCCCAGCGAAAGGTTGTTCGCGTGTCGTCAAACCTCACGATCCTCATTGTCGATGATAATCCTACCATCCTCCAGCTTTTGTGTCAGACCCTGGAGAAGTGTGGGGAGATCATTACGGCCGGCGACGGCGCCGACGCTTTGATGAAGACGATTGAGGCCAAACCGGATTTGATTATTTCCGACTACACCATGCCCATCATGGACGGGCGCGCGCTCTTTGACAAGCTGCGCGGGCGCAAGGAAACTCAGAATATTCCCTTCGTTTTCCTCGCCTCCCAGCAGGAAATCGATGAGCGGCTGCGCATGGTGGTGGACGGTGTGGAGGATTATTTCGTCAAGCCCTTCTTTGCGCGCGACCTCTTGCAGCAGACGCGCCGCATCACGGCGCGCTTGCTCCAGCAGCGCATGGAAAGGCAGGGCGGCGGCGCGGGCATCAAAGGGCGCCTGGCGGAGATCAGCCTGATTGACTGGATGCAGACCCTTGAACAGGGCCGCAAAACCTGTGCCCTGATGCTGCGCTCGGGCGGCGAGCAGTGTACGCTCTTTTTCACCGACGGCCAGGTGAAACACGCCGTTTGCGGCGCCCTGCAAGGCAACCCCGCCGTCTTTAAAGTCCTCACCTGGATGGATGGTGACTGGGAAGTGGACTTTCAAAAAAGCTCTCCCGAACGCACCACCACCATGTCCACTCAGGGCCTGATGCTGGAGGGCCTGCGCATCCTGGACGAAACCACCCGCGACGGGGGGTAGGGGAGAAAGGTTAAAGGATAAAGGGTAAAGGATAAAACAGATCAACCTTGGCCTTTATCCTTTACCCTTTAGACTTTACCCTTCAAATCGATGTCCACTCCATTGCGCGCCCAAATACTGGTCTTGAGCGACGCGTCCTTGCGCGGCGAGCGTGCCGACCTTGCCGGCCCGGCGGTGCGCGAAGTATTGGAAGCCCGCGGGTGGCGGGTTTCCGCCGTCGAAATTCTCCCCGATGAGGTCGGCCTGATCCGCGAGCGGCTGGAAGCGCTGACCGACGCGGACGACTGCGATGCCGTAATCACCGCGGGCGGCACGGGCGTGGGGCCGCGCGATGTGACTCCGGAGGCCACGCGCGCCGTCATCGAGAAGGAAATTCCCGGCCTCGCGGAATTGATGCGCGCCGAAGGCGTCAAGAAGACGCGGCGCGCCGCCCTGTCGCGCGGTGTGGTGGGCGCGCGCAAGGGCAAGCTCATCGTCAACCTGCCCGGAAGCCCGCGCGGCGCCCGTGAGTCCCTCGAAAGCATTGTGGATTTGTTGCCCCACGTCGTGGACCTCATCCAGGGCCGCACCGGCCACCACGATTAACCCGGTGTATACTCAGCAGGGCCGGGAGTCCAATGTGGAAAATCCCTCGATAGTGTTGAACAGCCGGTTGCCGGACCAGTCGTGGGGGCGGCCGCACCCGCCCCC
>Ga0326728_10020853_pt1 | contig 12421 bp, 9 predicted proteins | sample MB3enrmetagenome_FD_207602 | JGI IMG/M metagenome (GOLD analysis project Ga0326728, IMG submission 207602) | Lab enriched peat soil microbial communities from McLean, Ithaca, NY, United States - MB31MN | ecosystem: Environmental > Terrestrial > Soil > Wetlands > Peat | place: USA: New York...
CGCACCAGGGCCGATTGCAGGTATGTCGTGTCTGCGAAGCTCGCGCGCCAAATTGAACAGCGAAACCCACCATGAAGCCAAGATTGCGACATTCCCCAGGGCAATACCCTCTGCTCGCACCGCGGGAAGAAAATAGTCGGTGATGCCTTCGAATGGAGTGGCTACGTTGTAATGAACGGGCACGATTGGAGAGTTGGCGTGCGTACCCATAGCCCGCATCGGTGGGTTCGAAGTGCACAATCGTTCAGCGTGCGCGCAAATGTGGGAGGAGGATCGAAAGTTGGCGGTGAGGCGAAGATGTGAATTCGCGCGAATGTCGAGGGCGAAGTCTGTCAGAAGTTCGGGCGAGGCTCCCGCAAACCTATAGATGGACTGGTTCGGGTCGCCCACGCAGAAAAATATCGTTCGGCGGTACCGATGAATTTCTCTAAGAATCAAGACTTGTGAAGGCGACGAGTCCTGAAATTCGTCCACGAGGATATACGCGAATCGGCTTGCAAGTGCGCTGCCGATGTGAGGGAAGTTAGTTACAAGGCGGCCTGCGTAGTAGACAATCTCGTTTAACGTGACATAAGCATTCTCGTCCAGCCAAGCGCACCATTCACGCTGAATATCCACAGACAAGGGCACACGATCCGAGGGTGTTCCGTCCGGTTTTCGTTGGATTTGTTCAAGTAGTTCCACCTCGTACTGTTTGAGGACGTACCTTTGCCTCAACTCCCGCACCTTCTCCAGATAGGCATCCACGTCGGGCGTGAGGATCGTGAAACCATTCCGCAGATGTGGGAGCAGCCGGTGGAATGGTCGCAGGATATTCTGCAGAGCAAATCCGTGGATCGTTGCAACATCGTAGTATCGATCTTCGCTTCCAAAGCAAGTCTGCCGCAACCGAGTATCTACCTCATCCGCGGCGGGATTGGTGTGCGTGATGCAGGCGACGCGTCTCGTGGTGCCTTTCACTGCTTCGATGCAATATACGAGCTTCGCGACGATAACTCGTGTCTTCCCGCTGCCGGGGCACGATACGAGACAAACATGGCCCGGCTCGGCCACGGCGGCACGCTGTTCCTCAGTTAACAGCATCTTCTAGTAGCCAAGTCAGCGCGCTTTCGATGTAGTTGGGCATCTCTGTCGCGTTGGCGATGTGCTTCGAGACCACCTGGGCGAATCGTGCTTTCCCGAATCGTTTTGCCGCCCTCAGAACACTTTCCTTTGTTTGGTTGAGGTTCACGGCTTGGCCGGCTGCGATTCTCGCCCGGGCCCGCGTGATTCTCGCGACGGTACCCGGAACGCCTATCTCGGTGACCGCCGCTTCGAGAGCTTCAAGCGTACCGGGTTGCGTCAGTTCTCTCTCGAACGTAGTGTCGCAGGAAAATATTTCGACGTAAGGTCCGCGCAATGCTTCCAGATCTGCAAGCCGCGGCACCGGCTCCGCTTCGCCCTCCTCCCCTTCGACATTGGGATCGGCGTCTGAAGGAGTTAAATCGCCATCCGTGAGGATGGCGCATTTCTTCTGTATTCCGCCCAACCCAAAGAGCTTTGCGTAGGAAGCAAAGTGAGTGCCAAAGATGGGCACGACGGCGATGCCTTGTTCGTCTAGGTCGATTCCGAGAACTGCCTTCGCTAGCGGAGCAATGACGAATTGTTCCGCGGGCCCCTCGACGAGGAGGACTTTTCGCGCATACAAGAGAACGGATCGAGTTGCATCGAGGTATCTCTCGAGATCAGCGGCGTCCCCGGCATTCAAGTTCGGAATAGCTGATGGCTTCGCGCATTGCGTTACCGGACCGCCATCGGTCGTGAGCACAATTTGAGAAGAAAGAGGGAGGCCGGACGTCACGTGAGTACTATGCGTCGTGATGAAGACCTGGACGTTCTTTCGTTGAAGAGTTGCAAGAAGAACACGCTGCAGCTGTGGATGAAGGTGTGCTTCTGGTTCCTCTACAAGAAGCAGCTCACCCGCTGTTTTTCGCTCTGCAACGCGCCGCTCGAAATAGCTCAGCAGCATACTGATAAACAGGATGTTGTTGAGGCCCAATCCATTGCGACTCGGATCGAGACTTGTCAGTCCATAACCGGACAGCAGAACCCTAAGACCTCGCGAGATGTCTGCGAACGATGGCTCTCCGAGACCTAGCGAAACTCCCATCGCGAACGAGCTCCCGGCGGCATCACGAAAGGACTTGCTTAGCTGAGTCCCAACCTCGCGGATGGTCGCGCTTGCGTTGATATTGGCGTTTGCCGTCTGCAATTGCTGGACGAGAGTAGTTTGCTCTTCTTCGGGTATGTTTCGCTGTTCCAATATCTGCTGAAGGGGAGATGTACGCGATGCGGCCAGTCGGGTCTCGACATCGCGAAGAGCATCCATAACCACGACAAGATAGCCCTCCTGCAGATCGTCCGTACTAAAACGGGTACCGAACGACTCGTTCCACGTCACGTCGTTGAGTTCGATGTCGTCACCGCCGCCGACCATTTCCCAAACGTAGTCGTCGATCTTCAAAGCTGGTACCGCTTCGCCTTCGGGGATTTGCTCAATTATGTCTCGCACAGTCGGTTTCGGCCTGAAACGATACGAGATGCGCGCTTTTCCGTTCTCCATCACGGCTGTAAATGGGAGTGCTTCTTCGTTCTCGCGCCCAGCGAAGTCGGAAAATTCTACGGATATGAGAACGTGCTCAGGCGTGGCAAATGTGAGGCCCGCGGACAAATCTTCCCGCTGTAAGCGGCGACGCTGGGCGCTGATGTTGCCGTCGAGCACGAGCCGCAGTGCTTGAAAAAGATTTGTTTTTCCAGAGTTGTTTTCGCCGATGAAGCACGTTACGCCCGCTTCGATCTCGATGTCCAAGTGGCGTAAGTTTCGATAGTTCTTAACGAACAAACGGCTGATGAACATTTTGCTGTGCAATCCTTACCTGGGGCGCTGCACACCGCGGATCTGAAATCTGGAGGCCCCTCCATGTTTGTCAAGGCGATGTAGACGTGGAGGATACTATTTCTGTGGCTGCTCGTCACGGCGTTTGATTGGCGTTTGATTGCGCGCCAAGCACGTCACTCGCGGACTAAATGCGTGGGGCGGGATAGACCCTAAAGCCCGGCCAGAGCTGCGCGAGCCAACGCACACGGCCGTGTCCCGCAGGATAGCCAATCGCTTGATTTATTTCATCTGCGGTGTCGAGGGAATCAAAGAACCAAACGCGCCTAAAAATTTCGCGCTGTGGGTGGGCAGCGTAGAAAGCACTTGCGAGCTTGGCGATATCGTCTAGGGACAGCGGTCCGGCAGGCGTGTTGTATGCGAATGCGTTGAAGCCGCCATGAACGAGCAAGCAAAACTCATCGAGCCCATGCGCTGCGAGGTGTCGCTGTTTTTCCGGTTGAAAATAGTTCTCCATCTTTGCGTCCAAAGCATTCTTCAGTGCGGCGATGGTGCGCGCGGGATCGAAGGCCCCTCCGTCGCCCGAAACGTCCATCCAGCGGAGGCCGTGGGGTTCTCCGCCGATATACCGGATTCCAATGAAGTATTCGCCGAGCAAAGGATAGCCGGGAAACTCATTTTGATAATAGGAGCCCCCGAAACGCTCATCGTTGGAGAGCCAAGAGCGGTCGACGTCAGCCGCGCACGCAAAGAATTCAGCCCGAAGCCGTTCCGCGTCAGCTGAGACTATCCATTCCTCCCGGTCTCTGATGAATGCCCCGCGGAAATTCTGCGGCCTGTATTCGCTCTCCCAACCTCGCCGAAGTAATTTGACTATCTGGTCGCGTATTGATTCGCGCCTCTTCGCTTGAGTCATCTGGTCGCCGTCTAACCATTCAACCAGTTCGAGGCCGATTCGCAGGGCGCGCCCGGTACCAATGAAATCCGGCGGGTCCATTCCTTCAGGAATTGGAGCCCAAGATAACGGCTGGCCGGCGAATTCTGGAAAGTGCGCTTCCAGATCGTTTAGGACTGCCTGTTCGCGCTGAAGATGAGTGAGACGCGGTGTTGCCATGAGTGTTCGCCGGTGGAGAGTATGCAGCCCTGCAAATCCCTCAAATATAGAATTTGAAGGGTAAGGGCGGAGTGTCTTTGGAAATGGGCGCTGCGGTAAGTATTTCACCGACCGCGTCGGCAAATTTGAGTGTGACCGGCTCTCCGTCGGCAAATATGCAGGCGTTGTAATTTAGTTTTGTGAGGGAGAGGATGTCTCGTACGACTTGGACGACGTCTGCTCTCCCTTTGCAGATGTCAATAAGCAGGGGGTTCGGAACTTCCTTTCCGAGATAAGTCTGAAGCCGAGGAACGAATCCTACGGTCCACAAATACGCCTCCTTCTCGGTGGAAACATGCGCGGTCCCCCTTAAGACTGGATAGTCGCCTGGAGAATACAGTTTTAGATGCGTTCCGCGATTTATTCGTACGCCGACGACATTCGTTTCGTCGCCGACTGCGGAGCTGAAACCCTCCCATTCCTCCTCGTTGAAACGAACACGGCCGTGAATAAACAGTTCCGACGGCGCTTTCTTCGCAAAATTCTTTTGCTTGTAGGTGTTAACCGCGAGAGAAACCACTTCGCGAGCAGAATCGCGGTTCAAGTGGAATTCTTTATTGTCTTGCGAATACCACGGGCCGACTGCGCCTTTGAAAACGACACCATCCCCAGAATCCAAAAACATTTGAGCAGCGCAGCACGCGTTTGAAGCGTCTCCCGACCTGTCGTCTCTCTTAAACACTAGCCCGAGATAGCACACTCCCTTTCGGACGTGATTCAGCTTCCACGGGCGACCGCCAGCCTTGTAGAAAGCAGTTGTGGAAAGATTCCAAGCCACGGTCGAAGGGGCATCGACTCTTCGAAGAGGTCGGCCATCCGTTGTAAGAAACTCTTCAGGCGTGAGCGTGCTCTCCTGGATAATTTGGAGCGGAGCCGAGCGAAGGAGAAGCTTCGCCTTGAGTTGGTTATGAAAATCCGGTTCATAACTGAAAGGAATAGCTGCTTCATTTACTTCGGAAAACAGGGAGGGCTCTTTGACGAGTTTTCTTGCTTGGGCGCTCGTCATGCCTGAATCGTCGTCCAGTCTCAAAGTTCGCTCAACGGTGGAGAGTGGACGACAGTATTTGTAAATCTCATCAGGAATTATGACGAACCAAACGTCAACGACATCTTCTTCCTGCCGTGCTGCGCCAGCAATCTTCTCCGCGAACAGCTCAACAGTTTTGTAAACCCGTTGGTGCCTGTCTCCCAAATAAAGAACGCTCGATAAGCTGTCAGGGCCCGCCGTTGGTATAGTAACTGTAATCTGCGGTTCCGCTTCCCACGGCACACCAAACACCGTTTGGAAGCCTGGGTAGATCGGGCGGAAAAGGGCTTCCGCAGGGGTCTTGGCCGAGAAGATCGGCTTCCCGATCCTGCTTAGCCAGGTCTTGAATCGCCTGATACCCTCCTCAGTTCCGATTACACCCGAGCGAATGCCATAAACCGTTCCCTTGGCAAGCGGGCCAAAAAGAGACAAACCGTCGTGGGGATCTTCCACGGCTTGACGATGATGGAACTGGAGTAGGGGTTCCTCAAAGTAATAGAGTCGCATCAGCGGCCGTCCTCGCCATCGCTGCCCTCGTCGCCCGTCTCACCGTCATTTTGTTGGTCGTCGGTGTCGTCGCCGTCCGCGATTTCTTCAGACGCTCTGGACTGCTCGATTGCCTCCTTGGAAATCACTGAAAAGGATACTTCGCTCTCAAAGATCATCGGTCGAGAGTCCATAATGATGCTTTCCCCTGACGCAACGGGTATTTCGAGGTTCGGTTTCTCCTCCGATAAAAACGTGATTGCGGCAAGCAGCCGGTCCCGCCAAGCGTCGTTGTACCAGCTCTTGCACTGGCGCCTTCGGGCTCGATGCATTCTTTTCTTGTCGGACCAAGGTGTCTTTCCATTGTCGCTGAACACCACATGGCTCGTTATGTGAAAGACGACATAGGGTCTGAACTTGGCGTGAACTTGTATTGCAAAGTGCCAGTATCGCTTCGTGCTCGATGATCTATCGCGCTGGGACGCTATAGTTGCGAATCCGGTGAGGGCGCGCCAGTCGCGTGTGCCTTCGATTCCGTCAAAGTGAACCTTGAGAGCGTCTTCGTTTTGGGGCTTGAGGAAAAACCAACACAGTTTCCCGTTTGCCAATTCATAGCTTCCCAAATGCGCTTCCCGAACCCGTTTTTCAAGGGAAAGCCCAAGGAGGCGAACAAAACTACGTCGTAATTGGTGAAGCTCGTCATCGGGAATTGGCAGGGACCTATCGAGCATGTCCGAAATGGCGAAGGATTGCGAACCCGCAATTTCAGTGCCGGACGGAAAGTCTGCCGCCGGCGCGAACGTCACAAAGCGCGAGCCTTCCTGATATGCAGGCCAATCGCCAACAACGTGTTCTACCTCTTGCGAACTGTTCTGCAACGTATGGGTATAAATCCGCGTAGGTAAGTGCGATATTGCAAACCAGTTCGAGAAATACTTGTCGGGCTGCCGTAGGACGCCTGAAGTGGAGCTTCGGTATGAACGCCACCAAGCGGCGACGTTCTGGGGATTAAACTCCCGTTTTCTCTTTGGAACTCGGTCCCGCCTAAGTTTTTTGAGCAGCAGAAGTAGACCGTCCCGCCAGCTAGGAAAGAAGCCGATGCCCTGGCGAAGGGAGAGATAGACGTTGTATTCGGCGGATGGGAGATCGTCGATCGCTACAGGAAGAATGAAATCCTTGATGCCGTTGCGCCTCGCCTCTACATCCGCCAGATGGAGTTCTTTTCGGAACCCTCTCTCTGCGCCGCCATTGGAAACTCGTGACAGCACATAAATGAACTTGCATCCTTTCGTTCTCAATACTTGTTCGATGTCGTCCCAAAAATTCTCGCCTCCCAACAGCTTTGTGAGATCGCACCAGACCCGATACCCCTCCTTTGCAAGCTGAAGGGCCAGCCACAACGTGAACTCGTTATTCTCTATGGCGTGGCTGATGAGAAGGGTGTCCCTGGGAACATTGGAGCGAGGTTTGGATTTGACGATCTTCTGGTGCGGCATGTGTCAATATCCTACGACAATACTTCGGTGCGCGAAACGTGACCTTCGCTCAGGCAGTGCTCTGTTACCGTAGTCATGCGAATTTGTGAGGTAGCCATGACGAAGAGCCTTCGGTACAAGGGTAACACCATTACTGGCAGCGCCCAGCGCATCAAGGAATCTGAGGACGAGGTTTGGAAACTGCTCTGCCGGATCAACGGGGTTCCGTATTCGGGAGAGATCGGTCCGGGGTTTCGGGACTCGACACAACGGGTTTGGTTTCGAGGCAGAGCGGACATTTGTGCGTCGCCACCTTCTCTTCCTTAAACAGCTCATCGAGCGACGGCGCTGCCGGGGGAGGATTGTCTAGAGCGGACGCAACCGAGGAAAGTACAGGGAGGTTCGACATGGGGCGGACGAATGCGGTAAAGACATCCTACAACCCACCGCTCTGGTCACTCTGCTGCGGACGCAAGAGCTTCACGCGGTTTTGTTCCCTCGACGAGGCTCAGGAACTTCACACCTTGTGGCACGACCGACGGTGGTGCTTCCTCGCTTGTTGCAAGCACAATGGCCTGATCCAGCCCGTTGTTTACCAACAAACCTGTCAACGTTTTCCGCCTCTCCCTATCCAGCACGTCCGCCCGATCGATCACAACAAATCGCAGGCCCGTTACCATTGCCAGGGCAATTTGGAACGCCACGCCAAATCGAAATTGCTCTGACTCAGAGAGGTGCTTCAATGGCAGGCCGCATTGGTTATCCTTCGACGAGCTGACACGGATCTCGAATGGCTCGAGTGCAAAACTGCAGGTGTAGCCGAAAGCTGCGAGATGTCGATTCAGGCTCTCGGTGAACGATGCCACCCGACCGCTGGCTTGAACCATAATCGCGCCACTCGGTCCGAAGAATTCGGTCAGTCTGTCCAGTAGACCGATCCTAGCCTCCAGGCTCGATGTCTCTCTGGCGTACGTTTCCCACCGGCCTTTGGCACTCTCAACCTGTTGTGCCTTTTCCAGCACCCGTTCTCCTTTGTTGATTCGCTCCACAAGGATGGTCATCCGGCTTTCGAGATCACCACCATTGGGTCTCTGCACTACCTGAAGCTTCGATTGTTCCTCTACCAGCTTTGCCCGCCGGGCGAGAGCTTTGCGGTGTCCTTCGAGGCGCGATGTCGCCACGTCGATCCCGGCGTATTCGCTCAATTCCTCTTTCGTTCCCTGAATCAATCCTTCAAGATCGGCAAGGCGTTCGCGCAGCGACTCCATTTCTACCGCCTTCACTTCCTCCGAGATTGGCTGCCCGCATGTTGGGCACTTGCCTTTCAGTCCCTCCACTGCCGCAAGGGATGTTTCGACTGCCTTCTGCTCGGCAATCAGATCCGTCAACTCCTGACCCAGTTTCTCAGCATGGTCTCGCTGCGACTCAAGTTGGAGCAACTCTTGCTCTTGGCTTGGGCTGAGGATCTCCGACGATAATTCCTCGATTTCTGCCTGTAGCTGCTTCAATCGCGCCTGCGCCCCTTCCCACGTGGCATCTGCCTCCGCCTTCTGCGCGACCAGTCTCTCCTTCTGCTGCCGCAAATCTTCGAGCTTCTTCTTTACCTCTTGTGCAGACGGCAGGTCCGAAGGGATATCGGGTTTGGCCACCTGCCCCAGTGCCTTCACAGTACGGCTCGCCTCTGTGCGCAAGTCATAGAATCGTTTGTGAGCAACCTCAATGTCAGCGACGCACGTCAGTCTTGGCTGCTCCTCATTCATGGCCCGCAGCGCGTTGCCAATTCCTTCAGGAATGTCTACTTTTCCTGCGTCGACCACCTGGGCCAAGAGCCTCTTCTGCTCGGTCTCCGACATTTCGATGAATCGGCCCGCGTTCAACACAGCGGACAACACGTCTGCTGAGCCAAAGCGTTTCTCAAGGGAGGCCTCCGCGGCGTCCACGGGAACGCGATTTCCGTCCAGTTCAACGATGTGCGATCGTGACGTCCTTCGCCGGCATATCGTCTCTCCTCCTTCAAGGGTCGCCGAAACCTCAAGTTCCTTTGCTCCAGTCCGAATCAAAGATTCGGCTCCGCGGCCAGCGGCATCTGTCATCGCGCAGCGTCCCGTGAACAAATACTCCAGTGCCATTTGGATAGAGCTCTTTCCACTGGCATTGGGCCCGCGCACGAAGTTGAATCGATCGAGGTCCAGGATCGTCTCCTGGTGCGATCGAAAGTTTTTCAAAATCAGCGTCTGAATTCTCATGACCCTCGCTCCTTACTGCCATTCTTATCTTCCCGCCCGATCTTTAGCTCGGTTTCAACACGCACGTCAGCGATCTCTGCAAGCTTTTGCGCAAGTTCGGCACGCTTTTCCGCCTTGATCGCGGAAGAGAGACCCGAAATCGTCAGCTTTTCTCGCAGGGCCCGCTCATCGGGATGTGCTGTGAACCATTCGTCAAGAATGGAAACGCCATCTTGATATGGATAGAACCTCTTCTCGATTGGCACGAAGCCAGCAACGTACTCGCTCTCGTTCTCGTCCCGATAGCGGATCGGACCGTGCTCCACCATGAGTTCCTTGAGCACCCTTGTGTTTTGCTTTTCGGCCTCTTGCAGCCAAAGGGCAAACCGCAGTCGTTCTCCAGCCGTCATCTGCCCGTACGGATTTGTCTCTGCCACCGGGCAGCCGTTCAGCAAAAGCGGGCACCAAGTGCAGTGCCTGCCTGGGGAGACCTTCAAGTCCCGGTCGCCAGAGGAAGCCAATTCATGGAGCTTCCTTTGACGCATCCGCTCCTGTTGTGCCAATTCCTTGAGCCAGGGCAGGTCCTTCCGTGTATATTCGACACAGCGCGAAACTCCATATCGCACAAACTCCAGGACGAACCTCACCCGTTCCAGCGAAGGATTGAGGCACATCAGCAGGAACGGATAGAACTTCGATTGGAAGGTGTCCGCCTCGATGATTTGGTAGTAGCTCTTCCAATCGTCGATCTCGGCCTCCGTGAGGGAATGGAGCATCACCAGGTCAAGTGTCCCCTCGTAGGCAGCTATTGGTCCCTCATCGCCCGGATGCTCGATCGGAACGAAGTTGTCATCGAGCGCAACATGGAGCTCAGTCGCTAGGATCTTCTGCGGGTCAAATGCGTGGTTGTCCCGGAACTTTTCCAGAACTTCCCGTGCCCCGGTCCCCGCCCCTTTCATCAAGGCATCGAATAATTCGAGGTCTGTGGTATGTGTTGTTCTGACCAGGTGATCGATGTAGGTTGCCAAGACCTGGTGGATTTCGATCCCTCGTGCCGCAGGTTCGGATTCTCCGACCTTTGCACACAGGACATGCTTGCGAACGTAGAGGGTTTCGCAGGCCATATCACCGTGTCGCGATTGGCTCAAAGGAGGGATCGGCCTTAGATGGTCTGAACGCAGAGAATGCGTACGTATTTTCATGGCGTTGCCTCGGCCAAAGTGGGGTGTGCAGGGAGGTGCGTCGCGGGCGGGGCTTGCTGCGACTTACCCGGATTGCGTCAGGAGCTCGACAGCAGCTTGATAAACCGCATTGGGGCATCGCTGGAAAGGATGGCTGTTCGGCGGTTGCGAGGGCTTGCAGTGCACCCAAGATGCTGGTTTTGCCGTTCAGGTACAAGCTGCGCGTAAGTCACTGCATGTACGGGAGTTCTGCCCCCTGGCTTTCCTTGCAGCACATAAGGCTTTGCTAAAAAGATGCTCATCGCTAACAACCAACGCCGAAATATCGATCGCGATAAAAAATCTGCAATCTGCTTTACTCGCGAGGGGGCGTTCCTAGCCCCTTTTTGGGGAAGTTTAATCAATTCATTGACAGCAGACTGTGCGAACTCTTGGCGGAGTGCCTGACGACCTTGTTATTCACGCTTGACAATCTATTACATGCTTGTTATAAATAACAAGCCATGAGACCTCAAGAACTCAAGGTAGCGCGTCTACACAAGGGTTGGCACCAAACCCAGGCAGCCGCACGTCTGGGTGTGTCACAGGCGTATTTGAACATGCTTGAGAACGGGAAGCGGCGGCTCACACCTAAGTTAACCCGCAAGCTTGCTCTGACTTATTGCCTTTCTCCTGAGACGCTTCCCGTCTCTGGAGAGTTTGTACCAACGCACGCAGACGATCAGCACCTCGCCGAGTCGCTAGCGAGACTCGGGTACCCTGGCTTCGCTTATCTTCAGACGCACACGCCGAAGAAGAATCCGTCGGAAGTCTTGTTGATGGCTTTGGTGCAAGAGAGACTTGAAGCTCGTGTTGCTGAAGCGCTCCCGTGGGTTGCGTTGACGTATTGGAAGGGAGCATCGACTTGGCTAGTGGAGCAGGCGAGAAAACTTAACCTTCAAAATCGTTTGGGCTTTGTCGTTGGTTTGGCCCGGCAGGTGTCGGAGCGAGATCCTCAGAACGATCGAAGAACACATGCCCTGCGTGCCCTGGAAGCCACGCTCGACGAAAGTCGACTGGCCAAGGAAGATGCCTTTTACCGTCCTCCTCGGACAGAGGGCGAAAGAGAGTGGTTGCTGCAAAATCGCTCAGAAGAGGCTAGGCACTGGAATCTGCTGACAGATTTGCGACCGACACACCTACAGTATGGCGATTGATCCCAAACGCCGTCTTCCGTCACCATGGCTAGAATTTTTGACGGAACTCGATTCGACGCTCCCCGAACCACTTGCTTTACACTGCATTGGTGGATTCGTTCTGTCTCTGTTCTATGGTCTAGGCCGTAGTACAGGCGACATCGATTACTACACGGCCATACCAGCAAATCTGAATTTGGATGAAATTGCTGGAGAAGGATCTGCTCTTGCCAAGAAACACAAGGTTTGGTTACATCGAGTAGCGGTAACGAATCTGCCAGAAGATTATGAGACGAGGTTGACTGAGCTGGCTCCGAGCCAACTCAAGAACCTCAAGTTGCTTATCCCTGATCCATACGATTGCATTTTGTCGAAGTTAGAGCGCAACAGTTCGAAAGATCGAGATGACGCAGCTTATTTGTTCAAGACACAAAAATTGAATTCTCAATCGCTTCACGAAAGATACAAAAAAGAATTACGCCCATACCTAGCCAATGTAGACAGGCACGATTTGACGCTCAAGTTGTGGATTGAGATTTTCGAATCCTAGAGAGAACGGCGAGTAATCGCGGAACGTGACAACGCGGAACGTATTATTCTTCCTATATCCTGCGGGTCGGGCGAGTGCGCCGCGGTGATTCTCATCGAGTCGAGGCTGAACTGATCGGGATGCAAATTATCGTTGACAATCTGCGGATTTTCCCTTATAAGAGTTGAGCGAACATGAGCTCCATTCGCCAAAACGGCATCTGCAACGAGGGCCAGATCATGATGGCCTTGTGCATGTGTTTGTGTGGCGAAGGGGGCTAATGGGCTAAATCAGA
>Ga0326728_10020855_pt1 | contig 12420 bp, 8 predicted proteins | sample MB3enrmetagenome_FD_207602 | JGI IMG/M metagenome (GOLD analysis project Ga0326728, IMG submission 207602) | Lab enriched peat soil microbial communities from McLean, Ithaca, NY, United States - MB31MN | ecosystem: Environmental > Terrestrial > Soil > Wetlands > Peat | place: USA: New York...
ACCTGTATTTCCGTCTCGCCACCCTTCATCTCCATCTCCCGCCCCTTCGGGAACGCAAAGAAGACGTCCCCCTCCTTGTAGACCATTTCTTGGACGTGTTCTGCATGGAGCTCAACCGCCGCAAGCCCGGGATCGACGCCCACGTCCTGGACCTGCTCATAGGATACGGGTGGCCAGGTAACGTGCGCGAGCTGGAGAACACCATCAAACGCGCTCTCATCATGACCGACCCCCAGGCGCGGACGCTCCCGGAATCCGCATTCGAAGGGGTCATGACGCCGCAAGAACGCGCCGTAGGTACGGTGGACGCGGCGCTCGATCTGATCTGCGAACAGTTGCAGGACGGGCCCGCTCTGCTTGACACCATTGAAGACAAGATTCTTGAAGCCGTCCTTCGCCGGGCGGGCGGCTCGGTGATGGAGGCGGTGAGGCAGTCGGGGATCCCCAAGGACCGATTCTATCGGCTCTCCAAGCGGCAGCCCATCAGCACAAAGGAGCCGTGACGGCAAAGCCCGTCCTGCCGTCTCCCGCGGACACAACGGAAATCTCCCACCTCATGCTCGCGGCGAGTTCTTTTGCCGCGTATAGGCCGATGGCGGATTCGCTCGGCGCGGCCGAGAAGAACGGCTCGAACATCCTTGCTGCGGTTGCCGGGTCCGGCGTCGGGCCCGCGTAGCTCACAACGATCCGTGCCTTAGGAGCTCCGAGCGCCTGTTCCGCGCTGATGTCGACCTGCCCCCCGCCCCCGAGCGCGGCGGCCGCGCTTGCGACGAGATTCTCCAGAATCCGCTGCGCCGCCCTGGGATCACCCATCACCTTCAAGCCGGAGGCAACTTTCACCATGATGGTGAGATTACCGGAAGCCTCCCGGGCACTTTCGATTCGCCGCGCGAGGGCCACCATCTCAAGGGGACGTTCCTTGAGGGATGGTCGCGAGAGCACCATCTCCGCGTCCGCCAGGATCTTCACGATCCTGGTCGCCCCCTCTTCGGTATATCGAAGGTAGGTGTCGATGCGGTGCAGGTCCATCTCGGCGCCGCCTCCCTCCAGAAGCCTCCTCAGGTTGGCCACAGGCCCAGTGATTGAGGAGAGGGGGTTTCGAATGGCGTGCGCAAGGCCCCCGAGAAACGCCTCGAAGGCTCTCGTTCGCTCCAGCTCCCTTGCGCGCTTCTCCTCCTCGACGCGCCGGACCAGGTTGAACAGCTTGAGGGCAAGCTCGTCGATAAGGAAAGGCTTCACCACGTAATCAGCGGCGCCGTCCGCAAGGCGGCGGAGCCGCTCCTGGGGACTGCTCATCGCGGTGATGAAGATGAATGGGACCTGTGCGAAGCGCGCATCAGCCCTGACCCGGCGGAAAAGCTCATTGCCATCCATGCCGTCCATCATGAGATCGGAGATGATCCCCCGGCATTCATCAATGCCCTCGAGACACAGCAAGGCCTCTCTCCCGTCGGCAGCAGCGCGGACAGCGAAAGTCCCCGATATGCGCGAGCACAAGAGGGAACGCAGGTCCGGATCATCCTCCACGACAAGGATAGTGGGGCCCCGGACTTCTCGCGGGGCATTCGCGGCCGAATTGATCTCTTCGGGCACCGGAGGGGCCTCCCCCGCGCTCGAGGCGGTCTGCGCGACTGCAGTGCCGTTTTCCCGACGGGAGCCGCCGGCGTGGTCTATGGCAAAGGGGAAGCGAACAATCAGGGAGGTTCCCTTTCCAGGTGCAGAATCGATGGAAATAGACCCTCCGAGGGACGAGATTGTACCCTTCACGAGGGCCAGGCCCATACCGATTCCCTGGGCGTTCAACTTGGGCCGCGACACGCGGTAGTAAGGAAGGAAGATCTTCTCCTGCTCGGCAGGGGCGATTCCAATCCCCGTGTCGCTTACCACGAGCTCCGCGGCTCCCGCGCCGCGTCGGGCCTCGATGCGAAGGCAGCCGCCTGGTCTGTTGTACTTGATCCCGTTGTCCGCGAGGTTGTCGAGCACGCGCTCCACGGCTGCGGGAGCCGCTCGGACAAAGAGATTTTCCTCCACGGAGACGGTGATTCCGATCCCCGCTCGACGCGCTGTGGGAGCGAACAGGAGCGCCCGGGCGCGGACTATCTCAGCGAGGTCGGCCGTTCCTATTCCGTAGACCTCGATTCCCCTGGAAAGCCTCTGCACGTCGAAGAACTGCGTCACGTCTCGAACGAGCTTGTCTACGCTCTTGCGGATAACGGCAAGGCTATGCGAAGGGGCGGCGCTTCGTTCATATTCGTCGAGGTAGTTCGAGATAAGGGTGAGAGGAGTCCGGATCTCATGGGAGACGTTCACGAAGAAATCCGTCATGGCGAGGTTGAGTTTGTTCGCCTTTTCCCGTTCGGCGCTTAGGAACGTGATGCGGTCTGCAAGAGCTAGGGAGAAAAGGAGGGCCATGACGATCCAGGCGAAGTAGAACGCGACCATGTAGGCGGGAATGTCGGCGGCGTTCCTGAAGTATTCGGTAGCAACGAAGACGGTGACCACCAGTGGCCCTGCCACACCGAGGGCGAAATAGCGTGAAGGGCGAAACCCGTTACGGAGGGACAGCACGATGGCGGAGACGATCAGGCCGAACATGAGGAATAGGGTTACCGCCACGATGGCGAGGAAATGGTGCAAATGAGCGACGAGCTGAAGCGGGATCAAGGCGGCCTGTGCTGCTGCCATGAACAGAAGCGCACGGTCGAGCAGAGGGGCGATTTTGCGAAGGCCGAGAAAGCTTCGGGTGAATGCGTACGCGAAAATGACTGTCAGATCGCAGAGTAGACCGAACGTGGACGGGGTGGAGATCGAGACGCCCCCAGGCAACAGATAGAGAAAGGCTACGCCGTCCCAGACGGAAAGCCCGAGTGAGTAGACGATGATGATAAGGGAGTACCAGAGATAGCTCTTGTCGCGCAGGGAGAAGAAAAGGAAAAGGTTGTAGATGCCCATGAGGAGAATTGCGCCGTAGTAAAGACCATAGAGCAGCCGCTGCGTCGCGCTCCATTGTGCGAACAGCTCGTGCGGCCACAGGTCGAGCGCGGGTCTTCCCATTCCCACTCCGATAATGGACGGTCCGTCGGTGATCGTGATCAAATAGCTCTCGGTGGACCCGGGGCTGACTGAGAGGGACGCGGAAAGTCGAAGCTCGCGCATGAGCCGTTGATCGCGGGGGATGAGCCGTGACAGGCGGGCGACTTCAGTCCTTTCAGACGCGTTCAACGTGTACAGCCGGATGAAGGAATCATTGTCGGTAAAAGCGGAGAACACGAAGTCGCTCGAGTGGGATTCGTTTCGGATCGAAAACACATACGCCCGCTCTCCCGGCCGAGCAAGCTCAGGTGAAACGCGAAGCACGCTCCGGTCGAGGCTGTGACGTGTTGGTGAATCACCCAAGACTAGGGTGCCTGCCGTGCGTCCGTAGTCCGACGCACAGGCCGCGCTGATCAGAGTGAGTGCCACAAGCCCGGCAAGCATGAAGATCGCACGGACTTTTTTCACCGTGACCGTATTATAGCCCTCACGCGGCGCTCATGCCATGCGCGGCGTAGTCGAACCGCGCCGTCGAATAGCGGCCGAACTTGAGTGTTGTTAATTTCTACAAAATTGTAGCCAGTGAAGCTATTTTTTACATTTTGGTAATATGCCTGAGATATCGGTTCCCATCCCACCACTTGAGCCACTATTGACTCCTTATCTTAGCACTTTCATAACCAAAAAATGAATAACCTTAGCATTTCTTTAACTCGCATTGGTACAGACATTGCATACTTGCCCGCACATTCCCTTTGGCGGGAATGGAAAATCGACTGAGCTCACGGGGGACCGGAAGGAATCCCCAAGACTTATTCGCAAAGGAGATGCAGGTTATGGCTGACATTACAATGAGCTCTCCGTTGGTAAGACCCAAACTAGGACTGGGCGGTGCCGCCGTGAACGCAATGGCGTTGATCGCGCCGGGAGCGTTCCTATGGATCACCTACCAGCTTCAGGCGGCGGCCACGGCGCCCAACGGTACATCCGTGGCGGCCGACATTTGGGCAGGGATCGTCGTCGCGCTTGTCCTCGCCTTTCTCACGGCAATTTCCTATTCGCAGCTTGCAAAGCTGTATCCCGAAGCGGGTTTTGCCGGCGCAGTGTACTTTGCAGAAAAGGCCTTTCTGGAAAGATCGGGGGCCAAGAGAAGCGCTCCCAATTCCATGGCCCGCATGGCCAAGCTCAGCACGGGTTGGGCGGCACACCTTTTCTATTGGGTCTATCCGGGGGTGATGGTCGCCTTCATGGCGACCCTAATCGGCTACATCTACAACCAGTTCACAGGCAAGAACCTGTCGGTCCTCGATCTGACCCTCATCGGCGTCGTTTTCACCATCGTGACCGGCTACATAGCCTATCGGGGAATCACCGGCTCTACCTTCACTTCCTGGGTCATCAACATCATCCAGTGGGGCTCGCTTGTGATCTTCAGCGCTCTTGCCATTTTCTATCGCATCCACAATCCACAGGGGGTGACCACTGGGTGGACCTTCAGCGGCGCCTGGGACGTCATCAAGCCTCACACGCTGAACGGAGTGCTGGTCCAGTCGACTCTGGCTATCCTGATCCTGGTTGGCTTCGAGAGCTGCACGTCGCTGTCCGCGGAGACGAAGAACCCGAAGTCCACAATACCCCGGGCAATCATCATCGCCTTGATCGTGCAGGGGCTGGTGGCGTACCTGTTCGAATATTTCGCCACCGGCACTATGATCAGCGATAAACTGACGGGCGTCGTCGACGGCAAGACAGTCACGGGCATGGATGCGGCAGCGGCATCAGGGGCGCCCATCGGCGACCTCGCCATTCTCATCGGAAACTACGTGTTCCATGGAGTCGGTTTCGGCCTGATGATCAGCCTGGCAATCACGGTGGCCATTGCGGTGATCGGCACCACGCTGAGCTGCATGAACACTGCGATGAGGATTTCCGGCGGCATGGCGGCCGACCAGGAGCTTCCTTCCATGATGGGCTTCATTCACAAGAAGTTTGCCATCCCGCACGTTGCACTGATTGCTTTGATCATGGTGAGCGCAGTCATTGGGGCAATCGGGGTGCGGTCCGTGGTGGGGCTTACGGGGATCACCCTTGCCTCGAACCTCGGGACCTTCGTGCTCTACGGCCTCACCTGCGTCTGGACGATCGTCGCCTACAGGAAGAGAGCCGATCATAATGTTTTGCTCCACGACATCGTTCCCGCCCTCGGCGTCCTTGCGAATCTCATCATGCTGATCGCAATCGTTTACCTGTACGCCATCGGGAACGCGGATTCCAAGAACGAAGCCTACATCATGTTCGTCATCGCCGGCGGGTGGCTGATAGTCTCCATCGCTTATATCGGCATCAGCAGCATGAGAAAATCCTACAGCATGAAGATGATCTCTGCGATGATACGCCCTGAGTCTCTCCAAGTCCTTGTCGAGGTTCTCAAGGATGAAGAGCTGATCCTCGGGATGACCGTGACCAAGATCAAGGGATTCGGCCGTCAGCTCGGCAAGACTCCGAGCGACGGAAACGGTGGCGATGTTGAGTTGAAGCTGAAGAGCGACAAGATATCCTTCATCCCGAAGGTACGTGTCGACCTGGTCGTCAACGATTGGGACGTTCCCAAGGTCATGGAGATCATGCGAGAGGCCCTGTTTACGGGACAGGCTGGCGACGGCAAGATCTTCGTCATGGACGCGAAGGACGCCATGCGGATCCGCACAGGCGAGAAAGGAGTGCTGGCGGTATGAAGCGGATAGAGGCAATAGTGCGGCCCAGCAAAGTAAATGACGTGTATGCGGCGCTGGAGCAGGTGGGCCACCCGGGCATGATGGTCTCAGAGATCGAAGGCCACGGAAAGACCAAGGGGATAGAGCAGCAGGTGCGGGGAAAGACGTACAAGGTGGACTTCATAACGAAAGCTCGCATCGAGCTGGTTGTGGAGGACGCCGAGGTGAATGATATCGTTTCCGCCATCCAAAAGGCTGCATTCACCGGCCAGATCGGGGATGGGAAGATTTTCATCCACGCCATCGAGGATGCCATTCGCGTTAGAACCGCGGAAAGGGGGGTCGCTGCGATTCGATAGGCAGTTCGGCTGAGGCGCTCGCGGGAGGTCTTCCTCTCGAGGGCGCCTTTTTTTTATCTGCCGAGAATAAGTGGACTTTTGGGCAAGAAAAGAAGCGATTTTGACCAGCATTCGTCCCCACAAATAATCAATCCGCTCAGGTGTTTTCGGTTCGAGCTTGTTTCAATCCGGGAAAGGACTAAAATTACGGCGCCACTGCCTCCGTCGGTTGCCCAATCTTCGAATAAGACGCTATAAAGCTCTCAATACTTTTCTTGTGAGGGGGCCTATTAATTAAGCTTTAGGCCAAACGCTTCAGCATTGTTGCGAAAAGGACGTAATTCATTTTCTTGAACGACCGATTGCCCTCAAGCTTGTGGTGCAAAGCCGAGGGCTTCGGGTGTTCAAGGATTGCAAGAAGGGGCCAACAGTTTTCAAAAAATGTTTTTGAAAGACCCTTTGGTCCGCGACACGAACAGGGGAGCATGACAAAGATGCGAAACGCAAGTCGAACCGCTCAGTATATGGCTCTATTCCGCGCCATCGAGTCATGCAGACCAGCCAAACGCCGCCTTTTTCATGACACGTTGGCCAGGGATTTCTTAAGCCCTTCCCTTCGCTTCGCCGTGGCCGTCTCGCGAATGCCGTTAGTTGGTCCGGTAATCCCATGGATCATTGACACCGCCTGGCCAGGTGCCCGAACTTCTGGCATTGCCCGTACTCGTTTCATCGACGACCGATTGAGTCGAGCACTGCGCGAGGGGTTTCGGCAGGTTATCATCCTTGGTGCCGGGTTCGACAGCCGCTCCTACCGCATGGAGGACCTGCGCAGTGTGCGCGTGATTGAAATAGATCACCCAGCGACTTCGCGCCTGAAGCGTAGCATTCTTGAGCGTTCGCTTGGAAGAATGCCTTCGAATGTGCAATTCCTGGAGATCGATTTCAACAATCAGAGCCTTGAGGTAGGAATTCGTGACATACAATTCGAAATTGCCTTACCAACCATTGTCCTCTGGGAAGGCGTGACGAATTACCTAACAGGTGAAGGGGTCGATGCGACCTTTCGCTCCTTACGATCGATCGCGAGAAGGTGTCGCGTAATATTTACTTACGTAGACAAAGCAGTGCTTGACCCGAATGCTTCGTTCGAGGGTGCAACGAATGCAAAATCACGGATCGAAAGTGTCGGCGAAAATTGGACTTTCGGCTTCGATCCAGTTGAATTGCCAAAATATACAGCGCAGCACGGATTTCGCTTAGTAGAAGACGTTGGTTCGCAAGAATATCGGATGCTTTACATGCCGCCACGAAAAAGAAACTTGAGGGGCTACGTCTGGTATCGAATCGCAGTTGCTGAAAGGTGGGACAACAATTCTATCTAACGTTGTGGCGGCGCGCTGTCTCTCTTTCCGGCGTTACCCTTGTCGTTGAGCCCGGCATAGTAGCCGGCTGCTGCAGGAAAACCTCGATTATCCTTAGCTGACTGGTGTGGGCCCGTCAGGAGGATAAAACAAGGTAAACTTGTTGGTGATCAGTCCGGTCTACCGCACCGCAAGGCAGGGGAAAGCATGCTGTTTCCTCAGTGATCTCATTAGTTGTTGGATTGGCAAACCTTTCACCTACCTAGGTCGCCCTAAGGAATATTGAACGTCCCTATAATCTGCGTCGACGGTCGTTCAGGAGCGGGTTCGACTACGAATCCGATGCAGACAGGGAATCGCGAGCTAATAGGGTGCGATAATTCAAAGAGGGTTATCTGCCCCACCTAATATTTGCTGTAGTCTGAGGGCTTGGGCCAAGAATCGTACGAGACCACCAATTTGGAAGAACATTAAGGAGAAATCCCGTCGGTTTGAGCAAGGCAGGAAAACAATGCGACCAGGATTCGAATTTACGTGCTGCTTGAACAGGATAAGGCGTATAAAGGGTCTGAAATGTATAAGAGGAAAAGGTAAGCAAGAGAGGAGAAGGTTAGTTGACGGGGGCCCGGTAAACCGGATAGAACTGCTCTTGAAGGCAATCTAAAGATACGGCGGTAGGAATCGCCCGCCGTTCTGAGAAATCTCTGTTAAAGCCGAAGCCCGGGGGTGATAAATGGTCGTGAAGGACGAAGCAAATGAGATTCTTGATGCGCTTATCAAACACCGCAGGACTGTGAGGTCATTTACCCCGGAAATGCCAAAACGGCAAACCATAGAAGAAATAATCAACGCCGGCCTGTGGGCACCATATGCAGCACTCGCAGTGACAGGAGAGCAAGTCTTTCGGAGATTCTTTGTAATTCAGAAAGGAAGCGCCATGTTAAGTAAAGTTAATGAACTGATCCAACAGCAAGCCAGCGTATCATTAGAAGAAATGAATAGGGTCTTTAACGAGAGGCCGCTTCTTCGCGAAAAATCAGGCGGCTTCGTGAACCGGCTATCGAGTATGGTTGAAAAGGGCTTTCCGGATCTTTTAAGCGCACCATGTCTGATAATTATTGCGGAGCGAAAAGGAATTCCGCCTGCAGAAAAGCAAAGCCTCGCACATGCCGTACAGAACATGTGGCTAAAGGCAACAGCTCTTGGACTTGGAATGCGGCTAATTTCCATGATCGAAAGCCTAACTGAAAACGCAAGTTTCTCTGATCTATTGGGGCTGAGTTATGGTGAGTTTGCTTTTAATGGCTGCATAGTAGGTTTTTCTGCCCAAGAACCAAATATTGGGAAGCGCCCCGGCCATGATGAGGTTACAAAATGGATGTAGGAGTGAACCTGTTGTATTGCTAGTTACCTTCTTGACGTAGATGTTTGCGTCAAGTAACAACTCATAATGGTGTCTTAGACGAAAGTGCTAATAGATCCTTCAAAGGCCAATACGAGGGGCAGCCAATGCTTTACAAAAACCTAAGGGTAAGAATAGACCATATGATAAATATGATTATCGTCACGTTGGATGCCAGAGACCTCTATACCTACTCGCATTCAGAGCGGGTAGCTGCAATTTCCGTTCTAATAGCCACAGAAATGCGACTTTCCGACGAGCAGGTTGAAAAAATACACATCTCTGCACACCTCCATGATATTGGCAAGATTGGAGTGACGGATGTTGTTTTGAATAAATCCGGAAAATTGTCAAAGGACGAGATCGTACAGATTCAGGCACATTCGCTGATTGGGTCCAACATCCTGAACAGGATCGACATCTTCAAAGAGATCGCAACTATCGTCTTGCATCATCACGAAAGGTATGATGGAGCGGGTTATCCTGATAGCAAAAGGAAAGAAGAGATTCCGTTGGAATCCCGTATTATTGCAGTAGCGGACTCCTTCGATGCGATCACTTCTGACAGACCCTATAGACTGGGCAGCAGTTATGAGGAAGGGTTTGACGAGGTGCAGAATCACGTTTATGATCAATTCTGCCCTATAGTCTACAAGAGCTTCAACGGAGTGAAAAAAGAGATTCCACCACTTCTAAATACAATACAAAGAGTAAGAGTCCAGCATACGGCTTTCGTTGGACACGAAGACCTCATCCATTCCAGAAGAATATTGCCATGACAATAACTGGAATGGTCACCGAGAAAGACAGCACGAGCCGAGCGAAAGCAACCTAACTTCTTTCGGATTTTGGGGAGTTGTCTACCGTGAGAAGAGGCGGTATGCTTGAAAAGCACTCGGGAAGAGTGCGCCTAACGAATGGTAGCACATAAGGGAGGAACGATGAAGAAGCTTCTTCTGCTTGCCGCGTTTAGCCTCATCGCGGCGGCGGCATTTTCCCAAGGCATGCCCAGGGATTCGGTGGTCTTGGGCGAGCGCACAGTTGATTTCCACGGAGATCATGATGTCATCGCTGTTGGGGACTACGAAGGATGGTTTAAGGACATAGGATTTTGGGTGGAGAGGAACAACATCGAAATCTTCAACCTCGAAGTGAAATACGGCGATGGTCAAAAGCAGAGGTTCGAAACACGCATGATTTTCGATGCAGGAACGCGATCCCGCTTGATTCACCTTGAGGGAGAAAGGAGACGGATCAGGTCCATTTCCTTTAGTTTCAGGACGGTTGGAAGCTGGCTTGAGGGAAGAGCACGGGTAGTGGTCTTCGGAGTTAAGTAACCGATATCGCTAGAACTGGCGCCCTTGTCTCTGAGGGGGGTCCGGGAACTTGTACAGGGAATGAGACTCCAAGACAGGGGCGCAATATTATTTCAGGAAAAGGACCGTGCTGTTTTTCGATTCGTCCTCTATTATCTTTGAAAAACTGTCTTCATCTGCTTTGCAAAGACGAATTGCTTTTGGGGCTTTTGAGTCTGTCTCAACCTAAGGCACTGTTACGAAATAACTGATTGATTTTTCGGCTCTTTTGGTGTATCCTGTCTAGGTGGATGCTCAGGCGCTGGCGACGAAGTTCGTAGCACTTGCCCCAGAACTGACGGAGCGCTCAAGGAGAATTTGGGCCGCAACCGAGGCGCTGGCCTTAGGGCGCGGGGGAATCGCCCTGGTCGAAGAGGCGACAGGTATTTCACGTTCCACAATTGTCCGTGGTATTCGGGAAGTGCAGTTAGGGCAGACGGTGAGCCCTGAGCGTACGCGTCGGCCCGGGGGCGGTCGTAAACGCGTAGAGGAAACCGACGCAAAGTTAATGGCGGATCTGGACGCGCTTGTGGAGCCGACAACATCGGGGACTCCAGAGTCGGCTCTTCGCTGGACGTCCAAGAGTGTGCGTAAGCTCTCCGCCGAGCTTCGAGCGATGGGACACGCGGTCAGCTACCGATTGGTTGCAGAGGTGTTGAAGGCCAGTGGTTATAGTCTTCAAGCCAATCGAAAGACGATCGAGGAAAGCTCACACCCGGACCGCGACGCACAGTTTCGCTATATCAACGAGCGGGTCATTTCTTTTCGTCGTGATGGACAACCGGCTGTCTCGGTGGATACCAAGAAGAAAGAACTGGTGGGGAACTTCAAGAATAGCGGTCGGGAATGGAGGCCAATGCAGACCGCCGAACCAGTGCGGGTGCATGATTCTCTCATTCCCCAGCACGGGAAGGCCATCCCCTATGGAGTCTACGACCTGAACCGTAACGAGGGTTGGGTCAGCGTCGGCATCGATCATGACACAGCCAGTTTCGCGGTGAATGCAATTCGACGGTGGTGGCACCTGATGGGCAAGCCAGTGTATACACGGGCACGCTCGCTTCTGATTACCGCCGATGCCGGTGGAAGCAACGGCCCGCGGGTGCGGCTGTGGAAATGGGAGCTCCAGAGGTTTGCCAACCGTAGTGGCCTTTCGATTGTTGTCTGTCATTTCCCGCCGGGAACCAGCAAGTGGAACAAGATCGAACATCGCCTTTTCTCCTACATCAGCATCAACTGGCGCGGGAAGCCCTTGGTGAGCCTTGCTGCCATTGTGTCTCTCATAGGTTCTACAACAACCGAGAAAGGCTTACGGGTTCGCTCCGAAATCGACCGCAAAACCTACACGAAGGGGCTGGTCGTGAGCGATGAGCAAATGAGCAAGATCAGTTTGGAGCCGCACACATTTCATGGCGATTGGAACTACACAATCCATCCTCAGACATAAACAGATCAGTTATTTCGTAACACTTCCTAAGGGATGTTGGTTTCGTTGACCGCGGCTGCGCAACTGGGAGCGAAAGATCGAGTTAGAGTAGAAAGTTCAAAAGGTCGCCGCTAAAATCCTGAGAGTTTGTCAGGGCGTAGACGCTACAGCTGGCTTGTAACAATTCAACAATTCGGCGGAAAATGCGTTCTTCAGTTTAGAAAGACCGAAGCTCCTGCGTCCAATATTCTTTATTCCGCTTCCCCCTTTTCATGCATTGAGAGCCCGATGGTGGATTTGATATGCGGAGTCTCAAGACGCAACAGTCGGGTAGCTTTGACTGGATGGCATCAAGCGCTAGAACATAGAACCTCCGAATTTCGACGTCCATAATCCATAAGTACAAGGTCTGAAGAAAGTTGTCGAGCGTAGTCCAACGTGATTTTTCCTTTCTCCGCTGAGGTATTATGGATTTTGGTGGATGAAAAAAAAGGGCATACCCCTCGGTTGCTTTACCAAACCCAACGGGTTTACCGAAGGAGGATCGTATGCCCGGGAAGAAGTCTACGACAATTGATGCAGAGGCTGCAACAAGCAGCGAGATCAGTGGAACGATCGAACGCATTGCTCGCGAAGGGGCGAGGAGACTCCTGCAAGCTGCCCCGGAGGCGGAGGTGGATGAGCATCTTAGCCACTACGATGAATTACGCAACGAGGATGGACTGCGGGCAGTGGTCAGGAACGGTCACGCTCCCCGACGCTTAATCTTGACAGGAGTGGGACCCGTCGCA